>Ga0302314_10010975_pt1 | contig 15826 bp, 13 predicted proteins | sample III_Palsa_N2_3_FD_200533 | JGI IMG/M metagenome (GOLD analysis project Ga0302314, IMG submission 200533) | Peat permafrost microbial communities from Stordalen Mire near Abisko, Sweden - III_Palsa_N2_3 | ecosystem: Environmental > Terrestrial > Soil > Palsa > Peat permafrost | place: Sweden... | reverse complement strand
TCTACAAAGTCACCCTCACCCCGCCGAAGAACTCTCGCCCCGGCGACGGGCTATAGGTCCTGGGATTGCTCAGGTTGAAATTGGGCGGCAGGCCGTCGAGCTCGGTGAAGGTGCCATAGGTGTAATAGCGCTTGTCGAGCAGGTTCTCGATCTCGCCGAACAGCTCGAAATTGCCGGTGAGCCGATAGGCGCCGTGCAGATCGATAGTGGTGAAGCCGGGCAGTTGCGGTTCCTGATTGGACTGGTCGCCGGCGAGATATTGCGAACTCTGATAGCGCAGATCGCCGCCGACGGTCCATGTCGGCGATGGCGCGTAGTCGACACCGAGCGTCAGCCGGCTGTGCGGCGTCAGCGGCAGTTCGTCGCCGGGATGCACATAGATCAAGCCGTTGGCGTCCGCCGCCGGACTGTTGGACGACAGCGTCAGCGCGTTGCGGAAGGTCGCGTCGACATAGCTGTAGGCGAGGTTCACGCGCCAGGCCTCGGCCTGATAGCCCACCGAGGCGTCGAGGCCCTGATGGCGCGTCGTGCCGGCGTTCTGGAAGAAGCCGAAACCGTTGACGTCGGTGGCGAGCAGCAGGATGTCGCGCGCGACCTCGGTGCGATAGATGCTCAAGTCCCAGACGATGTGTCCGTCGAGCGCCGCGGAATCGAACGCGCCGCGCAGGCCCGTCTCATAAGTGCGCGCGACCACTTGCTTGAGCGCCGGATCGGAAACCAGGAACGCGTCGAGCAGACAGGGCGACGCCGGATTGGCGCAGGACAATTCGCCCGCCGTCGGCGCGCGGTTGGCCTCGGAATAGCCCAGATAATAGGTCGCGGCCGGCGCCAGCTTGTAGGTGAAGCCCGCGCCCGGATCGAAGCGCGTGAAATCGTGGCTGCCGTCGAGGCCGGTGCCCAGCAGATCCTGCAGCTTGATGTCGGCGATGTTGAGCCGCCCGCTCAACGTCATGGTCAGGCGGTCGGTGATGTCGAACGCGTCGATCCCGTAGAAGCCGGCATAGAGATTGGTCGCATCGACGCTGACCGGCTCCTCGAGCGGCGGCTGGGCGGTGGGATTGCCCGACTGGTCGATGACGATGCCCGCGCCCGCCACGCGCAGATCGGGAAGCAGCGTGCCCAGCTCGCCATAGGCGCCGTAGCGCGTGTCGCCACGGTCGAAGGACGCGCCGACGACGAAATCATTGCCGTGGCCGAGGAGATCGGTCTTCGACGACGCCTCGACGGTGCCGCCGAAGGTGTTGGTGTTGGTGTGCGTGTGATCGGTCTCGCCCGGCGTGGCGCCGGCGGGCAGCGCGCTGACCGGAACCGGATTGCCCTGCGCGTCGTAAAGCGCGTCGCCGGGATAATCGCCATTGCCTTCCAGGCAGAATTGCGCCGGATCGTTGGTGCAGGCCACGACGTCGGTGGTGTTGCCGTCGATCAGGCTTTGCGCGAAATGGCGGTAATAGAAATTGGCGCTCAGCAGGAAACCGGAATCGAGCTTGTAGGTGCCGCGCAATTGCGCGAGCTCCATCTCGTTGTCGATGCCTTGCGGATAGGTGAACACCGAGCGCGGATCGGCGGCCAGCAATTCGACCGGCGTGGGCCCGACCGCGTCGATGTCGTTGTCCGCGGCGGCAAGCGAAAGATGCAGCGTCGCGCGGCCGTCCTCATAACCGGCGTCGGCATAGCCCTGGCGCAGCACCGTCTCGGATTGATAGCGAAAGCCGTCATCATGCACGCCGCCGACCCCGGCATAGAATCCGAAATGGCCGTCCTGCACGCCATATTGCGCGTCGCCGGTGACGTTGCCGAACGAGCCGCCCGACAGTTCGGCCTGCGCGCCCTGGAAGCCGAAACCGTCCTTCATCGTCAGCGCCACCGCGCCGCCGATGGCGTTGAGGCCGAAGGCCGGATTGCCGCTTTCCAACGTGAAGCGGTCGACGGCAAATTCCGGGACCAGATCCCAGTTCACCGCGTCGCCGAAGGATTCGTTGATCCTGACGCCGTTCTGATAGATCGCGAGACCCTCGGCCACGCCCGAGATCGGCGAGGCCTCGAAGCCGCGATAGACGAAATCGGGCTGGAACGGACTGCCTTGCTCGTCATTGAGCGAGACGCCGGGAAGCTCGGTCGCGACCAGATTGGGCAGCACGTCGGACTGGCGGTCGCGCGTCAGATCTTCCACCGAAATGCTCTGCACTTCGCCCGGCAATTTGTCCGCATCGATCGTGCCGCCGGGCAACGGGCTCGCGGTGACGACGATGGTTTCGACGGTGTCGGCATAAGCCGAGGTTGAGAGCAGGATCGCCGCGGCAAAAACCATGCGCCCCGTGAGGGTCGAAACTTTTTTCATGTCTTCAACGCCTGTTCCAGATCCCCCATCAGATCGACGACATCTTCGATTCCGACCGACAGGCGCAAGAGGTCCGGCGGGCAGGGCGAATTGGCGCCCTCCACCGAGGCGCGATGCTCGATCAGGCTTTCGACGCCGCCGAGCGAAGTCGCGCGCTTCCAAACGCGAACGTTCGCGGCCGTGCCGATGGCGGCCTGCTCGCCGCCTTTCACCCGGATCGAAAGCATGCCGCCGAAGCCGCCTTTCATTTGCCGCGCGGCGATGACGTGGCCGGGGAAATCGGGAAGGCCGGGATAGAGCACCTGCGCGATGCGCGGATGGCCTGCGAAATGCTCGGCGATGCGTTGCGCGCCGGCACTCGCCGTCTTCACTCGCGGATAGAGCGTGCGCATGCCGCGCAGCAGCAGCCAGGATTCGAACGAGCCCAATATCGCGCCGATCTGCACGCGCACGCTCTTGATGCGCTGCCAATATTCGTCGTCGACGCGCGCGACCAACGCACCCGCGATCAGATCGGAATGGCCGTTGAGATATTTCGTCGCCGAATGCATGACAATGTCTGCGCCGAGCGCGATGGGCTGGGTGAACACCGGCGTCGCCACGGTGGAATCCACGGCCAAGAGCGCGCCGGCTTCATGGGCGATGGCCGCCGCCGCCGCAATGTCGGTGATGTCCCACAACGGATTGGACGGCGTCTCGGCCCAGACCAGCCTGGTCTTGCTCGGCCGCATCGCGCGCCTCAGCGCGTCATTGTCGCTCATGTCGACGAGCTCGACGTCGAGCCCCCAATCGCGCGCGAAGGTCATGAGCCAGTGGCGCAGCGACCAGTACATCACCTTGGGCGCCACCACGTGATCGCCGGGCTTGAGCGCGAGGAAGCAGGCCGTCGCCGCCGCGACGCCGGACGCAAACACCATTGCGGCCGCGCCCTGCTCCAGCGCCGCCAGCACGGCTTCGGGCTGGTCGAAGGCCGGATTGTCGGCGCGGGCGTAGATGCGTCCCGAACGGTAGCCATTGTCGACGTCGCGGACATAGGTGGAGGAGACGTGCAGACCGGGCGAGACGGCGCGCGTCGACTCGTCGATCCAGCCCAGCGCCTGGGCCGCGATGGTCGCCGGCTTCGCGTCCTTATTGTCCATGATCCACCTCGCCCGCGATGCTGGCATGGCCGCCGGCCACGCCGCAAACTTCCGCCCGGTTCGCGCGTTTAGGCTTTAGAACTGTCTCGGGCGGGCGTCACCAATGCCATATAAAGCCGGAAAACGGGCCGACACCATGCGGCTCGCCGTCCTGTTGGCGGGCGCGCTGCTGTTGGCGCTCACCGGCCACGCGCTCGCCGCCAAGGTCGCCGGCACCGGCGCGGCCCATTCGCTCAAGGAGCCGATTTTCATCGCCGAGATCGTGTTGCTGCTGGTCACCGGACGGCTGCTCGGCGAGTTCATGGTGCGGCTCGGCCAGCCCTCGGTGATGGGCATGCTGTTGGCCGGCATCCTGCTCGGCCATTCGGTCCTAGGCGCGCTGTGGCCGGGCGCGGAGAAATTCCTGTTTCCCTCGACGCCCGATCAGAAAAGCATGATCGACGGGATTTCCCAGCTCGGCATCCTGATGCTGCTGCTGCTCACCGGCATGGAGACCGACCTCAAGCTGGTGCGCAAGGTTGGGCGCGCGGCGGTCGCGATCTCGCTGACCGGAATCGCGGTGCCGTTCATCTGCGGCTTCACGCTGGGCGAATTGCTGCCGCAATCGTTCCTGCCCGGCGGCGGCCAGCGCCTCGTCACCGCGCTGTTCCTGGGCACCGCGCTCTCCATCTCGTCCATCAAGATCGTGGCAATGGTGGTGCGCGAGATGAACTTCATGCGCCGCAATCTCGGCCAGATCATCGTCGCCTCCGCCATCATGGAGGATTCGATCGGCTGGATCATCATCGCGATCACGCTGGGCATCGCGACCTCGGGCAAGCCGGACCTGATGTCGGTCGCCAGGATCGTGATCGGCATCGCGCTGTTCCTCGGCTTCAGCTTCACGCTCGGCCGGCGCATCGTCTTCGCGCTGATTCGCTGGGCCAACGATACGTTCAAGAGCGAATTCGCCGTCGTCACCATGATCCTGGTCATCATGGGATCGATGGCGCTGATGACCGCGGCGATCGGCGTGCAGACCGTGCTGGGCGCGTTCATCGCCGGCGTGCTGATCGGCGAATCCCCGATCCTGTCCAAGCACATCGACCAGCAATTGCGCGGCGTGATCACCGCGCTGTTCATGCCGGTGTTCTTCGGCATGTCGGGCATCAGCGCCGACCTCACGATCCTGGTCCATCCCCAGATGCTGCTGCTGACCGCGATCTTGCTGCTGATCGCCAGCCTCGGCAAATTCGCCGGCGCGTTTGCCGGCGGCTTGCTCGGCGGATTGAAGCCGTCGGAATCGCTGGCGCTGGGTTGCGGCATGAATGCGCGCGGCTCGACCGAGGTGATCGTCGCCACCATCGGGCTTTCGATGGGCGCGTTGACGCAGAATTTGTTCACGATGATCGTGACCATGGCGGTGATCACCACCACCGCGATGCCGCCGATGCTGCGCAAGGCCTTGTCGAGCATCCCGCTGGGCAAGGCCGAGCGCGAAAGGCTGGAGCGCGAGGAGCTCGACGAGAAAGGCTTCATCTCCAATCTGGAGCGCATCCTGCTTGCGGTCGACGACAGTGCGGCCGGCAAGATCACCTCGCGGATCGCGGGCTCCATCGCCGGCTCGCGCGGCATGCCGCTGACGCTCGTCGATGTGGACAGGGCGAACAACAAGGACGCGGTTGAGGAAGCCGACAGCCACGAGCGCGCCATCAAGGACAGCGCCAAGGACAGCGCCGAAGCGACCGCCGAAACCACCGATGAGGAAAAGCCTCGCAAGGTCGACATCACGCGTCAGGGCAAGGGCGACACGCCCGAAGCGAAGGTTGCCGACGCGGCGCAGAAAGGCTTCGGGCTGATGTTCGTCGGCATCGGCAAAAGCCGCAGCAAGGATGGCGAGCTGACCCAGGAATTGACGCGCATCGTCGGGGATTTCCCGGGCCCGGTCGCGGTGCTGGTGTGCCGCGACTGCCCCGATCCGGATTTCCTGGACGGCGCCGACATATTGGTTCCAGTGAATGGAACAGACGTTTCGCGGCGCGGCGCGGAGACCGCCTTCGTGCTGGCGCGCTCGACGGACGCCAGCGTGACCACGCTCTACGTCTCGGCCTCCGCGACGGAAAATGACAAGCGGCCCGCGCGCCCCTCACCGACGCGGCGCAACGAGGCCGCTGTTCTCAAGGACATCGCCCAGCTCGCGCAGCGCTACGATCTCGACATCCGCACCGCCGTGGCCTCGAGCCGCGCCGCCGACGCGCCGATCCGCAAGGAAGCGCCCAAGCATGATCTGATCGTGATGGGCGTGAGTCGCCGGCCCGGCAAGGTGCTGTTCTTCGGCAACATGGCCGCGACGCTGATGAAGGATTGGGACGGACCGATATTGTTCGTCAGCTTCTAAGCCGCCGCTTGGACGATTTTCGGCGGGCGGAAATCGGCGATCTCGGTGAGACGACCACGCGCCAGAATTTTCATCACGCCGCTCTTGAACGCGATCAAATCGTCGCGGCGCAATTGCTGCAGCGTGCGATTCAGATGCACGATGCTGAGACCCAATGCGTCGGCGAGAGTCTCCTGGGTCAGCGGCAGCGGGATGGTGTCGCCGGACGCCAGGCCGACCGCATCCAGGCGCCCGTGCAATTCCAGGACGAGATGGGCGACGCGCTCATAGGCCGATTGCCGGCCGACGCGGACGAGCTGGTTGAGAAGATGCAGTTCGTCGAGACCGGCGGCGCAGTGCAGCGCGTCCACAAGATTAGGAAACTCGTCTTCGCGATTGGCAAGCACGTCGCGGACGGGGCTCGCATCGGCGATCACGACCGGCGTCAACGCGACCGCGCTCGACAGCGCGACGGCGTGCGGGCGCAGGCACAGCCCGTACATCTCACCCGGCAGGATGAATTCGAAAATCTGGCGCCGCCCGTCGGGGAAGACGCGCATCCGGCAGGCCCAGCCCGCCAGCAGAAGCCGCGGCGTGTCGAGCCGGTCCCCCTCGGCGATGAGGCCAAAACCGGTGGGAACTTCCCGACGATCCGCGGCGAGCGAATGCAGCAGCGCGCGCTCTTCCGCCGACAAATCCGCGAAATGCGACAACCGCCGGATCGCGATATCGGCGTATTGCGGCGTTTCCGTCTGCGGTATGCGTGAGCGCAACATGGGAAAATGGCGTCCGGGGGACTGCGAAATGTTAACTGCCGGGGCGCGCTTTCGATCCCGCGAATTTCGCGAATGATCCCTGCCGGATTTGGTTTCGCGCCGCGAAACCAGGCTTATTTGTGGTTTTAACCTTCCCCTCAAGGGGAAGACCGAGTCTTTTCGAGGAACCGCAGCACCGCGGCGTTGAAGATTTCCGGTTGATCGATATTGGCGGCGTGGCCGGCATCGGCGATCACGCATTTGGACGCGCCCGGAATTTTCACCGCCATGTAATCGGCCGCCTTGAGGAAGCCGGTGTCGTTGGCACCGACCACGACCAGCGACGGCACCTTGATATCGGGCAGCGACTCGATCACCGATGCGTCGCGCTGGGTGAGCATGCCGCGCGCCGCCAGCGCCAGGCCCTTGGCCGAGCGATGCTGCGCCAGCATGCGTTCCGGGCTCTGCGATTTGAGCGAGCCGATGCCTTCGTTCTCGAAGCGGTCGGCCGATTTCAGCGCGTATTTGTTCCAGCCCTCGCGCGCTTCGTCGTTCTTGAAGCCGGGGCCGGTGTCGACGATCAGGAGTGCCTTCACCCGCTCGCGATGCTTCAGATGGAACGCCAGCGACATGTAGCCGCCGAGCGACAGCCCGCCGATCACCGCGTTTCGCGCGCCCACGGCGTCGAGGATCGCCGCCATGTCGGCAACCGTCGCCGCCTCGCTGTAAAGCGCCGGATCGTCCGGCGAGTCGCTGCGCCCATGACCGCGCATGTCCCACAGGATCAGCGTGCGGCCGCGCGACAGCGCTTCGATCTGCCCCGTCCACATCTGCGCCGTCGAGGAATAGCCATGCGTCAGCAGGATCGCGGGGCCGGAGCCATGCACTTCGTAATGGATCTTCACGCCGTCGCGGTCGACAATCGCCATGGCTTCCTCAATTGTATTTGCGGCCCAGCGTGGCCAGCGTTTCGTGGAATTCGGCGACGGTCTCCGCGATGATCTGCGCCACCGGCTTGATGGAATCGATGCGACCGGCGACCTGGCCGGAAAGCGCGATGGACGCCTCCATGTCGCCGCCGAAATACAGATCGAGCGCGGCTCCGAACTCGCCCATGATGTTCTGGCCCGGCTCTTTCTCCAGCCGTGTGGTGCGCTCGGTGCGCAGCGCGCGCAACGCCGGCCCCGGACCGAAGCGGTTGAGGAACACGGTGTCGGTTTCCTGCGCCGCCAGGATCGCGGCCTTCCAATTTTCATGCACCGGCGATTCCGCGGCCGAGACCATGCGCGTTCCCATCTGCACGCCTTGCGCGCCCAGCGCGAACGCCGCCGCCATGGTGCGGCCGTCGACGATGCCGCCCGCCGCGATCACCGGCACTTTCACATGCTCGCAGACCAGCGGCAGCAGAACCATGCTCGCCACCTCGCGCGGATTCTTGAAGCCGCCGCCCTCGCCGCCTTCGACCACCAAGCCGTCGACACCCGCGTCGACGGCGCGCAACGCCGCCTTGAGCGAGGGCACGACGTGGAACACGGTGAGGCCGGCCGCTTTCAGCGCGGCGCAATATTTCTGCGGATCGCCGGCGGAGGTGGTGACGAATTTCACGCCCTGGTCGATGACGAACTGCACGATGCCGGGGTCGCGCACGAAGGCCTGGGCAATGTTGACGCCGAAGGGTTTGGCGGTGAGCGTGCGCATCTTCTTGATTTCCTCGCGCACTTCATCCAGCCGCCCCGAGGACGTCTCGATGATGCCGAGCCCGCCCGCATTCGACACCGCGCTGGCGAGCTGGGCGCGCGCGATCCAGCCCATCGGCGCCTGCACGATCGGGTATTCGACGCCGAGCATTTCGGTGATGCGGTTGTGGATAGGCAACGGACGGCTCCGGATGGCGCGGGGGAAGTGTAGAACATCAAACCGAATTGTCATCCCGGGCGAGCGCAGCGAGACCCGGGACCCATCGCGAAAGCGGCTCGATGGGTCCCGGCTCTGCGCGCTGCCGACGCAGCGCTTGGCCGGGATGACAGATTGGAGCGGCCTACCGCTCCTTCATCCCGTTGCGGATGACGTCGCGGATCGGCTCGATGAAATAGTCCAGCGCGGTGCGCGTTCCGGTCTGGATCGCCACCTGCACCGGCATGCCCGGAATGATGCGCACATCGGGGAAATCCTTGAGCGCGGAGCGGTCGACGCTGACGATGGCGTTGAAATAAGCCTGTCCGGTGCGCTCGTCGGTGATGCGGTCGGCGGAGATGCCCGTCACGGTGCCGGAGATCATCGGCAGGCGGCGCTGCATATAGGCGCTCATGTTGACCTTCGCGGACTGGCCGACATAGACGTATTCTGCGTCCTCGGGACGGATATGAGCCTCGACGTCGAGCTGATCCTTTTGCGGCACGATCTCCATCACCGTCTCGCCCGGCTTGATCACCGCGCCCCTGGTGTGGATGGTGAGCTGGACCACCTTGCCGCCGACCGGCGCGCTGAGCGTGGTGCGGTTGAGGACGTCGCGCGCGGCCTGGATGCGGTCCGACAAATCGTAGCGCTTGGCCTGATCGTCGCGCAGCTCCTTCAGCGCATCGTCCAGCGCCTGGCTTTTCAGGTTGACGATCTGGATGTCGGTCTCGCCATTGTTGAGATCGACTTGGGTGATCTTCTCGAGCAATTGCCCGCGCTGGCCGGTGAGATCGGCGGCCTGGCGCTGCAGCGCGAGCAGCCGCGGCAACGGCTCGAGCCCCTTGTCCACCATCTGCTGCACATTGCCGGCTTCCTGGTTGATCAGCGCGATCTGGGTTTCCAGCGCGGTCTGCTCGTCGCGCAAGCCGGCCACCACGCGACCGTTCTCGCCCTTGCGCTGGGTCAGGATGCCGATCTGCTCCTGCAGGGAATCGCGCTTGGTCTCGAAGGTCTTTTCCGCGCCGCGGATATCCTCGGCCACCTTGGGATCGCCCTGCCGCGCCACAAGCTCGGGCGGATAAGTCACCGTGGGCGAGCCGTCGCGCTCGGCGATGAGGCGCGCTTCATCGGCCGCCAGCCCGTCGGCCTCGTCCTGCAGCAGCGCGAGCTGCACGCGCGCCTGGGTATCGTCGAGCAGGATCAGCGTCTGGCCCTCCTTCACGCTCTGGCCTTCCTTGACCAGGATGTCCTTCACGATGCCGCCTTCGAGATGCTGGATCGTCTTGCGATGCGATTCCACCACGATCACGCCCGGCGCCGTCAGCGCGCTTTCGAGCGGCGCGAAAGCCGACCAGACGAGGAATCCCACGACGAAGATCAGCACCACGCTGAGGCCGATGCGCACCACCCGGCCGGTGTGCAGGAAGGTCAGCGTTCCGTCGCTGGCGGACGGCTCGCCGTTTCCGGCGACCAGTTCGCGAGTCCAGCGCAGCGCGGGCAGCAGCGAGCCGGTGAAGGAATATTTCGGAAGCTGTTCGGCCGGTTCGCTCATTTGTCGGGCCTGGGATCGACCATCGGGCCGGAGGCCTGCAGCGGCACGACATTGGCCTGGCCGGGCGGGCGCTGGGCCTGTGCCCGCGCCGTGTATTTCTGGATCACGTCGTTGCGCGGCCCGAACGCCTCGAGCGCGCCGTCGCGCAGCGCCAGCATCTTGTCGATGGCGCCCAGGATGCTGGGGCGGTGCGCCACGATCACCACCGTGGCCTTGCGCCGCTTGAGCTCGGCGAGCGTGACGAGCAGCGCTTCCTCGCCGGCGGCGTCGAGATTGGAGTTTGGCTCGTCGAGCACCACGAAGCGCGGATCGCCGTAAAGCGCGCGCGCGATGCCGATGCGCTGGCGCTGGCCGCCGGAAAGCCGGGCGCCGGATTCGCCGATGTCGGTGTCGTAGCCGTTCGACAGCGCCAGGATCATCTCATGCGCGCCGGCCAGCTTGGCGGCGGTGACGACCGCTTCCGGATCGCCTTCCGAGAGCCGCGCGATGTTCTCGCGCACCGTGCCGCCGAACAGCTCCACGTCCTGCGGCAGATAGCCGATATATTTGCTGAGTTCCGCGCGCGGCCAGGCATAGATGTCGGCGCCGTCCAGCCGCACATTGCCCTGCACGCAGGGCCAGGCGCCGACCAGCAGGCGCATCAGCGTCGATTTGCCCGACGCCGACGGGCCGATGACGCCCAGCGAGTCGCCGGGCTGCAGCTCGAAGCTGACGCCGGCGACGATCGGCTTGCGTCCGCCGGGCGGGACATAGCTCACCCGCTCGACCTGCAGCCGGCCGATCGGCGCCGGCAGCGGCATGCCCTCTTCGCGCTTGGGCGCGCGGCGCAGGATGTCGAGCACGCGGCCCCAGGCGAGCCGGGCCGCGGTGATGCTTTTCCAGGTCGACACCATGGTCTCGATCGGCGCCAGCGCGCGGCTGCCGATGATCGAGGCCGCGATCATCACGCCGCCGGAGGCATGGTATTTCAACACCAGCAGCGCGCCGGTGCCGAGCAGGCAGACCTGGATGAACTGGCGGATGCCGCGCGAGAGGCCCGTCAGCAGCGTGTCCTTGTCGGAGGATTGCAGGCTCAGCCTGAGCGATTCCACCCATTGGTCGCGCCAGCGCCCGACGAAGGTGGACGAGATGCCCATGCCTTCGAGCAGATCGGCGTTGCGAAGCCCGTCCTCGGCGAACTGGTGGGCGCGGATGGTGGCGCCGATCGAACGCGTCAGCGTGCGGCTGGTCAGGAACTGGTCGAGGAACGCGATGCCGACGATCAGCCCGCCGCCGACCAGCACGATGATGAAATAGGCCCAGTGCAGCATGAACAGCACGAACAGGAAGACGAGCAGGAACGGCGCGTCGATCAGGGCGGCCAGCCCCGGGCTGCCGATGAAGTTGCGGATGGTGTCGATGTCGCGCAGGCCCTGGCGCGCCACCGTGCCGCCGGCCTGCGCCGAGAGCGCGATCATGGCGCGCAGCACTTGGGCGGTGAGCTGGTTGGCGACGCGCATGCCGATGCGGATCAAAAGGCGCAGGCGAAGCGCGTCGAGCGCGCTGAACACGCCGACGCCTGCGGCCGCGATGATGGTGAGCAGGATCAGCGTGGAGATGCTGCGGCTGGTCAACACGCGGTCATAGACCTGCAGCATGTAGAAGGAGACGGTGAGCGCCAGGATGCTCATCGCCGCGGCGAAGGCGAAGCACGCCGCGAAGACCCGCGCATTGGCCTCCAGCGCCGCGCGGATGGGATCCTGCGGCGGACGGGCCTGTCCGGCAATGACGCCCGGCAAGCTCATGTCGGGAACTTTCCACTTCGCATGGGAAACTCTGGCGGCGTCCGTTCGGGGCGCAATATCATTATACCCTCGGGGGTTACCAGCCCTTTTCCATGAAAAGCCTTTTCGAACTGTCTCGGCCCGCTGTCAAAACAACGGCTTACCGCCGGTTTGGGCGGGTTCCCGGTCGAGCCCTGCTTTAACGCTGGGGTGCCGGTTCAGGCTCCATCCGGCGCACGCGCCTTGAGCAGGGCCGCCCGGTCGAAAATGAAGGCGGAGAGGATCATGTTCACCGTCGCGCCGTCATCGGAGAGCGGCAGATAGAGCGCGTCGAAATCCAGGAACGAGCGGCCGAGCCAGCCCGCTCCGCCATGGCTGCGCAGCACCACGCGATCGCGCGCGCATTTGCGGTGCACCGCCAGCACGCCGTTCACCGCCGCCTCGCCGGAGGGCGCGAACGCTTCGCTGATCGTCTTGCCGGTCGAATCCTGGAGGAAATACTGCGTCACCCGCGAGCCGATGGTGCGATAGCGGAAATCGGAGAAATCGGGAAACACGTCGACCAGGATGATCCAGCCCAGATGCTCCTTCATCTCCGCCGGCTTGATGTCGGCGCGCGACGGCATCGCGCGGCCGGCGCGTTTGCCGTCCCAATAGTCCTTGAGGAATCTGAGAACCGGTTGATCGAGGTTTTGCGGATCGATTTCGCTGCTGACGCCAGACAAACGCGATGACATGCCGTGCCCTGTTTGGGATGATTCCACTGCTCAACGCACGACGATGCGAGATGGCTTGCGGGTCCCCCGACCCGCGAACGCTGGAAAGCTAGAGTCCTGCGCGAAATGCGCAACCGGCGCGCAGAGCGGCAATTCGTCTCGCGCCGCTTACCAACGCAGGACCCGCCGTCCGAGAGCCGCGCCCACCACCGTCACGAACGTGACGGCAAGGGTGTACCACACCGCGACGAAGAGCGGAGAATCGTCCGGGCAATGCGCGGCGTAGAACGCGGCGCCCAAACCGCCCGCCATCAATCCCGCCAGCGCGCCGGCACGCGCCGGCGAGGCTGGCGCGCCCGAGCGCAGCGCGAAAAGCAGCAGCGCCAGCGGTCCGAACGACAGCAGCGGAATGAAGAACATGCAGATGCGCGCATTGTGACCGACCAGGCGCGGCATCCATGTGTCCGCCGGCATGACCGCGAGCTCGACGATCACCGCCGCGAGCAGCAGAACCGGCGCGAGACAAAGCACCGCATCCGCCGGCCCGCGCGCGGATTGCGGCCGCGCCGCGCGCGCCACCAACAGGGCCGTGCTTGCCGCCAGCGCCAGCGTCACCACGAATTTGAAGACGAAACGCCAGCTGTGCGTCGCCGACATGAAATCCGGCCGCGGCCCAAGCAGGATGAAAAACAAAGTCGCCGTCACGGCAATGCCGGCAAGCGTCGCCCAAAGAAGCATGCGCATCGGCGATGCGTCCTGCGTGCCGTCGGCGGCGAGCGTCGCGATGAGCTTGTCCGTGTTCATGCGTCCCCGCGATAAAGCGCGGCCAGCTTGCGCAAGCCGCGATGCAGCATGACGCGCACCGCGCCTTCGCTCATCGCGAATTTCGCCGCCGCGTCGGAGATGCTCATCCCGTCCAGCGAGATCGCCTGCACGATCGAAAGCTGCCGGCCTTCGAGCCGGCCGACCAGCCGGGCGAGCTCGCCCTGCGAGGTTTCAACCGCCGGCGCGGTGTCGGGCAGAAAATCCTCCAGCCCGTCGATCGGCACTTCGCCGCGCCGGCCGCGCCGGCGCATGGCGTCGATCAGCTTGTGGCGCGCGATCGCGTTCAGCCAGGGTCGCAAGGGCTGGTCGCTGTTCCAAGTATGGCGTTTCACATGGATCGCCAAGAGAGTCTCCTGCACCACGTCCTCGACGTCGGCGGAGCCGAGGCCGGAGCGCGCCAATCCGCGCCGCGCCAGCCCCCGCAAGCGCGGCGCCAGGGCCTGGAGCAACCGGCTATAGGACTGCCGGTCGCCGCCGAGACCGGCGCGCATCAGCCCGGCCCATTCGATCTCGTCGGACTGCGCCTCTTTGGCGTTCGCTGGAGCCATGAGCTTTGTTACGGAGAGCGATCACCGATGATGGCGGTGGCGCGGCGCAGCCGGCGTCGCGGCGGGCACATCCGCAGGCGGCGTTGCCGGCGCGCGCAAGCTCCACGCCACGATCTCCTCCAGCACGGCGCCCGTCGCCTGGTTGAACGCGGCGACGACCGCCGGCACGCTGTTCTCGGCGGCGCGAACCTGGTGGCTGGAATCCAGCGTGGCGACCACGTCGCGCCGGGGCAGCGTCAACAGTTTCGCCTCGATATCGACCACCACATTGGGCGCGGCATTGCCGGAATCGTATTGCGCCTCGAAATGGCGGATCTCGGTGGTGAGGACATAATCGCCATGCACCCCGCCGCTGTCGCGCGCCACCGCGCCGATCCTGCCGCTCTTCTCGAAAGCCTCGACCAGGAGGGATTGCAGCAGGCGCGGCACGGAATCGGTCCATTGCGCGTCGGCGTAATAGTCCATGGTCTGGCCGCGCTGCAGCGCCAGGCGCTCGGTGTCGTAGACGTCGGCCACGTCGCTGCGCGCGATGGCGAGCCCCCAATCGACCTTGGGCGCGTCGGGCTGGCTCGCGAAATCCGGATCGAGCACGTAGATCTGCGCCGGGGGATTGCTCGGCCCGATGCCGCAGCCGGCCAGGACGACGCCGGCGGCGCCGATCAGAAGAAGCGCGCGCCGCGACGGCGCGAAGTTGGTTTTCGTGGTCATTGGGGGCTGTATCCCTTGCGACGGTCGCCGAAGATGAGGCTGGTGGGCTCTTTCTCGAGCTGGTTGGAAAGCTTGGTCAGGCTTGAGGCGAGCATACGCACCTCGTTGGACAATTGGCCGAACTGCGCGCCGTTGACCGCCGTGTCGGCGTCGTCGGCCAGCCGGTCGATCTTGCCCACCGCGCCGTTGGCGTCGGTCAGTGTGACGTGAAGATCGGAGAGATCGGTGTCGAGCTTGCCGGTGGCGCTCGAGACGTTGGAGAGCGTCACCTCGATGTCATGCGTGTGCCGGTCGACGGCCGCGGTGGTGTCGCGCAGATTGCCCAGCGTCTGCGAGATCGCATCGATATTTTTCGGGCTGAGCACGGCGTTGATCTGATCGGCGATGTGGTTGAGCTTGGCGACGAGCTGCGGCGCGGATTGCTCGAGCTGCTCCAGCGTCGAGGGCTTGGACTTGATCAACGGATACTCGCCGAACATGGTGGGCCTCAGCACCGGCTTGTCCTTCGAGCCGCCGTCGATCTCGACATAGGAGCCGCCGGTGATGCCCTCGCTGGCGATCGAGGCGACCGAGTCGGAATGGATCTTGAGGGCGGGGTTGATCTCGAACGTGACGACCACACTCTTGGGATCGTCGGGATCGAAATCGAGCTTGGAGACGCGCCCGACCTGGATGCCGTTGTAGCGCACCACCGTGCCGTCGCCCAAGCCCGTGACGCTGCCCGAGAACACCGATCGGTAATAGGCGTATTCCTCGCTGTATTGCGCGCCCGCGAGCCACAGCAGCGCGACCACCGCGCCCAGCACGCAGACGAGCACGAAGGCTCCCACCGCGACGTAATTGGCTTTGGTTTCCATTGGCAGTCCCCTTAGGCGTCGAGCGCGGCCCGCCCGCGCGGGCCGGAGAAATATTCGTGAATCCACGGATCGCTGTCCGTGATCAGCGTCTTGATCGTACCCACCTTGATCTTCTTGTTCACCAGCACGGCGATGCGGTCGGTCGTGGCCCTCAGCGTATCGATATCGTGGGTCACCATGAAGACCGTCAGCCCCAGACTCTGCTGCAGATTGCGCACCAATTCGTCGAACTGGGCGGCCGAGATCGGGTCCAGGCCCGCCGTCGGCTCGTCGAGGAACAGCAGCTCGGGATCGAGCGACAGCGCACGCGCCAATCCGGCGCGTTTCTTCATGCCGCCGGAGAGCTCGGAGGGGTATTTCTTGGCCGCATCCT
>Ga0302314_10010974_pt1 | contig 15827 bp, 12 predicted proteins | sample III_Palsa_N2_3_FD_200533 | JGI IMG/M metagenome (GOLD analysis project Ga0302314, IMG submission 200533) | Peat permafrost microbial communities from Stordalen Mire near Abisko, Sweden - III_Palsa_N2_3 | ecosystem: Environmental > Terrestrial > Soil > Palsa > Peat permafrost | place: Sweden... | reverse complement strand
GGCCCGTTCCCAGGCGCTGGCCCAACTCCAGTCGAACACGAATTCGCCGTGCGAATTACCTTTCAGATACAGCGGTGCGGCGGCGAGCAGCACGCCGCGTTCGTACAGTCCCAGGTGGTGCGGTTGCCAGCCCCAGTCCGGGCGGATACAGCCGCATTGCTCCAGCGCGAGCAGCCACGCATGCGACACGAACGGATTGGCCTGCGTGCGCAGCGCGTCCCACGCCGCGGCGGGCAGTTCGCTGATCGCGGCATGGAAGCGGGCTTCAATCAAGGCGTGGCTCGATCTGGGCGAGGCCCGGGCAAGCGGCTGCCGCGGGACTCGGTGTCATCGGATCATGACCATTGAATCAGCGTCATCGAATCAGGCGGCCGGGCTGAGCTGGTCCAGCCAGCGCTCGGCATCCAGCGCGGCCATGCAACCGAAGCCGGCCGAGGTCACCGCCTGCCGGTAGACGTGATCGGCCACGTCGCCGGCGGCGAACACGCCGGGCACCGAAGTCATCGTCGCCATGCCTTCCAGGCCGGTGCGAATCTTGATGTAGCCGTCATGCATGTCGAGCTGGCCGTCGAAGATGCCGGTGTTCGGCGTGTGGCCGATCGCGACGAAGAAGCCGGTCGCGGTGATGTCGTGCGTGCTGTCGTCCTGCAGGTTCTTCACGCGCACGCCGGTGACGCCGGAGTCGTCGCCGAGCACTTCGTCCACGGTGCTGTTCCAGATCAGATCGATCTTGCCGGCGGCGGCCTTCTCGAACAATTTGTCCTGCATGATCTTCTCGGCGCGCAGCTTGTCGCGGCGGTGCACCAGGGTGACCTTGCGTGCGATGTTGGAAAGGTACAGCGCCTCTTCCACCGCGGTGTTGCCGCCGCCGATCACCACCACGTCCTGTTCGCGGAAAAAGAAACCGTCGCAGGTGGCGCAGGCGGACACGCCCTTGCCCTTGAATTTTTCCTCGCTGCTGATGCCGAGGTATTTCGCGGTGGCGCCGGTGGCGATGATCAAGGCGTCGCAGGTGTATTCGCCGGAATCGCCCTTCAGGCGGAACGGCCGTTGCTGCAGGTCGATCTGATGGATATGGTCGAAGATCATCTCGGTATGGAAGCGCTCGGCATGCTCGGCCATCCGCTGCATCAGCGCCGGACCCTGCAGGCCCTCGACGTCACCAGGCCAGTTGTCCACGTCGGTGGTGGTCATCAGCTGGCCACCCTGCTGCAGGCCGGTGATCATGGTCGGCTTCAGGTTGGCGCGCGCGGCGTAAACCGCGGCGGTGTAGCCGGCCGGGCCGGAGCCCAGGATCAACAACCGGCTGTGCTTGGTGGTACTCATGACAGGTATAATCCTTGAGTTTACTGGCGACTTGATGGTGTTCGTCGTGTCGCCGCCGGGCGTTACGCCCGCGGCGCGCGAAACAGGCGAGGTTTCAACCCCGGAGAATGGGGAAGATACCGCGCCGATTCAAGGCGCCGGCCGATTCGTGGCGGCAGGCGCGGCGGATCGCACGGTTCCCCACAGGCTGTTCTCATACAGGATTTCTTCCATGCGCATTGGCATCCCCTCCGAAACAAAGACCCTTGAAGGCCGCGTTGCCCTGGTTCCCGCCGCGGCCGCCGATCTGGTGCGTCGTGGGCATGAGGTGTTCATTCAGGCCGGCGCCGGCGAAAAGAGCGGTTTTTCCGACGCGGCCTATACTAAGGTCGGCGTGAAGCTGGCCGCCGCGGCCGCCGCGCTGTACGAGGCCGGCGAGCTGATCGTGAAGGTCAAGGAGCCGATCGCCGGCGACCTGGCGCTGCTGAAGAAGCATCATCTGCTGTTCTGCTATCTGCATCTGGCCGCCGAGCCGGCGCTGACCAAGAGCCTGCTGGACATTGGCCTGACCGGCGTGGCGTTCGAGTCGGTGGAAGAGGACGGCAACCTGCCGCTGCTGCTGCCGATGTCGGTGATCGCCGGCCGCATCGCCACCCAGATGGGCACCACGCTGCTGCATCGTCCGCAGGGCGGCAAGGGTAAGCTGCTTGGCGGCATGGCCTCCACGCCGCGCGGCAAGGTGGTGGTGCTCGGCGCCGGCGCCGCAGGCGGCAATGCCGCCGCGCTGGCCGCCGCCGCGGGCGCCAACGTGGTGGTGTTCGACAAGCGCCAGGATCGCCTCGCCGAGATGATGGCGATGGGTCCGAACGTCACCGCACTGTACGCCTACGAGTCCTCGGTGGCCGAGGAAGTGGAGAATGCCGACATCGTGGTCGGCGCCGTGCTGATCCCCAGCGCCAAGGCGCCGCGCGTGGTCACCGAGGCGATGGTCAAGACGATGGAGAAGGGCAGCGTGCTGGTCGACATCTCGATCGATCAGGGCGGCTGCTTCGAGACCTCGCGTCCGACCACCTGGAAAGAACCGACCTACGACGTGCACGGCGTTACCCACTTCTGCGTGACCAACATGCCCGGCGCCGTGCCGCAGACCTCGTCGGTGGCGATCTCCGCCGCGATCCTGCCGTACGTGCAGCGCCTGGCCGGCGGCAACGAATGGCGCCAGCACGAGCCGCTGAGTAAGGGCATCAACGTGGACGGCGGCAAGCTGGTGCACCCGGCCTTGCAGGGTATGGCCTGAGACCTCTGACAGCGGCCGTGCTCCAGGCCTAGGCCCGGGGCCGGTCGCTTGCTGCGGCTTCGATTAGCCGCTAGGTTCCGGCTTGCGCCGGGATCGACCAACGAAGCGCAGCGATCTCGGCAGCAAGCACATTCCAAGGAAACAGAATCACGTGGCGCGTAGCGCGAAACTCAAAAAGGAACCTGAGAAGGACGGCCTCAGCGAAGAGCTGAAGCGGCGACTGCGCGAGGCCGGTGCGTTACTGCTGCTACCGTTGGCGTTGTACGTGCTGGTCTGCCTGTTTACCTACGATCCGCTCGACCCGGCGTGGTCGCATGCGGGCACCTTGACCCATCCGAACAATTTCGGCGGCACCATCGGCGCGTACGGCGCTGACGTGCTGCGTTATCTGTTCGGGCTGCTCGCCTACGCGTTTCCGCTGCTGCTCATGCTGTTCGGCATCCAGGTGCTGCGCCATCGCGGCGAGCGCGTGGTGCAGCCGTGGGAGCCGTCGCTGCGGCTGGCCGGCATGGTGTTCTTCTTTATCGCCGGGCCGGCGCTGCTCTGGCTGAAGTTCCCGGACAGTGCACCCGACGTGCCGCCGGAAGGCGCTGGCGGCGCGATCGGCCTCGCGGTGGGCCGCGGCCTGCATCACGTGCTGGGCAGCAGCGCGCCGTTCCTGGTGCTGGCGATCTTCCTGACCGCAATCACGCTGGCCACCGGCCTATCCTGGTTCAAGGTGATGGATCTGACCGGGCAGGGCATGCTCAAGCTGGCCAGCTGGTTTGGTGGCAAGGTCAAGCAGGCGCTGGAAGTGCTGGCTGCGCGGCAGGCACGTGCCGAGCGTGAGGTGGTGAAGAAAGTCGAGGCGGTGAAACAGGCCAAGCGTGAGCCGGTGCGCATTGAGGCGCCGTCCGCGCCGGTGGCAAAAAGCGAGCGCGCCAAGCAGGAAACCCAGATTCCGTTGTTCGTCGGCGCCTCCACGCCGGGCGAGCTGCCGCCGCTGTCGCTGCTCGATGAAGCGCCGCCGCAGGGCCCCGGCTATTCCGAAGAAACGCTGGAAGTGCTGTCGCGCCAGGTCGAGCTGAAGCTGAAGGATTTCCGCATCGAGGCGAAGGTGGTCGGAGTCTATCCCGGCCCGGTGATTACCCGTTTTGAAATGGAACCGGCTGCCGGCGTGCGCGGCTCGCAGGTGTCCAGCCTGGACAAGGACATCGCGCGCGGCCTGTCGGTGGTCAGCGTGCGCGTGGTCGATGTGATTCCCGGCAAGAATGTCATCGGCCTGGAAATCCCGAATACCAAGAAGCAGATCGTCTACCTGTCGGAAATTCTGCGCTCGGACAAATATGACCAGCTGAAGTCGCCGCTGGCGCTGGCGCTGGGCAAGGACATCGGTGGTAAGCCGGTGGTAGTCGATCTGGGCAAGATGCCGCATCTGCTGGTCGCCGGCACTACCGGCTCCGGCAAATCGGTAGCGGTCAACGCGATGGTGCTGAGCTTGCTGTACAAGGCCAGCGCGAAAGACGTGCGGATGATCATGATCGACCCGAAGATGCTGGAGCTTTCGGTCTACGAAGGCATTCCGCATCTGCTGGCGCCGGTGGTGGTGGACATGAAGGAGGCGGCCAATGCGCTGCGCTGGTGCGTCGCCGAGATGGAGCGTCGCTACAAGCTGATGGCCGCCGTCGGCGTGCGCAACCTGGCCGGCTTCAACAAGAAGGTGCGCGACGCCGAGAACGCCGGCCAGCCGCTGCTCGATCCGCTGTTCCGACCCAACCCGGACATGCCCAAGGTCACCGCCGATCCGCTGGAGCCGCTGCCGTACATTGTGGTGATCATCGACGAATTCGCCGACATGATGATGATCGTCGGCAAGAAGGTCGAAGAACTCATCGCGCGTCTCGCGCAGAAGGCGCGCGCGGCCGGCGTGCATCTGATCCTCGCCACGCAGCGGCCGTCGGTGGACGTGATCACCGGCCTGATCAAGGCGAACATTCCCACCCGCATCGCCTTCCAGGTCTCCAGCAAGATCGACTCGCGGACGATCCTCGATCAGTCCGGCGCGGAAACCCTGCTTGGCCACGGCGACATGCTCTACCTGCCGCCCGGCACCGCTACGCCGGAACGTGTACACGGCGCCTTCGTCGACGACCACGAAGTTCACAACGTGGTGAACTGGCTGCGCGCACAGGGCGCGCCGAACTACATCGAAGGCGTGCTGGAAGAAGTGCAGGCGACCAGCGACGGCAAGTTCATCAATGACTCCGGCCTGCCGCAGGATGGCGAGGAAGGCGGCGGCGATGCCGAAACCCAGCTCTACGACAAGGCCGTGCGCATCGTCACCGAAACCCGCCGCGCCTCGATCTCCGGCGTGCAGCGTCACCTGCGCATCGGCTACAACCGCGCCGCGCGATTGGTCGAGCAGATGGAGCAGGACGGCGTGGTCAGCGGCCCGCAGCACAATGGCAACCGCGAAGTGCTGGCCCCGCCGCCGCCGAAGAATTGATACGTGGCAGCCAGCGTCTGGCGCGCTGGCGACGCTTCTACGCCATGTTGTTTGCTAACTGCCATTAAGCGATGGCTGCGCAAACTTCCGCCAACACCCAACCCACCGGAAATCCCATGAAGCGCATTCTGCCGGCTCTTTTTACTGCTGCACTTGCTCTGAGCGGGCTTGCCCAAGCGGCTGAGGGTCCCGCTCGCGCGAAGCTGGATGCGTTCTCGCACAACCTGCATGCGCTCACCGGCCATTTCACCCAGGCGCTGACCGATGCCAACGGGCAGCCCGGCAAGAGCAGCAGCGGCACGTTGGCACTGGAGGCGCCGCGTGAATTCCGCTGGGACACGACCGCGCCATACCAGCAGACCATCGTCGCCGACGGCAGCCGCGTGTGGCTGTATGACCCTGACCTGCAGCAGGTCACCGTGCGCGTGCAGAGCACCGAGGAGGCGCACAGCCCGCTCACCGTGATCACCGACCTCAAGCAGATGGATCGCGACTTCAAGGTGGCGGAGCAGGGTGAGCATGACGGCCTGACCTGGTTGCGGCTGACCTCGACGGCGAAAGATCCTCAGTTCGATTACGCCGACCTCGGTTTCGATGCGAATGGCTTGGCGCGGATGGTGTTTCGTGACCAGCTCGGCGCCACCACGGACATCCGATTCAGCGGCTGGCAGCGCAATCCGGAAATTCCCGCCGCCACCTTCAATTTCGTGCCGCCGAAGGGCGCCGACGTGATCGGCGACGCACCCGTGCTCACCACGCAACCGCTAAAGGATTAAGCGCAACGCATGATCCGGCAATTGCCGCGCTGGGCCTGGTTGGGCGGCGGCGTTCTGGCGTCCATCGCCGGCATGATCAACGCGGTCGGTTACATGGGGTTTCGTCACGAGGCGATTTCCCATCTCACCGGTACCACCACGCTGTTCGGCATTGCCATGGCTGCCGGCGATGCTCACGAAAGCTTGCACTGGCTGCTGGTGCTGCTGGCATTTCTGGGTGGTGCCGTACTTAGCGGCTTTATCGTGCAGCAGCCTACGTTGAAGCTCGGCCGCCGTTACGGCGTGGTGCTGATTGTGGAGTCGTGCTTATTGCTGCTTGCCGTGCCGTTGCTGCATGCGCGGCTGGATGCGGGCCTGTATGTGGCTTCCATGGCTTGCGGCTTGCAGAATGCCATGGCCAGCACGTATTCGGGTGCCGTGCTGCGCACTACGCATCTGTCCGGCACGTTTACCGATCTGGGCATCGCGCTGGGCCAATTGTTGCGTGGACTGGAAGCCGATCTGCTGCGTGTACGTATGTGTCTGCTGCTGATCGGCGGCTTCCTGGCTGGCAGTATCGTTGGCGGTGCGGCATTCGGCTGGTTGCACGAATACACCTTGCTGATACCAGCATTGCTCACCGGCATCACTGGCGTGAGCTATCACGTCTATACGCATCGATCGTCGAATAGGGCTTAGCATCCGTCGCTCTACGGCGCATGCTGGCTTTTAGGTTGCGAGTATCCATGCCAGACTCGTGCCGCGCATGGCCTGAAATGCGGGCGGTGTAATGGAAGACCGATGATGCTTGGGGAGAGTGCATGTATATCGTTTGGGCACTGGTAGGGCTGGTGCTGTTTACGGTGGCCGAGATGTTCGGCCGCAGTTTTTCCGTTGCGCTGCTGGGCGTGCTGCTGGGCCTGCTGTGGGCACGGCAGTCGAGCCTGCGTCGCGAGCTGACCAAGCTGCGCCAGCAGCTCGACCCGCGTGCCGCCCCTCGGGCCGCCGAGCCTGCGCCGACCGTCGCCGTGGCCCCCAGCCCGGTGATGCCAGCACCGCCCGAAACTCCGGCGATGCCCGCCGAAGCCATTCGCGCGGCGGTAGCGGCACTGACGGTTGCTGACGCACCGCCGCCGCCACCGACAGCGCCGCCACGTATCCCCACACCCATGCCGCCACCCACGCCCGGCTTTGTCGAGCAGGCGATCGAGCACGTGAAGCGCTGGTTCACCGAAGGCAATGTGCCGGTGAAGATCGGCATGCTGGTGTTGTTCGCCGGCGTGGCGGCGTTGTTGAAATATGCCGCGGACAAGCATCTGCTGCTGCTGCCGATCGGCGTGCGGGTAAGTCTTGTCGCCCTGGCGGCGATCGTCGGACTGGCCTTCGGTTGGCGCCAGCGCGATACGCGTCGGGTATTCGCGCTGTCGCTGCAGGGCGGTGCGATCGGCGTACTGGTGATCACGGTGTTTGCCGCATTCCGGTTGTACGGGTTGCTGCCACCGCTGGCGGCGTTCGGCATGCTGATCGTGCTGGTGGCCGGTGTCGGCATGCTGGCGGTGCTGCAGGATGCGCTGGCGCTGGCCGTGCTCGGCCTGCTGGCGGGTTTCGCGGCGCCGATCCTGGTCTCGACCGGTACGGGCAGCCACGTCGTGCTGTTCTCGTATTACGCCGTGCTCAACCTGGCGGTTCTCGGCATCGCGTGGAAGCGTCCCTGGCGCGTGCTGAACCTGCTCGGCTTCGTCGCCACCTTCGCCATCGGCACGGCGTGGGGCGTGCTGAAATACCGGCCGGAACTGTTCGCCAGCACCGAGCCGTTCCTCGTGCTGAATTTCCTGTTCTACCTGGCGATTCCGCTGCTCTACCTGTTGCGCGCGCCGGCGGATCGCTCGCGCGTGCTGGACGGTTGCCTGCTGTTCGGCAATCCGTTGGTGAGCCTGTTGCTGCAGGCCGGGTTGCTGCGCTGGCAAGGCCGGCCGCTGGCAATCTCGGCGCTGGTCGTCGCGGTGATCTATCTCTTCGTCGCCTGGGCCATTCGCCGGCGCAGCGGGCTGGGTCTGCTGCGCGATGCATGGGCCGTGCTGGCGGTGGCGTTCGCCACGCTGGCGGTGCCGCTGGCGTTGAGCGCCAGCCTGACCGGCAGCATCTTCGCGCTGGAAGGCGCCGGGTTGATCTGGCTCGGCCTGCGCCAGCAGCGTCGCTGGTCGCGCTGGGGTGGTCTGGCCTTGCAGCTGTTTGCGGCGGTCGCGTTGCTGATTGGTCGTGTGGACAGCAGTGCGCCGGCGACCTCGATCGCCTGGCTGGATCGCGATTTCATCGGTTCGCTGTTGCTGGTCGCCGGCGCGTTCGCCGGCAGCACGTTCTATGCGCGGCTGGGCAGTACCACGCTGAGTCAGCGTCTTGCGGCCTTGTTGCTGTATCTGTGGGGTCTGTGCTGGTGGCTGGGCGCGAGTGCGATCGAGATCGATCGTTACGTGGCGCCACATCTGCAGAATGCGATGGTCTTTTTCTTGCTAGCCTTGACCGGCTGGGTCAGCGCGGAAGTTGCCCGGCGCGGTACCCGACACGAGCTGGGTATGGCGCTCGCATTCACCACGCCAGTGATGTTTGTCTGCATGCTGCCACTACTGCTGTGGGGCAGCTTCCTCGATCAGCAATGGCTGGCGGGCTGGAGTCTGCTGGCGGTGCTGCTTGGCGGCGTGCTGGGCTGGCGCAGCCTGCTGTGCCTGCGCGGGTATTCGCTGGCGGCCGTACTGGCGCAGCTCGCCTGGTGGTGGCGCTGGGTGGTGACGATCGCCTGTGCGGTCGCGGTGTTCTTCGCCGGTAGCCGTTGGCTCGCCGATGGCTGGGTCGAGCTGTTGGCATCGGCGCCGCTGTTCGGCCTGTGCTGGCTGGCCTTGACCAAGCCGCGCTGGATCGCGCAGCCGCTGCCGGCAGTGTGGCCGTCGCTGCGTGTGCCGTTGTTGTATTCGTCGCTGGCCGTGCTTGGCGTGTTGTGGTTGTTCAGCCTGTCCCTTGCCGGCGATGCCGATCCGCTGCCTTACCTGCCACTGCTCAATCCCGTCGAGCTGCTGCTGTTGATCGTGCTGCTGTGCCTGGCGCGCTGGCTCGGCGATGCCGCTACGCCGGCGCTGTTGCGACAACGCCGCGCGATCGTGCTCGGCGTGCTCGGCATGGTGTTTGTCACCAGCGTCACGCTGCGGGCGGTGCATCAACTCGGCGGCGTGCCATGGGACGATTCGCTGGGCAATTCCAGCCTCGCGCAGATGTCGCTCACCGTGGTGTGGAGCGTGTTCGGCCTGCTGGCCTGGGTTTGGGGTTCGCGGCGCGGCCAACGAATGGTCTGGCTGGCCGGTGCGATCACCATGGCGGTGGTGCTGGCCAAGCTGCTGCTGATCGATCGCAGCCATCTGGGCAATTTGTTCGGCATCGCCTCGTTCATCGCCTACGGCCTGCTGTGCACCGTGATCGGCTATCTCGCGCCGGCGCCGCCGCGGCGCCCCAATCCGTCTGTCGTGGAGGCCACCGATGCGTCCTGATCACTGCCTGTTGAAGCTGCGCTCATTGAATCTGCGCGTGCTGTTCGTGTTCTCGCTGCTGCTGCCGTCGTGCGTGATGGCGGTGACCAGTACGGACTACGCCTACCGCTTCGCGTTGAATACGCATGGTGATAGTGCGGCCTGGCGCGTCGAGCTGACTCCGGCGGTCTATGCCGCATCCCGGCGCGACGCCGAGCTGCGCGACATCGTGGTGGTCAATGCGCAAGGCCGCGAGGTTCCATTCGCCGACCTGCCGCCGGCATCGCCGCAGGCGCATCCGTACACATTGACCGCTCGCCTGCTGCCGTTGCCGGCCGAGAGCACGAACCAGGTCAACGGCATGCGCGTGCAGCGCAATGCCAACGGCGACATCCTGATCGATCAGTCGCCTAACGGCGCGCAGGGCAAGCCGACGCAATGGCTGCTCGACGCCAAGCGTACGGTGAGCCTGGACAGCATCGAGTTCGATCCTTCCGCCTTCGCGCAGGATCTGCGCATCCATCTCGCGGTGGATGCCAGCAACGATCTGCAGCAATGGGAGAACCGCAGCGACGACACCGAGATCGTCAGCGTGAAACGTGGCGAGGATGCGGTCGAGCAGAACAAGATCAGCATCAGCGGCGAGCCGGCGCGCTATTACCGCTTGCGCCTGACCGATGGCGACGCGCCCTGGGACAGCGCGCAAGCGCCCGTGGTGAAGCTGAGCGGCAATTACGTCGATCCCGTCGGCGATCGCGCGGCCTCGCGCCAGTGGCAGACTCTGCCGGTACTGGCGACCAAGTCGGACGCGAACGGCGGCACCGACTACGACTACCGCCTGCCGGCGGCACTGCCGGTGGAAGTGGCGAGCGTCAAACTGGCGAACGCGAATACCGCGGCGCGTTTCACCTTGCTCAACCACGATGACGGCACGAATGACGCGCCGCTGGCGACGATCGTCGCCGTGCAGACCGACAAGTCGAAGGACACGCCATTCAGCACCTTCGATGCAGTGCGGGTCCAGCACCTGCGCCTGCACACCGACACGCCGCTGCCGCAGCCGCCGACATTGGCAGTGGGCTGGCATGCGGATGCGTTCGTGTTCCTTGCCGAGGGCGCCGGCCCTTACAACCTGCTCGCCGGCAGCTACGCGGCGCGGCGCGGCAATTATCCGGTGACCGAGGCGCTGGAAAAGCTGCGGCCCGCTCAGGCCGATAACAGCGACAGTGCTTGGCAGCCGCCACTGGCCGTGATCGGTGCACGCAGCGACGTCGGCGGTGTGGCCGCACTGCTGCCGCCCAAGGTGCCCTACGACTGGAGCAAGCCACTGCTATGGCTGGTGCTGATCGTCGGCACGCTGCTGGTGGCCGGCATGGCGATGAGCCTGTTGCGCGGCCGCTCCTCGTCTTCGAACGATCCGCGCTGAGTTACCCGCTGCCGCTGCATGGCATTAATCAATCGGCTAGGAAGATAGTTTCGCACACAAGCACGCGTCCCCAACTCGCGTTCGCAACAGCCGCCGCCGCGCGAATACGCTGGGCGCTGCGCGTTGACGTAACGTCACCGAGCGCCGCGCTATCATGCGTCGTATGCCACGCAGCACACCTCCCACGCCAGGATTGTTCCCCGAATCCGATGAGCTGAAACCGCTGGCCGAGCGCATGCGGCCACGCAGCCTGGACGAGATCGTCGGCCAGCAGCGGCTGGTGGGCGAAGACAAACCGCTGCGCCGCGCGCTGGAAGCCGGCCGCGTGCACTCGATGGTGCTGTGGGGGCCGCCTGGCTGCGGCAAGACCACGCTGGCGCTGCTGGTGGCGCGTTATGCGGACGCGGATTTCCGCGCGATCTCGGCAGTGCTGTCGGGCCTGCCGGAGGTACGCAAGGCGCTGGCCGAGGCCGAGGTGAATTTCGCGCAGGGGCGGCGCACCGTGCTGTTCGTCGACGAGGTGCATCGCTTCAACAAGACCCAGCAGGATGCATTCCTGCCGCACATCGAGAAAGGCGTGATCGTGTTCATCGGCGCGACCACCGAGAACCCGTCGTTCGAGTTGAACTCGGCACTGCTGTCACGCTGCCGCGTGCATGTGCTGGATGCCTTGTCGCCGGACGACATCGTCGCGGCACTGCGGCGCGCGCTGGCGGACGAGGAACGCGGGCTCGGCAAGCTCAAGTTGAAAGTGGGCGACGACGCGCTGCAGTCGATCGCGCAGGCTGCCGACGGCGACGTGCGCCGCGCGCTGACCTTGCTGGAGATCGCCGCCGAGCTGGCGAGCAGCGACGGTTCGGGGCAGGGCCACATCGATGAAGCCACCTTGTTGCAGGTGCTGGCCGATCGCACGCGCCGCTTCGACAAGCAGGGCGAACAGTTCTACGACCAGATCTCGGCGCTGCACAAATCCGTGCGCAGCTCCGATCCGGATGCCGCCGTGTACTGGCTCACCCGCATGCTCGACGGCGGCGTCGATCCTCTGTACCTGGCGCGACGGATGACCCGCATGGCGGTGGAAGATGTCGGCTTGGCCGAGCCGCGCGCATGGCGCATGGCGCTGGATGCGTGGGACACCTACGAACGCCTCGGCAGCCCGGAGGGCGAACTGGGTCTGGCGCAGCTGGCGATCTGGCTGGCGCTGGCGCCGAAGAGCAATGCCGCCTATGTGGCGTTCAACCAGGCTCGCGCGGTGGTGCGTGCAAATGGCACGCTGGAAGTACCCATGCACCTGCGCAATGCGCCGACCAAGCTGATGAAGGGCTTGGGCTACGGTGAAGGCTACCAATACGACCACGATGCCGAGGGCGGCGTCGCGCTCGACCAGCAATGCCTGCCGGACGCACTGGACGGCACGATATTCTACGAACCGGTGGAGCGCGGGCTGGAGCTCAAGCTGCGCGAAAAACTGGCGAGCCTGCGTGAAGCGCGCCGGCTCGCCCGCGGCAAGTAATCGAACCACGCGATGTCGGCCGCTTCGCGAACCGGCAACGCATCGACACGCGCGACTTGGGAGAACGGAGCATGCGGATAACCTGGTACTTCGATTTCATTTCGCCGTTCGCCTGGCTGCAATGGCCGCGCGTAAAGGCGCTGGCGGCGACCCAACCGGTGGTGCTGCGGCCGATCGTGTTCGCAGGCCTGCTCGATCATCACGGGCAGAAGGGGCCGGCGGAAATTCCCGGCAAGCGCGAATTCACTTACCGACATGCGCTGTGGCGGGCGCGGCAGGCAGGGCAGTCACTGAATTTTCCGCCGCAGCACCCGTTCAATCCGCTGGCCGCGTTGCGTCTGTGCATTGCTGCCGGCGCGGACGTGGCCGCCACGGATGCGATCTTCGACTGGATCTGGGCGCAGGGCCGTGCCGGCGACAGCGTCGAAGCCCTGGCGCCCTTGGCAGCGAAGCTTGGCATTGACGACCCCGCTGCCGCGATCGCCGTACCGGCCGTGAAGGCGCAGCTCAAGGCCAACTTCGACGAGGCAATGGCCGAGGGCGTATTCGGCGTGCCGACGCTGTCGCTGGACGGTCGCCTGTTCTGGGGCGATGACGCGCATGAATTCGCGCTGACCTGCCTGCATGATCCGGCGGTTTGGGACGACCCCGAAATGCGCCGCGTCGCCGCCCTGCCAGTAGGCATCGCGCGACGCGTCTGAAGCATCCCGTTTTGACGGCTGCACCGCGTGGATCGCTTGCTGCAAGCGCACTTGCAGGCGTCGCCGCGTCGGCCTAATTTCGGCGCAGCGGTCTGTTTGGGGCAGGCCGGTTCAATCGGGGAGGGCGAAACATGCGCGTGCTTATCGCGGGAATCATTGGCGGAATCCTGATGTTTATCTGGGGCGCCGTCGCGCATATGGCGCTAGGGCTGGGCAATGCTGGCTTGCGTGCACCAGCCCATGAGGACCAGGTGCTGAGCAGCCTGCACGCAGGGCTGGGGACGGAGCCCGGTGTGTACATCCTGCCGTGGCTGGGACCGGAGCACATGAGCGACCCGGTGGCGTTGAAGGCCTATGGCGAGAAGGCGCAGGCCGTGCCGTATGCCTGGGTGGTCTACCTGCCGCAGGGCGAGGACATGACCAAGATGACGCCGCAGCTCATGCGCCAGTGGGCATCCGATACGCTGGCCGCGCTGGCGTTGGCCTTTCTGATGGGGTGGGCCGCGCTGAGCTTCCGCCAGCGCATGAGCGTGGCGATCGTCGCCGCCCTGTTCGCCTGGCTGAGCGTGCTGGCGCCGTACTGGAACTGGTATCGCTTTCCCACCAGCCTGGTCGAGGCCGCGCTGGTCGAGCAGCTGGTCGGCTGGTTGATCGCCGGCGCTGCGATGGCCTGGTGGCTCGGTCGGCGGGAGCCAAGACCGGTGCGTTGATCCGCATCAGCCAGCCGGCGAAGCCGCCGCGCATTGCGAGCATCCGTGGTGGCCGGCGATAATCGTCCGTTCGAGCAAACCCACGGACTTCGCCCATGCTGGACCCCGCACTGCTGCGCACGCGACTTGCCGAAACCGCCGCACGCCTCAGGGAGACCCGCGGCTATGTGCTGGACGTGTCCGCCGTCGAAGCGCTGGAAAGCGAGCGCAAGCGGCTGTCCACCGAAACGCAGGAACTGCAGAACCTGCGCAATACCCGTTCCAAGGCGATCGGCCAGGCCAAGGCCAAGGGCGAAGACGTTGCCGCGCTGATGGCCGAGGTCGCCGGCCTCGGCGACAAGCTGAAGGCGAACGAGCAGGCGCTGGCAGACGCTCAGGCCAAGCTGGCCGAGATCGCGCTGCTGATTCCGAATATTCCGCACGAGTCCGTGCCGCTCGGCAAGGACGAGAACGACAATCAGGAAATCAGCCGCTGGGGCACGCCGCGCACGTTCGAGTTCGCGGTGAAAGACCACGTCGAACTCGGCGAGCGGCATGGCTGGCTGGACGGTGATGCCGGCGCGAAGTTGTCCGGTGCGCGCTTCACCGTGCTGCGCGGCCAGCTCGCGCACCTGCATCGCGCGCTCGCCCAGTTCATGCTCGACCTACATACCGGCGAGCACGGCTACCTCGAATGCAACGTGCCGGTGATCGTCAACGCCGACAGCATGCTGGGCACCACTCAGCTGCCGAAGTTCGAGGAGGATCTTTTCGCCACGCATATCGGCGAATCGAAGCGCTATCTGATTCCGACTTCCGAAGTCTCGCTGACCAACCTGGTGCGTGACGCGATCCAGGAAGCGGACGCATTGCCGCTGCGCTTCACCGCACACTCGCTGTGCTTCCGCGCCGAGGCCGGCAGCTACGGCCGTGACACCCGCGGCATCATCCGCCAGCACCAGTTCGAGAAGGTGGAGATGGTGCAGGTTGCCCGCGCCGACGAATCCTATGCGCAGCTCGAGGAAATGGTCGGCCACGCCGAAGCGGTGCTGCAGAAACTCGGCTTGCCTTACCGCAAGCTGCTGCTGTGCACCGGCGACATGGGCTTTCAGTCCACCAAGACCTATGACTTGGAAGTGTGGCTGCCCAGCCAGAACACCTACCGCGAAATTTCCAGCTGCTCGAACTGCGAGGACTTCCAGGCGCGCCGCCTGCAGGCGCGCGTGCGCAACAGCGACACAGGTAAGCCTGAGTTGGTGCACACGCTCAACGGCTCCGGCCTCGCCGTCGGCCGCACCCTGGTCGCGGTGATGGAAAACTTCCAGAACGCCGACGGCTCGATCGAAGTGCCCGAGGCCTTGCGCCCCTACATGCGCGGGCTGGAGCGCATCGCCTGATGCAGGCCATGCTGACCACATCGCCACGAGCCACAGGGAGTTCCTGGGCCAAGGTCGAGATCATCACCAGCTACTTCCTGCTGGCGGTGCTCGCCTCCGTCATCGGCACGCGACTGGGTTTCGCCGGCGTGTGGGAATTGCCGACGCTCGACCTGGTGCTTAGCGGCATCGCTTTGGTCCTGGTCGTCGGCAGCTTCTGGTTCGCCCGTCAACGTCGCGGCTGGCGCATCGGTATCATTGTCTTCGCCAGCGCCACGCAGCTGGTACCGATGGTCATCCGCCAGCCGATCCTGCTGCTGCCGCTGCTCGGCGCGCTGATCCCGGTCGCGATTCTGCTTGGTTGCCTGTTCGCGTTGTCCAAGAAAGGGACGGGGGCTCGTCCGCAGGGGCGGACCTGATAAACTGCGCTCCGCCATCGGCCAGTTCGATGGTCGCACGAATACGGAGAGATGGCCGAGTGGTTTAAGGCAGCAGTCTTGACGCGAAGGCAGGACGCCGAAGCGAACATCGACCGGAAGGTTGATGGCCCCTGATCTGATAAGAGCAGGGGCGAAGGGCAGGAGGCCCGGAGTCAAACAGCCGTAGCGGCGCTACCGGCGCCTGTTCGCAAAGTTCATCGGAGAGATGGCCGAGTGGTTTAAGGCAGCAGTCTTGAAAACTGCCGTAGGTGTAAGCCTACCGTGGGTTCGAATCCCACTCTCTCCGCCAATCCCTGAAAAGCCCTTGTAGATCAAGGGCTTTTTT
>Ga0302314_10010972_pt1 | contig 15828 bp, 9 predicted proteins | sample III_Palsa_N2_3_FD_200533 | JGI IMG/M metagenome (GOLD analysis project Ga0302314, IMG submission 200533) | Peat permafrost microbial communities from Stordalen Mire near Abisko, Sweden - III_Palsa_N2_3 | ecosystem: Environmental > Terrestrial > Soil > Palsa > Peat permafrost | place: Sweden... | reverse complement strand
AGGGGGATGGTCCGACCGATGCGGCGAGCGACCGATTCGGCGATGTTCCCGCTTCGACCCAGCTGGTCCCGTCGCCGCTGCAGTTGCGACACGGCCTGGTCGATCCACTGCTGGGCGCCCGGGAACAGTCCGATCCGCTCGAGCAGCACCAGAGGCGGTATGGCCATGGCCCCGAGGGCGGTACGCGCCTCGGGGATCTTCACCGGAACGGGCACCAACGGCACGTTCCACTCCCCGGACAGGCGAAACAGCTCACCGCCCCCCGACACCACCACCAGGGCGGCACCGGCCTCGAAGGACGCAGTGGCCGCCTCGACCGTCTCTTCGGTGTCCCCCGAGAACGACACCGCCACCACCAGGGAGCGGGTGCCGACGTAGTCGGGTGGCACGTACCCCTTCACCACGGTCACCGGCACAGGCATGAACGGCGCGGCGGCCGCGGTCAGTACGTCACCCACGATCCCGCTGTCCCCCATGCCCAGCACGACGACGTTCTCGACCTCGTCATGGCCGGGCAGGCCGTCCACCTGCTGGGCCGCGTCGACCGCCGCCTCGACCTGCTCGGGCATGTCGAACGTGGCCTCCCACAGATCACGCGAGTCCACCGGCAGTGGCGAGTCCGTCATGATCCGGCAGGCGATCCTGTCGCCACGGCGCCGCCCGTCTCGGCCTTGGCGGTCAGACGGGCGTCCTCGGCCGAGTCGACCGCGGTCGCCTCGTCGATCAGCATCACCGGGATCCCGTCCCGTACCGGGTAGGTCCGATGCAGGCGGGGGTTGTACAGCACCTGCTCGTCGGCGAAGTACAGGAGTGACCCTTTGTCCTCGGGGCAGGCCAGCACGTCGATCAGAAGTGGGTCGAGCGTCATCGGGTGTTCCTCTCTCGGTGTGTCACGGGTCGATGCGTCACCGGTCGTTGCCTGTGACCCGGGCGATGGCCTCTTGAACCTCGGCCACCCGTGCTGCGCAGGCGGCCTCGTCGGGCGCCTCGACATTGAGCCGGAGCAGTGGCTCGGTATTCGACGGACGCAAGTTGTACCACCAGTCACCCCGGTCCACGGTGACGCCGTCCAGCCGGTCGACCGTACCGAGCGCGCCACCGGCCCTCTCGACGTCGGCCGCCATGAGTTCGACGGCGCCGGCCGGGTCGGCGACCTCGGTGTTGATCTCGCCCGAGTCGGCGTACCGCTTGAACGGCGCCAGCAGCTCCGACAACGGCTTGCCGGTCACGCTCAGCAGCTCGAGTACCAACATCGCGGCGATGATGCCCGAGTCGGCCCGGTAGTTGTCGCGGAAGTAGTAGTGGCCGGAGTGCTCGCCGCCGAAGACCGCCCCCGTCTCCGCCATGACCTCCTTGATGAAGCTGTGCCCCACCTTGGTGCGCACGCCGATCCCGCCCATCTCGGCGATCACCTCGGGCACCACCCGCGAGCAGATGCAGTTGTAGAGGACGGTCGAGCCGGGGTACTTCTCGAGTAGGACCGAAGCCACCAGAGCGGTGGTCAACGACCCCGACACCGGCTCCGCCTTCTCGTCCACCAGGAACACCCTGTCGGCATCGCCATCGAAGGCGAGCCCGACGTCGGCGCCGGTCTCTACGACCATCGACTGCAACGCCACCAGGTTCTCGGGCTGGATCGGGTCGGCCGGGTGGTTGGGGAAGTTCCCGTCGAGATCGGGATACAGGATCTCCACCTTGAACGGGAGCCCCTCGAAGACCTTGGGAACCACCAGCCCGCCCATACCGTTGGCGGTGTCGGCGATGACGACGAGCGGGCGGAGCGCCGAAGTGTCCACGAACGACCGCACATGGTCGGCATAGGCGTCGAGGACCGAGCGATGCTCCAGGGGTCCGAGCGTGCCAGGGTCGGGTTCGGGCGGGCCGTCGACAGCCCAGGTGTCCAGGAGCGATTCGGCGGTCGCCTGGATCTCGGTCAGACCGGTATCGCGGCCGATGGGGCGGGCGCCGGCCAGGCACAGTTTCAGCCCGTTGTACCGGGCCGGATTGTGGGAGGCGGTGAACATGGCGCCGGGGGCGTCCAGGCTCCCGGCGGCGTAGTAGAGGAGATCGGTCGACGCCAGTCCGAGGTCGACGACAGCGGCACCCTCGGACCGGACGCCCAGCGAGAAGGCCTCCGACAACTCGATCCCCGACTCGCGCATGTCTCGGGCCACCAGGATCGTGGGGGCCCCGGTGAAGCGGGCGACGGCTACGCCGATGGCACGGAATTGGAGGGCGTTGAGCTCGTCGGGGACGACGCCTCTGATGTCGTATGCCTTGAAGACGGAGGAGAGGGAGACCATGGGTGGCTCATCCTACGCCAGCACCCGACCGGGTCCCCGTGCCAGGATCAGACGATGGACCGATCCTTCCCGACCCGCTCCCCCCGGGGGCGGAGCCGGACCGTCTCGCTGATCGGCACGCTGACGGCGGTCCTCATCGTCGCCGTGGTCGCCATGGCGTTGGCCGGCCGGACACCCGCTCGGTCCCCCATCGGCGATAGGACGCGGCGGCCGGCACGGGTGGATGCCACACTGACCGCTTCGACCTCCAGGTCGGTCGGACCAGCGTCTGAAGGTGTGCTGGCCGCCGCCGATGTGCTGGCCACCAGCACGCACCTGATCGTCGCCTCGGCGGGTGACACCGGTACCGGTGGGTACTGGCTGGCCGCCAGCAACGGCGGGATCTTCGCCTTCGGGGCGCCGTTCGAGGGCTCCGCCGGGGGGCTGACGCTCGACAAGCCCGTCGTCGGGATGACCCCGACCGCCTCCGACCTGGGCTACTGGTTGGTGGCGTCCGACGGCGGGATCTTCGCATTCGGCGACGCCTCGTTCTACGGATCGATGGGCGGCCAGCACCTCAACCAACCCATCGTGGGCATGGCCGCCACGCCCGACGGTGGCGGGTACTGGTTGGTGGCGTCCGACGGCGGGATCTTCGCGTTCGGCGACGCCACCTTCCACGGATCGATGGGCGGCCAAGCCCTCAATTCACCGATGGTCGGCATGCGGGCCATCTCCGGCGGCTACCAACTGGTGGCCGCCGACGGCGGGCTCTTCTCCTACGGCACCCCCTTCGCCGGCGCCGCGGTCGGACTCCTCCAGCGGCGGGCGGTCTCGATCGACTCCAGCGGCACCGGCTACAGGATCGTTTCGGCCGACGGATCGGTCTACGCGTTCGGCGGTGCCTCCTACCTGGGCTCGGTGACCGTGCCGCCACTGGTGGGAGAAGTGGTCACCATCGACCCCGGCCACGACGGCGGGAACGGCTCCGACCCTTCGTTCATCGACGCGCCCATCGACGGCGGCGGATTCACCGAGTCATGCGACACCGCCGGCACGACGACGGCGTCGGGCTACACCGAGCACGCCTTCAACTTCGACGTGGCCCTGCGGCTGGCTGCTCTCCTCCAGGCCGGCGGGGCCACGGTGGTCCTCACCCGTTACACGGACACCGGCGTCGGGCCGTGCGTCAACGTCCGTGCCGCCATCGGCAACGACGATGGGTCGAACGCGGCGATATCCATCCACGGCGACGGGGGCCCGGTATCGGGGCGGGGCTTCGCCGTCGATGTCCCCCTCCCGGTCGTCAGCTCGATCAGCGACAACCTGGCCATCGTGGCGCCGTCGGATCAGCTCGGCGACGACGTGCGAGACCAGTTCCTGGCCGTCACCGGACTCGGGGTGTCGGACTACTCAGGGTCGGACGGCATCGACCCGCGCGACGACCTCGGCGGCCTCAATCTCTCGACGGTCCCGAAAGTGCTCATCGAGTGCGGGAACATGAAGAATCCGGCCGACGCCGCACTGATGGAGACCCCGGCGTGGAGGCAGCTTGCCGCCCAGGGACTGGCCCAGGGCATCACCGCCTTCCTGGTCCAGCGAGAGGTCCCCTGACCGACCGGTCGGATCGGTTCGGATCAGGTCGGATCAGTTCGGATCGCCCGCTTCGCCGACGTCGCTGACCTCGCCCCCGGCGAGCAGGCCGACGACGTCGCCGCTCATGGCGTCGCACAACTCGGCGAGCAGGTGCATCCGGGCCTCGAGATTCTCGGCCACGAGGAGCCGCTGGAGGTCGAGCGACGCCAGGGGCGCCATGTCGCACAGCTGCCATCCGACGTGGTCGGGGTCCCCCTCGATCCGGAAGTTGTGGGGCAGCGCCGGCACGTCACCCAACTCGGAGACCAACGACCGAAGGCGCCGCAACGACCCTTCGGCGCCCTCGAGTACCTTCTCCGGGCAGTCACCGGCTCGATCGGGGACGTCCTCGACCACCGCCAAGGGGAACGGCTCCTCCGGCAGCCACTCCTCGACCCGGATCCGGCGTACCCCGGTGGCCACCACCAACATCCGGCCGTCGTCGAGCTCGGCGACGTTGGCGATCCGGGCGACCGTGCCGACATCCACCCGCTGGTCACCCCCGCCGACCTCTGATCCCCGGGTGATCAGGACGACGCCGAACTCGCCGTCGGACTCCAGACACCGGCGCATCAATGTCCGGTATCGCTCCTCGAACACATGCAGCGGCAGGCCGGCCTCGGGAAACAACACCGTCGACAGTGGGAACATCCCGAGCCGGGAGGCCACCGTCAGCCGGCTCCGTCGGTTGGACTGACCCGATCGGTCCCACCGGCAGCTACTGCCGCACGAGCTGTCCGGGCCGCCTTCCTCCTTCTACGGTCGATCACGGCCACGATCACGACGCCCACCACCGACAGGAAGGTGATGGTCTGGCCGAGGTCGTCCGCCGGCGACCGGCCGTAGCTCAGGGTGACGTCGTGGCTCGTCGGGACGACCACCATGAGGTTGGGCGCCACCCGGTAGGGGCCCTCCGCCCCTGACGCGTGCCAGTTCGGGAAGTAGGAGACCCGTACTTCCACCGGTGTCCCGATCCGGTCGACGTGGAACGAGATCGACTCGTCGCTCTGACTCACGTCCGAGACGGTGGTGGGGGGCTCGTGCACCAGCGGTGGCTTCCGGTCGCCGATGGCCACCCTGGTCCACGTGGCCGGTCCGTCGGCACTCGGGACCACGTTCCACCGTGTCGGCGCGTCGTACCAGGAGACGGCCGGGGTGAGCCAGCTCGACTGGCTCGGCCCGATCCCCTTCCACACGACGGGCTGGTTGGCCAGTGGCAGTACCAGCTGCGAGTCGGAGATCCGGTACACCTTCCACGTGGTGTCGAGGGCCTCTCCGTTGTACGTGGTGCTCCACGGGCCGGTACTGCCGATGAGTGTGGCCGAGGGGTCGGCCGCCACCGCGTTCTCCACCGTGGCCGACGACGCCAGGAGATAGCGGACTCCCATCAGCTGGAGGTGCTCGATCCCGAGTGGGATATTGAGGCCGCCGTAGGGCAGGCCCACCACCGCATCCGATGGATTGGGCGAGAGCTCGTTCTGGTTGAGGAAGTGGAACGGGGTGGTCGAGGCCGACTCGAACAGCAGTCCTTCCATGGAGTCGATGCATCCATTGGTGAAGTAGGGCAGGTCCATCAGCGCCTCGGTCGTCCCGAACCGGTTCAGCGACGGGTCGTACTCCCACATGGCCCGACCGCACCCCTGCTCCGCACCCACCGACCGCATCATCTGGATGACGGCCTGGAACTCGGGATAGTCCGGCTTGAGTTCGTAGCCCGAGTAGTTCCACTCCGCCCAGGCGCTCGGCTGGTCGGGACCGACGGTGATGCCGATCTTGGACATGGTGGTGGCCGACACGGCCAGCGGGGGCACAACGGCCAGGCAGGCGGCGGCCAGGGCGACCAGCGGGCCGACCACGGCCGCCGCGGCCACGGCGGTCGGCACCGGGCGCCGGTACGGGGTGACCCGGCGACCGGGCGACCAGTCGCGTCCGTCGGTATTCCCGAGCCGGTACCTGACGTCGCGTACCCACACATTGAGCCGGCGCCGGCGAGCCAGTCGGGCGATGGCCGAGACCACTTCGGACAGGGCATATCCGGCCAACAGGTAGATGCACAGGAACCAGAGAGGCAGGAAGCGGACGTTGTAGAGCTTGCCGGCCGGATCGATGATCACGGCCACGGCCGACAGTGCGGCCATGACCACGAGGAAGAGCGCGACCCGGTTGCGCCGGAGGATCATGGCCACCACCCCCACCCCGGCGGAGATCAGCGCCCACCGGAACGAACCGGGGAACAGCAGATGGGGATAACCGAACACTTTGGTGTACCCCATGTTGGTGGTGTACGCCTGCTCGAGTCCGAACGGCACCAGCCACCACGCGGTCAATCCGAGGCCGAGCACCGCGGCGACCACCGACCAGATCACCCGACCGCCCCAGCGGTTGCCCGCCGCCACGGCCCGGCGACTGGTTCCGATCGTCCGCACCAGGTCGGCGTCGAGCAACAGCCACACACCGGCACCGGCGGCCGCGAAGATCGCCGGGATCAGATGGCACAGCAGGGTCACCGAGAAGAGGACCGCGGCCAGCGCACGGTAGCGACCGGTGCGGAGTCCCTTGGCCACCACGCCCAGGAACAGGAGCGACAGCGACAGGCTCAACGAGAAGGAGAACTCGCCGGCCATCGTCGACAGCAGGTTGCCGCCATAGATGGTGAAGCTCGGTTCGAACAGGAAAGGAAGGGTGGCGGCGGCCAGACAGGCCGGCCCGGGGTTGCGCAGTCCGGCCAGGCGGCCGAAGGCCCAGGCGCACAGCGGCAGCAGCAGGCTGCCGAGCACCGTCACCAACTTGAAGGCGATGTCGTAGGAGACGAATGCGTTCAGGAACACGGTGACCAGGCCGGGCAGCGGAAAGTAGAAGGTGTAGAGCGGGAAGCCGTCGTACCAGCCCGGGTCCCAGCCGGTCAGTTGGCCATGGGTCAGCAGGTTCGACTCGAGGTAGGAGGGCAGGACGACGTGGGCCCCGGTGTCGCCGCCGGCGGTGGTGGTGCTCAGGAAGAGCAGATTCGGGTGGAGTTGGCTCAGTGTGACCACCATCACGCCGACGATGGCTACCGCGTTGGACCACGCCGGCCAGGCGGTGCGACGGGTGAACCGGTGCCACCACGGTGGACGATCGGTGCGAAGTCTCGGCACCGCCGGCACCGCCGTGCTCGTAGCCGCGGGCGCGGCGGGCGGGATGTCGCCGGGATGGCCGACGTCGAGCGCTGTCATCGCCGGGTCGCCGGTCTCCTCGATCGCCATGTCAGGCGAGGCCCCGCAGCCCGAGCACCGCAGGGAACACGACGGCGATGAGGGCGGTGCCGTTGAACGCGGCGTGGGCGGCCATGTTCATCCCGAGGCGGCCGGTCCGGTACGAGACGATCCCGAGGATCACTCCGAACACGGCGAGACCCAGGAGCTGGAGCGACTCGGCGTGGGCCAGGCCGAACAGGACACCACTGACCACGATGGCGAGGCCGGGGCCCACCCATCGACCCCAGTTGCCGAACAGGCGGGCCAGGGCGCGGAGGATGACACCGCGGAAGAAGATCTCCTCGAAGAACGGAGCCCCGATCACGGTGGCCACGAAGATCGCCGCGTAGCCGGCGCCGTGGGAACCACCCGTCAGCCGTTGGGCGGGCGCCTCGAACCGCTGGTTGAAATTGTGGACGTGTGTGGAGATCGGGAGGTAGATGAGGACATCGAGATACTGGGCGGCAATTCCGATCGGGATCCCGAGCAGGTCGATCCAGCGGAACCGGAGCCCGATGTCGACCCTCAGGCGCTTGGTCCCCTTCAGCCTGCTGGCCAGCAGTGCGGCACCCATGAATCCGCCCCACAGCCCGAAGAGGGTCGATATCACGTACCAGGTGGGTGGCTCCGACAGCTTGGAGAGCGCCGTGAGCGAGTGGTACTGCCCGGCCACCTCGGCGGCAATCGACATGGTGATGGCCGCCAGGACCTGGCCGCCCAGGAAGCCGAGGCCGGCGTAGAGCATCCACATCCAGGCGGCAGCGCGGTCGACCGGCGCCGCCCCGGTGTCGAGTTGGCGGCCGAGCGGGACGTCGCCGCCGAAGCGACGCCACCACCGAGCCGGGCTTTCCCCACCTGGTGGTTCATCGGGTGACACCGGCGGGGGAGGTGCGACGGGCCCCATGGCGTCCACCGCCTGTTTGGGCCGGTCGTTCACCCTCACACGATATCGACCATGCCCTCCGACGGGGCAGCAGCACGCTCGGCGGGCCGGGGCGATGCGCCAATCGCTGCCGACGGCGCATAGCATGTTGGGGTGACTCCCCCCAGCCCTGACAACGCCAACCGGCCGATCCCCCCTGGCGGGACGGGCCAGGAATCCCCCGGGCAGAACAAGAACCGCATCATTCTCTCGGTGGTCGTGATGGTTGTCATTGTGGCCGTCCTGATCGTGCCCACCCTGGTCAAGAAGTCGAACACGACCCCGCTCATCTACAACTCCTGGCTGACCCAGGTCCAGGACAACAAGGTCAAGACGGCGACCGTCGACCAGACCAGCGGCATCATCTCCGGCACCCTCGCCGATGGGACCAGCTATACGGTCAACGGCCCCGACCCGGTCACCGACTCCGAGCAGGCGGCCCTCAAGACGCTGGGGGCCAACGCCAAGTACGTGACCACGAGCGAGAGCTTCCTGGTCTCGATCCTGGTCTACCTGATCCCGTTCGCCATCATCCTCGGAATCTTCTATCTGATCAGCCGTAGGGCCCAGGGGCAGATGGGGAGCATCATGTCGATCGGACGGTCCAAGGCGAAGCTCTACTCCACCGAGCGCCCGTCGACGACCTTCGACGACGTGGCCGGCTACGACGGGGTGAAACTCGAGATCAGTGAAGTCGTGGACTTCCTGAAAACGCCAGGTCGGTTCAAAGAGATCGGTGCGCGGATCCCCAAGGGGATCCTGTTGGTCGGCCCCCCCGGGACCGGCAAGACCCTCCTGGCCCGGGCCGTCGCCGGTGAGGCGGGGGTGCCGTTCATGTCGGTGAGCGGCTCGGACTTCATGGAGATGTTCGTCGGCGTCGGGGCCAGCCGGGTCCGCGACCTGTTCGCCACGGCCCGCAAGCAGGCGCCGGCCATCGTCTTCATCGACGAGATCGACTCCATCGGCCGCAAGCGCGGAGCCGGACTCGGAGGCGGCCACGACGAACGTGAGCAGACCCTCAACCAGATGCTCTCGGAGATGGACGGCTTCGACCCCACCGAGGGAATCGTGGTGATGGCCGCCACCAACCGGCCCGACATCCTGGACGCCGCCATCCTCCGGCCCGGCCGTTTCGACCGTCAGATCGTGGTTCCGCTGCCCGACCTCGACGAGCGCCTCCCCATCCTCCAGGTCCACTGCAAGGACAAGCGGGTCGACCCGACCGTCGATCTCGGCACGGTGGCCCGCGGCACGCCCGGAATGAGCGGAGCCGACCTGGCCAACTTGGTGAACGAGGCCGCCCTGCACGCGGTGCGCCGGGGCTCCCAGGTGATCCAGAACCAGGACTTCGAGGCGTCGCGCGACCGGGTCCTCATGGGCCAGCGCCGCGAGAGCCTGGTGCTCTCCAATGCCGAGAAGGAGAGGGTCGCCTTCCACGAAGGCGGGCACGCGGTGCTCGCCTACGTCTTGCCCGACGCCGACCCCGTCCACAAAGTGACCATCCTGCCGACGGGCATGGCCCTGGGCGTGACCATGCAGCTCCCCATGGAGGAGCGCCACATCCACCCCCGTCAGCACATCGAGGACTCGTTGGCCGTCATGATGGGCGGTCGGGCCTCCGAGCTCCTCGTCTACGGCGACCTGTCGACCGGGGCCAGCAACGACCTGGTGGGCAGTACCGAGCTGGCCCACCGGATGGTCCGCGAATGGGGTATGAGCGACCGGATCGGACCGATGGCCTGGGGCTCCCAGGGCCAGGTCTTCCTGGGCGAGGACCTCATGCACACGAGGGACTACTCGGAGCACACCAGCCAGGTGATCGACGACGAGGTGGAGCTGATCCTCCGCGCCCAGGAGCAGCGGGCCCTCGAGGTGCTGGCCCGCCACCGGGGTGGTCTCGACGCCGTGGCCCGGGCTCTGCTCGACGAGGAGACCATCGACGGCGAGACCGTCGGCCGCCTGGTCGACACCGCCTACGGCCGCCCGGTGCACGCCCCCGGGGTCAAGTCGGTCCCACCCATCTTCGTGGCCAGCCAGCACGGCCCGACAGGTGCCGACAACGCCGACGGCCCTCCGGCCGACGGCACACCGGTGGACGGTCCGGGCGACACCGCTCCGCCCTCAGCCGTCCCCTCCACTGTTTCCGATGCCGGAAAGGCCGACCCGGAGACCTCCCCGGTCGCCGAGCCGGCGGGGACCACTTCCAATGCGACCGACACCGGCCCAGCCCCCCAGGGGGATGCACCCGCACCGGGGGCGGCGAATCCGGGCAACGGTTCCCAACCGCAGGCCGGACACTGGCCGCCTCCAGGGACCTGGCCGACCAAGCAGTCTCCCTGGCCACCTCCTCCCGCACCGCCGGCATCACGCTGACGCCAGGCTGACCCGACAGATCAGCTGCGAAGGGGGAACCCCGACGAGCCGGCGATGCCCGGCGCGCCCGTGGGAGCGTCGTCCGTCTCGACCGTGACCGGCCCGGTGGCGGAGATGATCAGCGGCTCGAGTGCGCCCACCTGAAGCGGTCCGAACCTCACGACACTGTGTCCCGCCACCCGGGCCATGGCCACCGGTCGGCCGCCCGATAGCCGCCTCACCGCCACGTTGACCGGCGCCGACCCGGGGTTCGCCACGGCCAAGGAGTCGAAGGCTCCGCCCGAAACGGATGGGCTGCCGGGAACGCCGGGGCCCACGACCATCCACTTCCGGCCGACAACTGTCGTAGCGGAGGTGATCCCCGCCTGGGGCGAGGTGCGTCCCTTCGGAGCCGTCACCGTCCGGCCGACGACGATCGGGGCCGAGGCATCCACCGTCAGCGAATACGGGGACCCGAGAGGCCAGCCGGCGATCGACGACACGGCCAACGGCACCACCGTCCGTGCCGGAACCGCCAGACTGTAGGGCACGACTGAGGCACCGGGCAGGCCGACCGAGACGTGGGCGGTGGCCGGTGCCGTCCCGGGATTGGCCACGTCCAGCGTGACCGTACCCCCCTTGGTCGCGGTCGTCTGGGCGAACCTCCACTGCGTCGACGGTCCCGGCGTCCCGGCCATCAGGGCCAGCCCGGTTCCAGCCGATACGACCATCTGGTCGAGCTCGGTCGCCACCAGGGATCCCGACGTGGCCTGGACCAGGGTGGCCACCAGCGGTTGGTTCTGTACGTAGGCGCCCAGACCTTCGATGACCAGTCCCCCGGGCTTCACCGGAATGCCCTGGTAGGACTGTGGTTCGATGACGGTCCCGTTCGTCGTCAGGAAGGTCACGTCGACCACCGCCGGCGCTGCCGTCGGATCGAAGAGCGAGAGGTCGAGCTGCCCCGTCTCGGTCGACCCGCCGGCGAAATCCCACTGGGATGCGACCTGGGTGGCACAGGGAGCCGTGCTCCAGCCGTGGGGACTGGCGACCACGGCCGTCCCGGTCACACCGCCGCCGGCGAACGAGAACGACGACGCCGAGCCGCCGGCCGGGAGACCGGCTCCGGGCCGCACCAGGAGTGTCCCGAGGGCAGGGACCCTCAACTTGTCGGTCACCGGGCCGGACCCCGACTCGGTCACCGACGACTCGACGCCGGTCACGGGGACCCGGGTGCTGTTGGCCAGGACCACGGTGGCGGTGGCGCCGGCCCCGGCGCCGGTTCCGGCACCCGTGGCGCAGAAGAACGACGAGGCCTGGGCGTCGACAGGTGCGACGGTCACCCCGTCACCCGTGGGGGGCGCCGGCGCCGGCTGGGGTGTCGCCGCCAGTGTCGACACCAGGCCGACTCCGACCAGGACGGCTCCGGCCGCAATCAGCGCGGCGGTCCGCCCGGCCACCGGTCGTTGGGCGGTTCGGCGGCGCGCCACTCTGGACAGCACCTCATTCGGCCCCGAACGGGTCGGGTCTTCGTCCCCGACCGATGTCGGAGCATCCTCGGGGACCTCCGTGGGCTCGGCGCCCTCACCCGGATCGCGCCGGGTCATCCGAGCTCACCGTCCTCCAGCGACCAGGCATCCTCCAATGGGTCAGCACGGCGCGACCTCCTGGTCGACCAGCTCCGCGGCCGGCCCACCCGCTCCCACTCGCGGCGGATGCGGCGGCGATCGACCAGGGCGGCGAGTGCGACGGCCCACGCCAGCACCGAGAACATCCCGATCAGGAGCGGCAGGATCCCCCCGTCGAATCCGAGGGTCCCCGTGGTGCGTGCCGGGAGGGCATAGCCGGCGGCCCAGCCGAAGACCGGCGACCGGGGGGCCGTCACGCCCGAGCTGTCCACCAGCCGCCACCTTCCGGACGGCGCCACCGAGGCCAGGACGGTTCCGGCCACCAGCGGACCCTGGTACGAACGGGAAGCCACCGGGCCGGCCAGCACCGGCACCGAACCGGGCACGAGCGGGCTCGACGGGCCGGCACCGAGTGGCACCGAGACCGGCTTGGCCGTACCGGGCCGACCGGGCACCTCTGCCCGTTGCGGCACCCATGCGGCGTTGGCGAAGACGGTGATACCCGTCCCGGACAGGATCGGCTCCAGATCCAACTGGTGCCCGAGCGCGGGTAGCAGGTCGGTCGGCAACGGGAAGGTCGTCGGGCTCTGTTCGCCGGTGATCTCCGGTGCCAGGGACGACAGGACGACCACGTAGCGCACCCCGGCCGGGGCGATCAAGCTCCCCATCCGGTCCGTGCGGTCGGCCCGGGCCTCGTCCACAGCGGTCCCCAGCTGGTGCGCCGGGCCCGGGGACGTACCGTTCCACAGCCATCGGGCATCGGGCGGTCCGTTCTCCGAGGTGGCGTAGGCCAGGCCGTCGCCGGCACTCCAGCTCCCGAGGTTCAGGCTGCGCGGGTCACCCAACCACAGGACACGGAACGAACCTTCGGCCACCCTGCCGTTCATCCAGGCCACCGACTGCGAGAAGTCGTTGACCGGCAGATCCCAGCGCCCGGGGACGGCCGAGGCGAGCGTGGGCAGTGAGGCCAGTGCCACGGCCACCACGCCGAAGGCGGTGGTCAACTGGCGCCAGCCGAACTCTGCCTTGCGCAGGTCGCGCTCGAAGGCCGCCACACCGAGGCCGATCGATGCCGCGGTGGCGGCGGCGGCGGGCCCCAGCAGCACCAGGGGGTCGATGGCCAGCTGACCGGTCCACCCTCGTCCGGTGATCCAGGCGAACAGCCAGAACACCAGGGCGATCGACCAGAACCGGGCCGCCCACCGGAACCGGACCCCCCGGGCCAGGACCAGAGGCGCCGCCGCTCCGACCAGGAACCCCCAGGCCAGCGGCGACACTCCGATGGGGCCGACGGCGAACCTCAGCAACGCACTCCACGATGCCGCCCCCGACGCGGCGGTGGGCACGCCGAAGACTTCGAGGATCCCCCGTCCCGACGAGACCACCCCGATGACCCACGGCAGGCAGATCAGGAGGGCGAGCCCGGTTGAACCGAGGGCGAGCCGCAACGCTCGTCCGGTCGAGCCGATGTCGCCGAACAGGAGCGAGGACACCACCACCGCCAGCGCCACCAGGATCACCACGATCGCCGCGGCGGGGACGAAGGAGATCAGGACGGCCTCGAGGGCCCCGAGGGCCAGTGCGCCGCCGAGCAGACCGTGTCGGGCTGTCCACGCCCCTCCCCGGGGCCGTGATCCGCCTTCCTCCCCGGGGGGTAGCGGAGCCTCCACCCGGCGGACGAACGGCTCGAGCCCGGTGGAACGACAGAGCGCGGCCAGCACCCACGGTGCCCCGGCGTACACGATCAGTGCCCCCCAGCGCCCGAGGGCCAACGCGTTGTACGGGACAGCCATGGCCAGGTAGGCCAGTCCGGCCACCAGGGACGCCCGCTGCGAACCGAACGGCCGGAGCAGCCGGACCGCGCCCCACGCTCCGAGCGGCAGGCACCCGAAGATGAGGACCTTCTGGGTCAGCCCCATGGCGCCGAGCAGGAGGGTGCCCAGCACACCGGCGATGCCCAAAGCGGGCGCAGCCGGTGCGGTGGTACCCACCCCTGAAGGGTGCCAACCGGCGAAGAACTGGGAGAACACCGTCGACCAGGCGGGGAAGGGCGTGAACTGGCCGACCGCCGGCAGGCGACCGGTCAGGACACCGCGCGACCCGACGACCACCAGCAGGGCAGCCGTCAGCCACACGACCAACCGCACCCGTCCACTGACCCGCCCCGCCTCAGTCGCCTCTACCCCCGGTTCCTCTTCGGCGACGTCGTCCAGCGGCACCGACGGGCCTTCGATTTCGGCCGCCGCGGCCAGCTCGTCGGCGTGGGCGCCGTGGAATCCGAACTGGAATACCCGTCGGAGGTAGGCGGAGAGCCGGGCGCTGCCCCGCACCTGGAGCAGCCGGATCTCCTTGTCCCCCACCCGGCGGTGGGCCTGTAGCTCCTTCCGTTGCGCCCGGATCACGTGCAACCGACCGAAGTTCCAGCGCCACGCCCGGACGACGGCCCGGGCCCTGGCCCTGTTCCCGGCCAATTCGGCCACGACGACCTCACCCACGGCGAGGAGGAAGATCTGGGGAAGGACCCGGAGGAGATGGCTCCGGGAGTAGCACTTCATCACCGCCAGGAGCTCGTGGCGTCGCTGCAGTTCCTGCAGCGTGACCGGGTAGCGGGGCCCTTCGCCACCGACCTCGGCCGGGGACCCGGTGGTGCGGGTGGTGGTCCCTGTCGTTCCGTCCGGCGCGGAACCTGCACCATCTGAGCCGGACCCGGGTGCGGCGCCCGCCTCCACCGCGTCTGGCGCCCCCGCTCCGCCGGCGGTGCCGGTCGCGGTGTCAGTCGCAGCGGCGGTCGCCACCAGCATCGCCGGGTCGAGGGACTCGGCCCCCGAGGCCAACTCCTCGAGGTGGCGCACTCTGGCCTCGGGGGCCACCAGCACCCGGGCCCCGACCACCTGGGCCCGCCAGCACAGGTCGAGGTCCTCCCCCATGGCCACGATCGCCGGATCGAATCCGCCCAGTTCGTCGAAGAGGTCCGCCCGGATGAGCGTGCAGCCTCCAGGAGCCACGAACACGTCCCGCACGGCATCGTGCTGCCCGTGGTCGATCTCGTGCGGCTGGACCCGCTCGACCACCGAGCCGCCCTTGTCGACGTTCATGCCCACATGGACCAGAAGCTGCGGGTCGTCCCAGCTCACGACCTTGGGTGACACCACTCCGGCATTCGAGCGGAACGCCTCCTCCACCATCAGGTGGACCGCGTCGGGGTCCAGGGCGATGTCGTCATGGCAGATCAGGTAGTACGCGGCGCCATCGACCATCGACCGGACCTCGTTGACGGTGGCGCCGAAGCCGAGATTCTCCTCGCACAGCCGCACATAGGCGGTGGGGAGCACTGCGGCCACCCGGGTGGTCAGTTCCTTCTGGGCCCCTGTATCCAGTACCAGTACGGACAGTTCCCCGTAGTCCTGTGAGGCGATCGAAGCCAGCGTCTCCTCGAACCACGGACCGGGATCGTGGGCGACGACGACGGCGACAACCGGCGGAGCCAGTGTTTCCATCAGGGATCAGAGGCTATCGGGCCGGAAGGGGTGCCAGGATGCATCCGTGGCACCAATTCAGGCCTGACCGAGCGCTCTGGCCGGCGCCACCGGCGGGTGCTCCACGCCGGCGTAGTCCGCCTGAGGAAACGACCCCGTATGAGAACTCGACCCAGAAGGTGTGATCGGGGGGTGCTTGCAAATGTATATCATTGCGTATACAGTTGCATCCGAACACGAGGGAGGGGCCGGTAACCCGGCACCGACACCGTGCCAACGGTACGAGCCAGACACTTACGAACC
>Ga0302314_10010971_pt1 | contig 15828 bp, 11 predicted proteins | sample III_Palsa_N2_3_FD_200533 | JGI IMG/M metagenome (GOLD analysis project Ga0302314, IMG submission 200533) | Peat permafrost microbial communities from Stordalen Mire near Abisko, Sweden - III_Palsa_N2_3 | ecosystem: Environmental > Terrestrial > Soil > Palsa > Peat permafrost | place: Sweden... | reverse complement strand
AAGCGCGGTTGACCCGTTTCAACGCCTGCATCGCCGAGACCGCGAACTGCGCCGTGGCCAGCGCGGCTGTCTGATCGGCCGCCAGGCCGAACATGACCCGCTCGCCAACGTCGTCCAGCAGCTCCCAGCGTTGCTGGCCATTATCAGCGGGCCGGACACAGATCGCGAAGTCGTCACCAGCCCTGGAGGCCGGTTGGGGCGTCGTCTGGTTTTTCACGTCGTGCCGTCCCGATTTGAGCGCATCGGGCCCGAACTCAGCAAGCCGGGCGCCAACGAGGTTCAGCTCAACGCGGTCTCCAGCCGCGCCATAGCCTCGGCAAGCACGGCGGGCGCGCGGGCGGCGCACAGCCGCAGGAAGCTGTCGGAACCGGGGCCGAAGAAATAGCCAGGCGCGAGGCCAACGCGGGTCCGGCGCAGGATGGTCAGGCAAGCTTCCCGGGAGTCGGGCATCCCATCGACCTCGAACAGGGCGTACATGCCCGCCGTCGGCCGCGGCCCGACGCGGACGCGGGGAAACCGCTCCAGAGCGTCGTGCACCATGTTCACGCCGGCCTCGCAATAGTCCCGCACCTGGGCCACGAAAGGCTCGCCGTCGCGCACCGCCGCTATGCCGGCATGCTGCAGGGCCGTCGTCACCCCTGTGCTGGTGTACTGGGTCATCATCGCCAGCGTGGCGCCCAGGGACGGCGGATGGGTCAGCCAGCCCAGCCTCCACCCGGTCATCGCCCAGGACTTGGAGAAGCTGTTGACCACCAGCACCCGGTCTTCCGGTTCGGCGAGGTCCAGCATCGAGGGCGCATTGCGGCGCCCGAACACCAGGCGGTTATAGACCTCGTCGGCGACCACCCAGATCCCGCGCGGACGGCACAGGTCGAGCAGAGCCGCCTGGGTCTCGATCGGGATCATCGCGCCGGTCGGGTTGGCCGGAGAGGCGAAGATAACCCCCCGGGTGCGCTCGTCCAGCGCGGCCGCGACCTTGTCCAGATCCAGGGTCCAGCCCTGCGGCCCCTGATCCATCCGCACCGACCGGGCCTCGGCGCCGACCAATTGGGTCATGCCGGCAATGTTCGGCCACACAGGATCGATCACCACGATATTGTCGCCGGTCTCGGCGATCAGCTGGACGGCCAGCATGATCGCGGCCATGCCGCCGCCGGTGACCGTGATCCGATCGGCCTGAACCGGCGTCTGATGCAGGCCCGTCAGGTAGTCGGCCAGCGTCTGGCGCAGTTCCGGCACGCCGTTCTGGAAGGTGTAGAAGGTCTGGCCCGCCTGGATGGCGCGGGCCATCGCCTCCCCGACGAAGGGCGGCGTCGCTAGATCACCCTCGCCGAACCACAAGGGGATGATGTTGGGATCGCCGATCGCCGGCCCCGCGACGGTGGAGATATTCTCCAGCGACATGCGGCGCAGGCTCTCGCGAGCGCCGGATAGGGCGAGGGAGCCGGGTTCGGGGAACGTGTTGGCGAGGGGTGGGGTCATGCCGTCTTCTATCGCATGGACCGAAACGGACAATGGTCACGTCGCGCCGAACAGCTTGCGGGCGGTCCGCCGAAGGTGTCTGTTGACTGTAATTCAAGTTCGCGGAGGACGAACCATGGCCGACGGCGCGGTGAACCTGCTGAACGAGGCGCGGGCCGAGGCCTATGCCATGCCCCTGGACCAGATCGACCTGAGCGTGCCCGAGCGGTTCCGCGACAATACGATGTGGCCGTTCTTCGAGCGCATCCGCAAGGAAGACCCCGTCCACTACACTGCTCAAAGCGCCTCGGGACCGCATTGGTCGATCACCAAATATCACGACATCATGGCGATAGAGACCAATCACCAGGTCTTCTCCTCGGCCGCCGGCGTCACCCTTGATGACCCCGACGACGAGGATGCCCCGCTGCCGATGTTCATCTCGATGGACCCGCCCAAGCACGACGCCCAGCGCAAGGTGGTCAGCCCGATCGTTTCGCCGCACAATCTGGCCAATATGGAGCCGATCATTCGCGAGCGGGCGTCCAGGATTCTGGATGACCTGCCGATCGGCGAGCCGTTCAACTGGGTGGACCGGGTCTCGGTCGAGCTGACGACCCAGATGCTTTGCACCCTGTTCGACTTCCCCTTCGAGGACCGCCGCAAGCTGACCCGCTGGTCCGACATCGTCACCGCCGGGGTCGACACCGATCTGGTCGAATCCCGCGAGGCGGCATGGGCCGAAATCATGGAATGCGCGGCCTATTTCACCAATTTGTGGAACCAGCGCGTGAACGCCGAGGTCCCGGGCGACGACCTGATCTCGATGATGGCCAATGCCGAGGCGACCAAGGACATGCCGCCCATGGAGTTTCTGGGCAACATCCTGCTGCTGATCGTCGGCGGCAACGACACCACCCGCAATTCGATCAGCGGCGGCCTTCTGGCCCTGAACGAAAACCCCGACCAGTATCAGAAGCTGCGCGAGCACCCGGAGCTGATCCCCAGCATGGTCTCGGAGATCATCCGCTGGCAGACGCCGGTCGCCCACATGCGCAGGACCGCGCTTCAGGACATCGAGTTCGGCGGCAAGCAGATCAGGAAGGGCGACAAGGTGGTCATGTGGTACGTGTCGGGCAATCGCGACGAGGAGGCGATCGAGAACCCGAACGCCTTCATCATCGACCGCGAACGCCCGCGCCAGCACCTGTCGTTCGGTTTCGGCATCCATCGCTGCGTCGGCAACCGCATGGCCGAGATGCAGCTGCGGATCGTCTGGGAAGAGATCCTGAAGCGCTTTCCGGTGATCGAGGTGATCGGCGAACCGCGCCGGGCGACCACCAGCTTTCTGCGCGCCTATCAATCGATGACGGCGCGCATACCGGCCCGGGTCTAAAGGTCTATCTACGCGGCGGCTTGGACGCCCGCTTCGTTCAGCCACTCAAGGATCTTCTGCTTGGGCATGGCGCCGACCTTCATCGACGCCATCTGGCCGCCGCGGAACAGCATCATGGTCGGAATGCCACGCACGCCGTAGCGCGAGGGGGTCGAGGGGCTGGCCTCGATGTCGACCTTGGCGACGGTGATCACACCGGCCAGTTCGTCGGCGATCTGTTCCAGCGCGGGCGCGATCTGCTTACACGGACCGCACCATTCGGCCCAAAAGTCGACCAGCACGGGCTTGTCGGCCTGCAACACATCGCGCTCAAAGCTTTCGTCGGTGACCTTGACGGTGCTCATGGGAAAAGCAGTCCTTTTGGCGAAGAAGCCTCGATCGGCTTCGGTCCTGCGATGTAAGCAGACCTGGGGCCCCGATCAACCTTCGGCCCGCAGCCGGGCCAGGGTCTGACCGATGATGTTTTCTGGAACGGGCATCAGCTTTGGTCCGTCGGTCCAGACCAGGGCCGCCTCGATCCGGCGGCCTGGGAACACCTCGCGCAGCACGGCCACATAGACCGCCATCTGCACCAGATAGGCCTGATCGGCGTCCTCGATGCGGTCCGGCGCCGGACGATTGGTCTTGAAGTCCACCACCAGCACCCGGTCCGGCTCGATCACCAGCCGGTCGACACGGCCCGACACGGCCAGACCCCTGGGCAGATCGGGCGCGGCGCCGGCGATGGCGGCTTCGGCGCGCGAGCCCGGGCCGAACACCGCCGCGAACCGGTCATCGGCCAGGACGGCCAGGGCGGCGGACGCCATCTCTTCGCGCTGGTCCACGGTCAGGTCTGGCTCGCGCTCCAGCAGGCTCAGGGCTCCATCGGCCCGCCTTTCCGGCGCCAAATCGGGGAGCAGCTGCAACAGGCGATGGATCAGCACGCCCCGCCGGTAGCGGCCCAGGCCTTCGCGCTCGGTCAAGGGGGACGCGGAAGGCCCTCGCTCGCTTTCCGCCAGAGTCGAGGGCGATGCGTAGCGCTGGCTGATCGGCTCGGCCGGGGCGAACCGGCGCGTCCAGTCCGGCGCCGATGAAGGTGAGCGGGCGATTTCCAGCTCGGCCTCGGCGATCGTGGGGTCGACGCCGAACCGCCGGATCTGCAGACCGCCCAGCGCCACCTCGCGGGTCTGCGCCGCCACCTCGGGTCGTTCGAAAGCCCGCAGGGCGTGGGCGTGCCAGCTGTCCTGATGAAACCTGTCGAGTGTTTTGATCCCGCAGATGACCAGCCGATCGCGGGCGCGAGTCAGGGCCACATAGAGCAGGCGAAGGCTCTCGTCGGCCCCGGCCCGTTCGCGATCAGCGCGGGCGATCTGCGAGGCCAGAGCGTCGTCGGCCTTGCGCGGCGCCCATAGGAACGCACCGCCCTCGGCGTCGAGCAGCGGGCCGCCCGCCGCCAAAGCCCGGGTGGTGGTGTCGGGCAGGAAGACGATCGGCGCTTCCAGGCCCTTGGCGCCGTGCGCGGTCATCACCCGGACCTCGCCGCCCGCCCGGCCTGTGCTGTCTTCCTGTTCGCGCTTCACCTCGATCTCACTGGCGGCCATCTCGGCCAGAAACCGTTCCAGGCCGTGCACCCGTCGCTGCTCCGCACCCAGCGCCTCGCCCAGGAAGGCGTCCAGCGCGTCCTCGGCCTCGCGGCCCAGCCGGGTCAGCAGCCGCGCGCGCATCGACCGGCCCGCGCCGTCCAGACGGCTCAGCACCCGGCCGTAGAAATCGAAGGGCGGGCGGGCCGCGGCCTCCTCGATCGCCCACCCCAGAAACGCGCTCGCCGAAGCCCATTCCGGCCGCTCATGCGCACGCAGGTTCAATACGCCCCACAGCCCGTCACGACGCCCGTAGGCCAGGTCGAACAGGCTCTGTTCGTCGAGATCGCAGAACGGGCTGCGCAGCAACGCCGCCAGGGTCAGCTCGTCGCTGGGAAACAGGGCGAAGCGTCCCAGCGCGACCAGATCCTGGAAGACCACGTGGTCCGATAGCTTGAGCCGGTCCGCGCCCCCCGCCGCGACCCCCTCGCGTTTCAACGCCCGGATGATCTCGTGGAACAGGGCCTTGCGACGACGAACCAGAATCAGGAAGTCGCCATAGGCGGCAGGCCGCCAAAGCCGCGCCTGCTTGTCGAAAACCGCCTCGCGCGCCTCGACCGAAGCCTTGATGGCGCGGGCGATGCGGCGGGCGAGTTTCTTGTTGGCGCTCTCCGGGGGTTCCTGGTCGACCGGCGCCCAGGGATCCGGCTCCTCGTAGGGCTCGCTCTCTTCCAGCGGCCAGAGATCGACGCAGCCATGATCCGACCCGCGCTGCGACAGATGGATGATCGGCTCGCCAACGCCGCCCGCCTCCTGGTTCGCCGGTCGCAGACCGCGCAGGGTTCCCGGATCGGCGAAGACCGCATCGACAAAGGCCAGGACTTGCGGCGTCGAGCGCCAGCTTTCCAGCAGCGGCACCCGCCGAAAGTCGCGATCCGCGCCGGCGATCAGGGCCGCGAACCGGTCAGCCTCTGCCTTGAACTGCTCCGGGCGCGCGCCCTGAAACGAATAGATCGACTGTTTCTCGTCGCCGACGGCGAACATCGTGCGTGCGCTTGCACGGACGAGGGTGGATCCGGCGCCGGCGAAGAACTCCTCGGTCAGGGCGCGCAGGATGGCCCATTGTTCGGGCGCGGTGTCCTGGGCCTCGTCCAGCAACACGTGGTCGATGCCGCCGTCGAGCTTGTAGAGCACCCAGGCCGCGTCAGCCCGTACGGTCAGCAATAGCTGGGTGCGCTCGATCAGATCGCCGAAGTCGAGGCCGCCGGTGCGCGCCTTGGCCGCCTCGTAAAGCGCCGCATATGCGCGGGCCAGGGTGATGGCGTGCAGCGTGTCCTCGGCGATTCGCGCCGCCTTGAGCAGGTCGGCGGCCTCGCCCAACTCGGCCTGGGTCTGGACCAGCCAGGCGCGCGCGGCCGCGTCGATGGCGGCGGTGCCCAGCCTGGCGCGTGGCGCGCCGGCCTGGGTGCAGAAACAGGCCCACAACTCGGCGAAGGTGGAAGCCGGAGTAATCGACCGTAGGGCGGCGGCCAGGGGCTGGTCGGTGGCCGCCGATCCTTGCGCCAGGGCCTCGGCCGCCCGTCGCCAACCGCTCCAGTCGATCGCGCCTATCGCCTCGGCCTCGATATCCGCGGCGAAGCGCTGCTGGTCGAAACCGCAGCGACCCCAGATATCGGCGGCGACGCCGTCGCGGGCCTCGCACGCGTCCACATAGGCCGCGATCGCCGCGCGCTTGGCCTCGAAGGTCGCGAACATGGCGTTGAAGCTTCGCCAGTCCAGTTCGACGGAAAAATGCGCATAGGCCTTGGCCAGCGGCCCCTCGCCCTCTGCTTTGGCGCCATCCTCCAGGGCGAAGCGGGCGACGTCGTCGCGGGCGCGGGCGGACACCTCGGCCGCGGCGGCGGCTTCCAGCACCTGGAACCCCGGCGCCACGCCTGCCTCCAGCGGAAAGCGCCGCAGCAGCTTTTCGCAGAAGGCGTGGATGGTCTGGATCTTGAGGCCGCCCGGCGTCTCCAGGGCGCGCGCGAACAGGGCGCGGGCCAGGGACAGGTTGCGCGACGGCTCGTCCAGTTCGGCGAGCTTTTGCGCCAGCTCGGCATCGGCCATCACCGCCCATCCGCCCAGCTCGTCGTAAAGCCTCCGCTGCATCTCGGCGGCCGCGGCCTTGGTGTAGGTGACGCAAAGGATCGCCTCGGGCGAGGCGCCTCGCAGCAGCAGCCGGGCGACCCGCTTGACCAGGGTGGAGGTCTTGCCGGACCCTGCGTTGGCGGTGACGAACACCGAGGCGGCAGGGTCGGACGCGCTGACCTGGGGATCGGCGCCATGGAGGTTGGGCGATGACGCGCTCACGAGCCGCCGCCCCCATCCTGATTCATGGCAGCTTCGCCCTCGCCGATGACGTGCCATTCCCACAGCCGCGCCAGGTGGTCATAGTCCCCGTCATACTGGTCGATGAACTGGGGCGCGGCCCAGGAGACGTAGGGCGTGGCCTCCAGATCGAAACGTTCGACCCGTTTTCGTAAACCCTCCAGGGCGCGCAAGCCCAGATCCAGGCTCTCGCCCTCTCCGGCGCGGACGTCCTCGCGGCCGGGAACCCGCCCGCCGCTGACCCGGACATAGACCAGTTCGCGCGGATGCGTCCGGCCCGCCTCGGCGAACCCGCCGTGATGCAGAATGGCTGCGGTGAGGGTCAGTTGCGGCGAGAGGCCGCTTTCGACCTGCTTCTTCGACGGCGCGGCGCCAGTCTTGAAGTCTATGATGTCGCCGGTGGCGGCGCGCAGCTCGATGCGGTCCGCCTTGGCGGTGACGGTGAAATCGCCGCCGGCGCTGGTGAACGCGTACTGGCCGGACTGCTCGATCAAGAGCCGTGCGCCTGGCCGGCGGCGGCGCTCCAAAGCGATCACCCAGGGTGCGACGTTTGCCGCCAGGGCCTGTTCACGGGTCAACCTGGGCGCCGGGACGCCGGCGATGAAGAGTTCCTTGAGCAGGATGTCGCCGAACAACCGGTGGGCGAACTCGCTCAGTTCGCCAGGATGCTCGCGGGCGAAGCGCTCGAAGGCGGCGTGGATCGCGGTTCCTCGCGCGCGCGCCTCGACCGGCTCGTCCGGGCGCTCCAGCGGGCGCAGCTTCAGGATTTCGCGAGCATAGATCGCATAGGGATCGCGGACCCAACGCTCGACGCCGGTGACGGGCAGTTTTCGCGGACGCGAGGCCACGGGCGGCGTCGGGCGCGGCCGTGTGGCGGTCTTCAGACTGGCGGGCGGCTGTTCGACCGGTGCGTCGAGGGCCCGCGCCCAGTCCAGGGCCTCGGGCCTCGACGGCAGCTCGATCCCCGCGCCCCGTGCCAAGGTGCGCAGTCGCCAGAGCCAACGCGAAGCGACGGCCGGCGCATCGCCTCGGCGCTCGGTGTTCAGCAGCACCACGTCCGGCGCGCAGGCCGCCTGAGCGAAGTCGTGGGCGGACAGCCCGATCCGCCGCTCGGGCGGCGGCAGGCCGGCGGTCTTGCGCATCGGCCGCGACAGAAATGGATCCACCGGCGCGGGCGCGGGCCAGACGCCTTCTTCCAGTCCCGCCAGGATCAGCCGGTCGGCGCGGATCATCCGGGCCTCGATCGCGCCGAGGATGCGCAGGCGCGGATGGCTATTCGCGCCGGTGCGCACCGTCTGGCCCGCCAGCAGGCCTTCAACCAGTTCGGCGAACTGTTCGGGCAGAACCTCGGGCAGACCGTCGCTCTCGTCGATAAGGGCCGACAACAGCTCGACCGCCGCCTCGCCGGCGGCGCCGGACCACAGCGCTCCGAAATCGCCGGGTTCCGGCCCCTCGGCCAGCGCCTGCAGCGCCTCGGCCAGGCCGCGCGCCGCCTCGCCAGGTGTCGCGGTGTCGCCGGTATAGTGCGCCAGGGCCATATCCAGCGCGGCCTCCAGCGCCCCGAACAGCCGACCGGCGTCCTCCAGCTCGCCAAGCCGAATCGCCGAGACGGGTTGACCGTCCCGGTCCTTGGCGGCAGCCTCCAGCCGCGCCGCGATATCGGCACGATCGCGCGGGCGAGAACCCCTCAGCCCGTAGCGCTCCAGGGTGCGTCGACGAGCGTCCAGTAAGGAAGGCTCCAGGCCCAGGCGCGTCAACGGGTGTTTGAGGATCGCCAGGAGGGCGACGGGGTCCGCGGGATCGGCCGAAATCCGGGCGACCAGCGCCGCCAGCTCCCCCACCGCAAATCCGGCCAACGGCGCACCCGCCGAGGAATCGGCCAGAATCCCCCAGCGCGCCAGCTGCGCCGAAACCCGCCGCGCGAGGACCGCATCCGGGGTGATCAAGGCGGCGGTGCGACCGGGGGTTTCCAGCACCTCGCGCAGCAGCAGGGCGGCCGTGGCGGCCGCCTCGTGCTCGCTGCGAGCGGTCATTACCGAAAGTCCTGCCAGGCCTTCGGTGAAGGGGTCGACGCCGGCGTGAGCCGCCTCCTGGCGCAACGCCTCGATCTGGCCGAGCCAGTCGGCGGTGGCCTCGGCCGGACGCAGCGCCTCGTTGATGATCCGCCGCCGCCAGCGACCGCGCGCATCGCCAGGACCGGCAGGCGACCAGGCGCGGACCTCGCCGCGCCGGACCCCGTTCAGTTCCAAAAGGCGCTTCATCGCGCCTTGCGGATGCTGTTCGCCCACCTCGGCCCAGGCGGTGTCGGCCAGATCCTGATCCAGGCCCGGCAGGACCACGCAGCCCCTGGGCGCGTCTGCGATCACGCCGAGCAGACGCGCGGTCGCCGGCGCCGTGCCGGTCGAGCCGGCGGCGACCAGCACCTCGGCGGGCGGCGCCTCGCGCCATCGCGCGGCCAGGGCGTTCAGCAGCGCGACCCGCCGGGCGGTGACGTCGACCAGGCCCAGCTCGGCCAGGCGCCGGGGCCAGATCTCGATCGCCAGGTTGAGGAAGTCGGCGGAAATCCGCCAGTGGCGCGCCATCTCCACGTCCACCCAGCTCTCGACGGCGCCGAGAGGGCCGACCTCCTCGATCTGGAGGCTGTCCAGAAAACCCGCCAGGGCGTCGGCCAACTCAAGCGCGCCCGAAGCGTCGAGCGAGCGTTCGAATCTATGCTGGTGCTCGATGACCAGCCGCGCCAGCTCGAAGCGGCGGCGCCAGGGCGAAATCGCCGGCGCAAGATCCAGGGCCAGCTCCCCCGGCTCGAAAGGCGGCTCGCCCTCGTCCAGGTCGCCCAGGGCGCGGATCCGGGGCAGCAACAGCGCCCGGCCGCCGCCGACCTTGACGAACGCCTCCATAAGGCCCCGGGCCGCCCGGCGGGTCGGCGTCAGCACGACGGCGTCGGACAGGGCCTCGGGGCCCAGCGGCGACAGTTCCGCGTGAAGCCGCGCCGCCAGATCCTCCACGAACGGCCTGTGCGCCGCGATGGTGAACCAGCGCGGGCCGGGCGGGCCGAAAAGGAAGTCGCTATCCACGCCTCAACCGCGCCTCGGCCGCGTCACGGGCGGCGGGATCACCGACGTGCATCCAAAAGCCATCGAACACTGTCCCATGCAGCCGGCCGAGGGCATGGAGTTTGCGCCAGGTCGGCCAGATCGAAAACGCCGCATCTTGAACATCGTCAAACAGGCTGGGTCTCAGAATCTGGAAGCCCATATAGGCGAGGGACGCTGAGGCCGCCTCGCCCCGCGGGGTCAGCCGTCCCGACTCATCCCGGAAGAAGTCACCGGGGCCGTCGAAGCCAAGGGTGCGGTCCATGGCGGCCAACAGGAGTAGATTGTCCATCCGCGTCTCGTCCCAGTCCCCCGCAAGGGCCCCAAGCGCCGGAACGCCGTGCTCGATCCAGATCGAATCGATATTGGCGACCAGGATCGGATCATCGCCGAGCAGGTCGCGCGCCTTTTTGATCCCGCCGGCGCTGTCCAGCAGCCTGGCTCGCTCATCCGAGATCGCGATCTTGGGCAAGTCCCGCTTGGCCAGATGCGCCTCCATCTGATCGGCGAAGGCGTGGACATTGACCACCGCGCGCTCGACGCCGGCTTCGGCCAGTCGGTCCAGCACATGGTCGATCAGCGCGCGGCCCCCCACCTCGACCAGCGCCTTGGGCCGATCCAGCGTCAGCGGCCGCATGCGCAGGCCCAGCCCCGCCGCCAGCACCATGGCCGTCTTGGGAAGACTCATCCGCGCACGCTGGGGGGAACATAGCGGTCGAACCAGGCCGCAAGGGACTCCAGCCCCGGCGCCTTCAGGTCTCGCGCCAGATAGCCCCACATGCGCGGGATGTAGCCCGCATAACGCGGCTTGGCGTCGCGGACAGTCAGCCGCGTGAACAGCCCGATCAGGCGGCAGGCGTGCAGCGCCGCCACCGCGGCATAATCGGCCAGAAACGGCTCGCGCGGCACGGATGGCTCCGCGGCCAGATATCGGTCCAGCGACGCGGCTTCGCGGGCGGGCGACACGTCGCGGCGCGCGTCCTGCAGCAACATCATCAGGTCCCAGGCGCGATGACCCCGCAAGGCGTCCTGGAAGTCCAGCATGCCCACGGCGGCCGGGCCTGGTCGATCAGTTAGCCAGATCAGATTGTCTGCATGGTAGTCGCGATGACAGAAGACGTCGGCGGCGGCGTCCAGGCGCGCGCGGATCGGCGTCCAGAGTTCTTCCCATGCCCCGGTCGCCCCGTCGTCGAACCGCAGGCCCGGATTGGATTTCGGCGCCCATTCGATGAACAGGTCCGCCGCCGTTTTCAGGGCCAGATCGTCATAGCTGAGCAGAGGCCATTGCGAACCCTGGGCGCTGAGCACGGCCGGCGGCGGCGTCTCGTGCAGGCGCACCAAGGCGTCCACGGCGCGGTCGTACAGCATGGCCTCGTCCGCGCCGCCTTCGATGAGCCGCGTGTAGAGGTCGTCGCCCAGATCCTCCAGGATCGCCAGGCCGAGGCTGGGGTCGGCCGCGTGCACCTGGGGCGCGGACAGGCCGCGCCCGCGCAGGAAGCCCGCGCAGGCCACGAAGGCGTCCACCCGCCCCGCCGCCAGACGCGCCGAGGCGTTATAACCGAGGGCGAGGCGCTCGGCCGGCGTCGCGTCCGGCGGACAGGGCGCGGTCTCCAGCGACGGCGGCTGGTCCATGAAGATCAGGCTGACGCCGCCCGCCGGACGCAGCCGCTCATAGGCGCGCGTGGACGCGTCGCCGGCCAGGGGCGCGCGGGCGGCGTCGGCCAGGCCGTGAGCGGCGAGGAACTGGGCCTTCAGCGCCTGCCGATCAGAACTCAATCGAACGTCCTTCCCAGCTTCCATGCGGCGTCAGGCGGGCGCGGCGGGTTTCATCGCCCGCCGAGCCGACAATGCTCAACTCTATATCGAGTCGGTCGGGGGGAAGGCGCCCCTCCAGGCGTTCCGGCCATTCGATGATCGCCGCGCCGTCTTCCAGGGCCTCGTCCAGCCCGATCTCGTAGGCTTCATCGGCGCGGGCCAGGCGGTAGAGATCGAAATGAGCCAACGGCAAGTCGTAGCCGTCATAGAACTGCACCAGGGTGAAGGTCGGGCTGGGCACGTCTTCGGCCGGGCCGGTCAGGGCGCGAACAAGGCCCCGGGCCAGGGTCGACTTGCCAGCCCCCAGCGGGCCCCACAGGCAGACAGCCTCGCCCGCGGCCAGGGCCCGGCCCACGCCTGCGCCCAGTCGGGCGGTCGCCGTCTCGTCGGGCAGCGCGATCTCGCTATCCGCGGGCCAGGTCATAGGGCGGGCGTGTCGAGCTCGGCCGGCAGCACCTGTTCGACATAGGTTTTCATCGCCAGCGTGGCCGCCGCGGCGTCGGGATCCAGGGCGGCAGGCGAGATCAGCGGGCCGACGCGCAGATGATAGCGAGCGCGTCGCTTGTTCAGCAGCTCGTGGAACAGGGTGACGTCCCGCAGCTCGGTCGAGACGCGGTCGAAGACGTGAAACAGGGTCGAGGACGGCCCCGCCAGATGCATCGGGACCACCGGCGCATTGTATCGGCGCGCCAGGGAGAGCGCGCTGGGCGCCCAGGCCTCGTCCAGCAGTCGCCCGCCCGGGCGGCGCCGGGCCAACTGGCCCGCCGGAAAGATGATCACGGCCCGCTCGGCCTCGAACGCCTCCCTGGCGCATTGCAGGGTGTGGCGGGTGCGCTCTCGCGTGCGCTTGTGGTCGGCCCATTCCACCGGAATCATCAGCTCGTCCAGCGCCGGGCAGACGCGGAAGATGTCGGCGTTGGCGAAGAAGCACAGATCCGGCCGGACGGTTTTCAGCAGGTCATAGACCGCGACGCCATCGGCGACGCTGGAGGGATGGTTGCACACGATCATCAACCGCCCCCGGCGCGGAATCCGCTCAAGGCCCTTGGCGTCGGTCTTGAGCGACAAGAGGCCCGACAGATGTTCGAAGGCCTCGCGCCCGCCCATGTCGGCGACGTCGTTCGCCAGCCGGCGGGCCTGACGGTAGCCCAGCAGGGCGTAGAGGGCCGGCCGCATGACCGGCCACGCCCGTGAGGCGACGAAGTGGGGCGCGCGTTCCTCGATCAGGGCGTCGACAATATGGGAGGCGGCGCGGCTATGGGCGACCAGACCCTCGGCGGAAGTAGCGATGGACATCGCCAAGCTATGCGACGAGGCGGCGCGTGACCGCAAGCCACTGATGATTGAGCCGCGACGGCGCGCGCAATCGCCGCGTCGGCGCGCGGCCGCGGTGCGAAGCCCTGGCGTCGGTCCAGGCCGTTGGCTTAGAAGCGAGTCCACAGCTGGAATTCGACATGGGATCCTGATGAAGCCTGATAGCAGAGAGCGTCGTCGACGCCGTCCCAAACGACCGGTCGCCTATCTGGCGCTGGTTGCGGCCTGCGCCCTCTTCGCACTGGGATCGGCCTTTGAGGCCACGCGGCCCGCACACCTGACCAAGGTGCTCTGGCGCGGCCCACCCCGGTCCGTTTCGCAACAGCCGCTTTGAGCCTTGAGCGACGCGCTCGTTGAACCGGCTTCCCCTTCAGGCCGTCACGCTCTAGGCAGTGCGCGAGACTCAGGGCCGGCGGCGCGATTCCAAATGTCAGAACGCTTCCTCCATCGCCAAACCGCTCACGTTTTGGCGGGAAGCGCTCTAGTCTCCCGGCGGATTATACGATTGGACCACGAGGGCGCGGAGCGATGAGGGGTGTAAGAAATTTCCTGTTGATGATCCTGGTGCTGGGGGGCGCGGGCGTCGGGGGTTATCTCTATTGGGACCATGCGTATCGTTGGGCCCCGCACGTCATTACCAAGGACCAGGACGAGATCGCCAAGGTCCTGGACGCTTCGGGCTGGGTTGCACCGCCCTCGCCCGGTCCCTCCGCACCGAAACTCTATATGGTCGCCTATCGCGGCTGCGAGGATTGCGCTCGCTTCGAACAGAGCGAACTGCCCGCCCTGCGCAAGGCGGGCGTCGACGCCCGGGTGATCATGATCGCTCGCCCAGACTTGAATGGACTGCCGAAATCCACACCTGGCGAGCGCTCGACCGTTGCCGAGCTTTGGGTCAACCGCAACTGGAAGCTTTACGAGAAATGGGCTGCCGCGCCAGCGGATGACTGGCCGGCCCAGGGCATCCCGCCGGCCGACGGGGACGTCGCCCGCAGCGCCGTGGTCGAGGCCGGGCGCGACGCGATCGACAAGCTGAAGCCGCTGCTCGGCGACAACGGGATCAAACTCGCCTATCCGATCGTCATCTGGTGGACCAAGGATGGGAAGATGGAAGGCTGCGCCTGCGAGAACGAACATACCTACCGGTTCGTCCGGAAGGACCTTGACGCCAACTAGAGCTGATTGCGTTTCCCTGGAATCGAAATCAGCCCTAGGTCTTTGTTTTGACGCGCGTTTTTTCGAAAACCGGTTCCCACTTTTCGGAACGCGCGCTAGAGCGCCGCCCGCCAAAGTGGGTCCGGTTTGGCGATCAGGCAGCGCTCTAACTATATGATCTAGAGCCTTTTTATCCCACCTCGATTGATTCAATCGAAGTGGGAAAGGCTCTAGCCTTCTCAGCCAACCCCGCAGCGGGTAACCGAACCGCCAATGCCCCTGCCGCTCGCCATCGCCTATCGCGAACGCCTGCAAAGCGACGCCCTGAAGCCGGATCCGGCGCAGGAAGCGGCTGTGCGGGCGCTATCGCGGCTGGAGGGCGAGCTGAATGCCCTGGCCGAGCCCAGCTTCAGCTTTTCGATGTTCCGCCCGAAGCCAGCGCCCGTCCGCGGCGTCTATCTGTGGGGGCCGGTCGGACGCGGCAAGTCCATGCTGATGGATCTCTTTTTTGACAGCGCGCCGATCGAGCGGAAGCGCCGGGTACACTTCCAGGCCTTCATGGCCGAGGTGCACGGCCTGATCGGCGAGTGGCGCAGGGGCGACAGCGCCGCGCGCCGAGACCGATTCGGCCACACCAAGGGCGACGACCCGGTGCCGCCGGTCGCGGCGCTGATCGCCGGCCACGCCAAACTACTCTGTTTCGACGAGTTGCAGGTCACCGACATCGCGGACGCGATGATCCTGGGACGCCTGTTCGAAGCGCTGTTCGAACGCGGCGTAGTGCTGGTCGCCACCTCCAACCGGCCGCCGGACGAACTCTACAAGGATGGCCTGAACCGCCAGTTGTTCATGCCCTTCATCGCTCTTATCAAGACCCGTCTGGAGATCGTCACCGTGGGCGGAGCGGTGGACTACCGCCTGGACCGGCTGCGCGCCACGCGGGTTTACTTCGCGCCGATGGACGCCGAGGCGGAGGCGGGGTTCGAGGCCTTGTGGCGCGACATGCTGGGCGGCGCGGAGGAGACCGGCGCGACGCTGGAGGTGCTGGGCCGTAAGCTGCGCCTGCCCCATGCGGCGGGCGGACTGCTACGCGCCACCTTCGCCAGCCTGTGCGCGACCGCGCTTGGGCCCCAGGACTATCTGGCCGTCGCCGGCCATTTCCACACCGTCTTCCTGGAGGCCATACCCGTCCTCTCCGCCGAGCGACGCAATGAGGCGCGCCGCCTGGTTGACCTGATCGACGCCCTTTACGAGGCCGACGCGCGGCTGGTGGTGCTGGCCGCCGCCGAGCCGGACAGCCTCTATCCCGCCGGCGACGGCGCCTTCGAATTCGAACGCACCGCCTCGCGTCTGCATGAGATGCGGTCGGCGGCGTGGCTGGAGAAGGTGAGGGGTTAGGGCTTGCCGCCCAGGGTCATGAAGTCGGCCCGCCGCCGTTCAGAGGAGCCAGCGCCGTGCAGACCCCGGCGGAGGACTTGGTGAAGCTGGCCTCGGGGCCCAGGGTCTGGCGCAGGATGGCGATGCCGGCGTCGCAGTCGGCGTGGGCCTCCTTCATGCGGCCCGCGCGGGCCAGCACCTTGGCGCGGTTCACCAAGAGGTCGCCGTGGTTTGGATGCAGCTTGCCGTAGCCGACGTCGTAATTGTGCTTGGCGTCGTCCAGGGTGGCCAG
>Ga0302314_10010970_pt1 | contig 15828 bp, 11 predicted proteins | sample III_Palsa_N2_3_FD_200533 | JGI IMG/M metagenome (GOLD analysis project Ga0302314, IMG submission 200533) | Peat permafrost microbial communities from Stordalen Mire near Abisko, Sweden - III_Palsa_N2_3 | ecosystem: Environmental > Terrestrial > Soil > Palsa > Peat permafrost | place: Sweden... | reverse complement strand
CTGACCTCATGGCCGCCGCACCGCCCCTGGGCGATCCGTGCGGCGGGCGCAGCCCTCATCGCCCTCGGCTGCGGCCACCTCGGCGGTCACCTCGAAATCGGCCTGCGGGCCGAGTCCTCCCGTGGCCCGGCGCTCGCGATCAGCGAGTGCCTGGCCGTCGGCCGCGCCGTGGAGAGCGCGATACGCGGCGGCTGCGGCACCGCGCGCGTCACGGTCGCCAACCGCACCACGCCCACCTCCACCCCCATCCCTGACATCCGTCCCTCCATCCGAGAGGCCTGATCCATGAAGACGAACGAGACCACTGCCGCGGCAGCCCCCGCGCCGGCGCAGTTCCCGTGGCGGAAGATCGTCGCGCTACTCGGTGGACAAGGCGTGTCCCTGTGTGGCGACTACGCCCTGCTGGTGAGCATGATCTGGACCGCGGTCCAACTCGGCGGACCGGCGGCCGTCACAACACTGATGCTGGCGGCGACAATCCCGCGCACGCTGATGCTCGTCTTCGGCGGTACGGTCGCCGACCGCCTCGGCCCGCGATTCGTGCTGCTGCGCACCACGAGTGGCCGGATCCTGTTGCTGGCGGCCGGAAGCGCGCTGGTTTTCAGCGTGCACGCCCTCTGGACGCTGCTGATCATCGCAGTGGTCGAAGGCGTGCTGCTCGGCCTGGGTAGCCCCTCGTACGGCACGATCATGCCGCAGCTGATCGACGACGAACGCCTGGATCGGGCGAACTCGCTCTACGCGACGGTGCTGCGCCTGGCCCCGATCATCGGCACCCCGTTCGGCGCCTGGCTGATCGCCTTCGGCAAGCTCTGGCCCTGCCTCGCCCTCGTGGCGCTGACCTGCGCAGCCAACACGGTCGGCCTGCTCTACGCGACCAAGGGGATGCCGATGCCGGTCCCCGCTACACCCGCCGAGTCCGTCCCGGCCACTGCGTCCGCCGAGCCCAAGAAGCGCGACAGCCTGCTGCGCGGCTCCGGCGACGGCCTACGTATCCTGGCCTCGAACGCCCGTCTGCGCTGGCTGTTCATCTCCGCGTTCTGCCTCGACCTGGCCTTCGGCTGGCCGCTCGAAGTGGCCTTGCCCCTGCTGGTGAAGAAGCAGAACTGGGGAGTCGAGGCAGTCGGCGAGGTGATCGCGGTGTTCAGCGCCGGAGCACTGGTCGCCGGCGCCGTCGGCGCGATCCTGGCACACCGGATCTCGCTCCAGGTCCGCCTGGTCGTGACGGGAGTCGGAATCGCCGCCGGAATCATGGCCATGGCGGCGGCTCCCTCGGTGCTGACGCTCGCCGCTACCGGCTTCGCCGTGGGCCTCATGTGCGGCCTCAACGGTCCCGCCATCGTGACCACGTACCAGCAGGCCGCACAGGCCGCGTCCCGGGAGAAGCTGGGCGCATCGATGTCAATGCTCTCCCTCGCCGGGATCGGCGCCGCGCCTGTGTCGGTCGCACTCTTCGGCGCCCTCACCCTCGCACTCGGCCTGCAGACGACCTGGCTACTGTGCGGGCTGGTCGCCCTGATCGGCCCGGTCGCGGCGGCTCTCGCCCTACGGCACCCGGCCGAGACCGCAATAAAGTCCGAGCCCTTGATTGAGGACACTGTCACCGTCCCGGATGAATTCGAACTGTCCGCAGAGCTGATCGAACAGATCCAGCAGATTCCCGTGGAGGTCTGATCGAGCGCACGTGATATGGGCCGCCCCCGCAGATAGCTATAGCTGCGGATGGCGGCCCATATCAGGACTGAATCAGAACGTAACGACTCCCGCTTCGTAAGCGAGGATCACCAGCTGGGTCCGGTCCCGGGCGCCGAGCTTGGTCAGGATCCGGCTCACGTGCGTCTTGGCCGTGGGTAGCGTGACGTGCAGTGTGGCGGCCACTTCGGCGTTGGACAGGCCGCGGGCGACCAGCATCAGCACCTCCCGTTCGCGGTCGGTGAGCTCGTCCTGACCTTGGAGTCGGCCGGGCGTCGGCCGGGGGCCGTCAGCGAAGTGCGCGATCAGCCGGCGAGTCACGCTCGGTGCGAGCAGCGCCTCGCCGCCGGCGACCGTGCGGATGCCGCTGAGCAGTTCTTCCAGCGGGCGGCTCTTGAGCGCGAAGCCGCTGGCCCCGGCCCGCAGCGCCTCGAACACGTACTCGTCCAGGTCGAATGTGGTAAGAATCAGCACACGGGGACCCTCGCGGGTGATCTGCCTGGTCGCCTCGATCCCGTCCATCACCGGCATCCGGACATCCATCACGACGACGTCAGGGGCCAGACTCGCCGCGAGTTCGACCGCCTGCCGGCCGTCGCAGGCCACGCCGACGACCTCCAGGTCCTCCTCCGCCTCGATCAGTGAGGAGAACGCGGTGCGCAACAACGCCTCGTCGTCGACGACGAGCACCCTGGTCAACCCGCCGCTCCTTCGATCGGGACACCGGCGCTGACCTGGAAGCCGCCGTCGGCGCGCGGGCCGGCGACCAGCCAGCCGCCGAACGCCCCGATCCGTTCGCGCATCCCGACGATGCCGTGGCCGCCAGCCTGGCCAGGCCGCGGACTCGCGGCCCCGCCGGGCCCGCCGCCCGGCCCGCCGTCGTCGCTGACGTCGAGTTGAACGCTGCCGGCCGAGACCGCGAGTTCGACTGCCGCACGGGCTCCTGGCGCGTGCTTCACGACGTTGGTCAGCGCCTCCTGCACGACGCGGTAGATCGATAGTTCGAGTGATGGCGAGAGCCGGCGTTCGGTTCCTGACATCCGCAACTCGACGGGGATCCCCGAAGCTCGGACCGTGCCTACCAAGTCCTCCACGTCGACGAGCGTCGGTGCCGGCGCCAGCGGGGCGCCCCCGCTATCCCCGTCACGCAGCAGTCCGAGCACTACGCGCAGCTCGTCCTGGGCGGTCCGGCTGATCGTCTCGATCGTTTCCAGCGCACAGCTCGCCGCTTCCGGACGGCGGCCGGCCAGCCGCCTGCCCACCCCGGCCTGGACCGTGATCACCGCGAGCGCGTGCGCGACGACGTCGTGCATTTCGCGGGCGATGCGCACCCGCTCCTCCCGTACCTCGGCGGCCCGCTCCCGTTCGTGCTGCCAGGCCAGTCCTGCCTGGTAGCGCCGCCGAGCCGCGACGGCGTCCGCGATGAACCAGGCACCGGCCAGCGGCATGAAACTCTCCACCGCCTCGCCGGCGAGCTCGGCCGACGAGGTCGTGAAGGCCGCGTATAGCAATGCCACACCCAGCATCGTGCCGACGCCCACGGCGAGCTCGATCGACTTGGGCCGGGGCAGGCTCAGGGCCGAGAAATACAAGGCCACCCCGAGCACGAGGCCGACCGGCAACCAGGCGGTGCCGGTAGCGGCGGCCAGCACGGCCAGGCCCGTCACCACTCCGAGCACCGGCAGCGGCCAGCGCCGCAGGAGGATGACCGGGACGCAGGCCACCAGCGGGACGAGCAGCCGGGCCGGCGTGAAGTGGCGGCCCGGCCCGATCACCGTCAAGAGCATGACGATCACCGTGGCGGCGAGAAGCATCATGGCGACCAGCCACTGACTTTCCGCGACCCCGGCGGACGATCGGCTCTTTGCCGACGTTCCGGCGGCTTCGGTCGGGCAATCCATAGTCATAAGACGACCGTAACCAGCGCGTCCGTCCGGCGCGTCGTTCTGGAGGATGACCCTGCTGCGTCGCCGGTCACGGGCGCGCGAGCGTCGACAGCGGGTTTGCATGGCCGATTAGCACGAGTCCGATTGGCCCCACCATGCTCAGTGGCCGCTCAAACTTGACGGACACGACACTTTACAACGCAAGATTTCGACGCTTCCCTGTAAGAGGAGCGCGGCCGCCCAGGCCGTGCCCACTCTACCGACGAATCGCCGCGGCCAGGTGCGGGCCGTTGACCAGTTCACGGAAGTCCCCACAACGTTGTGCAGGAGGACCCAGTGCCCGCCCCCCATCCGCTGCGCCGCTTTTTACTCGCCGCGACAGTAGCCTTCACCCTCGCCCCGCCCCTGGCCGTGGCCGCAGGCAGCTTCGGCAGCCCCGCCGAGGCGGCCACCTCGACGACCGCCTGGCAGAACGGAGCCTTCTCCGAGAACGTCGGCGGCATCGTCTCGCGGTCGGATGTGGCGCTGGGAGAGCCGAACACCACCGACACCCAGTCGCTGCCGCTGGGCAACGGCTCGCTCGGCGTGGCCGCGTGGGCTGCGAACGGCTTCACCGCGCAGCTCAACCGGAGCGACACGATGCCCTACCGGCTCTCGCCGGGCCAGGTCTCGATCCCGGGCCTGTCCACCATGACCTCGGCGTCGAACTTCTCCGGGTATCTGGATCTTTACAACGGCGTGCTGCACGAGTCCGGCGGCGGGATCACGATGAACGCGTGGGTCCCCGAAGGCAAGGACGAACTGGTCGTCGACGTCAGCGGCGTCAACGCGTCCACGCAGCAGACTGCGACGCTGAGCCTGTGGTCCGGCCGGTCGCCGAGCGCCACCGTCTCGGGTGCCTACGGCAGCCTGGCCCAGACGTGGGTCGACAACAGTCAGACCGGCAACTCGGGCCAGACCTTCGGTGCCATGGCCACCATCACCGCCGGCGGCCAGAACGTCACCGCCTCGGTCGTGAACTCCACCTCCGTCCAGGTCTCCTTCACGCCGAACAGCAACGGCAGCTACCGCGTGATCGTCGCCGCGCCCACGTGGACCGGCGGCAACCCGGAAAGCGTCGCGCAGTCGTTGATCGGTTCCGACACCACCGCCACTACCGCGTCGCTGCTCGCCACCCAGTCCTCGTGGTGGAACAATTATTGGGCGAACAGTGGCCTGATAGAGGCGAACTCCACGGACGGCTCTGCGCAATATCTGGAGAACCTGCGCGACCTCTACCTCTACGACGAGGCCGCGAGCATGAAGGTCGGTTCCCTTCCGGGCAGCCAGGCCGGCGTCGCGAACATGTTCGCCTATGATGAGGATCAACAGGACTGGTATCCGGCCGGGTATTGGCTGTGGAACCTGCGCGGGTCGATCGCGGCGAACCTCAGCTCGGGCAATTACGCGCTGAACCTGCCTATATTTAATATGTACCTCAATGATCTGCCGGCCATCGAATCCTGGACGAGCGCGCAGATGGGCGGTCTGCCCGGCGCCTGTATCCCGGAGACCATGCGCTTCAACGGCAACGGCTACTACAACGGCGGCAACAACACCCAGAACGCGTCGTGTGCCGAAGCCTCCAGCCCGAGCTACAACGCCGAGAACGTCACCAGCGGCGCCGAACTCGCGATGTGGATCTGGCAGCAGTATGAGGACACTGGCAGCCTGAGCTTCCTGCAGACCTACTACCCGATTCTCGAGGAGACGGCGACGTTCCTGCTGGCGTACCAGAGCGTCGGCTCTGACGGATTCCTGCACGCCACGGCCAATGCGCACGAGACGCAGTGGGCTGTGACTGACCCGACTACCGACCTCGTGGCCGACCAGGCTCTGTTCCCGGCCGTGGTCAGCGCCTCCACGCTGCTCAACACGAATGCCTCCCTGGTCTCCCAGCTCAAGACGGCGGAAAACGAGATCGAGCCGTATGCGCGGGCTTCGCAGTCCAGCCTGACCACGCTGCTCAACTCCCAGCCGACCTCCGCCTCGGCGGTCGCGAGCCTCGACGCGGCCGGCACTGATGTCATCGCCGACTCGTACCAGCCCTCCGCGACCCTGCGCAACGGCGAGAACATCGGCCTGGAGCCGGTCTGGCCCTGGAACCAGATCGGTGACAGCACCACGGTCAACGGCGACAACCTCACCGCCCTGGCCGACCGTACTTACAACAGCCGACCCAACGGCACGACCTCCGCGGACTGGAACTACGACGCGATCGATGCCGCACGGTTGGACAACTCCAGCCAGGTGGAATCCGACCTGCTCGCCACCACCGAGCACTACCAGACCTACATCGACGGCATGGCCGCGTTCTCCCCGCCGAGCACCGACGAGCCCTACATCGAGCAGCAGGCGAACGTCGCCACCACCCTCGACGAGGCCCTGGCCACGGACTACGACGGAACCCTGCGTTTCGCCCCGGCCTGGCCGAGCGGCTGGGACGGCTCGGGCACCGTCTACATCCAGGGCGGATCGAAGGTCGACGTGCAGATGGAGGGCGGCACCCTGGCCACCGCGGCCATCGTCGCCGGTTCGACCACCACCATGACCGTGCGCAACCCCTGGCCCGGACAGCAGGCCGAGGTCGTCAACGGATCGAGCGGCGCCGTCGTCGTCTCACCGACTACCGCGACCGACTTCAGCGTGCCGGTCACCGCCGGTTCCTCCTACCTGGTTGAGCAGCCTTCGAGCCCGACCACTTCGCTCGCCTTCGCGCAGTTGACCGGCACCCAGGCGACGGGCTACAAGACGCTCGGCGGCGACGTGCAGATCGGTCTGCCCGGCAACAGCGTGGTTCCGGCGGGCCCGTACGGCGGGACCCCGGCCGCGATTCCCGGCACGGTGCAGGCGGAGAACTACGACACCGGCGGGCAGGGCCTGGCGTACAACGTCACCTCGACCAACGGCTCTGACAACGGCTACCGCTCCGACGGGATCGACCTGGAATCCACCAGCGACACCGGCGGCGGCTTGGACCTCGGCTGGACCTCGACCGGACAGTGGTTCAACTACACCGTCAACGTGGCCACGGCCGGAACCTACAATGTCAGCCTCCGCATGGCCGCTCCCAACGCGGTCACCGACGGCCTGCACATCGCCAACAGCTCCGGTACCAACTTGAGCGGCAACATCAATGTCCCGGCCACTGGAGGCTGGCAGACCTGGACCACGGTGAATGCCACCGTCACGCTGCCAGCCGGGCAGCAGACGCTGACTGTGTACCAGGACAACGCCGGATGGAATCTCAACTATCTGACCTTCGCGGCTGCTGGAGGCGGAGGCAGCGCGACGCTCGCCGCGTCGCCGACGTCGCTGTCCTACGGCTCGCAGACGGTAAACACGAGCAGCGCGACGCAATCGGCGACGATCACCAACAGCGGCACCGCGGCGGCATCGATCTCGTCGATCACAGCGCCCACCGGGTTCTCGCAGACCAACACCTGCGGATCCTCGCTGGCGGCCGGCGCGTCCTGCTCGGTATCAGTGGTCTTCCAGCCGACCGCCGCGCAGGCGTACAGCGGCAACCTGGCGATCGCGAGCAACGCGACCGACACGACGCTGAACGTGGCGCTCTCCGGTACCGGCACTTCGGCCCCGACCGCGACGCTCACCGCGTCGCCGACCTCGGTGGCGTTCGGCAATGAAGCGGTCGGTTCCACGGCTGCGGCCCAGACGGTGACTATCAAGAACACCGGTACGGCAGCAGCGACGATCTCCTCGATCGCGGCTGGTCCGCCGTTCGGGGAGACGAACGCCTGTGGCAGTTCGCTTGCCGCCGGGGCGTCGTGCACGGCATCGGTCACCTTCACTCCGACGGCCAACGGCTCGGTCTCGGCGAACCTCGCCGTCACCAGCAACGCGACCGACGGAATCCTGGATGTCGGTTTGTCGGGTACAGGTACAGGTGGGACGGTCTCCCCGACCAACCTGGCCCTGGGCGCGACGCTCTCCGCGAGCAGCAGCACCCAGACGTACGTGGCGTCCAACGCCAACGACAACAACACCAGCACGTACTGGGAAGGCACCAACGGCGCCTGGCCGACGACCCTCACGGCGAACCTCGGCGCGTCCGACTCGCTGAACTACCTCGTGCTCGACCTCCCGCCGGCAACCGCCTGGTCCACCCGGACGCAGACCCTGTCCGTGCTCGGTTCGACCAACGGCACCACGTACACCACCCTGGTCGCCTCGGCGACGTACACGTTCAACCCGTCCACCGGCAACACCGTCACCATCCAGTTGCCGTCCGGGACCACGGACCAGTACGTCGAACTGAACTTCACCGCCAACAGCGTCCAGAACGGCGCGCAGTTGTCGGAGTTCCAGATCTGGGGCACCAGCTCCGGCGGCGGTACCCTGCCGAACCTGGCACTGAACCAGCCCACCACCGCCTCCAGCACAGCCTCGGGCTACCCGTCGTCCAACGCGGTCGACGGCAACACCTCGTCCTACTGGGAAGGCGGCTCGGGCACCTGGCCGACCACGCTCACCGTGGACACCGGCTCCAGCCAGACCCTCGGCTCGCTGGTGATCGACCTGCCCCCGGCCACCGCCTGGTCCACCCGGACCCAGACACTCACGGTGCTCGGGTCGACCAACGACTCGACCTGGACCACCCTCGTCGGCTCCGCGACCTATACGTGGAACCCGTCGACCGGCAACACGGTTAGCATCACCCTGCCATCCGGCACCACCGATCGCTATGTGCAACTGAGCTTCACGGCCAACAACGTGCAGAACGCGGCACAGGTCTCGGAGTTCCAGATCTTCGGCTAAAACAGTATCCGAATAGAAGTACCCACCCATCGGCCGCCCGGCGCTTTCGAAGCCGGGCGGCCGATGCACGGCGTACGCGAGTGCGAACAGTGGTGATGGCGTGGTGTCTCTGACACCTGAAATGCTTCCAAGCGCCCCTGGCGCGATGGGCCGAACATGATTGGCTGTCTCGGGCGGCGTTCGCCGCACCTCGACACCCATCATCAGGCGCGGCTTCGCGAGTCTGCCGAGTCGCGCAGAAGGCAGGACTAGCACATGGCCACCAAGGAACTGGACGGACGTACGGCCCTGGTCACCGGCGGCACCCGAGGCATAGGCCGGGCAGCCGCGGGCCGGCTGGCCGCCGCCGGCGCCACCGTCCTGCTCACCGGCCGCGAGGAGCAGGCCGCGCGCGCCGCGGCGCAGGCCCTGACCGAGGAATCCGGCATCCCGGCCGTCGGCCTGGCCCTGGACCTGTCCGATCCCGGCTCCACCGACGCGCTGACGGACCGGCTCGCCGAGGAATACCCGAACCTTGACATCGTGGTGGCGAACGCCGGCATTCTGAGCATGGGCTTCATCGGCTCGGTCCCGCCCGCCGACGCCCGCTCCCTCGTGGACGTCAACGTCCTCGGGACCTTCGCCGTGCTGCAGGGCGCGGCGCGGGTCATGATCCCCCGCGGCACCGGCTCGATCATCCTGGTCACCTCCGTGGTCGCCGCCCAAGGCTCGGCGGGCATGGCCGCCTACGCCGCCACCAAGGGCGCCGTCACGTCGATGACCCTGTCCGCGGCCAAGGAGCTGGGTCCCCAGGGCATCCGGGTCAATGCCGTGGCCCCCGGCCTGATCGAGACCGAGATGATCGCCCCTTACCCGCGCGAAGCGATCGACGCGACAGCCGCCAGCACGCCGCTGCGCCGCCTCGGCACCCCCGACGACATCGCCTCGGCGGTCCTGTTCCTGGCCGGGGACGGCGCGTCATTCATCACCGGGCACGTCCTGGCCGTGGACGGAGGACTGAAGCCGTAGGCGCCGCTCCCGGCCGGTTGGAGCGGCGCTAGCTCGGGTCGACCGACTTGCCGCCTCCGACCGGCAGCAGGCCGCGCTCGGCGAAGACCCGTTTCGCGGCGAAGGTCGCGTTGAGGGCGCGCGGGAAGCCGCAGTAAGCCAAGGAGTGCAGCAGCGCCTCCACGATCTCCTCCGGCGTCAGCCCGACGTTGAGCGAGGTGTTCACGTGCACTTCGAGCTGCGGTTCGCAGCCGCCGAGCGCGGTGAGGATGCCGAGGGTGACCAACTGCCGGTCGCGCGGGCTCAACTGGGGGCGCGCGTAGATCTCGCCGAAGCCGAGCAGCACCTGCTCGCCGAGGGCGGGAGAGACATCCTCAAGCGTGTCGAGCACCCGCTGCCCGATTCCGCCGTTCACGGCGTCGAAAACGGTGCGGCCGTAGTCGAGGCGCTCCTGGCGGGTCTGCGGGGTCTGCGGCGCGGGACCCTCGGGGATTACGGTGTTGTTGTCAGTCATCAGATGGTTCCTTCCAGCGGCTCTACTCGCATAGATCATCTTCATGATACCCATCGAGGATCCAACGAAGTGGGAGGGCTAAGAGCTATACGTCCCCGATGATCGCGCCGATCCCGGCCGACGAGAGCAGGTGGCGGACGGCGAGCTTTGCGGCGCCGAGCACCCCGGCGCGTTCGCCCAGCGCCGAGGTCTCGATCGCCAGGGTGCGGGTGGCCAGCGGCAGGGCCCTGCGGTAGATGACGCCCCTGATGTCGGCGAGGAGGTCTTCGTGCAGCTGGGCGAAGATGCCGCCGACGACGATCGTGTCCGGGTTGTGGAACGACACGATCGAGGCGAGGACCTCGCCGATCCGCCGGCCGGCGAGCCGCACCTGCTGGCGGACCACGGGATTGCCCTGGCCGGCCAGGCGCACCACGTCCTGCGCGCCGGTTGCCTCGATCCCCAGCTGCCGCAGCGCGCCCGCGATCGCCGAGCCGGAGGCGACGGCTTCGACGCAACCGGTGTTGCCGCAATGGCAGAGCACGTCCTCAAGGCCCGGCAGCTGGATGTGCCCGATGTCCCCCGCCGCGCCCGACGCGCCCCGGTGCACCGCGCCGCCGGACACGATGCCACAGCCGATACCGGTGCCGACTTTCACGTAGAGCAGGTGCTCGGGTGCGCTCTGGTCGGCCACTCCGGCGACGAGGCGGTGCGCGTACTCGCCGAACGCCATCACGTTCACGTCGTTGTCGACGAGCACTGACGCGTCGTATACGTGCTCAAAGAAGCCTGGGACGCGGCAGCCGTCCCAGCCCTGCATGATCGGCGGCCGCACCACCGTGCCGGTCGACCACTCGACCGGCCCCGGCACCCCGATGCCGATCGCCCGCAGGTGCCCGGTCGGCCGCTCAGCCTGCGCAAGCAGCGCGTCCAGTTCCGCGCGCACGTTGCCGAGCACCTTGTCCGGGCCGTCGTTGATGTCGATCTGCTGCGCGGATTCGGCCAGGACGTGCCCGCCCAAGGTCATCACCGCGATGCGGCTGTGGCTCGCCCCGAGGTCGACGCCGGCCACCAGCAACTCGTGCGAGGCGAGGTCCAGGGTGAGCGGCGGGCGGCCCCGGTCGGTGACCGCCGGCTCGGTCTCCACCAGCAGCCCGCGCTCGATGAGCAGGTCCACGCGCTGCGCGATCGCCGCGCGGGACAGACCCGTGGCGCTGACGATCGCGCTGCGGGTGGTGGCTGTGCCGTCCGCGACCAGGCAGGCGAGTTCGCTCAGCGAGGCCAGACGGCGCGCGGCTGCGGTATTCATCGCGTCCTTTGCTGTGGACAGGCCCTCTTTATGACAGAACTAAGCCTAAGTTGAGCTCTTGCCAGTTGTAAAGAGGGCCAAATATCGTCATGTGCGAGCAGATAGTGAAAGGCAGCCAGTGAAAGGACGTGCACGGATGACGCTACGGGTGGCCATTGCCGGCGCCGGAATGATCGCGGCGGTGCACGCGGACGCGGCGCGGCGGGCCGGAGCCGAGATCGTCGGCTTGTCGGCGTCCACGCCGGAGCGCGCAAAGGCAGCCGCCGAACGCCTCGGCGTCGCGCGCGCATTCTCCAGCTCCGAGGAGTTGGTCACCGACGCCGATGTCGACGTGGTGCATATCTGCACGCCGAACGCGCTGCACAGCCCGCTCGTCCGGCTCGCGTTCGAAGCCGGTAAGCACGTGGTCTGCGAGAAGCCATTGGCGCTCAGCCCCGTCGACGCCGATGAACTGGTGCAGCTCGCGGCGGACAGCGGGCTGGTCGCCGCGGTTCCGTTCGTCTACCGCTATCACCCGATGGCGGCCGAGGCGCGCCACCGGGTTCGCAGCGGGGCTATCGGCGAGGTGCGCCTGATCCACGGCCACTACCTCCAGGACTGGCTCTCGACCCCGGCCGACAACAACTGGCGGGTGGACCCGGTGGCCGGCGGACCGTCGCGGGCCTTCGCCGACATCGGCTCGCACTGGTGCGACCTGGTGGAGTGGGTGTCCGGCCATCGAATCCAGGAGCTGACGGCCTCGGCCCAAACTGTGATTGGCGCCCGCTCTACCGTGTCGGCCGCCACCTTCGCGGCGGCTGCGGATGGCGGGGAAGGGGATGAGGGCACGCTCGCTACCGTCTCGACAGAGGACGCGGTGCAAGTCGTGTTCCGCACCGGCCAAGGAGCAGGCGGAAGTCTCGTGGTCTCGCAGGTGTCGCCCGGGCGGAAGAACAGCCTGTGGTTCGAGATCGACGGTGCGCAGCTGAGTGTCTCGTTCGATCAGGAGAAGCCGGAGACGCTGCTGCTCGGCGGACGGGAGCGCACGGAGATCCTGAACCGTGACGCGCTGTCGGCCGAGGCCGCTCGACATAACAGCACGCCCGCGGGCCATCCGCTGGGCTACCGCGACTGCTTCGCCGCCTTCGTCTCGGATGTCTACGAAGCCGTCCGGGCTCCGGAGTTCGGCGCCGCGCCACGGTATCCGACCTTCGCCGACGCGGCCCGTACCGCCCACATAACCGACGCGGTCCTGCGCTCCGCGCAGTCGCGCACATGGATCGAGGTGTCCTGACATGAAGCTGGGTTTCCTGACCGCCTGCCTCCCGCAGCTGGAACTGCCCGCCATCGCCGAGTGGGCGTCGGCCAAGGGCTACGAGGCCCTTGAGGTCGCCGTGTGGCCCTCGGTCGGCGGCCGCGACTTCGAGGCCAGCCACCTCGACGTCGCCCGGTTCGGCGCGGCCGAGGCCGAGCAGACCGGCGCGCTGTTCGAGAAGCACGGCCTGGTGCTGTCCTCGCTGGCGTACTACGAGAACAACCTGCACCCCGACGTCGAGCGCCGGGAGGAGATCGCCGCGCACGTCATCCACGCGATCGACGCCGCCGCGCTGCTCGGGGTCGAGACCGTCGGCACCTTCATCGGCCGCCATCCGGGATTGTCGGTGAAGGAGAACGTGGCGCTGGCCGAGCAGACCCTGCCACGGCTGGTCGACCACGCCGGGGAGCGCGGCGTGAAGATCATCATCGAGAACTGCGTCATGGAGGGCTGGCACCCCGACGGCTACCCCGGGAACATCGCCTACTCCCCGGAGCTGTGGGAGTGGATGTTCTCCCTCGGCCTGTACCTGAACTACGACCCCTCCCACCTGATCTGGCTCGGCATCGACCCGGTCACCGCGCTCAAACCGTACATCGACCGCATCCCGCACGCCCAGGCCAAGGACGCGCAGCTCGATCCCCGCGCCCGCAACCGCTACGGCTTCTTCGGCCGGACGATCGAGCGCGAGCACCCGTGGGACGAGGGCTGGTGGCGCTACCGCGTGCCGGGCCTCGGCGACGTGGACTGGCGCGGTGTCGTCGATGCTTTATACGAGGGCGGGTTCACCGGCGTGCTCTCGGTCGAGCACGAGGATCCGATCTGGAGCGGGACCGAGACCAAGGTGAAGCAGGGCTTGGAGATCGCCCACCGCACGCTTCGCCCGCTGATCGTCGGTTAGCCGCGCCGCACTACTTTTAGCCGTATCACCAGCCGTATCGAACTCACGAGGAACCCAAGGAACCTGCCATGGCCCACCCGCTCAGCGTCCAGCTCTACACCGTGCGCGACCACATGGACGATCGCGACGAAACCCTGCGCCGCCTGGCCGACATCGGCTTCACCGCGGTCGAACCCTACAACCCGACCGACAAGCCCGAGGAGTTCCGCAAGACGGCCGACGACCTCGGACTCCAGGTCTCGGCCATCCACGCCGGCGGCCTCATCGGCGAGGACCCGGCCCGGGTCTTCGAGGCGATCGTCACCCTCGGCACCGACCTGGCCATCGTCCCCGCCGGCACCAGCATCGACGACTTCTCCACCCTCGACGCCATCGCGCGCTTCGCCGACCGGCTCAACGCCCTGTCCGAGCAGGCGCACACCTACGGGCTCAGCCTGGGCTACCACAACCACTTCTGGGAGTTCGAGCCGGTCATCGACGGCCGCCACGGCCTGGAGTTCCTGGTCGACCAGGTCGCGCCCGAGGTCTTCTTCGAGATCGACACGTACTGGGCCGCGGTCGGCGGCGCCGACGTCCCGGCGGTGCTCGGCCGCCTGGGCGACCGTGTCAAGGCCCTGCATGTCAAGGACGGCCCGATCGTGAAGGGCGAGCCGAACGTGGCCGTCGGAACCGGGGCGATGGACGTTCCCGCGGTGCTGGCCGCCGCGCCGGAGGCCTGGCGCGTCGTGGAGTTCGACGAGTGCGCCACCGACGTGTTCGAGGCGCTCGCCGCCAGCCACGCCTACCTGACCGGCCTGGCCCGGTCATGAGCAAGGGCCCTGTCGGAGTCGCCGTGGTGGGCGCCGGCAACATCAGCAGCGCGTACCTGGAGAACCTGACCCGGTTCCCGGACCTGGCCGTCCTCGCCGTCGCCGACCTCGACGAAGCGCGCGCGGCTGCGGCAGCGGCCGAGTACGGCGTGCCGGCCTCCGGATCGCTCGCCCAAGTGCTGGCGATCCCCGAGGTCGAGCTGGTCGTGAACCTGACCATCCCGGCCGCGCACGCCGAGGTCGCGGCCGCCGCGGTCAGAGCGGGGAAGCACATCTACGGCGAGAAACCGATCACGCTCGATCCGGCCAGCGCGAAGGCCCTGCTGGCCGAGGCCGCCGACCGGGGCCTGCGCGTCGGCAACGCCCCGGACACGTTCCTGGGCGCGGGCCTGCAGTCCGCGCTGCGCGCCGTCGAGTCCGGCCGGATCGGGACCCCGATCGCCGCCACGACCTCTTTCCGCAACCCCGGCCCCGACCGGTGGCATCCGAACCCTGAGTTCCTGTTCGCCAAGGGCGCCGGGCCGCTGTTCGACATGGGCCCGTACTACCTGACCTCGCTGGTGGCGCTGCTCGGCCCGGTCTCCAGTGTCGCGGCGACCGCGCGCAAGGCCCGGGAGACGAGGGTGATCGGCTCCGGCCCGAAGGCTGGAACCTCGTTCCCGGTCGAGGTCCCCACGCATGTCACAGCCCTGATCCAGTTCGCCGGCGGTACCGGCGCCGTTTCGACGTTCAGCTTCGACTCCCCGGACCCCGGCATCGCCTTCGAGGTCACCGGAACCGAGGCGACATTATCAGTGCCCGATCCCAACCGCTTCGACGGCCCGCTGCGAATCCGCTCGGCCTCCGACTCCGATTGGCGTGAGTTGCCAATCGAAGGCACCGAGGCGGGCCGGGGCATCGGCGTGCTGGACATGGCGCGAGCACTGCGAACCGGGTCGCCGCACCGCGCCTCGGGCGCACTGGCACTCCACGTCCTGGACGTGCTGTCCGCGATCAATGACTCGGCCGAACGCGGCAGCTTCGTCGCGATCGGCACACTCCCACAGAAGCTCGAACCACTGCCCGCATCCTGGGATCCGTTCGAGGCGACGCTGGCCAACAGCTGAACCCAGGCCTGCTGCACGTTCGAAGCAGCAGGCCCAGTGTGCTACGCGTCAGCCTCCTGCCATGATTTGCGCGGCAGGTCCGCCGATCTGGGACCACACGTTGCCGGAGCCCGAGTACAGCGCCACGTAGTTGTCGGTGGGTCCCGTGGCGAAGAGGCTGGTCGAACTGGCGGTGAGCAGATCGCTCGGTCCGGCGATGACGTCCCACTTGCCCGGCGTGCCGGTGTACTTCTCGTCGTTGAAGTTGTCGTCCGTGAAGTAGACCCCAGTGCCTCCTGCATAGATCATCCTCGCCGGCCCGGCACCGATCACGGTCCAGGTGTCGGACGAGGCGTTCCACTGCTCGAGTTGGAAGGTCGTTTCGTTGAGCTCGTAGATGGTCGTGTCGTTCACGGCGTACTCGCCGGTGCCGTCACCGATCTCGGTCCACTCGCCGGGCGTGCCGTCGTAGCGGAAGAGGCCGTTGTCGTCCGGGCCGGTGGCGAACAGGCCTGCGCCGCCGGCGTAGATGACCTGAGCCGGACCGCCGATGA
>Ga0302314_10010969_pt1 | contig 15829 bp, 14 predicted proteins | sample III_Palsa_N2_3_FD_200533 | JGI IMG/M metagenome (GOLD analysis project Ga0302314, IMG submission 200533) | Peat permafrost microbial communities from Stordalen Mire near Abisko, Sweden - III_Palsa_N2_3 | ecosystem: Environmental > Terrestrial > Soil > Palsa > Peat permafrost | place: Sweden... | reverse complement strand
TGACCCCGGCGCTCTGCGCGCCGGTCCCGTATACGAAAGCGGTACCGAACGGCACGGTGGTTGCGTCGGAGCATGCAAAGGGCCCGTTGGTGTTGTCGGTGCTCACGATGCCGAGGACCCCCGGGGTCGTCCCCAGCTCCGACGCGAACTGGCCGCCGCCGTTCGAGGTCTGGTCGGGGTTGGTCAGCGGCTCGAGCAACGCGTACGGGCACGGCGTGAAGACGGAGCATTCAGGCGGCGAGGTGAGCGGGAACTCATTGAATGTCGGTCCGCCCCCTGGCGTTTGCGCGCTGTAGCCGAGGGTGTTCGTCCCAGGCACCACGACCGCGCTGGTGAGCGAGGTGTCGCCACTGTCGGCGTTCGCGACCGACAGGCCACCGTCGACGAGGCTGAAAATCGCGCCGCCGTCGGTGGATTGCCACTCCTGCTCGGGCTCGTAGTGGGTGGTGGTGGCACCGTAGACGTCGGCGATGATCACGACGGTCGATCCGTCGACCAGGACCTGGACGTTGTCGACATGGGAAGCCCCATCGGCGGGCGTGAGCGTCCCCGTATGCGAGCAAGCCTTGGTGCCTGCTGGAATCACGCAGTACTGCACGACGTCCGTGGTTGTGGGCGCCAGGTCCTTGTCATTTGCCCACACGACGTAGGCGGTGCCAGTGGAGTCGACGGCGACCTGTAGCGCAGTGATGTCGAACGGTGTGCCGACGTTGATGGGTGTGCCGCTGACGGCGAACGCGTTTCCGGCGAACGCGAGCATCCCAGCCGTCACGAGTGCGCCAAGCAGCGCGCTACGACGAAGCTTGTTGCGCGTCGACCCCGGGGGGCTCGCAGCCCCATACGTCCGTGCAAGGATGCGAAACATGGCCCGTCCCCAATCTCTTAGCGGTCAACCTTTTTGCGCTGTTTCTGCGCTGATCCGTGGCTCGCGCCCGGCCGGGCCCTTTGCGTCGGGGAGGCTACCACGAATACCTCGAAGTCGGGAGGCAGTCGCGCGCCCCCGCGCGGCCCCGCGCCCCCGTCTTGGCCCGGTACGAGCCGCCGGTCTCGACGGCGGCTCACCGGGTCCGCAGGCCGCTAATCGTCGACGACCTCCGCCGACCCGGCGTGCTCCTTCACTCCCTCCGCAGCGTGCTTCGCGCTCGCGTGCGACGAGAAGCTCTCGCCCGAGCTCGCGGTCTCCTGCCCGTTCGGCGCGATCAGCTTCCAACGGTAATGGCCGCCCTTGTCCGCGTAGATGTGGAACTTAGCGTTGGCCATGCTTCCTCCTTTGCTCCGGTGACGCGATGACCTTAACCCACTCGGTGGGCGCTCGCCAGTCCTCGATCGTGCGGCAGTCACAGGGCTGCCTCGCGCATCCCCCGCGATTACCCCCTGTTCCCCCCGAACGGGGGGTAGGGGAAGGCGACGCCGTATCCGTGGCGAAGCCCGTGCGTAGGGTGAACTGACGGATGACGACCACTGCGATTCTCTTCCCCGGTCAGGGCAGCCAGACACCCGGCATGCGGGACGATGTCGAGCGGGTCCGGCCTGACCTGCTGGCACTCGCGAGCGAGTGCGTCGGCGAGGACCCGTTCTCGCTCGTGCAGGAGGGCACGCGATTCGCGCAGCCCGCGATCTTCTGCGCCAGCCTCGCTGGGTGGGCGGCGCTCGGCCGGCCCGAGGCGGACTTGATGGCCGGGCACTCGCTCGGTGAGCTGGCGGCGCTCGTCGCCGCGGGGATCCTGAGCGAGCGCTCCGCGCTCGAGCTCGTCGTGCTGCGCGGTCGGTTGATGCAAGAGGCCGGTGAGCGAGCCGGCGACGGCGGGATGCTCGCCCTGCTCGGCGCAGGCGCGGCCGAGCAGGCCGAAGAGATCGCCGGCGCCCACGGGCTCGCGATCGCTAACGACAATTCGCCCCAGCAGGTCGTGCTGTCCGGATCGCGCGACGCCTTCGACGCGGCCTCAGACGCGGCCCGCGAGCTCGGGCTGCGCCCGATGGTGCTGCCGGTCACCGGAGCGTTCCACTCGCCGATGATGGCGAGCGCGGTGCCCGAGTTCGAGGCGGCGCTCGCAACCGTCGAGCTGGCGCCCGACCCCGTGCCCGGCGTCACCGTCCTCTCCGCGGTCACCGCGCAGCCGTTCGACGACGTCCGCCGCAGGCTCGCCGAGGCGCTGACGAGCCCGGTGCGCTGGCGCGAGGTCGTCCTGGCGATGCACGACCGTGGCGCGCGCCGCTTCGTTGAGGTCGGCCCAGGCAAGGTGCTTACCGGTCTGGTCAAGCGGACGGTTCGCGATGTGGAGCTCGTCAGTGTCTGATCCCGCGCTCGCCGCGTCGCCGCTGCGCACCTTGTTACCCGCGAGACCGCGCGACGCCGCGATTCTCTCGGTTGGTGCGGAGCTCCCCGACGGGGTATTGACGACCGCAGAGCTCGCCGAGCGCCTCGGGCTGACCGAGGATTGGATCATGTCGCGGACCGGGATCCGCGAGCGTCGCTGCGCCACGCCCGACGAGCGCCTGTCAGATTTCGCCGCGCGGGCCGGAGCGAACGCGCTCGCCCGAGCGGGCGTCGACGCCACCGACGTCGACCTCGTCCTGGTCGCAACGATGACGCCGGATGAGGTGACGCCGAACACGGCGCCGCTGGTGGCGCATGCTCTCGGCGCCGTGCGCGCGGGTGCTTACGACGTCGGCGCGGCGTGCACCGGATGGCTGTCGGGACTCGGGCTCGGCGCGGCGCAGATCGAGTCCGGTCGGGCCGAGCTGGTCCTCCTCGTCGGCGCCGACTTCATCACCCGGATCACCGACTACGGGGACAAGTCGACGGCACCTCTGTTCGCCGACGCCGCCGCCGCGGTCGTGCTCGGCCAGGCGGACACGACATCGTCGGGCCGGATCGGACCGATCGTGCTCCGGTGCGACGGCTCACACGCGAAGACGATTCACGCGACGCACGAGGATCGGCTGCTGCGGATGGACGGACCCGAGGTGTACCGGAACGCGATCATGCGGATGACCGAGGTCACGCACGAAGCGGTCGCGCAGGCCGGCCTGACGCTCGAAGACATCGACCTGTTCGTATACCACCAGGCGAACGCGCGGATCACGCGGGCGCTCGGCGAGCGGCTCGGGCTCGCCCCCGAGCGGGTGGTCGACGTCGTCGAGCGTCTCGGCAACGCTTCCGCCGCGACGATCCCGGTCGGCCTGCTCGCGGCCGAGCAGGATGGGCGCCTCTTCCCCGGAGCGCGCGTGCTGGTGAGCGCGTTCGGCGCCGGCTTCACCTGGGGCGGCGGAGTGATCGAATGGAGCGCGGCGCGAGATGCCTGAGGTAAAGGCCAGGCCTGAGGGCTGCGCGCTGGTCACCGGTGGCTCGCGCGGGATCGGTGCCGCGATCGCCAAGTCGCTGGCCCGGGACGGCTGGCCGGTCGTTGTCAACTATCGCAGCGACGGCGAGGGAGCCGCCGGCGTGGTCGCGGCGATCGAGCAGGAAGGCGGCCGGGCCGTCTCGCTCGCCGCCGACGTCGCTGGTGCGGCCGCCGCGGACGAGCTCTTCGCCGGTGCGGAGTCGCACTTCGGGGTCCCGGTGCTGGCGCTTGTCAACAACGCCGGCATCAGCGCCGACAACCTGTTCTCGATGATCAGCGACGACGAGTGGCAGAGCGTGCTCGACACCAACCTCACCGGCGCCTTCCGCCTCACGCGCCGGGCGCTGAAGGCGATGATGCGCGCCCGCTTCGGCCGGATCGTCAACATCTCATCGGTGGTCGGCCTGCGGGCCAACCCCGGACAGGCCAACTACGCGGCGGCGAAAGCCGGGCTGATCGCGATGACGAAGAACGTCGCGGTCGAGGTCGCCCGTCGCGGCATCACCGCGAACGCGGTCGCGCCGGGCTGGATCGACACCGACATGACCGCCGGCCTCGAAAGCGGGCTCTCAGAAGCAATCCCGGCCCGGCGGGCCGGAACCCCTGAGGAGGTCGCGGCATGCGTCAGCTTCCTCGCCTCCGACGGCGCCGGATACGTCAACGGAGCAGTGCTCACCGTCGACGGCGGCTTAGCGGCCTAGAAACATAATTCACTCGTCAACGAAAGGACCAGACAATGTCAGCCATCACCACCGAGCAGGTCGAGAGTCGCGTGATCGAGACGCTCGCGAGCTTCGGCCCCGATGTAAGTCAGATCACACGCGAGGCCACATTCGAGGAGCTCGACATCGACTCGCTCGATCTGGTCGAGCTCGCCCAGGTCGTCGAGGACGACTACGGCGTGATCCTCAAGGGTGAGGACATGAAGGAGCTCAAGACCGTTGGCCAGGCGATCGACCTGATCGTCAGCCGGGCGGAGTAGTGGCGCCCACGCGGCAACGGCTCAAGGCGGTGTCCGGATGAGACGACGCGTAGTGGTGACCGGCATGGGTGCGGTGACGCCGCTAGGTGTCGGCGTCGGCGCGCTGCATGAACGCTGGGCCGCCGGCGAGTGCGGGATCGAGGACGGGGCCGGGGCCTGCCTCGGATTCGACCCGAAGGAGCACCTCTCGATCAAGGAGACCCGCCGCACGGACCGCTTCTCGCAGCTGGCGATGGTCGCCAGCGACGAGGCGCTCGCGCAGGCGGGATGGAACGGCGACCATGCCGGTTACGACCCGATGCGCGTCGGGTGCGTGCTGGCGACCGGGATCGGCGGCATCCACACGGTCGAGAGCAATCACGACGTGATGCGCGACAAGGGCGCTAGGTCGGTCTCACCGCTCGGGGTGCCGTCGTACATGCCGAACGCCGGCGTCGCGGCCGTCGCGATGAAGCACGGCATCCACGGGCAGACGTACGGCGTCGTGTCGGCGTGCGCGAGCGGCGCGCACGCGATCGGCTCGGCGCTGCGGATGATCCAGTACGGCGACGCCGACGCGGTCGTCGTCGGCGGCTCGGAGGCCACGCTGACCGAGTTCGGCTTCGCCTGCTTCAACGCGCTCCAGGCGCTGTCGCAGGAGGGGATCTCGAGGCCGTTCGACGCCCGCCGCGACGGGTTCGTGATGGGCGAGGGCGCCGGGGTGCTGGTGCTGGAGGAAGAGGAGGCGGCGCGGGCGCGTGGCGCGACGATCCTCGGCGAGGTGCTCGGCTACGCAGCCACCTCAGACGCCCACCATCTGACCGCCCCCGATCCCTCCGGCGGCCCGGCTTCGCGCGCGATCGAGCTGGCGCTCGAGGACGCCGGCAAGACCCCCGCCGAGATCGACTACGTCAACGCGCACGGCACCTCGACGCCGCTCAACGACGCTGTGGAGACGAAGGCAATCAAGCTCGCGCTCGGCGAGGAGCGAGCCCGCCAGATCCCCGTGTCGTCGACCAAGTCGGCGATCGGCCACCTGCTCGGCGCGGCGGGCGCGGTCGAGGCCGTCGCGACGTTCGCGGCGCTGCGCGCGCGCGTGATTCCGCCGACGCTCGGCTACGAGGTTCCGGACCCCGAGCTCGACCTCGATTACGTGCCGGGCGACGCGCGTCCGCTGGTCATGTCAAACGGTCACCCGCCGGTCGCGATCTCGAACTCGTTCGCGTTCGGCGGTCATAACGTAACGCTGGTTCTGGGAGGAGGGGAGTGAGACCATGAGCGTCACCGCGGTCCAGCCCACACAGCAGCGACTCGACCCGCGCGAGCGCCTCGAGGCCCTGTGCGACGAAGGGAGCGTCCAGGTGCTGCGCTCGGGCGTAACCTCGACGCGGCTCGGGCCACGCGCGCAGCCTGGCGACGGGGTCGTCGGCGCGACCGGCACGGTCGACGGGCGCCCGATTGCCTGCTACGCCCAGGACGGACGCTACCTTGGCGGCTCGCTCGGCGAGCTCCACGCGAATACCGTCGTGCGCGTACTCGAGACGGCACGCAAGGCGCGGATCCCTGTGGTCGCGTTCGTCGAGTCCGGCGGCGCGCGGATGCAGGAGGGCTCCGCGGCGCTCGGCGGCTACGGGCGGGTGTTCCGCGAGACCATCGCGCTCGGCGGCGTCGTGCCGCAGATCTCTGTTGTCTCAGGCAACTCGGCCGGCGGCGGCGCCTACTCGCCGGCGTTGACCGATCTGATCCTGATGACCGAGGACGCCTCGATGTTCCTGACAGGTCCGGGGATCGTGCGCGAGGCGCTCGGTGAGGACGTCGGTGCGGCGGCGCTCGGCGGCCGTCGGGTGCATGAGCGAAACGGCGTCTGCCACCTCGTCGAGCGCGACGAGGCGTCCGCCGCGGCGCGCGTGCGGTCACTGCTGCGGTACCTGCCCTCGGCGGCCGGCGAGCCGCCGCCCCGCGCCGTGCCGAAGGACCCGGCGACGAAGGATCCCAGCGCCGCGGTGCCCATCGAGCAGCGGCGCGTCTACGACGTGCGCAAGGTTCTCGACGGCATCGTCGATGGGGATTCGCTGCTCGAGCTGTGCCCGCGCTGGGCACGAAACATGGTCACGGCACTGGCCCGGATCGACGGTCGCCCGGTCGGGGTGGTCGCCAACCAGCCGCGGTACCTGGGCGGCGTGATCGACGCCGTCGCGGCGGAGAAGGCGGCGCGCTTCATCGGGTTCTGCAACTCGTTCGGCCTGCCGCTGATCGCGGTCGTCGACACGCCGGGCTTCATGCCCGGCACGCGTCAGGAGCAAGCCGGCGTGATCCGCCACGGGGCGTCGCTGTTGCGCGCGTTCGCCTCAGCACGCGTTCCGAAGCTGACCGTCGTCCTACGCAAGGCCTACGGCGGCGCGTACATCACGATGAACTCGCGCGACCTCGGCGCCGATCTGGTGCTCGCGTGGCCGAACGCGGAGCTCGGGATCATGAGCGCGCGCGCGGCAGTCGGGATCGTCCACCGCCGCGAGCTGGCGGCGGCCGAGAACGTCGACGCCGAGCTGGCCCGGCTCGCCGACGTGTACGCGGGCGAGCACCTGCGCGCCGCCGCCGCCGCCGCCGCCGGACACGTCGACGAGCTCGTCGAGCCCACGGAGACACGCGCCCGGCTGGCCTGGGCGTTGCGGACGCTGGCGGGGTCCCGTCAGTGATCCTGGCCGGCAAGCGCCTGCTGATAACCGGCGTCATCACGAAGGACTCGATCGCCTTCCACGCCGCCGAGCAGGCACAGCGCGAAGGCGCAGAGGTGATCCTGACCAGCTTCGGACGCGTGCGGCGGATGACCGAGCGGGCCGCCGCCAGGCTCCCCAACCAGCCTGTGGAGGTGCTCGAGCTCGACGTCAACAGCCCCGCGGACCTCGACGCGCTGGCCGAGGGCCTGCGTGAGCGATGGGGACGCGTCGACGGGGCGTTGCATGCGATCGCGTTCGCGCCCGAGGACGCGCTCGGTGGGCGCTTCATGACCACTCCCGCCGAGAGCGCGGCGCAGGCGTTCACCACCAGCGCGTTCTCGCTCAAGGCCCTCGCCGCCGCGCTGGCGCCGCTGATGCCGGCCGGTTCGGGCATCGTCGGCCTCGACTTCGACGCGACGGTCGCGTGGCCGGTGTATGACTGGATGGGAGTTGCCAAGGCCGCGCTCGAGTCGGTGTCCCGATACCTCGCGCGCGACCTCGGACCGCTCGGCATCCGGGTGAACCTAGTCGCCGCCGGGCCGCTCGGGACGGTCGCCGCGCGCGGCATCCCGGGCTTCGAACGGCTCGCCGACCTCTGGCGCGAGCAGGCGCCGCTCAACTGGGACGTCGAGGACCCGGCTCCCGTCGCGAGCGCGATCTGCTTCCTGCTGTCCGATTACGCGCGCGCGATCACGGCCGAGATCCTGCACGTCGACGGAGGCTTCCACGCGCTCGGCGCGGCGACGGAGCCTGCGGTTACCTGAACAGATCCTCGTCGGCGGGGCGGATCAGCGCGACCGCCCCGGGACCGTCGCAGTCGGTGACGTGACGCTCGGCTCCGCGCACCAGCACCACCGGCTGGCCGCCGTCCTTGGTCCGCGCGAGGTCGGCAGCGGCCGCGAGCTCGTCGGCGGCGGCGAGGACGGTCGCGTGAAGCTCGCGCCCGGCCCGGTCCTGGCGCCCGCGCCAGTCATCGAGCGGGGAGATGCCGGCGCACCCGATCGCGACGTCGCACTGGCCCTGGCGCCAGGCGCGGCCGAACGAGTCGGTGACCACGACGCCCGGGCGGACGCCGGTGAGCTCGTGCAAACGCGCGCGCAGGTCCCGTGCGGAGGCGTCGGGATCGCGCGGCAGCATGATCACCGTGCCCGGGGACGGCGCGTTCGATGCGTCGACGCCGGCGTTCGCGCAGATGAAGCCGTGATGGGTGACGCAGATCAGCACGCCGCGGGCGGCGCGGAGCACCTCGCGCGACTCGTCGAGGATGACCTGCACGTGGCGGGGGTCCTTGCCTTGCTCGAGCGCAAGTCGCACCGCGCGCTCGCCCGGCGCCACGTCGGCGAGTGTCCGGACGCGGCCCTCGGCCTTGGAGAGCAGCTTGTGTGCGATCACGAGCACATCTCCGTCCCGGAGCCGGAGGTCGCCCTCGGTGCCGTGCACGATCAAAGCCGCCAGGTCGGCGCCGCGCTCGACCTCGGGCAGTCCTGCGAGCGCCGCCGCCGTAAGCACCGAGTCAGGTCCGGCTGCGGAGCATCTGACTGAGCATGCCGCGGGTGTGGGCCGCGCCCCCGTGCGTCGTCTCGAGCGTGCCCTGGAGCGCCTCCAGGTCCTCCGGGGTGTCGATGTCCAGCGCGAGTGAGGCGACCTCGATCACCTCGGGCGTCATCCCAGCCGCCTCGGCGTCCGTGACGTGCCGCTCGCGGCTGTCGGGTCCGAACGCCGGTGCAATCGAATCCGGCGGCGTCAGCAGCAGCGCGTTCGTGCCCGTGCCGTGTCGATCGGGGACGATCAGCGCCGACGGCACCTCGTGCGCCCGTGCGATCAGCGCGTCGAGCTCGCGTGGGTCGAGCACCGGGCAGTCGCCGGGGACGAGCAGTGCGCGCTCGTACCCGTGCTCGATCGCGTAGCGAACGCCGAGCAGGGCAGCGGGGCTGTGCCCGTGCTCCTCGTCGTCGAGCACGAGCGCGCCGTGGCCGCCCGCGATCTGCTGCGCTCCGTGGTCACGCGTGACGACGAGAATGTCCGCCACGGCGCTCGAGCGCCGCAGCGCCGTCAGGACATCGGAGAACATCGCCTCGGCGAGCGCTCGCCGCGGCCCGGGCGTCAGCGTCGTCTCGAGCCGCTGCTTGGCCTCGGTGAAGTTCTTGATCGGGAGGATCGCGAGCGTGGGCATCGGATCGGTAACGCTAGCCGAGCGCCTGCGCGAAGCCCAGTGCCTGCTCGGCTACGCGGCGCCGACCGGCGGGATCCGCCATCAGCACGTCGGTCTCGAGCACCGGGATCCGGCCGGTCCGCTCGTCGGCGAGGAGGCCATCGATCACGCCGTCGTAGGCGATCGCGATCCCGTCCGAGTCGGGGGACATGCCGGCGAAGTCCATGAACTCCTTCGTCGGTCCCTTCAGCACCTCGCCGCGGACGAACGGGCTGACCGCGACGACGGGGGCCGCGCTTGCGCTCAGGGCATCGCGCACTCCTTGCATCGCGAGGATCGGGCCGATCGAGACAACCGGGTTCGAAGGGCCGATCACGATCGTACGGGCACTGGCAATCGCGTCGAGCACCTCAGCGGTCGGGGGCGCCGAGCGCGCGCCGCGAAGGTCGACGTCCTCGATCGGCCCGCGCCCGCCGGCACGGATCATGAACTCCTGGAACGGCCACACGCGGCCGTGCGCGCGCACCCACGTGCGCACGGGGCGGTCGCTCATCGGCAGGACGCGGGCGCGCACGCCGAGGGCGGTAGTGATCGCGGCGTGCGCCTCGGTCAGCCGCTCCCCGTCGTCGAGCCGGCGGGCGCGTTCGACGCCGATCGCGAGGTCATGGTCGCCGAGGTTGAACCAGATCTTGACTCCGAGCTCGCGCAGTCCGTCCATCACTGCGAACGTGTCGTCGGCAAGTCCCCAACCTCGCTCGTCGATCCGGTCGGCGAGCCAGAACGTCACCAGATCGGGGTCCGGAGAGACATAGGCGCCGTAGATCTCGATGTCGTCGCCCGTGTTCGCGATCACCACCAGATCTTCGCCGACGACATCGAGCATGCCGCGCGCCAGCTTGGCTCCGCCGGTGCCGCCGGCGAGGACGACGACGCTCACCAGAGATCGCCGGCGAGGCCGGTTACGTGGATTCCCGCCCGCGCCTTGTAGCGGACGTTGATCGAGATGATCAGCGGCGTCAGCTGCTCGGTGATCCGCGCCATCTCGAGCTTGCCGCAATCGACCGCACGCAGGCCGGGGACGCGCTCTACGAGCTCGGCCACGCGCGCCTTGTCCTCCCGCCGGTCGCCGCACACGAGCACATCCTCGTCGAGCGGGTGGTCGAGGTCGGCCAGCAGTACAGCGCTCACGGTGTGCAGGGCCGACACCACCCGCACCCCCGCCGGGACCATCTCCTGCGCCTGCTGGGCCGCGGATCCCTGCCAGACGCCGAGCGTCCGCGTCGCCTTGCCGCCCACAGCGGCGGCAAGCGGGACGGTGGCATCGATCAGGAGCTGGCCATCGCGCAGCACCTCGCGGAGGTTCGCCAGGTTCTCGGACTGGCTGCGGAAAGGGACCGATAGCACGACCAGCTCGGCGCCGGCAGCCGCATCCGCGTTCTGCCGTCCGACGAACGACCCGCCGGAGACGAGCTCGCTCGCTCGCGCCGCCGCCTCCTCAGCGCGGCCCACGTCGCGTGAGCCGATCACAATCGGCGTTCCGGCTCTGGCGAGCCGTAACGCCAGGCCGAAACCGAGTGCGCCCGTCCCGCCAACGATGCAAACGGGCGCTGGCACGGCCGCAGTGTAGTGCAGGGTCGGCGTGGCGCTACTTGCCCGGCTGCGACTCAGGGCAAGCCGGGAATGCCGGGAGCTGTGATGGGGTATGTACTGCCGATGTACACGTAGTAGAAGTCGGTCTGCTTCGTTTTCTTGCCGTCCCGGCTGACTGCGGTGACGGTCAACGAGTCCTTGACGTAGGACGGGTAGGCGCCGCCGGCGCTCGCGGGAAGCGCCTGGCCGTTCGTGATCGTCCTGGTCCTCGGCGCTCGGATGCGGCTTCCTGGGTCGGTGGTGACCACTGCCGTGCAGCTCTTGATCCGCGCAGCGTGAGCTCCGCGGATGCAGCTGAACTTCGCGATCGGTGGATACGCGCCGGCACCGGGCGCGGGGAGGGACGAGAGCGCTCCAGCCCTGCTGGCCGTGCCGGAGGTGACGAAGCGTTCATCCATGAACGGCCAGGTGATCGCCGCGACCGGCGGCTGCGTGACCACGATCGATGTGATGATCACCTCGGCGTCGCCCTTCGCTGTACCGGAGGTGGTCTGCGTGCCGGCGCCCGCGATGATCTTGCAGCCGCTCGTGGAGAATTTCGAGGGCAGCTTCGCGTCCGAGCGCGACGGCGTCAACGGCGCGCAGTAATCGGAACCGCCGCCACCACCGCTGAAGTACCAGTTGTCTCTGTAGTCGTAATCCGCTCCGGAGCCGCCGCCGGTGTATCCGGCGCCGCCGAGAAGCGGACCAACGCCGTTGTTGTCAGTCCCGCTCAGCCCGCCGTCGAAGTCACCGCCGCCTCCGCCCGGCCCGCCGGCACCTGAGACGGCACCGCCGCCGCCGCTCTGACCTGAGACGGGACTGATTCCACCGGGCCCTGCAGCGGTGGCTGTGCCACCGGTCCCCCCGGTGAACTCGAAGTTGTACAGCTGCTGCGTGTTCGGCACGAACTCACCGCTTCCGCCCTGGATGCCGGCATTGCCGCCGGTGCAGCACGAGCTGACGACGAGGAAACAGGTGCCGTTCCCGCCATCGCATCCAAGCCCGGCCGCCCCGCCCCCACCGGCAACCACCTGCAGGGTGGGCGAAGGCCGGGCCGACGCTGACGCCGGACGCCCCGCCCCCGTCTGCGGCTGGATTGCCGGCGTCGATGCACACGTCCAACATGGCTCCGTTCACGGGACCGTTCAGAACGGCCGTGACCTTGTCGCCAGTACCGGGGGCGCCGTGCCATTCGGAGTAAATGTCGTTAGTGTCTTGGCCAGAGCCCTGCGCCGCGATCCCCGCCGCGCCGATCGCCTCGATATGGAGCGCCGACGCATCGCTCGGTGCCTTCCAGTTCGCGCAGCCGGAGCGCCGAACGTGAACACCTTGCTCTTCGCCGCCGCCTGACCCGCACCCCCCAGGGCGACCGTGAGGATCGCGAGCAGGATCGCGACTCGGCGCGGCGCCGGTCCCCGCGTCGCTGCGGTCATCGCCTGATCTTGACTTTGCCTACGGTCAGTACCTTGTGGCCGCCGATCTTCTCGGTCACGGTCACGGTCGCGCTCAGCCGGTAGTGATTCTTGCGGAGTAGCGCTTTGCCCTTGCCGGTCAGCTTCAGCTTGATGCTGTTGCGTCCCTTGTGGCGGATCTTGAACTTCCCGCTCGCGAGCGTCACGATCTTGACCTTCGCGGCCCTGGCGTCCTTGGCGTGGCTGGCGGGCGGGTCGGCGGTCACGCTCAGCGTGCCGGAGCACGGCACGCTCGCGCAGGTCAAAGGCAGCGACACGGTCTTGCCGTTGCTGGTGACCGTGACGCCGAGCGTCGCCGCCGGCGTGATCGTCAGCACCTCAGCGTCAGCGCCGCAGGCGCTCGTGGAGCCATCGTTCGAGGCGTCGCCGCTGTACACGGCCTGCCAGTAGTACTTTCCTGCTGAGAGCGCTGCGGTGACCGGATTAGACGGGGCCGCTACACCGTCGACGACTGGCTCGGAACCGCTGTCGAACACCTCGCTCGTTCCCGGGTCGCAGGACTTCGACGCGTACAGGTAGTAGTGCACGGTGCCCCCGGCGAAGCCGGCATTGTTGCCGCCGATGGTGGCCTTGTCGGTCTCGCCGACGGTCCCGGCCGCGATCGAGATCGACGGGCCGGACTTCGTGCCGGCGGTCTGCGAGGTCGTGACCGATGTCGAGGCGAGCGGGGGGATGGCGTCGGTCTTGACGAACGGTTGTGCCAGCTCGGTTCCGGTTTGGCCGTCGGTGTACACGACCCAGCCCTGCCCGCTCGCGTCCACGGCGCTGGCCGAGTCACCCGCTCGCGCTGCCGCGTTGAGCGTACCCACCAAGAAGGTCTTGCCTCCGTTGCCGCTGTAGGCAAGCCTGATGCCCGTGTAGAACCCGTCCCAGGTCGCATAGATCCCGCCGGCGCCGTCCTGCGAGAGCGACGGGGTGCCGTCACCGTCGCCGGCCAGTGAGACCGGCGTACCGAACGTCGACGGAGGCGTGAAGGACTGGTACTGCGTTTCCTGCGCCTGGTTGTTGAAGTCGAGCAGCCCGTAGCCCGCTGGGCCGGCGGCGACGGCTGGGCTCGAGCCGGTGCAGTTGATCGGCGCCAGCGGCGAGAAGGCGCTGCCCGCGACGTCGGTGCCGGTGTTCAGCGCAGTGCTCGACGCCGGCAGCGACGCGAACGAGTAAACAAGGCCGTCGTCGCTGGTCGACGCGCATGGGCCCGCGTAGCTGTTCGTGTTGAACACTCCGAGCACCCCGGAGTCGGCACCGGTGGTGAGCGAGCCGAGCGCCCCGCTGCTGTCGAACAGCGCGTAGCTGTCGGGCGATGGATTCAGCGCCGCGAACGGATCCGCCGCCGTTCCAAACGTCGCCTCTGAGTAGGGCTGGGGTGACGCGAGCGAGTTAGCCTGGAAGGACGGGTTCCCGCCGCCGGCGTAGTTCCAGGTCACGCCGAAGTCTCCGCCCGTGAGCGCGACGAGCCCCTCCGGCCCGTACCCGCCGGTATCGCTTACCGCGTTCGGAACGAGGCTGAACGTCGCGCCGCCGTCGGTCGAGAGATACTCATCCAGGCCGGTCAGCTGCTGGCTGGGAGCCCCATTTGAATCCACGAACACGTACACATCGCTGCCCTCGACGAGCACCGACGGAGTACCGAAATAGCCGAGACCCGTAGTCGACAGCTGCACCGGGCTGCAGCCGGTCGCGCCAAGCGGCAGCTTGCAGAAGTCCAGGACACTGCCAGAGATCGGCCACGCCGCGTACGCCGTACCCGACGCATCGACCGCAACGGCCGGCACGCCGCTCGCGCTCCCGATCGTGATCGGGCTACTCAGTGCCAGCGCCTCCCCGGAGAACAGGAGCGCCACACCCCATACAGCACACCAGACGCACGCGAACATCACCAGCAGCTGCATCCGTCCCCGAGTCCCGCGCCGTCCGGTTACCCGCTTCTCTTCCATCGAACCGCCCCCTCTCATCGACAGCCTGCCCCAATCGTCCCGTACAAGCCACTCTCGCAGCTGCTCCCGGGTTCGCGACGTGATTTTTGTCGCATCGAGCTTCCACGCGGGTCTCACCACCGAATCTCGCACCGTTTCCCCCGTGAAGTCGCGCATGATCGCGAGCGCACGCTGACAGGGCTCGGCCCGCTTCGCGTCCGTAACGACTACCTATGTTTTGTGGCGGTCGTCACGATCGACGGGTCGTGACCGCTACGGCACGTCGCGGGCGAGCGCTCCGGAGAGCTGTTTCCGTGAGTTGATATTCAGCTTCGAATAGGCGTGCTGGAGGTGCACGTCGATCGTCCTGGTGGTGACGAACAGCGCTTGGGCGATCTCCCGGCTGGTGCGCCCTTCCGCGGCCATCTGCGCCACGCGCAGTTCGCTGGGGGTGAGCGCGTCGCGGCCGCTGGTGTGGACGCGGCGGGGGCGGGCGCCGGTGGCGATGAGCTCGGTGCGGGCGCGCTCGGCGAGACGGATCGCGCCGCAACGCGCGGCGAGGTCGAGCCCGACACGGAGCGGCCCTCGGGCATCGGCGCGGTGACCGATACGGCGCAGGTGGGCGCCGAGCTCGACCAGGGCGCGAGCGTGCTCGAGGCGCGCCGGCGAGGAGGCGAGCACCGTCACGGCCTGTTCAAGGTACGAGCGGCCGGAATCGCCCTGCTCGAGCGTCCCAAGCGCGCGCAGAGCAACCCCGATCCCGCGTGGCTGGCCGATCTGGCGGGCGTCGGCGAGCTCGGAGGAGACGAGCCCCAGCGCCTCCTCGCGCTCGTCCGGTGCGAGCATAAGCGCGAGCAGCGAGCGCCACGCGATCGCGTTCGGGTTCACGAACGACAGCGCGCGGCATATCGCTCCCATGCGCCGGAGGTCCTCGATCGCGGCGGCCCGCTCGCCGCGCCGGAAGCGCAGGAGCGCGCGCGCCCCGTAAACGAACGCGCCGCTGAACACCTCGGCCATCGGACCGAGCTCAATCGTCTCCGCGAGCGTCGCCAAGTCAGCGGTGTCAGGCCGCTCGAGCAGCACCTCGAGGCCGTACCACAGCGCCGTCGGGATCGCGAGCAGAACCCCGAACTCCAGTGCCCGTTCGCAGCCGCTGCGCAGCTCGGCCTCCGCCGCCGCAAGGCTGCCCCGTCGTGTCTCGATCCAGGCACCGTTGGTAGAGGCCACGACGAACTCGAGCACCGACCCGCGTACGCGCGCGGAGTCTCGCACCGCGTCGACGATCTGCGCTGCGCGATCAAGCTCGTCGCACACGGTCAGTCCGACGATCCCCTGCGGGAGCATGACGACGTTGTCGTCGCTCAGGTACCGGCCGCCGTCCCAGCCACGCTCGGCGTGCGAACAGACCCGATCCGCACGCTCTCCCCGGTGCGCGCCGATCCCGGCCAGCATCAGCGACAGCGACCGCGCCGCCGCGCCACCATTCGCAGCGGGTTCACGCAGGGCCAGCACGCGACGCTCGAAGTCGCCGACCAGCCGCGGGTCGTAACCGATCGCCGTGGTCCGCATCACGTCCGCCCTGAGCGCGAGCTCCGGGTCGCGCTCGCGAGCGTCGGTGACCGCGCTGTCAAGCAGGGC
>Ga0302314_10010967_pt1 | contig 15830 bp, 14 predicted proteins | sample III_Palsa_N2_3_FD_200533 | JGI IMG/M metagenome (GOLD analysis project Ga0302314, IMG submission 200533) | Peat permafrost microbial communities from Stordalen Mire near Abisko, Sweden - III_Palsa_N2_3 | ecosystem: Environmental > Terrestrial > Soil > Palsa > Peat permafrost | place: Sweden... | reverse complement strand
AGCTCGACGTTGGTCTGCCAGGTCTCGTCGCCGTCGACCGCGGTGGTCGAACTGATCGCACCGAGATGATAGACGATCTCGACCGGTGGGTGATCCCGCAGGAAATCGTCCAGATCCTCGGGGTTTACGATCCGCGAGGGGGGATGCAGCGCCAGATTGCGCCATTTCCCCTCATTGCCGAGCCAGTCCACCACGATCGTCTTCAGCCCGCGCTTGACCAGCGCCGCCTGTAAATTCGAGCCGATAAAGCCGGCGCCGCCTGTGATCAAAATCATGAGTTGAACCTATACTCCCGCTTTCGTTCCGCCAATCCCGTCGGAAGCGACATTTGCCTGACGGTCGAGTGATGCGATACTCTGTGCCTCACCCCCTTCACGGAGAGCCAGCATGGCGGACCTTCCTAAATTATTCGACCTCCTCGCCGGCGTCCGCGACGAACTCGAATCCCTGGTCCGCGCTCAAATCGATGAAGTGCTGCGCCGCCTCTCGGTGGTGAAACGCGAGGAATTCGAGGCCGTGCAGGAGCTCGCCACCCGCGCCCGTGAGGCCGCGGCTGCAGCCGAATCGCGTATCAGCGCCCTCGAAGCCCGCATCGCGGCCCTGGAGACCCCGTTGCCCCGGGACGAAACCAAAATTTAAGTCCCCACAAAATCAACCGCTTGCCACAGATTCACAAGAATCAATAACAGCTTCACAACACAAGGCTCTTGCGGCTTGGCCTAAAGCCTCGCTAGGCTTATGCTGCGATGCCAGGGAAGCCTGCAAACCGTGGCAGCGCGCGAATTTCGGCCTTCCTCCATTCAGGGAGACCCTGCCATGTCCGGCCTTCAGCTATCCGCCCAGGAACGTGCCGCAAATCCACTCGACATGCTCGAACAGATCGTTGCCGCCAACGAATGGGCCTTCGATCGCCGCAGTGAGGGCGAAATGGCCGCCGAAGCACCGGGTAAATGGTGCGATTACGGCCTCTATTTCAGTTGGTCGCCCGAAATCTCCGCCATGCACTTCACCTGTGCCTTCGACATGAAAGTGCCCACCCCCCGGCGCGGCGCGCTTTACGAATTGCTGGCGCTCGCCAACGAACGCCTGTGGATCGGCCATTTCGGCATGGATAGCGAGGACGGCACCCCCATCTTTCGCCATTCGGTCCTGCTACGCGGCCTCTCCGCCGCGAGCCCCGAAAGCCTCGAAGACCTGGTCGACATCGCCATCACCGAATGCGAACGTTTCTTCCCCGCCTTCCAGTTCGTGCTCTGGGGCGGCAAGTCAGCCAATGACGCGATCCAGGCGTCGATGCTGGAGTGCTTGGGCGAAGCGTAAGGAATAAGGCGGTGGGCCCAGCCACTCCCCTAACCTAAAGTCCCGGGGTCAAGGGGCCTCTCGGCCCTTTGCGGGTTCGAAGGGCGGAGCCCTCGCCTGCTTCCTTTCACTTCACATAATACCCCTGCAACACCGCCAGGGGCACCGCCACGAACCCGCAGGCGGCCAGAGCAAGAGCGGGGATCGCCCAGAACGAGCGGCCGGGGCGGGGGGCGCCGGCGAGGGCGAGGAACGGGATGAGTTCGAAGAAATAGCGTCCCTGAACGCCCTGTACAATGGTGCTACCGACGAGGGTCCACGAGATGTATTGGGCGTCGTAGATCGCGATGATGGTCAGGGCGGCGACGCCGGCCAGCCATTTCCAGCGGCGATTGGCGGGGTCCCGACCCATGGCGAGCACGCCCGCAAGTACGCTGGCGACGCCCAGCGCTCCGATAAAGACCGGCAGCCGCAGGTTGAGCTGGCCTACCACCCTGAACAGTTCATCGACCAGCCGCAGCCACTCGCCGAGCAGTGTCGTAAGCGGGAGGGTCAGCATCAGGCCGGGATGGAAGAGTAATATATGCGCTTGAACGCCGGGATTGGTCGCGGCGAACAGACGGTGCGAATCGCCATACCATAACGGTCCCCCTGGGGCGGGACGGCCGTGGACGAATGGTACCGAGGCCCGCGGCATTACGAATCCCGCCCAGAGCAGGCCTGGCAATGCCGCCGTGAGGACCGGACCGGCCGACCGGCGCAGGCCGAGGGGAACGGCGATCAGGAGCGCGAGCGGGATTAGGGGCGGGCGGGCGAGGATTACCAAGCCAAGCGCGATGGCGGCGGCCCAGAGCCGGGCGCGCGATTGTTCGGCGCCCGTAAGGAGCGCCGCGGATAGCACCGAGAGTCCGATCATCAGTCCATCCGGGTGCACGGTGCCGCCCAGCCACAGAGCGGTCGGCAGCAACAGAACGCCGAACAACACCAATTTGCCTCGGCGGGCGAGGAACAACGCGACGGCTCCGAGCAGAGCGTAGCATGCCGCGTCGGCGCATCGCGCGGCGATGAAGGCGTCATAAGGTGAATATCCGGAGAGCTGCATCGCCGCCATCCCGAGGGCAGCGGGAATGTAGAGAAAAGGCGCGTAACTGGCGGTGTTGGGCGCGTCGACGCGATGCGGCCGCGTGGCCCAGGTAATCCGGTGTACCAGCGCGTGCGCATCCGCACCGTAATATTGCCCGCGACCAGTGCCGGCGAACGCAACCAGCGGAAGCGCAACGTTGGCAAGCACGGTGGCGGTGGGTTCCTGAAGCTCGCCGGCTTGGATAACGGGTCCGCGGGCACCTACGATTTGGCCCTCCAGCAGACTGGCGGCGCGGATCACGTGCGCGGGTTCGTCGGGCGATTGGCCGGGGGGCGCGGCCAGGGCGATGAAAACCATCAGCGGCAGGGCGCAGAATACGAATACCAAGGGCAAGACCCGGTCAAGGGCTCGGGACGCTTCCGTCCCGAACAGGCAGGCGACCAGTGGCGTCAAGCGGTTTTCCCTATGTTCCCGCGACGGAAGTTACGGTTCGACCATGGCATTGTCGAGTGTCGCACCGCCTGCGGTGACGACCTGGATCGCCTCGCCGCGCCTGATGCCGTCGAAATGGGGAGCGATGCTGAGGCTGATCCGGTCACCGGGCTTCACGCTGGTACGAGTCCAGCCGAAGCGCTCCAGCAACGTAACCGAATTGCACTCCACCAGCCAGTCGATGGTGCCGCCGTTCGGATCCGGCACCGTAATGGTGAGCCAACTGTGCGGGTTGCCCATTTCAAAGCTCTTGACGGTGCCGGCGAGTTTGACCGGGTCGGCACTATCGTACATGGCGATGGTGTGATGGGCCACTGCGGGCAGCGGTGCAAACGAGAGCATCATCGCGGCAAGCGGGGAGAGATATCGCGGGATCAGGGAGAATTCATCAAGGTTGAAGCGGGGCACGTCGCTCTCCTTTGTTGTTTTCGAGCCTGGTTTAAGGTCAGGATATACTGCGGGCCGGCCAAAGGCCAGCATGCGGGTTGCAATTGGCTGAAGTAAAAGGAAGAAGCATCTTTGTTGAAAAAAAGAAGCAAAAAACCTTTGTTCGACTGGATCGGAGCGCGCCGGCTGCAAACCTGCGCATCATAGACCCTAATTTCCAAAGTTTTTTTGCTTCTTTTTGTTCACAAAAAGAAGACTCTTTCTGTGTTTCGGGCGGCGGCGGTTCGCGAACGCCGGTTCCGAACGGTACTATCCGAGCTGCAATAATCGCGTGGTGCGGAAATCGTGGTCTTCAAGTTCGCGGGTGGTTGGAACCTCGTAGCGAGCGAATTCCGTGACGCCTTGGCGCGGGAGATAGGCGCGGCCGGGATCGGCGATCCAGACTTGCGATGCGCGAGACAGTCTTTGCAGCCACGGTAGAATGTGGCGGGTCATCGGCGCCTCGTAACATATGTCACCGCATAGGACCATGTCCCAGCGGTTGAGCGTGCCTACGATGTCGCCCGCGAGTAGTTCCAAAACGACCTGGTTGCGGGCGGAGTTCAGGCCGATGGCGGCGATCGCGAGCGGGTCGATCTCGGCGGCGGATACAGCCGCGGCACCGGAAATGGCGGCGGCGATCGCGGCAATGCCACAGCCGGCGGCGAAATCCAGCACGCGCTTGCCGGCGACGGTTTCGGGGTGATCGATGATGTGGCGCGCCATCGCCAAGCCACCCGGCCAGGCGAAGGCCCAGAAAGGCGGCTCGATGCCTTCGCGCTTGAGCCAGGACTCGGTCGCTTGCCAGATCGGGGTAATTTCGGAGGCGAGAGTGAGTTCGATCTCGGGCACCAGCGGGGAGCGTTGCCAGGCGGTGTGACGGAGAACGAAATCTTCCGGGGCGATCATCCCAGGGCCAGCGCGAGCGCGACCAGCAGGCCGGTTTCACGGTTCAGGCGGAAGAGTTTCAGACAGTTTTTTGGGTTGTCGATGTCGATGGTGTGGATTTGATAGGCGAATAAGGCGGCCGGCAAGAATAGCGCGAGGTAGAAGGTAAGCCCGCGGGTTTGGGCGTGGCCGGCGAATGCCAGTAGGGCGATCAGGGCCACGGCATTCAGCGTGAGGAACGGCTTGGTGCGGGGGCCGAGGGCGAGGGCGCTGGAGCCGATGCCGGCGATGGCGTCGTCGGCGCGATCCTGGTGGGCGTAGATGGTGTCGAAGTGCAGATCCCAAAGGATCGCGGCGGCATAGAGGGCGAAGAAGCCCTGAGTGAAGCCACCACCGGCGGCGATGAAACCCATCGGTGCGCCGAAACCGAAGGTGAACCCGAGGACGATCTGCGGCCAGTTGGTGAAGCGCTTGGCCAGTGGGTAGAGCGCTACCGGGAGGAGCGAGACGACGCCGAGGAGCTGGGCGGTGCGGTTCAGTTGGAGGAGAATCGCGAGGCTGAGCAGGAGGAGCAGGAGCAGAAACCCGAGAGCTTGGCGGGTTGAGAGCAGGCCGGACGCAAGTGGGCGGGCGCGGGTGCGGGCCACGCTGCGATCGAGATCGCGGTCCCAGAGGTCGTTTATTACGCAGCCGGCGGCGCGCATCAGGATGGAGCCGACGGCGAATAGGGCGATCAGGCGGAAAGTTTGGTAGGGCCCGGGGCGAGCCAGCAGGATGCCCCAAAGGCCGGGGAGGAAGAGCAGCCAGATGCCGATCGGGCGGTCGAGGCGGGCGAGCAGCGCGTAGGCGCGGAGGTTGGCGGGTAGCCGCCGGAGCCAGTTGGGCCACTCGCTGTCGATGGGGAGTTCGTTCATCGGAGTAACAAACTCGCTTGGGGCGGGGGGATCAAGGGTGGGGTCGGACTATTGCATCTGAGTTGCCTGGTGGCGGGTGCCGGCTGCGGTCCAGCCGCGTGCGCGTTTTTATGGTGTGCGGACTGTGCGAAGTGCACGCGAACGGTGCGGGTGAAATGCCTGCATAGCATGATTTAGGAACAAATGCCGGAGACTTGGGTTCGGAGGGGCTGGCTGCTGGCTTCGCGCGGGGGCCGGAATTCCAAATGCGATTCCTCGTGCAGGGTGGCGTGGGAGAAATTCACAAAAAGGCTGGGTTGAGGCGCTGCGGTTTGCGACAGTTCGCGGGGCTATGCCGCGGCGGCTAGAGGAGAGTCCGCGATTTTCGGCGGTGAAGAGGAAAAGCTTCTTTACCTGGAATGAAATTTGAGTCCTTATGGTAATCGCGTCCAAGCCTGAATAGAGCGGCGATTATGTTCACGGAGCGGAGTTTTCTTTAGGACACCTGGACATGCTCGCAACGGAGGTAGCTTATGAAACGAATCATAGGTTTTGGCGCAGTTATAGCGTTAGTCGTCGCGGTAGTTTTTTTTGTATGGACCGAACTAAATAAGCACAGCGCGGTTCAACCGATTGTTCGCTTCGGTGTGGTTATGACCAAACCGGATGACATAGCCGTAGCTCAAGCTGCCACAGCGGTTTACTTTGTTAACCAGCCGACCGCCAGCAATTCGAAGGCTTACTACTACTGTGGAAAGACATGGACACCGTCTTGTTGGGGCGAAATTGTTTACGGACCAAAACCGTACAAGGCTATCTGCATAAAAAAAGATAGCCCTACTAGTGCCCTGTTCGAGTGCGATTAATTTTGTCGGCGTAGTGGTAGTGCTACCGGAGCCGTAGTCAGAAATTCAAGGCGACTTCTACGGCGAGATCGAAGTTAGAAGTGGGTCCGACGATTTCCGCTCCCCTCGGAGAATCGGATCCATCGTTCGGAAGCAACGCGTTAATCGCATTACGCGTCGCGGCTTCCACGCCATAGCGGCTAATCCCAAGCATGGCGTATTGGGCATCGCCAAACCCCGCGAGGTTTTGGGCCAGCGCGCTGTGGCCGAGGCGCGCCGCGATCAGCGCCAGATGCTCGATACAGCACAGGCCCAGGAAGCGATCCTGAATCCCCACAGACAGGCGAAGCCCTTCGCGCGCGTGCAGGAGGGCCCGATCCACTTCGCCTGCAGCCAGCGCGTAACCAGCTAGGTTCGTTCTTGCCCCACAGAGAAATCGCAAATTGCCACTGGCAAGACAGGAGACGATGGTGTCCTCGAGGTACCGAATTGCCAACGCGAGATTGCCTTCGTCGAATTCGAGCTCGGCGAGGTTCATCGTCGCAACCTCGATCTGTCGCGGATAGTCGAGTTCACGTGCCTGAGCGAGCGTCTGCTCGAGCAGTGTGCGGCAGCCGGCAGCGTCTCCGGCAAATAGACGCGCGGTCGATCTTATATCGAGGACACCACATAATGGTTTCGACGGGCCGAGCGGCCTTAATAACGCCTCGGCCTCGGCGAGCCATTGTTCCGCCTCCGCTACTTCGCCGGCGCGCATGGTGATCGCGGCCAATTGGCGCAGCGCAAGCGCGAGATAGATCGGTTCCTGTAGCTTCCTGAATATTTCCACCGGCTCGCGGAGCAGGGCAGCGTCACCACCATGGCCGATGGTGCCAGCGAAATTCAGCCCCAATCTAATCTTTCCGACGATTTCCGGCGGCGTCGTTTCGCAGATCGCGTCGCAGGCGATATTAAGCCAGCGCGACCGCTCGGCGACCAGACCGAGCTCTTCCCAAAACCAGTTTGCCGAAGTGACCAGGCGAACGCCGAGTGCCGTGTCGCCGGCCTCGCCGAAGGCCCAAACCAGCACACTGCGCAGGATTTCCAGCTCCGGCTCGTAGCGCGCGCGCCAAACCGATGTTGCCGTGGTGGGCCACGAAGCTTCGGCTTCAGCAAAGATCGCGGCAATATAGGGGGCAATCCGCGCCAGGACTTCAAGCTTGCCCGCCGGGCCTAGCTTTTCCTGCGCGAAGGCCCAGGTGGTTTCGAGCAGACGGTAACGTTGCTCGACGCCGGACGGCTGGATCAGCACCAGCGATTTATCGACCAGCGCCGCGAGCGCGGTAAAGCACTCGTTTTCGTCACCAATTTCGGGCCCGATCGCCGCGATGGCCGCATCCGCGCTGAAAGTTGCAGGGAATATCGATAGGCGATCGAGAGCGGAGCGCTCGGCGGCGGTGAGCAGATCGTAGCTCCAGCCGATCAGACTCGAGAGGGTCTGATGGTGCGGGACGGTTCCGCGATCTCCCCTGGTCAGTACGCGAAACCGGTCGTCGAGCTTGGACGCGAGCCGCGCGGGGGGGAGAATGCGTAGCCATGGCACCGCAAGCTCGATGGCGAACGGAATGCCGTCGAGCCGCCGGCAGATTGTCGCGATCGACAGGGCGTTCTCGGCAGTGAGGTCGAAGCCGTCGAGGGCGGTGGCGGCCCGGTCGACAAAAAGCTGGACGGAGGGATTTTCCGCAAGGATATCAGGCGTTGCGGCAATGCTTGGCGGCGGGATTTCGAGGGGGAGTAGCTGGTAGGTGCTCTCACCGCCGATCCGAAGGCGCTCGCGGCTGGTCGCGATGATCGCAACCGAAGGGCACGCCGGGAGAATGGCGGCAATGAGATCGCTGATGGCCTCGATCAGGTGCTCGCAATTATCGAGCACCAGCGCGACCTTGGCTGATTTCAGCGCTGCGATGATGAGCTTCGTCGCATCCGAGCCAGGCGGGAGCGAGATGTTCAGGTGGCGCGCGACAGTTTCGGTGACCAGCGTGGGATCGCCGATGGGCGCGAACTCCAGCAGATAGACGCCGTCCGGGAAGCGCCCGGTGAGACTGGCCGCGGCTTCGATCGCGAGCCGCGTCTTGCCGACGCCGCCGGCACCAGTGATCGTGACCAGGCGTGATCGCTCCAACCGCGCGATGATCTCGCGCGTTTCCTTGGTCCGGCCGACCAAGGAAGTTAAGGGCAGGGGGATATTGACGGGTGCGGTTATTGGCGTCGGCGGTGGCGCGGCGCTGGAGATTGCGCCGTCTGCGATCAGTTGCACCGGAGCCACGAACCGATAGCCGCGGCCGGGGACCGTCAGGATAAACCGGCCGCCGTTGCCGCCATCGCCCAATGCACGGCGCAAAGTGGCGATGTGGGTGGTGAGGTTGTTCTCCTCGACCGATATGCCCGCCCCCCAGACCTCGTCCATTAACTCCCTCTTGGTCGCAAGCTCGCCGCGGCGGCGGACCAATGCCAGCAAAATGTCGAGGGCGCGGGAGCCGAGCGTAAGCGGTACGCCATCGCCCCACAGCTCGCGCCGTGCCGGGGACAGCCGGAATGATCCGAAGAGAAAACTTTGGCCGGTCTCCATCGGGCAACACCGTTCCTCCCGCGGATGCAAAGCCACGGGACCGAGAGCGAAGCCTAGTCCCGACGAATACCAATCGGCAAGTTTTAGATGGCTTGGCAACGATTGCTAATTTTTGCGAACCGGCTCGGGGAATTTTGCGAACCAGCGGCGGCAATCTCCGGTCATCGAAGGCGCTCATGCCATCGACCATATGAAAGACCGCAAACATGTTTTCTCCTCTCACCCCCCGCGATCGTATGGTTGCGTTTGCCGCCGCCACGATCATGACCATCGGCACTGTCGTGCTAACCCTCGGCGCCTTCTCCGTCTCGAATGCTGAAGCGGCAACCCCGGCTGCGCCCGGCTATGTCAACGCCCAGCCAGTCGGCGACCCGCCGGCCGTCTACCCCGAAGAGGCGATCGATGCGGACGCGTCGGGTTATGCGACGGTGCAATGCACGATCGGCACCGACGGCAAAGCCGCGGATTGTGCCGTGCTCAGTAGTCACGGTGACTACCACTTCGGCCGGGCGGCTTTGAATTATGCCCGCGGCGAAGACTTCCGGCCGGCCACGCTCAACGGGGTTCCGGTCGAAAGCAACCATCAGTGGAAGGTCATCTTCCGGCTCAACTAAAAGCGTTGTGACTAAAAGCGCGTGACAAACTGAAAGCGAGGCGTCCTCGCCGGCCAGAAAAGACCGGCGCGGACGCTTCATCTTTTTTGGGGAAAAAGAACCAAAATACTTTTGACAATTCTGGCACTTACTCTACTTCGCACGGCCATGAACACTGGATCGATACGTTTATTTGTCGAATCCGACCTTGCCGAGGGTGCCGAAGCGCCGGCCACTTCGCTCCAGGCGCACTATCTGGGCGCCGTAATGCGCCGCAGCGTGGGCGATCCGATTATCCTGTTCAATGGGCGCGACGGCGAGTGGCTCGCGCATATCGTGCTGCTCCGGCGGGACCGGGCGACATTTCGCGCGCTGACCCAACTGCGGCCGCAACTCGCGGAGCGCGAGCTGGCGCTGGTGTTTGCGCCACTGAAACGTGATGCGACCGATTTGGTGGTGCAGAAAGCCACCGAGCTGGGCGCGACCGCGATCCATCCGGTGCTCACCGCGCATAGCAATACTCAGCGCGTAAATCTGGAACGGTTCCGCTCGATCGCGATTGAGGCGGCGGAGCAATGCGAACGGGTCGATCTGCCGACGCTGCACACGCCGGTGCCGTTGGCACAGTTTTTGGACGGGTGGCCGGCGGCGAAACCGATCGCCGCTTGCTTCGAGCGATCGAGGTCGGCGCCGATCCATGGCACCGCGGCGGGTCTTATTGTCGGACCGGAGGGAGGTTTCACTGTAACAGAGCTTGACGTTATGCGTCGGCATTCCTTTGTTATCCCGGTCTCGCTCGGTCCGAGGGTTCTTCGGGCCGAAACCGCGGTCATCGCGGGCTTGGCACTGCTGCAAGCTTACTGACCCGCTTAGCTCCCGCCTTTTGTCCCTGTCTTTTTCTTACCGAGGAAATTTTGTCCAATCCCGGAGAGGCCGACGCCACCCCGATCGCCTCGCTCGCCCAACTGGCCGAGGATCTCGCCCAAGGTTGCAAACCTCCGGCGGAGTATCGCATCGGCACCGAACATGAGAAATTTGGCTTCGCGCCGATCGATCTGCACCCGCCACCGTACGACCCCCGCGGTATCAAAGCGGTGCTGGAAGGGCTGCAATCGGAACATTTCATCCCGATTCTCGATCAGGGCGCGCTGATCGGATTGAAAGGGATCGGCCCCGAAGCGGGCGCTTCGATTTCGCTGGAACCGGGCGGGCAGCTGGAGTTGTCGGGCGCGCCGCTTGCGGATCTGCACCAGACCAAGGCGGAATTCATTCGTCATTTCAATGCGCTGCGGCCGGTTGCCGATGGGCTCGGGCTGGGTTTTGCGCCGGTGGGATTTCATCCTCTGGCGCGGCGGGAGCAAATGCCCTGGATGCCGAAAAGCCGTTACGCAATCATGCGGCGCTATATGCCGAAGAAAGGGAAACTCGGGCTCGATATGATGCTGCGTACCTGCACGGTGCAGGCGAACTTGGATTTCAGCTCCGAAGCCGACATGGTGCGGAAATTCCGGGTGGGGCTGATGCTGCAACCGCTGGCCACCGCGCTGTTCGCCAATTCTCCGTTTCAGGACGGCTTCCCGAGCGGCTTTCTTTCCTCTCGCGCGCACGTCTGGACCGACACGGATAACGACCGCAGTGGCATTCCGACCGTGGTGTTCGAGGATGGGTTCGGGTTTGAGCGCTACGTTGCCTGGGCGCTCGATGTTCCGATGTACTTCGTGCAGCGCAACGGCAAGCTGATCGACCTGGCCGGACGGTCGTTTCGCGACCATATGAAGGGCAGGATCGATCCGGCGCTAGGGCCGGCAACGATGGGGGATTTCTCCGATCATCTCACCACGCTGTTCCCCGACGTGCGGCTGAAGCGCTTTTTGGAAATGCGCGGCGCGGACGCCGGTACCCCGGCGATGATGCTGGCGCAGTCGGCGCTGTGGGTTGGTTTGCTGTACGATCCGGCGACGCTGGAGGCGACGGTCGCGCATCTGGGGCCGCATCGCTGGCGGGATTATACCGGACTTCGGCCGCTGGTCCCCAAGCGCGGTCTTGACACCAAGTTCGGCCGCGGCACGCTGCGTGATCTCGCCAAAGACGTGGTGGCGCTGGCCTATCAAGGCCTCACTGCGCGCGGCCTGGGAGAAGAATCCTATCTCCAACCATTGTTCGAAATTGCTGCCGGCGGCCCCACCCAGGCCGAAATGTGGCTCGAGCGATCGGCCCGCGACATGTTGCTCGGCGCGAGGATTTGAGGGATATTCGCTGAGGCAAGTAAATGACGGGTAGGAAGGCGGGCCAGCCCGGACCCGCTGGGGCCGAGAGGCCCCAGACCCCAATAATTTTATCGAGAGGGGGAGTCGAGGACTGAGGGTCCCCGACCTGAACGCGCGCGCTCAGGCTGGACCGGCAGTCCTAGACTCCCCCTTTCACTAAAATAGACGGGGGTCTGGGGTCCCTCGACCCCAGCGGGGTCCGGGGCTGGCCCCGTCTACCCTTCCCTTCTCTTACTTGCCGCATCGGATATCTAACAAGTTCGCGCTTTGGAGGAACACTATGGCGGGTCGGTTGGCGGGAAAAGTCGCGATCGTTACCGGGATCGGGAACGGGATCGGACAAGGGTGCGCGCTGCGCTTTGCGCGTGAGGGCGCGCAGGTAGTGGGGTGCGACATCGATGGCACCGCGGCGGCAGCGACCGTGCGGACTGCGACGGGCGAGGGCCTTTCGTTTCAGTCGGTTGCGCCGGTCGATCTGACTACGCCGGAAGGGGCCCAGAAAGTCGTGGATTTTGCGATCGCGACCCACGGACGGCTTGATATCGTGCTGAATGCCGCGGCTTTTTGTGTGTTCGCCTTCGTGCCCGATATGACGTTCGAGGATTGGCGGCGGACCATGGCGGGGGAGCTCGACCTGGTGTTCCTGATGTGCAAAGCGGCCTGGCCGCATCTGATCGCGTCGGGCGGTGGGTCGATCGTGAATTTCTCGTCCGTGAGCGCCTACGAGGCCCATCCGGTTCAGGGCGCGCTCGCCCACTGCGCGGGCAAGGGGGGCGTGCTTGCGATGACACGGCAGTTGGCGATGGAGGGTGGCGTCGCCAATATCCGCGCCAACACCATCGCCCCGGGCCTGATCGAAACCGGGGCCACCGGGGACTTGCTCAAGGATCCGGAATTCATGGCCGCGATTCTGGCGAAGAAGATGATCAAGCGGATCGGGACGCCCGCCGACATCGCCGCTTGCGCGGTGTTTTTGTGTTCCGACGAGGCGAGCTGGATCACTGCCGCGGATTTTTCGGTCGATGGCGGCGCTCTGGGGCGGTGAGTTCAGAAAATTCACCTGCGCATAGGGAAAAAATAGGAAAACTTGACTGTAAAGTAATCTGGCTACCCTGGCTTTCTGCGCTTCACTAAGGCAGGATGGCACCATGTCACGCCGCAGCTTTGCGATCACCCCTGATCTGTTGCTACGCGCGTATCGCGCCGGCCTGTTTCCAATGGCGGAGAGCAGGGAGGGGCGGCGACTCTATTGGCTCGATCCCGAAGCCCGCGGCGTGATCCCGCTGCAGGATTTCCATTTGCCGCGCAGGCTGCGCCGCACCGTAATGTCGGGTCGGTTCGGGGTTACAGTCGATCGCGATTTCGCCGGCGTCATCGCCGGCTGCGCGGGTGTCGCCAAAGGACGCGAGGATACCTGGATCAATCCCGAGATCGAATCATTGTTTACGTCGCTGCATCAAGCGGGGCATGCCCATTCTGTGGAATGCCGGATGGACGGTGCGCTGGTCGGCGGACTTTATGGGGTGGCGCTCGGAGGGGCGTTTTTTGGCGAGAGCATGTTCAGCCGCGTGACGGATGCGTCGAAAGTGGCGCTGGTGCATTTGACGGCGATGCTGCGGCTGGGGCGATTTGGGTTGCTCGATACCCAGTTCGTGACTCCGCACCTGGCGCGGTTCGGCGCCCATGAGATCCCGCGCGACGAATATAAGATGCAGTTGGTGGTGGCGCTCGAAATGCCGGCGGTCTGGCCGGGCGAGTTGCCGGACGACGAGGTTTATGCCGAAATCGCCAAGCTTCGTGGTGAAGAGGTAGTTACCCGGTACTATGGCGAGGACGGATACGCTTGAGATTTGATCCGCTTGGGCTTTTGCTGGCCGGTTTGCTTATTTTGCCATATGAAGCCAGGGCCGCAAGTCCGCCGCAGGGGCCGGCTGCGCCGACGCTGGTGACATATCACATCCTGAACCAGCAGGACCAGGTGCCCCCGGACTTCACCGTTCTGTTCGCACCCGGAGCGCGCGCCGCCCGCATCAGCTTCGCGGGCCAGACGGGGTATATGCTGGTCGACGCCGACCGGCACCAGTTGACCATGGTAATGGAACAACCCGCGATCAGCTTCGTGATCCCGACGCCGAAACTGTTCGCACCCTATTTCGAATGGCGCGATACGGTGGAGTTTACCCGGGGGCCAGCGGGTTTTGCGGCGGGGCAGGCGTGCAATTATTGGATTGCGGATAATGCGAAGGGTAATGGCCGGATTTGCTTTAGCGATGACGGCGTGCCGCTGCGGATTGAGGCTGAGGGGAAAAAGGCGAGCCATACCGATATCGAGGCGGTATCGGTCCAGACGGAACCTTATGATCCTGCGCAGTTCGAAGTTCCCGCGGATCATCCGCCGCTGGAGTTCAAGGGTTTGAACCTGTCGCCGTTTGGCGGGAACAGGTGAAAGCAATCGGTTGAGGAACGAGAGAAGTCTTCTTTTTGTGACAAAAAGAAGCAAAGAAACTTTGTCAATTGGAGGGCACCGGTCGGGGCCGGTGCACTCCGAGTAGCAAAAGTTTTTTGCTTCTTTTTTTCAAAAAAGATGCTTCTTGCTTTTCTTCGCTAGCCGATTTGAGGATCGGACCTGATCATGAGCACCATCGCAACCCGTGAGCATCAGATGTTTCCCGTGCTCAGCGCCGCGCAGATCGAGACTGCCAGGCGCTTCGCGAGCGGTCCCGCCCGCCAGTTCGCTGCTGGTGAGCAGGTTTACGCGATCGGTGAGCAGAATACCCCGGCGTGGCTGGTGTTGGAGGGGACGATCGAGGTCACGCGCCGTGCCGGGCTTAATGCCGAGGCGGCGGTCACCACGCACCGCGCTGGGCAACTCACTGGTGAGGTCAATCAGCTAGCCGGACGTCCCTCGATTGCCGCGGGGCACGCGGGGGTTGAGGGATGCAGCGCGCTGCCTTTTGACGCCGCTCATCTGCGCGCGCTGATGGTGGGATCGGCCGAGATTGGCGAGATCGTGATGCGCGCGCTGATCCTGCGGCGGGTCGGCCTGATCGAGGAAGGCGGCGCCGGAACCATCCTGATCGGCGCTCCGGGCAGCCCGGACATCGTTCGGCTCCAGGGATTTCTGACCCGTAGCGGCTATCCCAATCTTGTGCTCGATGTAGCGACTGACGCCGACGGGCGGGCTATGATTGAAAGACTCGGCGTGCTCGCCGAGGAGTTACCGCTTGTGGTGTGCCCCACCGGCGACCTGCTCAAGAATCCGACTCAGGCGGAGCTCGCCCGTTGCCTCGGCATCACGCCCGAACTCGATCCCGAAAAACTCTATGATGTGGCGATCGTCGGCGCCGGGCCGGCGGGACTTGCCGCGGCGGTGTACGCGGCATCCGAGGGGTTGTCGGTCATCGTTCTTGATGAACGCACCGTGGGCGGGCAAGCCGGGGCATCGTCCAGGATCGAGAATTATCTCGGCTTCCCGACCGGTATCTCGGGACAGGCGCTGGCCGGCCGCGCCTTCAGTCAGGCGCTGAAATTCGGGGCGGAGATCGCGATCCCGATCAAGGTGGAGCGGCTCGACTGCGCGGCAGACCCCTTCGCGCTCATCCTCTGCGGCAATCGTCGGGTTCGGACGCGGGCGATCGTCATCGCCTCCGGTGCGCGTTATCGCCGGCTCGATGTTCCTGACCTGGAGACGTTTGAAGGCGCCGGCATATCCTATTGGGCGTCGCCGATAGAGGCGCGGCTTTGCTCCGGCGAAGAGATTGCGCTGGTTGGCGGCGGCAACTCGGCGGGCCAGGCAGTCGTGTTCCTCGCACCGCAAGTGAGAAGCCTGCGTCTGATTGTTCGCCGGCCGCTGGCGGAAACAATGTCGCGCTATCTGATCGACCGGATCGCCGCGTTGCCTAATGTCGAGATCCACGAGGAGACCGAGATCGTAGCTCTAGAGGGCGACCGGGCGGGTGGGCTGTGCGGCGTCACCTGCCGCAACCGCGCCGATGGCAGCTTGAAACGCCACGAACTGCGCCATCTTTTCCTGTTCATCGGCGCCGATCCCAACGCCGACTGGCTGGTCGGTTGCGTCGAGACCAACGATAAAGGTTTTGTCGTGACCGGCGCGGGCGCACTGTCGCTGGAAACCAGCCAGCCCGGCGTGTTCGCGATCGGTGACGTGCGAGCCGGATCGACCAAGCGAGTCGCAGCCGCGGTCGGCGAAGGCGCCGCGGTGGTCGCTCAGGTTCACGCCATGATCGCGGCACGATCGGCCCACGCGGAATGATGGTAAAGTGAAAGCAATAAGTTGAAGCGAAGGAAGAATCTTCTTTTTGTGGACAAAAAGAAGCAAAAAAACTTTGTCAATTGGAGTGCGCCGGTCGGTAGTGGGTCCGTTTGAAGTCTGTACCGTCCCGCTCCCCCACCCGGCCACCCATTAATCATACTG
>Ga0302314_10010966_pt1 | contig 15831 bp, 15 predicted proteins | sample III_Palsa_N2_3_FD_200533 | JGI IMG/M metagenome (GOLD analysis project Ga0302314, IMG submission 200533) | Peat permafrost microbial communities from Stordalen Mire near Abisko, Sweden - III_Palsa_N2_3 | ecosystem: Environmental > Terrestrial > Soil > Palsa > Peat permafrost | place: Sweden... | reverse complement strand
CGGGTCCATTCGCCGGCCATCGGACGCAGCCTGGCGTCGACCGCGGTACGAACCAGCGGAGTCTTCTCGTCCGTTTCGGCGATTTCGGCCGTCATACCGGCCTCGTCGATCATCTGAGCAAGCGCGGTGGCGCGCCAGGGCCGATCGACCACGACGGAGAGCCGGGCACCGCTGCCGACGGTGACGATCTGGCCCGCGGCCGCCAGCACACCGGTGAGGTCGCTGACCGCAGGCGGCACCGACTCCGCCGAGAAGAAGGACAGCTGGCTCACGTCAACGACAGTAAGCGCCCGAGCAACAATGCACGGCACGGCGTGCGGAACGTCGTGTGCCTAGACGCACCCGCACGACGAAAACCCCCCGAACGAGACCGGTGATTCCGGATCGTGCGGGGGGTTGTCGTTGAAGACTTGTCAGATGGAGCGGACGCCGGTGGCCTGAGGACCCTTGGGGCTCTGGCCGACCTCGAACTCAACCCGCTGGTTCTCCTCGAGGGTGCGGAAGCCGCTACCCTGGATCTCCGTGTAGTGGACGAACACGTCGGCCGAACCGTCTTCGGGGGCGATGAAGCCGAACCCCTTCTCCGCGTTGAACCACTTCACAGTTCCCTGTGGCATCTCTTGATGTTTCCTTTACTACTCGGGTGCGGCGCATCACCTCGATGCCCCGGGCCCGTTCCGACCGCTATACCTTGCCGGAGTCGCCGGAACTTCACCCGACCTACACCCTCGCAGGAACCGCGGCCGCAACGTCGATCCTGCGAAAGCTTTGACACGAACACAGAAGCTGCGACCGGAAACAGTCAACCATGTTCATCGCCCCAGCGACAGCCTCAGATGATCAATTCAGCTACCACGAGGTAAACAATTCAGGTGCGAGGGCAAAACGGCTGGCCGCAACCCCGCCGTGGGCCGCGGTTTTAAGCACTCAGCTCGAATCAGGAGGCGCAAAACGATGGTGACGTTCGGCAGCGAGCTGCTCGCCGCCGCAGTCGCAGGCACGGAGGCGGGAGACCATCCGCTACGCCATGTCGCCGAATTGCCGGCACGTCGTGGCCGCGAACGTCCTTGGCCGTCATGGGTCGAGCCGGACGTCCTTCGCGCGTTCACCGACCGCGGTGTCAATTCGCCGTGGGCACATCAGGTTGCGGCCGCAGACCTCGCGCACGCCGGCCGGCACGTGGTGATCAGCACCGGCACGGCCTCCGGAAAATCGCTGGCCTACCAACTACCTATCCTCAATACGCTGGCGGTTGAGCCGCGGGCTCGGGCGCTATACATCTCGCCGACGAAAGCCCTTGGCCACGACCAGCTGCGCGCCGCGCACGCGCTGACCGCAACGATCCCGAGGCTCAATGACGTTGCGCCAACAGCCTATGACGGCGACAGCCCCACGGAGGTACGTCGTTTCGCCCGGGAGCGTGCTCGCTGGATCTTCTCCAACCCCGATATGGTGCACCTGGCACTGCTGCGCAACCATGCCCGGTGGGCGGTCTTCCTGCGCGGCCTACGCTTTGTTGTTGTCGACGAATGCCATTACTACCGAGGGGTTTTCGGTTCAAATGTGGCGATGGTGCTGCGCCGCCTGCTGCGGTTGTGCGCACGGTACTCAGCCGACCCGACCAAGATGCCCACGGTGATTTTCGCCAGTGCGACAACGTCGGAACCCGGCGCGACCGCGACTGAGCTCATCGGCCAGCCGGTCGAGGAGGTCACCGAAGACGGGTCGCCGCAGGGCGCCCGGACGGTGGCGTTGTGGGAGCCTGCCCTGCGGACCGACCTGGTCGGTGAAAACGGTGCTCCGGTAAGGCGGTCCGCCGGCAGCGAAGCGGCATGGATGATGGCCGACCTGATCGCCGAGGGGGCGCGCACGTTGACGTTCGTCCGATCGCGGCGCGGGGCCGAGCTGACCGCGCTGGCAACCCGTGCGCGGCTGGCGGACATCGCTCCCGAACTGTCAGAGAAGGTGGCGTCTTATCGGGCGGGCTATCTGCCCGAGGACCGCAACGAACTCGAGCGGGCGTTGCTCGACGGCCGGCTGCGAGGGTTGGCCACCACCAACGCACTTGAACTCGGTATCGACATCGCCGGGCTCGATGCGGTGGTGATGGCCGGGTTTCCGGGCACGGTGACGTCGTTCTGGCAGCAGGCCGGTCGATCCGGGCGACGTGGCCAGGGCGCGTTGGTGGTGCTGGTGGCCCGCGACGACCCACTGGACACCTATCTGGTGCACAACCCGGCTGCGCTGCTGGACAGGCCGATCGAGCGGGTCGTCATCGATCCAGCCAACCCTTATATTCTGGGACCGCAGTTGTTATGTGCCGCAACCGAATTACCGCTGGATGATGCCGAGGTGCGGACACTGGGCGCCGAAGATGTCGCCGAGCAGTTGATCGACGACGGCCTGCTGCGGCGGCGGTCCGGTAAGTACTATCCGGCTCCCGGCGTGGATCCCCACCCGGCAGTGGATATCCGGGGATCGTCCGGCAGCCAGATCGTGATCGTGGAGAGCGACACCGGACGGTTACTGGGAACAGCGGATACCGGCCGGGCAGCGGCTTCGGTGCATCCGGGCGCGGTGTACCTGCATCAGGGCGAGAGTTACGTGGTCGACTCGCTGGACTTCGACGAGGGCATGGCTTTCGTGCACGCCGAGGATCCCGGATATGCCACGTTCGCCCGCGAACTCACCGACATCGAGGTCACCGGGACCGGCGAACGTCGCGTATTCGGTTCCGTGACGCTGGGCCTGGTCCCGGTGTGCGTGACCAACCGGATCGTGGGCTATCTGCGTCGCAGGCTGACCGGCGAGGTCATCGACTTCGTCGAGTTGGATATGCCACCGCGCAAGCTGGAAACCACTGCGGTCATGTATACGATCACGCCAGAAGCGCTGCAGTGCAATGGAATCGAACCCCTTCGAATTCCCGGCTCGCTGCACGCCGCAGAGCACGCCGCGATCGGACTGCTTCCACTGGTCGCCAGCTGTGATCGCGGCGACATCGGCGGACTGTCCACGGCGGTCGGCCCGGAGCCCGAGGGGTTGCCAAGCGTATTCGTCTACGACGGCTATCCGGGCGGCGCGGGCTTCGCCGAGCAGGGTTTCCGCCGGGCGAGCACCTGGCTGGGTGCGACCGCCGCCGCTATCGAAGCGTGCGAGTGCCCATCGGGGTGCCCCTCGTGCGTGCAATCGCCGAAGTGTGGAAACGGCAACGATCCACTGGACAAGGCGGGAGCGATTCAGGTCTTGGGCCTGGTGCTGTCCGCGCTTGGTCAGAATTATCAGGCATAACTCATAAAGCGTGGCGAACGGCTCGACTTAGCAATCCCTCGGCAATCCCATTGCGCGCGGCAGCAAACTACCCGTCGGCCGGTAACCGGTGGAAATCACCGTGAGAGGTCACCGTAGAGCTATCGCTGACGAAAGGGCGTGGATTCGACACGGCGGCAACGGGTTATCCGCCGTCTGGCGGCTAAGCTAACGAGCTATGACCGACGACTGGCTGCTGGTCGAGACGCTGGGTAGGGAACCGGCCGTCGTCGCAGTCGGTCGTCAACTGCTCGATCTGGTTCCCGTCACTACGTTTTTGCGGCGGAAGTCTCGTCGCGCCGCGATCCAGTCGGCGATCGCCGAGTCGTTGCACACCAGCAAGAGCCTGGTCAGTCTGACCCCGAAGAAAGACCGGGTGATCCGCACCGAGCCGGTGGTGATGCCGGACGGCCGGGTGCACGGTGTTCACGTCTGGACCGGACCCGCGGACGACGAACCGCCGGAGCGGCCGGTCGCCGGCCCGCTGAAGTGGGACATGACCCTGGGCGTGGCCACCGACACCCCGGAGTCGCTGGCCATCATCGGCCGCAACGTCGAGGCCGGAGAGTCTGAGGACCGCGCATTCGCTGAATGCTGGCCGGCCGGCGATCTCAAGCCGAACGAAGGCAAGGCACTGGCCGCTGCGGTCAGGTCCGAACCGGGGCACACCGTGTGCGACACCTGGGACGGCACCGATTGGCAGGGCAACCACATCCGGGTGAGCTTCGTCGCCCGCAACGGTCTGGAAACCGGGTCGAACGGCCGCGATCACCTGGTTGCGCGGGGGATGAATTGGCGGGCCGACGACGCTGACCGGCCGGAACCGTCCGATCGGCTCGCCCAGCAGATCCTGCAGGGCCTGGCCACGCCCGGAGTGCATCGGGCGCTGTTCGACCCGAACACCTGGACGCTGCTGAAGTGGCTGGACGAGCCGTGCCCGTTCTACGACTGGCGTCGTATCGCGGCGAACAGCCCGAAGCTGCATCCCAGCGACGAGGCCAAGATGGCCGCGATGCAGACGGAGTTCGCCGACGGCGCCACCCGCGGTGTGTTGCGGATGCCAGGTTGCGACGGCGGGTGGGTGCCGGTGCACGTGACCGTCAATCGGGTCGTGATCGACCAGGAGACTTCCGCCGGGCTCGTCTCGCTGCGATTGCCGACGCCGGCCGAAGTCACCGCCGCGGATCTGGACGACTAGGCCGGCCCGGCGCGGGCCGCCGCCCGGGCGCTGCCCCATCGGCCGACCGCCAGGGCGACCTCGACGGTGAGGACAACGTCGAGGTTGTCGACCGCACAGTCGGCGGTCCGGGCGCGCATCGCGCGGGCCACCGCACCGGCCCGTGCGCACGCCGACTCCTGCCCGGCGGGCAGTCGCGCCGCGGCAGCCAACGCGGCCAGGTCGGCCGCCGCCTGAGCCTGATGCCGCGCCACCACGGCAGCACCGAGGTAGCCGGCGCCGCCGGTGACGGCCAGCAGCACGGCAACCATCGTGGCGGCGACGACGGTGGCTGAGCCTTGCTCACCGGGTCGGCTCGACCACCGACGCCCCGGACGCAGCGATGCGCAGCATCGGAAGCAGATACGACCGGGCGGTGACCGTCGCGACGACGAAATCGCCATCCCTGCGCACTTCGATCGCTGCGCCGCCGGGCGCCACGCTGCGGGCGGCGGCCACCGCCGAGCGTTCGTCACCGCGGGCGGCCAACCGGGCGGCCTCTCGGGCCGCGTCGATGCAGCGGAGTTGCATCGAGACCGCGGTGATGCCGGCCAGGCACAGCACCAACACCGTGACCAGCGTGGCCACACCTAGCGCCGCCTCGACTGTCGCCGCACCGGCATCGTCGGCTAAGCCTTGGTGTTGAGCGCACGGGCGATGATGTTGGTCAACGCCGAGACGATCGAGTCGCCGGTCACGACCGTGTACAGAATCGCGGCGAACGCCGCCGCCGCGATGGTCCCGATGGCGTACTCGACCGTCGACATCCCCGACTCGTCCACCGCCAACATTGCCGCGCGGGCCTCGATAGTCCGAATGATGTTGTTTACCTTCATATTTCCTTCCCGTGTTGCACCTCGTACCGGTCACAAGAGACCGGACTGCATCTGGTCACCGGCCAGCCCGGCCACCACCGGAGCGACGCCCAGACAGATGAAAGCCGGCAGAAAACACAGGCCGAGCGGACCGGCGATCAGGACTGCGGCACGCTCGGCGGCCGCCGCCGCGGCGTGCACGGCGTCCTGCCGACATTGGGTGGCAAGTGCGGCAACCGCCTCGGCGAGTGCGACACCTGAAATCGATGACCGCCGAGCCAGCCGCAACAGCGCATCCGTCTGCGGGTCAAGGGAACTCGTCGGCAGATTCGCCGGAGCCGACCAGGCGACGTCCGGGTCTGCTCCCAACGCCAACAGGTCGGCGGCGCGGCGCAGCACCCGCGCCAGCGACGGCGGAGCCGACGCTGCTGTCGCCGCCGCCGCGGTCGACACCGCCATGCCCGCGGCAAGGCAGACCGCCAGCACGTCCAGGCTCGACGCGACAGCCAGTGGATCCGGTCGGCGCGCCGACTGCCGCGCTCTGCGTGGCGCGCGGATCGCCGTGGCGGCCCGCGCCCGAACCATCGACGGCCCCGGTCCGCTCAGCAGTGCACCCGCGAGCAACAATGTCGGCCAGATCATTGGCGCCGCTCCTCTCCCCCGCAAGCGGGGGGTGCCCCCACATCGCTGCGTCCCCCGCAAGCGGGAGGTGCCCCCACTGCATCGCGGCCGGCGGTCACGACGCCGCCTGATCTGTGATCCGGTCGGACCACAGCAGCCCACCGCAGACCAGCGTCGTCCCGATGACCAGCAGCCAGCCACCTGCCCGTCCGCCCAACAGGAACGCCGCAGGGTGGGCGCCGATGAGCTGGCCCATCAACACCGACAGCACCGGCAGGCTCGCCAGAATCGTGGCGGTCGCACGGGCGCCGGCCATCGCCGATCGCACATGCCCGGAGAACCGTTGCCGCTCAGCGATATCGCGCTGCGCCGCGTGCATCAGTGCCGACATCGCCAGGCCGTGATCGGCAGCCAGTTGCCAGCACACCGCCAGCCGATCCCATTGCCCCGGCAGCGTCGAACCCTGTGCGACGGTGCGCAGACCCGCGGAGACGTCGGCACCCAATCGGGCGCGGGCGGCCACCGCTCGACACGACTCCGAGACCGGCCCGGAGGATTCTTGTGCTGCCACCGCGAAGGCCTGTGCCGGGTGTGCGCCGACCCGCAATTCGCCGACCAAGACCTCGATCGCGGTCTGCAGCTCGCGGCTCTCTCCCATCGCCCGACCACCGCGCCGGTTTCTGCGATAGCGCAGGGTGATGGTCGCGCCGAGCAATGCTGCCGCCAAAATAACTGAGAGTGAGAGGAATACGGCGCCGACGACAAAAGCACTGACTGCCGCCGCAGTCGCAGCACGCGGCGAGATCCGGAGAGCCCGGCGATCGGCTCGAGCAAGTCGGCGACGCGGTGTCGACGGAAGCGTCAGCACCGCCGCCGATAGCGTCAACGCGGCCGACACCGCTCCAGTCATCACCGCAACCGGCCTTGCAGCAGTGTGCGCAAGCCGGCGACCTCGTCGGTCAATCCGCCGTCTGCGTGCCACACGGTGACCGCCCGAACCCGACCGTCGACGTGGTGAAGCATGGCGATCTCAGTGAGACGTCGTCGTCCGCTCCGGTCGCGGGCAACATGCAGCAACACCTGGACCGCAGCAGCCAATTGGCTATGCAGCGCAATACGATCCAGACCACCGAGCGCAGCCAACGCTTCCAGACGGGCCGGAACCTCGCTGGGTTTGTTGGCGTGCACGGTACCCGCGCCACCGTCATGACCGGTGTTGAGCGCCGCTAGCAGATCGACCACCTCGGCTCCGCGGACCTCGCCGACGACAATGCGATCCGGCCGCATCCGCAGCGCTTGTCGAACCAGTTGGCGCACACTCACTTCCCCGACGCCTTCGACGTTGGCGCACCGTCCGACCAGCCGGACCAGGTGTGGATGTGGAGGTGCCAACTCGGCAGCATCTTCGACGCACACGATCCGCTCGTCGGGTGCCACCGCGTTCAGCATTGCCGACAGCAACGTGGTTTTGCCTGCGCCGGTGCCCCCAGATACCAAGAACGCCAGCCTGGCCGTGATGATGTCGTCGATCAGCGCCATGGCCGTCGGTTCGATGGCGCCTGCTGCGAGCAACGCCGGCAGATCCTGGGTGGCCGGCCGTAGCACCCGCAGCGACAGGCAGGTGCCGCCTGCGGCAATCGGCGGCAGCACGGCGTGCAGTCGGACCGCGAACCCTCCCACGCCCAGCCCGGTCAGCTGACCGTCGACCCATGGTTGGGCGTCGTCGAGACGGCGACCCGCGCCCAGAGCCAGCCGCTGCGCCAATCGTCGAACGGCAGCTTCGTCAGTGAACTGAATATCGCTGCGCCGCAGCCCGGTTCCGTCGTCGACCCACACCGCGTCGGGTGCAGTGACCAGCACGTCGGTCGTGTCGTCCGCACCCAACAGCGGCTCGAGAATTCCCGCGCCGGTCAGCTCGGTCTGCAGTATCCGGAGATTGCTCAGCAGTTCGGTATCGCCGAGCACGCCACCAGACTCGGCCCTGATCGCATCGGCCACGACCCTGGGGCGCAGCGGGGCGGATTCCGTCGCCAACCGTTCCCGTACCCGGTCGATCAGCGAATCCGTCATGCCGCAACCCCTTCGGGTCGGCTCATCGGATGCGCCGGGAGTACAGCAAGCACTCGACGGGCCGCCGCCGCCAGCGCTGATCGCCGTGGCAGTCGCAGCCCGCCGAGCTCGATCTGCTCGGCCAATCGCGGGTGGGGTTTCATCGAAGCCAGCAGCGGTACACCGGCGATCGCGGCCACCTCGTCGGCCTGCAAGCCGCCCGGCGACGGTCCCCGCACAACCAGTCCGATGTTGGGATTGATCGCGGCAAACACCGGGACGACCGTCGCGGTGGCCGCACAGGCCCGCACGTCGCACGGGCTGATCACAACGACGAGATCGGCTGATTCCAAAGCGATTTCAGTGGCGTCAGTAAGCCGACGCGCAAGGTCGCACACCACGGTCACCCCGCCGCGCCGCCCGGCATCGATAACGCTGTGCACCGCACTGGCGTCTAATTCACAATCCTGCCGTGTGCCCGACAGCACCGTGATCCCGCGATGCCGCGGCAGGGCTTCGCGCACCGCCGACCAGTTCAGCCGCCCGCCCTGCAGAGCCAGATCTGGCCAGCGCACGCCCGGCGCCGTCTCCGCGCCGACCAATAGATCGATGCCGCCGCCCCAGGGATCGAGATCGACCAGCATCGCATCGACGGCGGTGCGCGCCAGTGCAACCGCGAACAAGGACGCGCCGGCTCCGCCGCGCCCGCCGATAACCGCCACCGCCGCACCGCGATTGCCACCGTCGCGCGCTGATTCCACGGCGTCCGCGAGCGCGCGGACCAGCTCATGTTCTTGGCTGGGCAATCTCAGCACCTGCCTGGCGCCGGCCTCGATGGCTGCCGCCCAGGTCGCGGGCGCCGGGTCGCTGCCGGTCAGCACGAGCACGTGCGGGCGGCGCGGCAGCCCCGATCGCCCGGATTCAACCGCCGCAGCGTCGTCGAGCACGATCGCAGCGGCTGCCGACCATGCTTTTCTACCAACTGCTATTACGTTGCTGGCGTGGACAACTCGCACACCGGCTGCCGCCGCGACGCGGTCCAGATCGTCGCGTAGCGCGGGCTCGGCAAGGACGGCCAGAATCCCGTGGCCGCTCGGAGTTGTCATCGGCCCACCGTGCCGGGATGGCGGCCGACATCGCCAGTCACACAGAGGAATTTGTGGACAACATCCGCTCTGTGGACAACCAGCGGAGGGATGGTCCGGCTACAAATCGACCCCGACAAAAGGGACGACCCCCGCCAGGGGGGGAGGAGGCGAGGGTCGTCGTGAATCAGCCCCGGGGGGTCGGGCTGATACACCCTCGGCTAGGCCGAGTGATTCTTACTATACACATGACAGTGTGACGCAGCGCAAGACTTTGCAAGCGATCTATTAGCAAGACTTTTAAGTAGCTGAACCACCGACGTTTCCGCCGCTGCGGTGATCAGATGGCGTTTGACCGGCTGTTTTGCCGACAGCGTCGCGATTTGCCGGCGCTCCACCCTATGCTGTGACGGTGACCGTCAACGACTCGGCCGCTGATCAGCAAACGTCATCGGCGCCCAGCGGTCCCAGTCCACGTACGGCAGCTTTTTTCGATCTTGACAAGACCATCATCGCCAAATCCAGCACGCTGGCGTTCAGCAAACCGTTCTTCGCGCAGGGACTGATCAACCGCCGAGCTGTTCTGAAATCCAGTTACGCGCAGTTTTTATTCCTGTTGTCCGGCGCCGACCACGACCAGATGGACCGGATGCGAGTCCACCTGACGAACATGTGCACGGGTTGGGATGTCGAGCAGATCAAGTCGATCGTCAACGAGACGCTGCATGACATCGTGACGCCGCTGGTGTTTGCCGAAGCTGCCGATCTGATCGCCAGTCACAAGCTGTGCGGCCGCGATGTCGTCGTCGTCTCGGCATCCGGTGAGGAATTGGTGGCGCCCATCGCGCGGGCGTTGGGAGCCACCCACGCGATGGCGACCCGCATGGTTGTCGAGGACGGCAAGTACACCGGCGAGATCGGCTTCTACTGCTACGGCGAGGGCAAGGTCCAGGCGATCCGCGAGTTGGCCGCCCGCGAGGGCTACCCGCTCGAACATTGCTACGCCTACTCCGACTCGATCACGGACATGCCCATGCTCGAGGTCGTCGGCCACCCGAGCGTGGTCAACCCGGATCGCGCGCTGCGGCGCGAAGCGTCCGCCCGCGACTGGCCGGTGCTGGCGTTCTCCCGACCGGTGTCGCTGCGTGACCGCATCCCGGCACCGTCGGGCGCTGCGCTCGCCACGACCGCCGCCGTCGGAATCAGCGCACTGGCCGCCGGAGCACTGACCTACTCGCTGCTGCGCCGGTTCTCGCTGTAGCGTCAGCAAACTTTCAGCATCACGGGTCGGCGACGTTTCAGAATTTCCTGACCTTTAGCCCTTGATGTGACCGGGATCACGGGGTACAAAGGACTCACGGCAGTCCGGTAAGGCCAAGATCTACCCGGAAGAGAAGGGTAGGGCTCCCGAGCAGGACTACCGAGCACGGTTCCCGGCACCCACGCGGAGTCATAGCCGCGATATGGCAGAAGTGTTGCGGGCCTGCGGAATTGCGAAGAGTGAACGGTGTCGGCGGCCCTTTGGGTGGGGCTGCGCCCGCAAGCGTCGCAAGATCGCCGAGGCCATCCCACGCAACCCACAGATGCACGCTTGGTAACCGAGATCCGTGCTAGCGGGCGGTGAGCCGATTCAGGTCGGTACGCCGCCCGCTTTTAATGTCCGCACCAACATTCGCGCCGCCTGATCACGCGGTTCCCGCAACCTACTGCGTCAGCGATTCGGCGATCGACAGCGCCTCCTGAGCGCCAGTGCGCATGGCCCGGCAAGACAGCACCAGCCACGCCGTCATCCCTTCGGACGTTCCGGCGGCGAAGCCCTCCGCGGCCTTCCGATAGTCCGCGGCGCGACGCATCCAGCCCACCTCCGGCACACCCAGCCCGTGCGGGTCGAGCCCGGTCGCGATGGTCACCAGTCGCGACACCGCCCGTGCGACCACACCGTCCGCCGTGCCGAACGGCGCGAGGGTCAGCAGCTCACCGTGCGCGACCGCGGCGATCACCGGAGCCGGCGCCCGGGTTCCGCCTGTCACGATCGTCGCGAGTAACTCCAAGCGGGGCCCGACGTCAGGGTCCGCACGAGGCCTGCCCAACTGGCTGTCGTCCACCCGGTCGGCGGCGGCGAGCATATGCAGTCGCGCCAGTGCCTGCAGCGGTGCGCGTTGCCACACTCCGACCAGGTTGGTCTCGCCACCTTCCAAGGCCTGCGCGACGCGCAGCGCGCCGGCGAAAACCGGATCACCCAACGCCGAGACGTCCATCTGGTCATCGAGTTTTCGCCCGCCGCCATCGAGCACGGCCGAGGCCCGCGCCGACCGCAGCGCCGCCTCAGCGGCGGTCACCGGCCAGCGCCGCAGGTTGGCGCGGTGCCGGTGTGCTCGCCCCAGCGCCTCACGCGCTTGGTCGCTCGCGGCGGCGACACCGGGGAGCTCCACCAGCGCAGCCAGCGGGTCAGACGTCATAGCGGGTCACGATCTGCCAGCCTAGCCAGCGCCGGCACCCGGAATCGCCGCCAGTAGCTGCCGCGTGTAGTCGTGACTCGGTCGGGTGAACACGGCTTTCGTTGCTCCGCGTTCGACGACACGGCCCGCGCGCATCACCATCACCTCGTCGGCGATCTGCCCTATCACCGCCAGATCGTGGCTGATGAACAGATACGTCAGGCCCAGCGCCGCCTGCAATTCGGCAAGCAGGTCCAGGATCTGCGCCTGCACGACGACGTCGAGCGCCGAGACGGCCTCATCACACACCAGGACCTCGGGCCGCAGCGCCAATGCCCGGGCGATCGCGACTCGCTGCCGTTGACCCCCGGACAGTTCTCGAGGGCGCCGGCTGAGCAGCGACGAGGGCAGCGCGACCTGGTCGGCGAGCTCACGCACCGCCTGCCGGCGCTGACGACGATCACCGATCCCGTGTATCCGCAGCGGTTCCTCGATGGTGTGCAACACCGAATACATCGGATCCAAGCTGCCGTAAGGATTTTGGAATACGGGCTGAATCCGTCGACGGAATGCCAGCGTCTCGCCGCGACTCATCGACGCCGTGTCGGAAACATCCTGCCCGTCGAAAACCACGGTGCCCGAGCTGGGTTGCAACAGACCGAGGACCATCCTGGCCAACGTCGACTTGCCCGAACCGGACTCCCCCGCGATGGCCAGCGTGGTGGCCCGCCGCAGCCGGAACGACACATCGTCGACGGCGTGCACGTCCACCTTCCGCCACGGCACACCGCGCGAAGGCCGATACACCTTGGTCAGTTCGGACACCACGATCACGTCCTGCGCGGCGTCGCGCGCGGCACGCGCGGCCGCGGCGAGCTTGACCCTGCTTCGCGCGCGCGCGGCGGAGGTGACGTCTCGCAACGACGGCGCCGCCGCTACCAGGCGTTGGGTGTAGGGATGCTGCGGGTGACGCAGAACAACCTGTGCTGCACCGGCTTCCACCACCGAGCCTTCGTGCATGACGACCAACTGCTCGGCTCGTTCAGCGGCCAGCGCGAGGTCGTGGGTGATCAACAGCACGGCGGTGCCCAGTTCGCCGGTGAGCTGCTGCAGGTGATCGAGCACCTGGCGCTGCACCGTGACATCCAACGCCGAGGTCGGCTCGTCGGCGATCAACAGCTGCGGCCGACCGGCCAACCCGATTGCGATCAGGGCCCGCTGGCACATCCCGCCGGACAACTGGTGGGGATACTGTGTGGCCCGCAGTGCCGGATCGGGCATACCCGCGTCAGCCAGCAGTTGGGCTGGTTGTCGGTCGACATTGTTGGCGCGCAATGCCTCTCGAACCTGAAAGCCCACCCGCCATACCGGGTTGAGGTTGGTCATCGGGTCCTGAGGGACGTACCCGATGCCAGAGCCGCGGACGGAGCGCAGTTGACGTCGGCCAGCGGCGGTGAGGTCGATCCCGTCGAACATGATGCGGCCCGAGGTGACTCGTCCACCGGGCGGCAGCAGTCCCAAGATCGCCGCCGCGGTGGTGGACTTCCCCGAACCGGATTCGCCGACGATCGCTACGGTCTGACCGGCGCGCACGGCAAGATCGACTTGCCGCACCGCCGAAGCGTCGTCGCCGAATCTGACTTCCAGACCGACGACGCTGAGCAGCGGAACATCCGGGGTGCCCATCAGCGCCGCTCAGATGATGCCGGGTCCAGTGCGTCGCGCAAGACGTCGCCCATGATCATGAACGCCAGCACGGTGATCGCCAGCGCCCCAGCAGGATAGAACAGGATCGGCGAGCCGGCGCGCAGCCGGATCTGGTCGACATTGATGTCGCCGCCCCACGACACCACCGACGGCGGCAGCCCGACCCCGAGGTAGGACAGTGTGGCCTCGGTGACGATGAACAGCCCGAGCGCGATGGTGGACACCGCAATCACCGGACCGATGGCATTGGGCACCGCGTGGCGTACCAGTATTCCGAACCTACTCAGCCCCAACGCTTTCGCGGCCAGCACATAATCGCTGCCGCGGACCGTCAACACACCGCCGCGCGCGATCCGCGCCACCTGCGGCCACCCGAACAGCGCGAGAATTGCGATCACCGTCCACACCGTGCGGTGATGCATGACCTGCATCAGCACGATCGCGGCCAGCAGCAACGGAATCGCGAAGAACACATCGGCGACCCGGGAAATCACCGCGTCGAGCCAGCCGCCGTAGAAGCCGGCCAGCGCACCGAGTGCACCGCCGACGACGAACACCGCCAGGGTGGCGCCCAGACCAACAGTGATCGAGGCGCGGGCTCCATAAATGGTGCGAGCGTAGATGTCGTGGCCTTGCAGATCAGTGCCGAACCAGTGGGCGGCCGACGGTGCGAGCAAGCTCTGATTCGGATCGGCGTAGCCGGGGTCGGCGGCGGTGAACAACGCCGGGAACGCGGCGACGACCAGCACGAACCCGATCAGTACGGCGGCGACGAGGAACTTGGGCCGGCGGCGCAGCCCTCGCCAGGTCTCGCGCAGGAGTCCGCCGCCGGCAGGCGCTTCAGCCATAGCGAATCCTCGGATCGAGCGCGGCGTACAGCAGATCCACGGCGAGGTTGGTCACCAGGTAGACGATGACGAGCACGGTCACGATGGAGACCACGGTCGGCGCCTCCTGTCTGGTGACGGCTTGATAGAGCACGCCACCGACACCGTGGATGTTGAAGATTCCTTCGGTGACGATCGCTCCGCCCAGCAGCGCGCCCAGATCCGCACCGAGGAACGTCACCACCGGGATCAGGGAATTGCGCAAGATGTGCACCGTCACCACGCGCCGCCGCGACAAGCCCTTGGCGGTCGCAGTCCGCACATAGTCGGCGTGCGCGTTGTCGGCGACAGCGGAGCGGGTCAACCGCACCACGTAGGCGAATGAGACCGCACCCAAGACGATTCCGGGCAGTAGTAGACGGGCGAACGTCGGCTGATCACCCACTGTCACCGCGGCGATACCGAGGCGGACCCCGAAGACGAATTGCGCGAGGAAACCCAGCACGAAGATCGGGACCGCGATGATGATCAGGCTGACGATCAGCACTGCGCCGTCGAAAACCCCGCCCTGCCGCAGACCGGCGATCACCCCGAACCCGATTCCGAACAACGCCTCCACCGCCAGCGCGATCAACGCCAGTCTGAGCGTGACCGGAAACGCCTGAGCCAGAACGGTACTGACCGGCAGGCCGGAGTAGGCGTGGCCGAGGTCGCCGTGCAGGATGCCACCGAGGTAGTGCAGGTACTGCAGCCAAAACGGGTCGTTCAGGTGGTACTGGGCACGCAGTTGCGCGGCCACCGCGGGACTCAGCGGACGGTCGCCGCCCAGTGCCGCGATCGGGTCGCCGGGCAGTAAAAACACCATGCCGTAGATCAGCAGCGTCGCCCCGATGAACACCGGGATCATTGCCGCGACGCGTCGGGCGATGTACCACCCCATGTCAGGCCTTCACGATGTGTTCGTAGTCGGGCAGTCCGTTCCACGTCAGCCTGACATGACTGACGGTCGGCGAGCGGCCGGCGACGGCAACGGTGTACCAGAGCGGCACAACGGGCATGTCCGCCAATAGGATTCGCTGTGCGTCGTTGGCGAGGGTAAATGACTGCGGCAGGTCGGACGCGGCCTCGGCCGCGGCGATCGCGGCGTCGAACCGCGGGTTCGAGTAGCCCACGTCGTTGGCGCTCGCGCCGGTACCGAACAGCGGCTCCAGGAACTCCAGCAGCGACGGGAAGTCGCCCTGCCATCCGGCCCGGAACGCGGTGCCGATTGTGCGAGCGGTGATCTGGGTCCGGAACCCGGCGAAGGTTGGCTGCGGCACCCCGACGGCGTCGATGCCGAGAGTGTTCTTGATGCCGTTGGCCACGGCGTCGACCCACTCCTGATGCGACCCGTCGGCGTTGTAGGAAATCACATACTGGCCAGTCCATTTCGCGATGGTGTCGGCCTGGGACCAGAGTCGCCGCGCGCGGTCGGGGTCGAAGTTCAGCGCGTTGTTACCGTCGATGTCCGGGTCATATCCGGGCAGTGAGCTGGCAGTGAAATCGCGGGCCGGTGCGCGCGCGCCTGAGAAGATCTTCTGACAGATCTGCGGTCTGTTGATGGCGGCGGACAACGCCGACCGGCGTAACCGGCCTTCCTCGCCGGCGAAGTGCGGCAGCCGCAGCGGCGTATCCAGCGTCAGATTGACGGCGGCGGGCGCGGTGACTGCGCGGTCGCCGAGATCTCGGCGATAGACAGTGAGCACGCTGGGCGGAATCGCGTCC
>Ga0302314_10010965_pt1 | contig 15831 bp, 11 predicted proteins | sample III_Palsa_N2_3_FD_200533 | JGI IMG/M metagenome (GOLD analysis project Ga0302314, IMG submission 200533) | Peat permafrost microbial communities from Stordalen Mire near Abisko, Sweden - III_Palsa_N2_3 | ecosystem: Environmental > Terrestrial > Soil > Palsa > Peat permafrost | place: Sweden... | reverse complement strand
GACCAGAACGAGGTCCAGGCCAGGCCGTGCGCCTTGGCCCAGGTCGCCAGGGTGGTGGCGTCGGCCAGGGTGAAGGTCTCGCTGGTGCCGGCGTCGTTGACGCCGATCATCGGGGTGACCGCCATCTTCGCCAGGGCCTGGGTGGAGCTGAGCGAGGTCCACACCGACTGCACCTGCGCGGCCGTGGCGGTGACCGACTCTTCCGCCAGTGTCGCCATGTCGCCGGGGAACGAGCTGCCGTAGTCCATCGCCATCACGTTGACCGCCGCGATGGAGGCGCCGTACGTCTCGGCGGACTGCAGCACGGCCACGCCGGCACTGGTCAGGCCGGTCGGCAGCACGGGGAGGGTGTACGAGACCTGAAGGCCGGCGTTGTTCTTCTCCAGCTGGGCGATCGCCTGGTTGCGCAGGTTGTTCGCCGCGGTGTCGTCGATCGCCGCGCCCTCGATGTCGAAGTCGATGTACGTGAGTTTGTACGCGCTGATCACCGACTGGTACGCCGCGACGGCCGCGGAGACCGAGGAGCAGTCCTGGGAGATCTCGTTGCCGTCCTCACCGCCGAAGGACGCGCGCACGTTGCCGCCCTCGGCTTCCAGCGCCGCGACGTTGCTGAGTGTCGCCGCGTCGTTGATCGCGGTCACGCCGCCCCACTCGGGGTCGCAGGTGCCGCCGTCGGTGATGAAGGCCAGGTTGAAGAACTTGGTACCCTCCGTCGCCGCGCCGGTGACCAGGTTGTACTGCGGGTACAGGCTCATGTCGGCGTACGGCGAGAAGCCGCCCATGGTGCCGCCGCCCTGCGGTGAGGTGGGCGTGGGCGAGGCGGTCGGCGAGGAGCCGGTCCCGCCGCAGGAGGCGCCGTTGAACGTACAGGTGGCGGGTGCACCGTTACCGGACACCTGGAAGCCGACGTCGACGCTCGCGCCGACGGCTATCGAGGCGTTCCAGCTCTCCGGGGTGATCGTGTAGGTCTGCCCGCTGATGGCCTCGTTGCCGTTCCACAGACTGGTGACGGTCTCGCCCGAGGGGAGGGAGAACACCAGGGTCCAGGTGGGCAGCGTCGCGCTGGAGTTGTTCGTGATCGTGTATTGGCCGACGTAGCCGCCGCTCCAGGAACTGGTCTCGGAGAAGGTGACGGTCGGGGCGGCCGCCTCGGCGCCGGAGGCCATCAGGAAGCCGGCGCCCACCGCCAGCACGGTCGCCACGGAGGCGACGGCGGTGAGTTTCGCGCGGCGCCTGGAGGGCTGCGGTCGGGTTGCGCCCTGGGCTGCGCCCCAAGTCGGGCCCGTGCTGTCGTCGGGCGCGTCGGGTGTGGCGTGAAGTTCCATGGTTGTGTCAATCCCCTTGCTCGTTGTTCGCCGCGATGCGGAAGGAAGGAACGAAGGGCCACGCCGAGCCCGGTGATTGAGTTAGAAGATAACCACGATCCGTATACGGTGCCAGAGGAAGGGCCGACCCAGTTTGAGTCGACCTGGTTTGAGTCGATCCGCCCTACTCGATCATGCGTTCTCCGGGACGGGTTGGCTGCGCAGCTGTTCGATCCGCGCGTGCTGCCGCTCGGCTTGATCCGGGTAGAGTTCGGCGAAGATCAGCTCGGACTTGGTCAACGCGGCGATCGCGGCCTCGCGGTCGTCCGCGGCCAGGTGCACCTCGGCCAGTTCGTTGAGAGCCCAGGCCTCGCCGAAGCGGTCGCCGATCTCTCTGCGCAGCCGCATGGCCTCATTGACGTGAGTGAACGCCGCGGACACCTCCCCACGGGCCAGTGCCACGTACATGAGGGTGAGAATCCCGTTGGCCAGGCTGTCCTTGTTGCCGAGTTCGCTGTTGAGCGTGTTGGCGGAGTTCGCGGCCTCCTCCGCCTCGTCATACCGGCCCAGATACCGCAGGCACGCGGAGAGGTTGGTCATCGCCACCCCCTCGCCTCGCCGGTAGCCGGACTTGCGCTGCATCTCCACGACGGTCTCGAACCGGGCGGCGGCCTCTTCCCAGTTTCCGGCCATCATGTGGGCGTTGCCCAGGATCGAACTTGCCGTCGCCTCGCCCGCGCCGTCCCCGACCTCGCGCAGCAGGGCCCCGGCCCGGTCCACCAACTCAATTCCCTGATCGATCTGCTGGATGCGCACGGAGAGCTGGCCCATGCTCATCAGGATCTGGCCCTGCGCATAGCGATCGCCGATGCGGCGCGCGCTGGCCAGTGCCACCTCGTGGGTGGCCTGCCAGTCTCCCCACTGGCAGGTCCTGTTGTAGAAGTTCTTCAATGTCACCGCGAGCCGCCAGGCGTGCTCGTCGGCTCCCTGTCCCGCGGCGCAGGCCACGGCGGCGGCCAGATTCGACTGTTCGACCCTGCCCCAGGCCAGGGCCGAGGCGAGGTCGGCGAACCTGGGCAGCGGCGCAGCGCCGCGCGGCAGATCACCGGTCTCGACCAGCGTGTGGTGCGGATCGACCAGCTCGGCGACGGCGATCGAGGCGTCCAGGTACCAGGTCAGCAGCTGACGGGAGGCCTTCTGGCGCTCGGCCAGGGGATCGGTCTCGTCGCAGCGTTCCACGGCGAAGGCACGCAGCAGGTCGTGCAGCACGTACCGGGCCGGCTCGTGCTCGGTCAGGATGTTCGAGGCGAGCAGTTCGGCGAGCGCGGTCCGGGTCGCGGGCGCGGACAGGTCCGCCAGGCTCCCGGCGACCTGCGCGGTGATATCAGTGCCGGGATACAGTCCCAGCAGCCGGAACAGCCGGGCGGCCGACTCGCTCAGTGCCTGGTAGGAGCGTTCGAACACGGCCCGGACGTCGGTGGCGGGGTCGCCGCCGTTGAGCACGTCGAGCCGGGTGCTCAGCTCACGAAGTCGGTCGACGAGCGCTCCCAGCGGACGGCCGCGCTCGTACCCGGCGTGCGCGGTCGCGATGTTCAGTGCCAGCGGCAGCCTCGCGCACAGGTCGACCAGCTCCGAGGCCGCCTGGTCCTCCGCACTGACCGCGTGCGACCCGAGCCGGGCGACGAGCAGGTCGCGGGCGTCGCGCCGGCTCAGCACGTCCAGGCGCAGCGGCCGGGCGCCCTCGGCCGCGACCAGGCTGGTCAGCCGGTTCCGGCTGGTGATCAGGACCAGGCAGCCCGAGCTCCCCGGTAGCAGTGGGCGTACTTGCTCGGCGTCCCGGGCGTTGTCCAGCACGACGAGCATCCGCCGGTCGGCCACCAGGCTGCGGTAGAGCGCTGACTGCTCCTCCAAGCCCGCCGGAATGCGTCCGGCCGGGACTCCGAGGGCGTCGATGAACCCGCGGACTGCCTGCTCCGGGCGCACGCTGACGCTGCGCGGATCGAACCCGCGGAGGTTCACGTAGAGCTGTCCGTCCGGGTAGTGCTCAGCGTACTGATGCGCCCAGTGCACCGCGAGCGCGGTCTTGCCGACGCCGGCCATCCCGTCGATCGTCAGGATCACCATCGCGGCCGCGCCGTCACCGGAATGTCCGGTCGTGCCGTTCTCATTCCGCGTAGCGCCTGCGCGGCTGGTGACGAGGTCCAGTTCGGCCTGCCGACCGGTGAAGTGCCGCACCCCGGCGGGCAGCTGGCGGGGAACGGGCGCTCCGGACGGCGCCGGCGGGGAGGCCCGAACGCTCGTGCTCGGTAAGGGCACGACCACGACCAGTTCGTCGTCCCCGGCGAGGATGCGCTCGTGCAGCTGCCGCAGCTCGGGCCCCGGCTCCACGCCCACCTGCTCGGCGAGCACACGGCGCGCATCGCGGTAGGCCTCCAGGGCTTCGCCCTGCCGCCCGGCGCGCACGAGCGCCAGCATCAACTGGGCACGGAACCGTTCCCGCAGCGGATAGCGCCCGGCCAGCTCCCGCAGCTTTGCCAGCATCTGGTCATGGTGGCCCAGGTGCAAGCCCGCCTCGATACCGTCCTCCAGCACCTGCAGGCGCAACTGGTCGAACCGGGGTACGAACTCTTCGCGCAGCACTTCGCTCGGCACGTCCATCAAGGGTGCGCCGCGCCACAGTTGCAGCGCGCTCGCCGCCGCTTCCGAGGCTTCCCTCCAGGAGGCGGCGCGCAGTTTCGCATCAGCGTCTCGGCATAAGGACTCGAATTGGAGCACGTCGAGTTCGTGCGGGTCCACCCGGATCAGATAGCCGGGCTCCTGGTGCACGATCCGATCGCCGATCCCCGGCCCCAGCGCCCGACGCAGTCGTTTGACATGACTGCGCAGCGTCGCCTCGGCTCCGGGCGGCGGCCGCCCGTCCCAGACAGCCTCGGCCAGCACGTCGGGGGAGACCGGCAGATTCGCCGACATCAGCAACGCGGCCAACAGCACCCGTAGTCGCGCCCCGGCCGGTTTGACTTCGAGTCCCGCCCCGTCGTCCACCGCGAGCGGTCCGAGGAGCGCGAACTGCACAGTGAACCTCCGAGAACTTACCTGCCCGGATATTCGCAGAGCTCGACGATGACCGGCACGTTCGTATGTTACCGCGCCCGGGTTGCACGTTCAAGCCCATGCGATTGCACGCGGATTGCACGCCCCGCCCGGCCTTGGCCCGCTCGGGTCCGCTCCAGGTTGCCCGCCAACTACATTAGAGCTAACATAGTTAGCACTAATCAAGTTGTGGCGCGACGACCCGCCGAGGAGAGGCTCTACCCCGTGGACCTGCGACAAGTGTTCGACGACCTGGTGCGGTTCGAGACAGACCTGTGGAACGATATCGACTCTCGGTTGCGAAGCGATTGCGGTGTGCCACTGGGCAGCCTGGAAGTGCTGCGCGTGATCGACCGCACCGAGCACTGCCGGGTCAACGACATAGCCGCCGCGCTGTCCATCACCGTCGGCGGCGCCAGCCAGGCCGTGGACCGACTGGAGAAGCGCGGCCACTGTGCGCGCCGGCCGCACCCGGCCGACCGCCGTTCCTCCAGCGTCGCCCTGACGGACGCCGGACGTGACGTGGTGAACGCCGCCGTCCCGGTCTTCGACGAGGAACTCGCCCGCCGCCTGGCCGACCCGCTCCCGGACGCGCGCCTGGCCGACTTCGGCGCCACCCTTGCCACCCTGCGCGCGGCCACACCCCACAAAGGAGAGACAGCATGACCACTCAGCAAGCCCGAGCAGTGCGCTTCGACGAGTACGGCGACCGGAACGTGCTGCACGTCGTCGACATCCCCATGCCAGTCCCGGACGCAGGCGACGTACTCGTCGAAGTCCGGGCCACCGGCGTCAACCCCGGCGAGATCAGCATCCGCTCCGGAGCCATGCGCGAAATGTTCCCCGCCACCTTCCCGTCCGGACAAGGTAGCGACCTGGCCGGCGTGGTGGTGGGCCTCGGCGAGGGCGTGACCGAGTTCGCGGTCGGCGACGAGGTCCTCGGCTACTCCTGGACCCGCTCCAGCCATGCCACCCACACCGTCGTCCCGGCCGCGCAACTGATCCCCAAGCCCGCAGAGCTGAGTTGGCCGGTCGCCGGATCCCTGTACGTCGTCGGATGCACCGCGTGGGCCGCCGTCAACGCCGTGGACCCCCAGCCGGGCGAGACCGTCGCAGTGTCGGCTGCGGCAGGGGGCGTCGGCACCGTCGTCGTCCAACTGCTCGCCGCGCGCGGCGTGCGCGTCCTGGGTATCGCGTCCGCGGCGAACGCGGACTGGCTGGCCGAGCACGGCGCGGTTCACGTCCCGTACGGCGAGGGCCTGGCACAGAATCTGACCGCCGCGGCGCCCGACGGGATCGACGCGTTCATCGATCTGTTCGGCCCGGAGTACCTGAGGCTGGCCGTGGACCTCGGGATCCCGCTGGACCGGATCGAAACGATCATCTCCTTCGCGGAGGCCGCCAAGTTGGGCACCAAGAGCGAGGGCAGTGCGGTCGCGTCCAACCGCGAGGTGCTGAGCGAGATGGCCGGGCACGTCGCGGCCGGCCGGATCGAGATCCCGATCGCCGCCACCTATCCCCTCGACGACGTGCGCGAAGCCTACGCGCAGCTCGAACAGCGCCACACTCGCGGAAAGATCGTCCTGATTCCCTGACTCCTCGTCAACCACCTGCGGGATCGCGGTAAGTCTTGACATTCAAGAGGTCTAGTCCAATTATTGGGCTCGGCCGTAAGGAGAGTGCCGGCGAAATCCACACCCGGCCGGTCGTCGAACGTCGTGACGCCCTGCGGCCGCCAACCGCGCGATCCCGGGCACCGATACCTCCCGGGTTCCGCGCCTTCACGAGTGGGAGTATGAATGGCGTCACACACCTCTCTGCGCGCTGCAATCAGCGCGTTCGCCCTCATCGCGGCCTCCACCGGCCTGGTGGGCCTGACCGGATCGGCCGCGCAGGCGTCCGAGTCCCACGCGGTCAAGGCGATGCCGAACCACGTGTTCGCGCCGTATTTCGAGGCCTACAACGGCGACGACCCGGCCACCCTGTCCCAGGAATCCGGGGCCAAGTACCTGGTCTTCGCCTTCATCGAGACCGCCGCCGCGGGTTCCTGCACCGCGTACTGGAACGGCAGCACCAGCCAGCCGCTCACCCAGGCCACCTTCGGCAGCGAGATCGCCCAGATCCAGGCCGCGGGCGGAAACGTCGTGCCCTCGTTCGGCGGATACACGGCCGACACCACCGACACCGACATCGCTGACAGCTGTACCAGTGTCAGCGCGATCGCTTCGGTATATGAGAATCTCGTCACCACCTACCACATCTCGCGGATCGACCTGGACATCGAGGCCGACTCGCTGACCAACACGGCCGGCATCGAGCGGCGCAACGAGGCCGTCGCGCAGACCGAGGCCTGGGCGAAGCGCAAGCGGGTCCCGCTCCAGTTCTCCTACACCATCCCGAGCGCCACGACGGGACTGACCGCCACCGGCCTGGCGGTGCTGCAGAACGCGCAGGCCGTGGGCGCGAAGGTCAGCGTCGTGAACGCGATGACCTTCGACTACTACATCGGCACCGCGCAGGAGATGGCGACCGACACCGAGACCGCGGGCCAGGGCCTGTACAACCAGCTCAAGACCCTGCACCCGCACGAATCCTCCCGGGACCTGTGGGACTCGATCGGCATCACCGAGATGCCCGGCATCGACGACTTCGGCCCCGACGAGACCTTCACCCAGGCCGACGCGTGGACCGTGCTGAGCTGGGCCGAGGCCAAGGGAATCAACACGCTGTCCTTCTGGGCGCTCCAGCGGGACAACGGCGCCTGCCCCGGCACCCAGGGCGCCGGGTCCTGCTCCGGCGTCACCCAGCCGACCTGGTTCTTCAGCAACACCTTCGAGCCGTTCACCAACTCGCACCGACGCTGGTAGTCGGTAATCCTCTGTGAGGATCTGAGGCAGTGCCCCCGGCCCCGGCCGGCGGCACTGCTTTTTCCGTTTTCAGCATCAGAGAGCTCATGGCTCTGAGGACTCTCAGGGCACTCAGTGCCCTCAGCGCCCTCAGGACCCTCAAACAGCGGGGGTCTGCGCGACGATTCCCAGGCCGGGCAGCACGATCGCCTGCGGCAGCCGGGTGAGCGCCGCGCCGGGCAGCCGGATCTTCGAGCCGCGGATCCCGGAGCCGACGACGACGCTGGGGGCCTCGGCCACGGCCGGGTCGACCAGGATCGGCCAGTCGGCGGGCAGCCCGATCGGGGTGATCCCGCCGTACTCCATGCCGGTCAGGGTGACCGCGTCGTCCATCGGCGCGAAGGAGATCTTCCGCGCGCCCAGGTGCCGGCGGACCAGGCCGTTGATATCCGCGCGGGTGGTGGCCAGGATCATGCAGGCGGCGTAGGTGGTCTCGCCGGCCCGCTTGGCCGCGACGATCACGCAGTTCGCCGACTCGTCGAGGCCGACCCCGTAGGCGGCGCAGAACGCGGCGGTGTCGGCCAGGTCCGGGTCGATGGCGGTGACCCGGATCTGGTCGAGGTCCAGCACCGCGCCGTGGGCGTGAAGTGCGCTTGTGGTCGGGGCGGCCAGAAGGTCCGGCCGGTCGATGGCGGAGTGGTACTCGGCAGTGGTGGTCATGACGGCCAGTATCTCGCGAGTGAGGCCGATACTCCCACCGGGCCTGTCGAGTGCGGCCCACTTTATGTGCATAGGTGATGATGGTGCGGGTAGCCGGTGATCACACAGGAAGGGGCGGCGCGTATGTGGCTCGTCGCGGCGGTGGCCGGCGCCTTGGCCGTGCTCAGCGGCCTGGTCTCGCCGCACTCGGCCGGTCAGGTGGTCGGCCAGGTCGGGCCGGTCCTGCTGTTCCTGGCCGGAATCACGGTGGTGGCCGAACTCGCGGACGCGGCCGGGGTGTTCGCCGCGGCCGCGGGCCTGGCCGCCCGGCTCGGCGGCGGGAGCGTGCGCAGGCTCTTCGCGCTGATCCTCGTCCTGGGGACCGCGACCACGCTGGTGCTGAGCCTGGACACCACCGCGGTGCTGCTCACGCCGGTCGTCCTGGTACTCGCCGACCGGCTGGAGATCTCTCCGGTGCCGTTCGCGATGGCCACCGTGTGGCTGGCCAACACCGCCAGCCTGCTGCTTCCGGTCTCCAATCTGACCAACCTGCTGGCGATGCGCACGCTCGGGCTCTCGGTCACCGGATTCGCCGCCCGCACGTGGCTCGCGGCGATCGCGGCGCTGGTCGTCACGGTCCTGGTGCTCACGGTGCGCTATCGGCGGGACCTGGTCGGGCGCTACGTGATTCCGGCCCGGGAACCGGCGGCCGACCGGCCGCTGTTGCGGGCTTCGAGCCTGGTGTGCTTGGCAGTCGGGCCGTTGTTCGTCGCCGGGGCGAACGTCGCGGTGGTCGCCTGCGGCGCGGCGGCGGTGCTGGCCGGGCTGTTCGCTGTGCGCAGCCGGGAGACGCTGCGGTTGTCGCTGCTGCCCTGGCGGCTGGTGCTGCTCGTCTTCGGCCTGTTCCTGGTGGTGCGGGCCGGGCAGGACCACGGTCTGGGCCGATTTCTGTCCGACGCGGCCGGGACCTCGGCGTCCGGGCCGGGGCTGCTGCGCATGGCCGGGGTGAGCGCGGCCACGGCCAACCTGGCCAACAATCTGCCCGCGTTCGCCGCCCTGCAACCGGTCGCCGGGGCCTCCGTCCCGCGCATGCTCGCACTCCTGATTGGTACGAACCTCGGCCCGTTGATCCTGCTGTGGGGATCACTGGCCACCTTGCTCTGGCGCGAGCGCTGCGTCGCGCGCGGTGTGCGCATCAGCGCCCGCGAATTCGCGATCGTCGGCGCGATCGGCGTGCCGCTGCTGCTCACGGCCGCCGTGCTCGGGCTGATCGCGGTCGGCTGACCGCGCCGACGGTCGCGCGATCTTACCCGTTCCCGAGTCGTCCGACGTCCGAATTCGCCAAGCCCTGTCAGGAGTTTTCGCTTCTTTAGCTACCCCGTCTACCCACATACCAGGGTATTGGAATCCACTCTTTCGCGTGATAGTCAGACTTTTCTCGACCAGCGAGGATTGAGCTTATGGCCCGACCGCTTGAACCGCGGCGGCGGGCTCCGCCATCGACAAGGGAGGGCATGACCGATGACGACCGATTCCGGTGCCATTGCCGACGAACAGGACGTTCAGCAGAGCCTGGGCACCGCGGCCGCCAAGAATCTGGCGACGACGACCAAAACACCCCCGCAGATGCAGGGCATCACGTCCCGGTGGCTGCTGCGCGTGCTGCCGTGGGTCGAGGTATCCGGTGGCACCTACCGGGTCAACCGCCGGCTGAGCCACGCGGTCGGCCGGGGACGGGTGAGCTTCGTCCAGACGGGCGATGACGTGCGCCTTGTGCCCCAGACGCTGGCCGAGATCCCGCTCCTGCGCGATCTGGACGACGACGGGCTTCTCGACGCCATCGCGCAGCAGTTCGTCCAGCGGGAGGTCGCCGCCGGGGAGGTGTTGGTGGAGGCGGGCCGGCCGATCGAGCAGGTGCTGCTGATCGCGCACGGCAAGATCACCAGGCGGGGCACCGGAAAGTACGGCGTGGACACGGTCCTGGGCGTGCTCTCCGACGGAGACCACTTCGGCGACGACGTCCTCGCGGATCCCGCGGCCGTGTGGGAGTACACCGCGACGGCCGCCACCGCCAGCACGGTCCTGACACTCGACAGCTTCGCTTTCGCCGCCCTGACCGAACGCTCCGCCGCGCTGCGCGGACGGATCAGCGCGTACCTCGAAACGCTGGGCCGCGAGCAGGACAAGCACGGCCAGGCCGAGATCGGCATGTCCGCCGGGCACGAGGGCGAGTACGAACTCCCAGGCGCCTTCGTCGACTACGAACTCAACCCGCGCGAGTACGAACTGAGCGTCGCGCAGACCGTCCTGCGCGTGCACAGCCGGGTCGCGGATCTCTACAACCAGCCGATGAACCAGATCGAGCACCAGTTGAAGCTCACAGTCCAGGCGCTGCGTGAGCGCCAGGAATTCGAGATTGTCAACAACAAGGAGTTCGGCCTGCTGCACAACGCCGACTACAGCCAGCGGATCAGCACCCACTCCGGCCCGCCCACCCCGGACGACCTCGACGAGCTGCTCAGCCGCCGGCGCAGCACCAAGTTCATCTTCGCCCATCCGCGCGCGATCGCCGCCTTCGGCCGCGAGTGCAACAAGCGCGGCCTGTACCCGAGCGCCGTCACGATCAACGACCACTCGCTGCCCGCCTGGCGCGGCGTGCCGATCCTGCCGTGCGGCAAGATCCCGGTCGACGCCGCGGGCACCAGCTCGATCATCGCCGTGCGCACCGGGGAGGACGACCAGGGCGTGGTCGGCCTGCACCAGACCGGCATCCCGGACGAGGTCGAGCCCGGCCTCAACGTCCGGTTCATGGGCATCAACGAGAAAGCCGTCATCTCGTACCTGGTCAGCGCGTACTACTCGGCGGCCGTCCTGGTTCCCGACGCCCTCGGCATCCTGGAGAACGTCGAGGTGCACCAGCACGACTGAGTCCTCGGGGGAGGGCAGGCGAGACAACAACAAAGCGCGCCGTCCGGACCCGGCCCGTCCGCGAGGCGCCGGGCCGGGACGGTCGGCGCGCCCAAGATCTGCGCGCGACCACGCCCCTGAGCCGGACGCGCCCATCCGGCTTCCACCAGCGAGAGAGCGGAGACCATGTACGCGACACAAGAATCCGGCGAGCACGAGGACACCCCTCCGTTTTCGACCTCACAGCCCCCGCCCTGGCTCCGACCGTCCGGCCTGGGCACGTCCGCCGCCGTGCTGTCTCTCACACAGCCCGGCGGGTGCACGGGAGCCGTGCCTCCGACTGCCCGGACTACCTCCGGAGGGTTGGGCGGCAGCGCGGTCCGGGGCGACTGGAGCGATCCGTCCGCCTATGCCGAACGCGAGTGGGGGGACGGATCCTTCTCCCCGCTCTACTGTCCGCGGACCGAACGCATCAACGACGCGCTCGGGGCCGAGGTCGACGCACGGCTGATCGCCTGGGCCGCCGGCCTCGGGTGCAGCGCCGACGAACTCGACGCGCTGGGCAAGGTCAGATTCGGCCGGCTGATCATGCTCACCCACCCGGACACCGAGGACCCCGACGCACTGCTCGTCGCCGCCCAGATGAACACGGCCTGGTGGGCGGCCGACGACTACTACGCGGACAGCACGGAGGCGGGCGCCGACCCGACGCAGCTACCCCAGCGCCTGATCCTCGCCATGGCGGCGCTGGACCCGCTGCCGCCGGCCGGGGACCTCACCGCCGATCTCGACCAGGCACTCGGCGAGGACCTCGTCCTCAGGATGCTGAGTTCCGCGGTCGGGCATCTGGGGCGGCACGGTTCGCCGACCCAGGTCCAGCGGGCGTGCTACGCGACGTTCTCGATGTTCGTGTCCTGGAACGCGTACGCCGCCTGGCGGGAGGAAGGCAAACTCCCGCCCGCATGGAAGTACCTGGCGGCCCGCCAGCACGACAGCTTCTACACGTCGATGACCTTGATCGACGCGGTCGGCGCCTACGAACTCCCGGCAGCCCTCTTCTACGATCCGCGGGTCCGGCGCGCCGCCTTCCAGGCGGGAACGGCAAGCGTCCTGGTCAACGACCTGTTCTCGGTGGCCAAGGACGCGGCCGACGAGAAGCCGGTGTGCAACATGGTCGCGCTGCTCGCGGCGGACAACGACTGCTCCGTGGAGGAGGCGACCGAGATGACCGTCGCGATGCACAACGACTTCGTCCACGGATTCGAGGACATCCACCGGGAACTGGCGTCGGTGCCTTCGGCGGAGCTTCAACGATTCATGCGCGGTATGCGGGCCTGGATGGGCGGCAGCTTCGAGTGGCACGCCACCAACCCCCGTTACGCGTAACCCGAGACAACGCACACACGCACACACGCACAACATCCAACCAATCTGTAGCGAAAGGAACCGCTATGACCGCCACCACAACCGCCATCGACGGCGTTCTGCGCACCCAGTACCAGAGGTCTGTGGCCGAGTACTGGAACGTCGAGAAGGACCCGGTGAACCTGCGCCTCGGTGACGTCGACGGGCTCTACCACCACCATTACGGCATCGGTGACGTCGACTGGTCGGTCCTGGACGCGCAACCGGACGAGCGCGACGAACGGATCATCGCCGAACTGCACCGGCTGGAGTCCGCGCAGGCGCAGTTCCTGCTCGACCACCTCGGCCCGGTCCGGCCGCAGGACCGGCTGCTGGACTCCGGCTGCGGCCGTGGCGGCACCAGCATCATGTCCAACGCGCGCTTCGGCTGCTACCAGGACGGCATCTCGATCAGCCAGCAGCAGGTCGAGTTCGCCAACAACCAGGCGAAACTGCGCGACGTGCAGGACAAGGTGCACTTCCACTTCCGCAATATGCTCGACACGGGGTTCGACCCCGGCTCGTTCCAGGCGATCTGGAACAACGAGTCGACCATGTATGTCGACCTCGGCGCGCTGTTCGCCGAATACGCCCGGATCATCAAGCCCGGCGGCCGGTACGTGACGATCACCGGGGCGAGCAACGACACCTTCGGCCTGCCGTCCAAATCAGTGTGCGACATCAACGCCCGCTACATCTGCGACATCCACCCCCGCAGCGAGTACTTCAAGGCGATGGCCGCGAACGGCTTCGTCCCGATCACCGTGGTGGACCTGACCGAGACGACCATCCCGTACTGGGAACTGCGGGCGAAGTCCTCGGTGGCCACCGGCGTCGAGGACCCGTTCCTGACCGCGTACAAGGAGGGCAGCTTCCAGTACCTGCTGATCGCGGCCGACAAGATCTGATCGAAAACGCCCGCCCAACCGGTCCGGACCGGTTGGGCGGGCGTTTTCGATCAGGTGCGTCGGCCTTAGCTGGCGGCCTTCCAGACGTCGGAGAAGGTTCCACCGGAGATCGTGCCCGGCTGCGCCTTCACGTCCCGGCTGCCCTCCATGATGATCTCGGTGGGGGAGAGGCTGCCCAGCGCCGTGCCGCCGGCGGTGGCGCCGGTGAAGGTGACCGTGCCGAAGTCGGAGAGCTTCGCTATCTGCCCGTTGACCTCGGTGGCCTCCGCGATGACCTCGGCCGAGGAGTCCTGGTAGCCGGAGGAGCCGGCGTGGGTGGTGCTCTTGGACCAGCCCGCGGTGGAGTCCGTCAGGACCATGGTGAAGGTGCCGTTGCCGTTGTCCGTGACGCTGGCGCTCAGCTGGTCGCCGGGCGAGACGGTGACCGAGTACGGGCTCTCCGCCGCGGGCAGCACCTCCCACCAGGCACCGTATTCGGCCTTGCCGCCGACGCAGTCGGCCTCGGTGCCGGTCTGCTCCAGTGCGGAGTTGCTGTATCCGTCCAGGCCCACCCAGTACGAGGAGTATGTACTCTTCGACGTGCAGGTCACGGCGGGCTGGACCCACGAGGACGAGACGGACTTGAAGCTGCCGGTGGCGCCGGTGGCGGCGTAGCCGGACCAGTTGCTGGACTCCACGGAGGTGTTCGTACCGCCGAGCAGCTTGTGCAGGTTGTGGCTCTCCTGCCGCGCCATCGCGGCGCTGATCTGGGCCGGACGGGCCGAGTGGGCGGCCGGGGCGGCCTGGGTGGCGAACGCGGCGGGGGTGGCGATCGCGGCCGCGACACCGGCGGCGCCGACGGCGAGCAGGCGGAATGAAGATCTCTGGGACACGGAGGACTCCCTCGTTGGTGGTACCGGCGATGGTCCGGCAGCCGCGGTTCGCAACTGCCTGACGTGGAGGAATGTCGGGTGGGGAGAAGCTGATCGCTTCGTCCGACTGACGAAAGCTTGCGCGGCGGCGACCGGCGAGGGCAAGACGTACGGGGCCGTTAAGTCTTGAGGGAATTACCGCCGAGGCCAACCAAGGTGTAACGCACTGGAAACAATAGGTGTATGGACGACCCGGCATCCCCCAGGTACGTTGCACACCAACGGCTTCACATCACCGTTCCGGATCCTGGGCAAATCCGGCCGACGTGGAGCATGCCGGGAAAAGGCTGTTTTCCGGTGTGGCGCGACCAGAGAAAGGACCTGGCGTTCTCATGGAGGCTGGCCCCGTGGTGTCCATTGTCGGCCACGAGACTTCTGGACGGGCGACTGCTGATCGCGCGATTGTTGAACGGGAGAATGGGGATCTGGGCCGGTTGCTGTGCGCCGGCCCGTTCCACGAGGCGCTGCGCGCGGCCATCGCGGCCAGCGGACTGAGCCTGGACCGGATCCAGGATCGACTGTCCCGGCAAGGCGCCACGGTTTCCGTCGCCACTCTCAGTTCCTGGCAGTCGGGCCGATACCGGCCGGAGCGACCGCGCTCGATGGCGGTGCTCGCGGTCTTGGAGGAAGTGCTGCTCCTGCCGCGCGGGTCCTTGGCCGCACTGCTCGGCCCGCCGCGCCCGCGCGGACGCTGGCTGCCCACGGCCGTGGACCGGGACGGCCTCGCCGCCACCTGGTCCGGCGCCGACGACATCAACAGTGCACTACGCCGGGTGGACACGCGCTGGGACGAATGCCTGACCCGGATCAGCTGCCACACCAAACTGGAACTGGACGCACAGGGCCGCGAACGCTCGATGCACAGCCGCCAGGTACTGCGCGCGGACTGCGACGGCCCGGACCGGTGGATCACGGTCTACCAGCTGGACGCCCCCGGAATGCCGCCTCGCCTCCACGTCAACGCACCGTGCCGGACCGGCCGGGCGATCGAGTCACCAGAGCAGGGGCTGCTGGTGGCGGAGATCCTCTTCGACCATCCGCTGACCCGCGGCGAAACGGTCATCATCGAGTACTACCTCGAACTCCGCCCGCCCAGACCTTACTCCACCCTGATGCAGTCCAAACTGCACGTGCCGGTACGCGAGTACGTCATGGAGGTGCAATTCGATCCAGAGGCCCTGCCAGGCACCTGCCACTCGTTCCGCACCACGGAACCCGACTCGCGTCCACAGGAGCGACTGTTACGTCTGGACGCGGTCGGCTCGGTCCACGCGGTGGCGCTGGCCGTGGGGCCGTGCCGGTTGGGCATCCGCTGGACGTGGGACTGACTGATGCGCGGTTCTCGCGTGAGCCGGCCCGGTTGCGGCAGTTCCGTGCAGATGTATACGGGTGCTTTTCCCGGTGGGCGGTATGTCGACGGGCTGGCGATGGTGCAGGTGCGCGCGTTGAGCGCTAGTCAACTCGGACGATCACGTATCTCGATGTGGCAGACACTTCCGTCGTCTCGCTACTGAGCGGCAGGCCGATCGGCACGAGTTCGAAATCACCTGCATCGCAGTCGTCCGAGATTCGATGATGTCGGGAGGTGGTGTAGGTGTCGAGGTACTGCAACACGAGCGCGGTGCTGTGGCTGAAGTCGCTCACGCATATGGTCGCCCCCTCAGGAATCGCCGCCAGCGCCTGCTGCTGCTGCCCAACGCTGGGTGACGAGATCGCTGCGGACATCTTCCCCTGAACGAACCTCACATCTTCGTCCACGTTG
>Ga0302314_10010964_pt1 | contig 15832 bp, 10 predicted proteins | sample III_Palsa_N2_3_FD_200533 | JGI IMG/M metagenome (GOLD analysis project Ga0302314, IMG submission 200533) | Peat permafrost microbial communities from Stordalen Mire near Abisko, Sweden - III_Palsa_N2_3 | ecosystem: Environmental > Terrestrial > Soil > Palsa > Peat permafrost | place: Sweden... | reverse complement strand
GACGGGTCGAGCGTCTCCGACTGCACGCGGTCGGCGGCGTCCACCGTGTAGTTAGTGCTTGTCGCCCCGTTGTCGGTGACCCGCTTGACCAGGTTCCCCGCGGCGTCGTAAGTGTCGGATTCCTCGACATACGAGGAGCTGCCGTCCGAGCTGCTGCGCGTGATGGAGGCGACGAGGCCGTTGTCTGTGTACCCGTAGCTGGTGACGTCGCCCATCGCGTCGGTGATGGACGCGAGCCGCCCGGCCGGATCATAGCTGCGTGACGACTCCACCAGGGATCCCGCGGATTGCTGTCCCACGAGGCCGCCGGCGTAATTCTGCAGCGTCGCCGTCAGTAGCTGGCCGTCGGCGTCGTAGGCGTAGTCCGTCACGTTGCCGTTGGGATCGGTCTCGCTGGCCTTGTCGCCGTAGGCGTCGTACGTGTACTGCGTCTCGCCGCCAGCCGCGTCGGTGTAGGTCTTCACCAGGTCATGGCCGTCATAGGTATACGAAACGGTGCGTGCGGCGTCGCCGCCGGTGGTGTCCTTGACCGTCTGGGACAGCACGTCACCGTCGGCGTCGTACGTCGTATCCGTCTCCGCGGTGTGCTGCGCACCCGTGACCCGGTCGGTGACCTCGGGGTCGGTCTCGGTGACCACGTCGCCGTTGGCGTCGTACGCGTACGTCGTCGTCAGGCCATCGGGGTAGGAGTTGGAGATGACGGTCGTGGAGGTCACCCTGCCCACGCCGTCGTAGGAGTACTGAGTCGTCTCCCCGTCCGGGTCGGTCGTCTCCGCGATGTCGCCGTCGGCGTAGTACTCGGCGGTGGTGACCGCACCGCCTGGGCTTGTCTCCTTGTACTCAAGACCCCTCGGCGGTATCGCGCCGTTGTAACCGCCGGTGGCGGTCGTTCCGTCGGTGTACGCGTAGCTGGTGGTCCGCCCCGAGGCGAAGCCAGCCACCGGCGGGGTCGTCACCGCGGTGACGTTGCCCTTGGCGTTGTAGGTGTAGGACGTCTGATAGGCGGTGTCCGACGCCGCGGACGACCTGCCGTCGCTCGAGGTCAGCATCATGTCGTTGCGCGGATCCGGCGCCAGGTCCAGGGTCGTATCGTCCGGGTAGTAGCTGTAGTAAGAGGTCGAGCACTGCCGGGTTGCCTGATCCTGGCAGGTGGTGCTCGACACGGTGTTACCGCGCGTGTCGTACCCGGTCTCGGTGACGTCGCCGTTCGGGTCGTCCACCACGTCCTGGAAGCCGTCGACGTCATAGCCGTAGCTGGTGCGATTGCCCAGGCCATCGGTCTCGGACAGGATCCGGCCGCCGTGCAGCGGATCGTAGGTGAAGCTGACCGTCTTGCCGGCGGGATCGGTCACGGACTCGTACTCGACCGGAGTTAGCCCGGTTGAGTACGTGGCCGCGCTCCACAGGTCGGTGGCCACGTTGGAGTCGACCTGATAGTCGTAGAACGAGACCTCGCCCAGGTCGCCGGTGAAGTAGGTGCGGTATCCGGTGCCGCCGTCGCCGCTGTGTGGCTCATCTGGCCATGACCCGCCGAGGAAGCCCGCGCCGAGGTAGGCGTAGGCCAGCGCGCCGCCATCGACCGCCGTGTCCAGCGTGGCCTGAAGCTTGCCGTCCAGGTACAGCGTCTCGGTGCCGGTGCCGCCCGTCAGGACGACATTGTGCCACTTGCCGTCGTCGACCGGCCCGGTCGACAGCATGGGATCGGCCTGGCCGTTCCAGAACTCGGCGTTGAGATCGCCGCCGGTCCCGATGTAAAGCTCCGCGACATAGCCGCCGGCCACCGAGCTGTCGGTGATCGGGGAGTCGGACGAGGAGAAGATCACGCCGCCCGCCGTGCTTGTCTTGAACCACAGGCTGATCGCCTCGCCCCCGCTTGACTTGAGCAGGCCGGTTGGCAGGCTTATGTAGGAGGACGAGCCGTCGAACCCGTCCGCCCGCGAGTCGGAGAACGGGCCGTCCACACCCTCCGTTACATCGTTGTACACCGCGGTCCCGCCGTTGACCTGGTTGAGAGCGTCGGTGGTGCCGCTGTCGTTGAGCCGCCAGTAGTCGACAGGCTGGGTGCCGAGCACCGCCGACCGGTACTCCTGCGAGGACCCGGTCACCGACGGCGTGCCGACGCCCCAGGTGCCGCCGTTGGAGTCGGTCACCGAGGTCACCTGCCCGGTCAGCGGGTCGTAGGCGGCCTTCGCGTAGACGCTGCCCGACGGCCTTGTCACCTGCGTGACCAGTTTCGCGGTGTGGGTGCCCGCCGTGTACAGCGAGGCGACCTCGCTGGCGGTCAGCGACTGGTCCCAGATCGACGCGTCCGACAGGTAGCCCACGTAGTAATCCGCGTAACCCTCCGAGCCGTTCTGGCCTAGGTGCGTCTCGTCCGGCCAGCTTCCGCCGAGGAACCCGGCGCCCAGGTAATCAGCCTGCTGACCGGTCAGCGTGATCGTGCCCGATCGGGACCCGATCTTCGTGCCGTCCAGGTACAGCGACTGCGTGTTCCCTGCCGCGGTCATGACCACCTGATGCCAGGACCCGTCATTGACCGCCACCGTCGACGTCATCGGATCGACGTTGTTGTTCCAGAACTGCGCGTTCAGCTTCCCGTCCGAGCCAACGTAGATCGCCGGCGTGTACCCGCTGGTCGTCGTGGCGTCCGTCACGGGGTCGGCCTGGTAGGAGAACAGGACGCCCTGAACGGTGGCGCTGGTCTTGAACCACAATGACACGCTCATGAACCCCGCCTGGTTCACCAGGCTTTTGGGCAGCTTGACGGAAGACGAACTGCCGTCCAGGTGCGGAACCTTCGCCGACGATCCGGCCAGGCCGCTGCTCGCGTCCGCAAGGGTCGCACCCGAGTATGTCGCGTTGTCCGTGCCCTCGTTCATCAGCACCGAGCTGGCCGCCGCCGTCCCGGACGTCTCGTCGAGCCGCCAGTAGGAGCTCGGCCCCGAGTCGAGCACCGATTCCGGGTAGTCCGACCCGTTCGTGTACGAGTAGGCGGTGCAGGCGGTCGTGCTCGACGGCGGGCAGACCGAGGACAGTGCGTCCCCCGTGTACTGATAGCCCCAGGTCAGCCCGGTGCTCTGGCCCGCCGTCACCGGATCGGTGGCGACCGATGCCACGTGCGGGTACGACCCGCCCAACGCAGCCGCCGACGCCCAGGTCACGTACAGCGCCCGCCTGGAGGCTGAGGTCATCGTGGTGATCTCGCCCGACGAGTTGTAGGCGAACGTCTCCATGTGCCCGAACGCGTCGGCGATCGACGAGATGCCGTAGCCACCCGAGGCGAGCGACTGAGTGAAGGTGTAGACGCTGTCGTTCTTGTCGGTGAGGGTGAACCCCCCAGACACGGCCCGCAGCTCCGCATACCGGCCGGGCGGCGGGGAGTACGAGCCGTCGGAGTTCAGGCCGAACGCGACCTGCTCGCCGTCGGGATACGTCACCACCTGGGTCGCCGTTGTCCCCGCCGAGTCCGGCTGGCCCGGCTGCACCTTCATGTCAAGCACCGTCGACCAGCCGGCACCGAACGCCCCGGCCTGACGCGGGTCGGCGCTGTTGTAGTCGCGGGTTATCTCAAGGGCAGGTCCCACGGTGGGGACCTTGGCGTCCGTCGCCGACGTCGTCCAGTTGCCTGTCGCGGGATCGAATCCCGGGCCTGCCGTGTTCTGCGACAGTCCCGACGTGATGAGCGGCTGCGGTACCGGCGTGGTGAAGTAGTTGATCGACGGGCTCGCGCTGTAGTCGAGGCCGTCGTAGTCCTGGACCGTCCAGTAATAGGTCTGCCCCCAGGACAGGTCCCCCGTGGGCACCGTCCAGTCCATGGACGACACCAGGCCGGAGCTGGCGACCTTGGTGCCGGTCGACGTGTAGACCGTGAAGTCGTACTGCAGCGAGTCCGGCCAGCTGTCCGGATCGGAGCCCGAGGCGATCAGCTCCGGCGTGAGATCGGGCGAGCTGTAGTTGTCCGGCGGGTACTGCTGGTCGATCTGCGGCTGCTGATCGGCCGAGTACGTCATCTCCAGGTACGGCAGGCAGTTTCCGGTGCAGTCCCCGCCGGCCGAACTTGGCACGGCGGTGTTGTTGTTATCCGCTCCGTCGAACTGCTTCCACCCGCCCGCATTGGTGGTGGACGCCTCGACCGCGAACCCGTCGTTCGGCACGGACTCGCCCAGCGTCCATTCGTTGAGCAGGTTCAGGCCCGTGCTGTTCAGCGGGATGCTGATCCACGCACCCGTTCCCGTTTCGCCGCCGGTGTTGCCGCAGGCGGCCGCCGATGCGACGGTCGTCTCCGATCCGATCACACTTCCGGTCGACGGTCCCGGGTACGACACGTCGCTTGACGGGGACCAGGACGAGGTCACCTGGTACAGGTTCAACGTGGCGGCGCTTGAGCACTGGTAGGCCCAGACGTCAAACATGTTTTCCGAAGACGCCGTGATGTGGAAATCCGGCAGCAGGTCGCCGACCTCACCTGACACGTCGAGGAACGCGTTTGAGCGGTCCGTGCCGTTGTAGCCGACCGGGAGGAACTCCGTGTCCTCGTTGTCGGCCGGGCTCGTGTCCCAGGTCACCGCGTACGTGGTGTGATTGACGGCGGGGTGAATCGAGGGATCCACGGTCACCGGGAACTCGCGGTCAGGCGCGTCAAGCCACGACTTGTCCAGCGTCATCCGCAGCGCCGTGCCGCCGTCGTAGGGAACGAGCGCGTACGTGAGCTGGGTTGTCGCCTGCGACGGCCCCTTGTCCATGTCGACAGGCCCGGACGTGGCCGTCGCGGGCGGAATCACCTCGGCGACCGTTCCGTCCGCGGCCACCAGGTCGACCGTCTCGTTGCGAAGCACTGGTGTGAGCCCGGTCAGGCTGAGCGGGAAAAGCCAGGTCGTCGGTGCGTCCGCCGAATGCAGCACCAGCGATTCGCTGATCCCGGCCATCGTTCCTGACTCCACGACGTCCGTCGCAGGAAGCGCATCGGCGTAGGTCATCGACGCGCCTGCCGCGGTGCCCGGCACGGCGGCCGCCCCCGACAGGCCGAATGACACGCTCGTGCCCGCGGTGCCGCCGGAAACCGATGCCAGGCTGGCCGCGTCGGCCGTGCCCGCGAAGCTCACGGACAGCGAGTTCGCGCTCTCCCGCCAGCGCCCGCCGTCGCCCTTGACGAGGGTGGGGTCGATCGGCGCCCATGTTCCTGACGCGCTCCGGTAGTTCACCGGGGTCCCGTACACATGCCGGGTGTAGCTGCCGTCCGCGTTCTTGTACAGCTCCGATGTCGCCGTGGTCGCGGACGCGACCAGCTTGCTCGTGCTTGGGCTGAAGCTCGCCCCGGTACCAGCGCCCGCCGGCCCCGTGACGTACTTGTTCGCCGACGGAGCGTGGTACTGGAATGGGGCGGCCTGCCCGCGGCCCTTCCCTGGCGGCAGTCCCGCGGCCCGGCCGACCGCGCTTGTCACGGCCGCGGGCACCTGACCGGGATGCGCCGGCGCGCTGCCCGACCGCTGCACGGGCGTCTTGGGCGCGGCAGGGTGCGTATCCGTCGCCCAGTCGAGCAGCCGAACCGCCGACGACCTGACGTCCGCGGCGGAAGGCAGGCGCAGTGCCGTCGCCCCCGGCACCGTTCCGGTCGCGGCCAGCGGCAACGACAGCGCCAGCATCGCGACTCCCGCCCGCCCGGCGGATGTCCCCGCACGCCCGGTGGATGTCCGACCCGGTCGGCCAAGCCCGGCAGCACGCCACGGCCGACGAACCCGCCGCGCATGATGCAACACCAACCGCAGACGATCCCGCATGAACGCTCCGCATCAGAAGTAACTGAAGGCGACGGGAGCTTCTCATATCGAGATAAACCATCACAACCGAAAAATTATAACTTTCTTAACACTATCTAACAGTCAGTAAAGATGAGCACTTCCGGTGGCACATGTCCGATTATTCGTTACTTAGCGCAAGCAATTAATTCGAGCTCACGTCGGTGGTGACCATCGCGCCCACGGCGCTTCGCAGCCCGGTCCGCGACGCCGATGCCGCCGCCACGTTCGGCTCGCCGACAATCTGGGGGATCGCATGCGCGGTCACGATGAACCGGACGTCGGGGAACCTTGAGGCGTCCGCGAGCACGGCCGCCTGCTCAGGCGCGCCGGAAGCGATGATCACATCACACTTCCTGACCAGCAACGATCCAAGGAAGGACATCGCATTCGCCTCCGTCGCAGGGCCGGATACGGTGAGATAGGACACCTTGGCGCGCGTCTTGAGCGAGGCGTCCTCCATCCCCGCCCACGCCTGCGCGGCCGGTGCGCCGACGATCCCCCGCGGTCCCGTCAGCAGGCAGGCCTGGAACGATCCGTACACACGGGCCCGTACGGCCGCCGACGACGGCACCGCGGGACCGCCGCCGAGAGCCCACAGCCCGAACGCGACCGCTGCCGCGACCACCATGACACCGCCAAGCCCCAGCCACCGCCGACCACCGCGCACCAAGATCACGCCCTTCATGACAGAGCCGACACATCCACCACACATGACAGACCGACCCATACACCACACGTGACAGCGGATGAGCGTGACACGCCGCAGCAGCCCGCGTCAATCGAGGACCCGCAGGCGCGGGAGAGCGCCGGCCGGTGGGCTAACCCGCATCTGCCGCTAGAATCGGATCCGTCCAGATGATGCCCTGGTGCGGAGGCGCAGGCTTCCCGAACCGCTGCGGTCCCGCGGCTAATGGCTTCTAGCTCGATCCCGAGTGCCCGAGGAGTACTCCAGCGTGCCTGAGCCGACAGCCGATCTCACCGCCGTGCAGGTTTCAGCACCAACAACGTCCCCGCCGCGCCGGTCGCGGCTCATGCTGCCGCGGGCGGACCGGCGGGAGATCGCCGCCATCTTCGCCGGAGGCGCGCTCGGCACCCTGGCACGCGCCGCGCTCGCCGAGGCGTTCCCGCACGCCGCCACGGCCTGGCCGTGGCCCACGTTCGCGGTCAACATCGCGGCGGCGCTGCTGCTCGGCTACTTCGTGACGCGCCTACAGGAGCGACTGCCGCTGTCGAGCTACCGGCGGCCGCTGCTCGGCACCGGTCTCTGCGGCGGCCTCTCCACGTTCTCCACGATGCAGGTTGAGCTGCTCAAGATGCTCAGCGCCCATGCGTGGTGGCTTGCCGCCGGATACACGGCGGCGAGCATCGTGGTCGGGTACGCGGCCATCCAGGTGGGCACCGCGATGGCCAGGAGGGTGCGGATCCGGCGATGAACGTCTTCATCTGGGCCGGGGTCGTGATGATCGGCGGGGCGGGTTCCGTGCTCCGCTTTCTCGTCGACGGTCTCGTGTCATCGGCGGCCGGCCGGGACTTCCCGTTCGGCACGATGGTGATCAACATTTCCGGCGCGGTCGTGCTCGGCCTGCTTGCCGGTCTCGCCCTCAGCGATACCCAGGCGCTGCTCGCCGGTACCGCGGCCGTCGGCTCCTACACGACCTTCTCCACCTGGATGCTGGAGACCCAGCGTCTCACCGAGGAGCGCCAGCACCGCAAGGCGATACTCAACGTGGTCGTCAGCCTGGCGCTCGGCATCGCCGCCGCGGCGCTCGGCCGCCTGATCGGAACTCAGCTGTGAACGGCCCCGCCGAGGTGAACGAGGACTGCCTCAAGCTCACCAGCTACTTCGGCGAGCGCCAGCGGACCGAGGGACGGTTCACCGCCGACGCGCTGCTCGATCTCTACGGGCAGCACCGCATCGCGACAAGCATCCTGCTGCGCGGCACCGAGGGGTTCGGTGCCAGTCACCGACCGCGGACGGACCGGTCACTGAGCCTGTCGGAGGACCTGCCGCTTATCGCGGTCGCGGTGGATACCAGGTCCCGCATCGAGGAGGTACTCGGCCCGACCACCAGGCTCATCAGGACCGGACTCGTCACCCTTGAGCGGGCGCGGCTGCTCACCGGAGCCACGCTCGCAAGCGAAGATCCGCGCGCGGAGCCGTACGCCGAGTTGCCCGAAGCGGTACACGAGGCGGTGCACGAAGAGACAAAGCTGACCATTTACCTGGGCCGTCAGGAGCGCGTGTACCGCGTTCCCGCCTTCGTGGCCGTCTGCGACCTGCTGCACAGGCGCGGCATCGCGGGCGCCACCGCACTGCTCGGCGTCGATGGGACAGCGCACGGCGACCGCGAGCGGGCGGCCTTCTTCGGCCGCAACACGGCGACGCCGATGATGGTCATCGCCGTGGGCTCGGGGAGGCGGATCGGCCGGGTGCTGCCCGAGCTTGGTGGCCTGCTCCGCCGGCCCCTGCTGACGCTCGAACGCGTCCGCATCTGCAAGCGCGACGGCGAGCTGCTCTGCCGCCCGTCTGTGCTGCCAGCCGCCGACGAGACCGGCGTCCCGCTCTGGCACAAGCTCATGGTCTACACGTCCGAGACCGCACTGCACGACGGCCAGCCGATCCACCGCGCGATCATCCGCCGGCTCCGCACGGCCGGGATCAGCGGTGCGACCACGGAGCGCGGCATCTGGGGCTTCCACGGCGACCACGCGCCGCACGGCGACCGCCTGCTCCAGCTCGGCAGGCACGTACCTGTCGTCTCTGTCGTGATCGACGCGCCGGAACGCATCGAGGCTGCGTTCGACGTCATCGACGACCTGACCAGTGACCAGGGCCTCGTCACCAGCGAAGCGGTCCCCGCCATCCGCCCCATAGGCAGCGATCAGCCGCCGGCCGGGCTCTTCGCCGCCGGCTGACGTGCGGATCGCGGCATGGGTCGTTAACATCTGAGCGTGACCACCCCTCCACAGAACCTGATCCAGTCGCTTGCCGACACGGTGAGCCCCGCCGAGGACCTACTCGGCGACCGCGATGACGCCGCCGCCTGGCTGCGCACCACCAGGCTGCTGCCGCCCGATGCGGGCCTGAGCGGCTCGGAGCACAACGCACTTCTCCGCCTGCGTCAAGCGTTGCGGGACGTCATGGCGGCGCGCGCCAACGCCCGCTCGGACGCCGACGCGGCGATCCGGCTCACCAGAGCGCTCGCCGACGGGCGACTCGTCGTCACCGTCGATCCGGCCGGCCTGTCCGGGCTCGCCAGTTCTGCCCGCGCCAGTTACTCCAACCTCGTGGCCATCATCGCGATCGCAGTCGCCGAGGCGTTCAGGGAGTAGCACCGGTCCGTTCGGGAGAATTCCAAAGATTTTTCCCGAACGGACCCGTAACTTCGCCTTTCCGGTCAGTCGAAGCCACCTTGAAATCCTACTAAACCTGTTGATAAAGTAGGATTACGGAACGTAGGATTACAGTCAGAGCAGCCGCGTCCAAGCCCAAGCAGATCCGCCTCGCCATCAACCTCCTGGCGTCGGGACGGCACAACGCGTCGTGGAAGACGCTCGCAGAGCCGGCGGGCCTGTCGACGGACATCGACGCATTCCTGCGGATCGCGCGGACCGCCGAGCGCGGGCTGCTTGACGGGATCTTCCTGGCCGACAACTACGCCGGGCTGGCCGAGGAGTCGCTCAAGCGCCCGTTCCGCGCCCTGTCACCCGGCGTGCTGCTCGCCGCGCTTGCGACGCACACCAGTCACATCGGACTCGTCCTGACGGCACCGGCACTTTACGGCGACCCGGTCACGCTCGCCCGCGAGATCGCGAGCCTCGACCACGTGAGCAAGGGCCGTGGCGCGTGGAACATCATCACCAGCCAGCACGAGCACTCGCTGCGGGTGCTCGGCTTGGCAGACGAACTGGCCAGACCGGCCAAGTACGACAAGGCCGACGAGTTCGTGACCATCGTCACGCAGCTGTGGGGGTCGCTGCCGCCCGAGGCCATCGTCGCGGACGCGGCCAGCTCCACCTACGTCGATGCCGAACGGCTGCGGCCCGTCGAGTTCCAGGGCGACTACTATCGCGCGTCCGGTGTGCTCGGTGTCGTCGGCGGCTATCGGGGCCGACGACCCGCGATACTCCAGGCGGGCGCGTCCGAGTCAAGCAAGCAGTTCGGCTCCAAGTGGGCCGACGCGCTGTTCACCAGCCACTGGATGAAGCCGTCCGCGCAGGAGTTCTACACCGACGTCAAGCAGTACGCGGTGCGCAAGTGGCAGCGCGACCCCGAGAAGCTGCTCGTCGTGCCGGGTGTGTATCCCATACTCGGCGCGACGGAGGCCGAGGCGCGGCAGCGCAAGGCGGACCTCGACGATCAGCTCGACCTTGAGTACCTGAAGGGCTCCCTCGCCGAACTGCTCGGCGTCGACCCCGCCGACCTGGACCTGAGCCGCGAGCTGCCCTACGACAAGATCCCGCCGTCTGACCCGGCAAGCAGGGCCGGGCACGTGCGCCGCGAGAAGGTCGTCGAGTCCGCGCGGGAGCGCGGGGTAACGACCAAGCAGGTGGTCCTTGAGTACATCACGGGCGGCCACCGGATCGTCATCGGGACCCCGCAGCAGGTCGCGGATGACCTGATCGACTGGGTGGACACGGACGCGTGCGACGGATTCAACTTCAACATCGACCGGTACACCGACGGGCTTGAGCACCTCGTGGACTGGCTCGTTCCCGAGCTGCAGGCGCGCGGCCGGTTCCGACCCGCGTATGAGTCGACCACCTTCCGCGGGAACCTCGGCATCGACGACGCGTCATGAGCGAGCCAAACGGCGAGGTGCACGGAAAAGAGCCGCCGCTCGGCGTCTACTTCTAGCCAGTACCGCGAGCCAATACTGCTGGCCAATTAAGGGCGGCGGCCGGACCGCGGGGACACCGCGCGGCCCGGCCGGCTCCGACCTGCGTCAGGTCCCGCCAAATCTGTCAAACTCGCCGTTCCGCACGCCACCGAGGAACGCGTGCCACTCATCCGGCGTGAACGCCAGGACAGCGCCCGCGGCGTCCCTGCTGTTGCGGACTCCGATCTCGCCTCCTGGCAGATCCGCCACCTCCACGCAGTTGCCGTTGGCAAAGCTCAGCGAGCTCTTCACCCAGACATAACCTGTCGTTGCCCTCGCGGGCGTGCGTCCCACCATTGCGGTTCCCACGTTGTCCCTTCGTTAGCTGATTTATACGAATCCGCGGCGGGGGCGGTGAGCCTCCGGGGGCAAATGGCTCACCGTCCCCGCCTTCCCCTGCCGGCCTCGTTCACTGCCCGTTGCGGCATCGGGCGGAACTGCGGATGGGTGTCGCGGGAGCGTCACTTCCGCTGCCCACAGGGGAGCTCAAGTGCCCAACCCAGCCTGGCTTCAGCCGCTAGGTTGGTGACCGACGCTAGGGGATCTGGGTCTAGCACCGGTGTCATAAGAATGCTGCTGCAAATTTCAGTGCAAGACATCGGTCAGCTGCCGTATTTAAAACGTTGGCCATGCGAACACGGAGACGTCATGGCCTGCGACGCCCATGCGAGCAACATCCACCTCTTCGCCCTCTCCATGCAGCCCAGTCTCACCAACCGCTGAGCATTGCGCCGCATAGGGCGTCGTCCTGTACGGAAATCGATAGTGCTGATGGTTTGACCGGCTATAGCCGGTCAAACCATCAGCACTATTTCGATCTTGGTGTCTTTATCTGGATAAATCGGGCGGGAGCGGCGGAGGGCGGCGGGAGCGGCGGAGGGCGGCGGGAGCGGCGGAGGGCGGCGGGAGCGGCGGAGGGCGGCGGGAGCGGCCGATGGTGACGCGAGCGGCCGATGGTGACGCGAGCGGCCGATGGTGACGCGAGCGGCGGGGCGGTGCGCGAACGACTGAGGGCGCGCGAACGCAGGACGGTGGCGGGAGCGGCGGGCGGCGGGCGGTGACGCGAACGCAAGCGCGGGCTCCCGGAAGCCGGGAGCCCGCGTGTTTGTTGCGTATTAGTTACTTGCCGAAGCGGTCGAATTCGCCGTTCCGCACGCCGCCGAGGAACGCATGCCACTCATCAGGTGTGAAGCTGAGGACCGACCCTTCAGCGTCTCGGCTGTTGCGGACGCCAATCGCGCCGCCGGAGAGGCTCGCCACCTCAACGCAGTTGCCGTTGGCGAAACTCAGCGAGCTCTTAACCCATTCGGACTGACTTCCGAGCGTAGACATATCGACGCTACCCCCTCACTGATTGGTGTGTTGACCTGCACACGCGGCCACCCGCGGGCCTAAATCCCCTACCAGAGGTAACCGTCGCTCAAAGACTAGCGGCACCACACGTATCATGAGGCCGTTTTTACTCAAGTAACACTACAGGCTAGTTAAGCAGCTTCGAACCCCTTCATAACTAAGAAGTAACGCCAGTATTTGAAAGGCACATCGATACCCAACAAGCGCGTAGTTATGTCTACGTCACAGATGCCACAGAAGCACGAAATAGCCGGACATGACCCTCGGCTACCCGTGCGCCACTGATTCATGCATGTCGTCCATGGTCGACTCATCCAGTCGACGGCCGCTAGCCCCCGTAGGCGATGGCCTCGTGGTTGGGAGAAGTGATCCGGTGCTAGGAGACCGAGCGCCTGGAGGTGGCCCAGCGGGACTCGGCGGTCTCAAGGATGAGCTGCCGGGATTCGGCGGGGGTGAGCGCGGCCTCGGTAAGGGTGCGGAAGGCGACCCGGTGCAGGTGGGTCTCGCGTTCGCCCTCGATGATGAAGCCGCTGCGCATCTGCTCGGTGGACACCACGTCCTGGAGCACCGCGTCGCCGTCGGCCTCAAAGCCGAACAGCACGAACGACTCGCCGATGACGGTGTGCTGGCCATCGAGCGGGAGTATCTGCAACGTCATGTTCGGCCGCTCGGACTCGCGGGCAAGCCGCTGCAACTGCTCGTACATCACCAGGTCGGAGCCGATCCTGCGGAGCAGGACGGACTCGTCAAGCACGACAGTGATCTTGAGGCCGAGCCGCTCGAGACCCTGCTGGCGGCGCAGCCGCACCCGGACGAGCCTGGAAACCTGAGACGGCGCGACCGGCTCGACACGGTCGTAGCTGTCGATGATGTGCCGAGCGTAGCCCTCCGACTGCAGCAGTCCCGCGACCACGTCCACATGCCAGATCGCGATCGAGGTCGCCTCGTGCTCAAGACCGATGAACTGCTGGTAGTCCTCGGGGAGGGTGTCCGCGTGCTCCTCCCACCAGCCCTTCTGCGAGGCGTCCTGGGCAAGCGCGAGCAGCATCTGACGGTGCGCGCCGGTGACACCGTAGTAGTCGAGCAGGCGCTCGACCTCCCTGGGCCGCAGCCCGGTCTTGGCTCGCTCGTACCTGCTTATCTTCGAGGGCGACCAACGCAGGGCGTGCGCCACGGACTCACCGCTGCGCCCCTTCAGTTCGCGTAGCGACCGCAGCTCGGCGGCAAGCCGACGGCGGCGCACCGTAGGACTGCTTTCGTCGGCCATCGACACCGCCTCCTCTCGCCTGGACGGACGCCAAGCCCCGTGGACAGACATACAACGTCAAGGTGAATATTTCACAGAAAGAATTGGCGAAACCAGTGGGATTGTCTCAGACGAACCCAAGGTGATCAAATCGTCACGACTCACGCCCTTGCACGCGACGAGCCCACGGTGTTTCTGAGACCAGAGCGCTAACTGAGTACAGACGGTTACGCAAAGCTATAGTGTTGACAAAGTGACGGCTGATGCAGCGCTTGACACGGGTTCTGCCAGTGCTTATTGACGGAAATTGATCAGAACAGCTATTAGGGTGCAAGCGCTTGGCGGGCGGGTCCGTGGTGGAGAAAGTCACCTTGAGTTGCCCGGTCGGCACGCATCGGAGGGCGCCGACCGGACACGGAGAGCGGCTGGAAAAAGAAAATTTTCGGCCCGTCGCGACGCGCTTAAAGCCCCGACGGTGGGAATGCGAACGGCCCCCCGCCGATTGATGGGATCGGCGGGGGGCCGCTCGGACACTGGTCTAATTTCACCCGTGCATGATGATCCCGTCGGGCGAGGAGGCGACCGCCACGACTGCGGTGCCGCTTGGTGCGACCGCGGTCGTGAGGGCCATGATGGGGCCGACCACAATTGAGCCGACAGCGCCGAGTGTGAGTAGAGCGGGAGCGATGATGGTTCGCTTTGAGCGCATGATTCCTCCATGCGTATACCGAGGTCATAGCCCTGACCTGGCCTCGGCGGCCCGCACGAGACATCTTTGGTCGTACTTTTTCTTTGCCAGTCTTAGGCTGCTTACATGTATTAGAATAAGCATATAGACGGTCCGTATTCAAATAGTAAAAACACCGTCACTGATTGCTATTGCAATTGATTAGTCGATTGCTTATGCGGATGCAGCAGAATTCTTCAAATAGATTACCTCGCAAGTAATTATGAAATGTTCCATGCAACTTGCATAACATATTACAGAGCAATTACTCTGGTTAGATTGATATAGAATTAACCGTTTACCGAATTTGTGTCCTAAAAAGTTCCGCTTGTTCCGTTGATGGGCGGCTAGTACGCTTCGTGACATGCATCCGGTAACGCCGGCCGGCGTGCTAGTCGGCCGCGAGAACGAGCTTGCGCTGCTGCACGGACTGCTAAAAGAGCTGAGCCGCGGCCGCGGTGGCGCGCTGCTCATCGAGGGCGAGCCAGGAGTCGGCAAGTCCGCGCTCGTGCGCGCGGCCCTCGAGACCGGACCACAGCCAGGCGCGGGGCCGTGCTGGCACCTGTTCCGGGGCAATGGCGACGAGCTCGGACAGGAGCTTCCGCTCCTGCCGTTCCTCGACGCGCTCCAGGTTCGCGCGGTGTCGGCGAACGCGAGGCGGCAGACCATCGCCGGGCTGCTGCGCGGCGAGATGGCCACCGACCGCGGCGCGGACGTGCCCGCGATCCTCGCCGAGCAGCTCATCGCGCTTACCACCGACGAGTGCGCGGCGAGGCCCGTCGTGGTCGTCATCGACGACCTGCACTGGGCCGATCCGGCCTCGGTCAAGCTCTGGGTCAGGTTGGCACGGACCGCAGGGCAGGTGCCACTGCTCCTGGTCGGGATCATGCGCCCGGCGCCGCACCGCGAGGACCTGCTCGCGCTGCGCCGCGCGGTGGACGAGAACGCCAGGATCCAGCTTGCCGGGCTCACCCCTGCGGCGACCGAGGACCTCGTGGCGGCGCTAGCGGGCGCCCGGCCGGAGCGTAAGCTGCTGCGGCTCGCCACCGGAGCGGCGGGCAACCCGCTCTACATCACCGAACTGCTCGCCGCGCTCGCCCGGTCCGGCAGCGTCACCATTACCGCGACCGGCGGGGCTGAGCTGGCGGGCGGTACCGTGCCAGGATCGCTGCCCGCGGCGATCGCGGACCGCCTCGGGTTCGTCTCCGCGGCCACCAGGACGGTGCTGCGCGCGGCGGCACTGCTCGGCGTCGAGTTCGCGGTCCCCGATCTGACCTCGGTACTCGGCCGCCCGGTCGCGGACCTGGTCCCCGCCATCGACGAGGCGATTGCCACCGGGGTACTGGCCAATTCACCCGGGGGGCTCGCCTTCCGGCACCCGCTGATCAGGGACGCGCTCTATGAAGAGGTACCCGCCGGGGTACGGGCCACCTGGCACAGGGACGCGGGACGCGCGCTCGCGGCGGCCGGCGCACCGGTCGACCGGGTGGCGCGTCAACTGCTGCGCGCGACGGGCGGGCATGGCGAGACCGCCGACGCACACGGGGAACCGACGGCCCCCGCTGCGGACGGCGCATCCCTGGCCGGGCGCTGGGAAGACGGAGCCGGCAGCGCGACCAGCGTGGTCAGCCATCCGGCTGTCTGGCCATCGGATGACGCTTCCGTGGGCGAGACCGACGGGCGACCTGCCGCCTCGGGCGGCGAGGTCATCGGGTTTGAGCGGCCGCCGGTCGACCTTGGCACGGTCCGGCTGACCGGACCGATGGACGAGTGGGCGCTTGACTGGCTGACCGCATCGGCGGATTCCCTGGTCGGCCAGGCACCCGGG
>Ga0302314_10010961_pt1 | contig 15834 bp, 9 predicted proteins | sample III_Palsa_N2_3_FD_200533 | JGI IMG/M metagenome (GOLD analysis project Ga0302314, IMG submission 200533) | Peat permafrost microbial communities from Stordalen Mire near Abisko, Sweden - III_Palsa_N2_3 | ecosystem: Environmental > Terrestrial > Soil > Palsa > Peat permafrost | place: Sweden... | reverse complement strand
GATGCGATAGCGAGTGTCGCCGGGAATTCCCTCGAGCCGTTGCCCGTCGTAGAGCGTGATGGTCTCGCTCTGGCCATCACTGGAGAGCGAGTAATGCGCCCGGCTCGCCACCGTGGTCTCGATTCGCGGGCCGTCGCTGCGTTTGACGAAGACGCCTGCCAGATCGCCGTTCGGTTCGGCTGCCCGTGCGTAGATCACGATGCGACCGCCGGCGAAGCTGCGGAACTTGCCGGGCGCCAGCGGCGCGGTAACGCTGGCGCGCAGCGCCTCATCGCGCATCGCCGCCTCGGCCGCAGCCGCACGCGGCGCGAGCTCGAAATTGATCAGCACAATCAGGGCAGTGATAGGCAAGGCGAGCAGCCAGACCGCGGCCGCCACCCGCACCACCCCGACGCCGCAGGCTTGCGCGGCCGCCATTTCGCTGTCGTGATAGAGCCGACCGAAGGCGAGCACAATGCCGAGCAGGAGACCTATCGGTAATAGCAACGCGAAGTTCTGGGCGGCCCCGAGACCGATCAGTTCCAGCACGAAGCCGCTCTGATACTGCAACTGGGCGGCCCGAGCCAGCACCGTCCCGACCTGGTTTATAAAGAGAATTGCGAATAAGACCAGCGTCACGCCGAGAAAATTCACGGTCATTTCCCGAAGCAGGTAGCGCTGCAGTATTTGCAAAGGCCCTTTTCCTCACGCCGGCTTCAGCTACACTTCCGATCGAAACTCGCCGTGTGCTGGAGCGGCCGCTGAGTTTACAAATATATAGCAGGCTAACAAGGATTAATCAGATGCGATTCGAAGCCTTTAGTCGCAAAGCAGCCGATCAGCGATGCGATTGCCTGGTCGTTGGCGTCTTTGAGCGCGGGGAGCTCGGTAGCCTGGCACAGGCCGTGGACCGCGCCATGCGCGGACGCATTCGTGCACTGCTGGCGCGCGGGGATTTCTCCGGGCGCGCGGGTGAGACGCTGCTGCTGACCGAACCGGTCGCCATCAAGGCCGCGCGACTGCTGCTGGTGGGCGTCGGGGGCAAGGCACAGTACAACCGCCGCGCCTGGCGCCGCGCGCTCGGCCACGCCATCACCGCGCTGGCACGCACGCGCGTGGCTTCCGCGGCACTGTCGCTCGAACCGCCCGGTGGGCGCGAGTTCGACGACTTCTACTTCGGCCGCGCCGTGGCCGAGGCCACCGGCACGAGCCTCTACCGCATCAACGACCTGAAGTCCGCCCGCAAGCCCCGCCCACCGGTCCTCTCCCGCGTGCTGTGCGGCCCGGTGAGCAGCGGCGCGCTCAGCGCTGTGCGCCGCGGCCTGGCCGCCGGCGCCGCGGTGTCGGAAAGCTCGCGGCTGCTGCGCAACCTGGGCAACCTGCCGGCGAATATCTGCACGCCGCGCTACCTTGCCGCGCAGGCGCGCGAGCTCGAGCGCAGCTATCGGCGCCGACTGCGGGTACGAATTTTCGATGAGGCGGCCATTCGCCGACTCAAGATGGGTTGCTTCCTGGCCGTCACGCGCGGCAGCGAGGAACCACCCCGCTTCATCGTGCTCGAGTACCGCGGCGCGCGGCGTAATCGCGCCCCGGTGGTGCTCGTGGGCAAGGGCGTCACCTTCGATACCGGCGGCATCTCGCTCAAGGATCCGGGGAACATGGACGAGATGAAGTTCGACATGTGCGGCGCGGCCACAGTGCTGGCGGCCATCGACTTCGCGGCACGCAGCGAGCTCAAGATCAACGTGGTCGGTCTCATCCCCACCTGCGAGAACATGCCGTCCGGACGCGCCATCAAGCCCGGCGATATCGTGACCAGCGCCTCGGGCCAGACGGTCGAAATCCTCAACACCGATGCCGAGGGCCGCCTGATCCTGTGCGACGCATTGAACTACGCGCGCCGCTTCGACCCGGAAGTGGTGGTCGACTTCGCGACGCTGACCGGGGCCTGCGTCATTGCGCTGGGCAATCACTTCACGGGCGTCATGGGCAATGACGATGCGCTGGCGCGGGAACTGGTGGAATCCGGAGCTCGTACCGACGACCGCGCCTGGCAGCTGCCCTTGACCGAGGACTATGCCGATCAGTTGCGCAGCAATTTCGCCGATATGGCCAATATCGGCGGCCGCGAAGGTGGCGCGATCACCGCGGCGGCATTCCTCGGCAAATTCACCCAGGGCATGAAATGGGCGCACATGGACATCGCCGGTACCGCCTGGCACGGAGGCGCGGCCAAGGGCGCGAGCGGCCGCCCGATCTCGCTGGTGGCGGATTTTCTGACCCGACGCGCCGGCGGTTAGCTGCATCTTGCAGCGCGTCGACTTCTACGTGCTGTCCGGCATCGAGGAGCGACCCCGTCTCAAAGTCGCCTGTCGCATCGCCGAGCGCGCCTATCTGGCCGGTGAGCGGGTGTTCGTGTGGCTGGATGGAGCCAACACGCTCGAGCGCTTCGATGATCTGCTCTGGACCTTCGCCGATCGCGGATTCGTGCCGCATGAGATCTTCCAGAACGAGGCCCAGTGGCCGGACACACCGGTATTGCTGGGCTGCGATGCCCAGCCGCAGCAGCCCTATGGGCTGCTGATCAACCTGGGCAACAGCATTCCGGAGTCGGCCGCCCACGCGGCCGGCATCGCCGAAGTCATCGACGCCCACGAAGCACGACGCCAGGCCGGGCGCGCCCGGTTTCGCCAGTATCGCGACCGTGGCATCACCCCAACGACACACAACATGGCCACCGAGGACTCGGACTTATAGCCTTATAATGGAGGTTTAACAGTCGACCACAGACCCCTGATGGACAAAGTCTATTCGCCCGCTGAAATCGAGCAGCGCCTGTATCGGCAGTGGGAGGCGGCCGGGTATTTTGCGCCCAGCCAAAGCACGCGCGCCTACGCCATCATGATTCCCCCGCCGAACGTCACCGGTACGCTGCACATGGGGCACGCGTTCCAGGACACGATCATGGATGCCCTGACACGCATGCATCGCATGCAGGGTGCCGCCACCCTGTGGCAGCCGGGGACGGATCACGCCGGCATCGCCACCCAGATGGTAGTCGAGCGCATGCTCAACGCCGAGGGTAAGCGTCGCACCGACCTCACCCGCGAGGCATTTGTCGAGCGTGTCTGGGCGTGGAAGGAGCAGTCCGGCGGCACAATTTCGCGACAGATGCGGCGGCTGGGTGCCTCGGTGGATTGGTCGCGCGAACGCTTCACGCTCGATCCGGAACTCTCGCTGGCGGTCACCGAGGCGTTCGTGCGGCTGCACGAGCAGGGCCTGATCTACCGGGGCGAACGCCTGGTCAACTGGGACCCCGTGCTGCGCACCGCACTGTCAGACCTGGAAGTGCTGTCTGAGGAAGAGCCAGGCAAGCTCTGGTACCTGCGCTATCCGCTCGATGATTCCTCCTGGGTCATCGTCGCGACCACGCGCCCGGAAACCATGCTCGGCGACAGTGCCGTGGCCGTGAACCCTTCCGATGAGCGCTACCGGCACCTGATCGGGCGCCGCGTCCGGCTGCCACTGGCCGGGCGGGAGATACCGGTCATCGCCGACAGCTTCGTCGATCCGGCCTTCGGCACCGGCTGCGTCAAGATAACGCCGGCTCATGATTTCAACGACTATGCGGTCGGGCAGCGTCACGGCCTGCCGCTGATCAATATTTTCACGCCCGACGCACACCTGAATGATCTGGTGCCCGAACGCTTCCGTGGACTCGACCGCTTCGAGGCTCGCGAGCGCATCGTCGCGGAGCTCGAAAGCGATGGCCTCATCGAGCGGATCGAGCCGCACAAGCTCATGACTCCGCGCGGCGATCGCACCGGGGCGGTCATAGAGCCGTATCTGACCCTGCAGTGGTATGTCAGCGTGGCGCCGCTGGCAGCGGAGGCCACGGCAGCGGTCGAAAGCGGGCGCGTGAAGTTCGTGCCCGCGAACTGGGACAAGACGTTCTATCAATGGATGCGCAACATCCAGGACTGGTGCATCAGCCGCCAGCTGTGGTGGGGCCATCGAATCCCCGCCTGGTACGACGAGCAGGGCAACATTTTCGTGGCACGCAGCGCGGCGGCGGCCGCCGAGGCGGCCCGCGCGAAACACGGCCACGCGGTGCCGCTGCGCCAGGACGAAGACGTCCTCGATACCTGGTTTTCCTCGGGCCTGTGGCCGTTCTCAACTCTCGGCTGGCCGGCGCAGACGCCGGAGCTGGCGCGGTTCTACCCGACCGATGTGCTGGTGACCGGCTTCGACATCATCTTCTTCTGGGTCGCCCGCATGATCATGCTCGGTCTGCGATTCATGGGCGATGTACCGTTCCGCGAAGTCTACATCCACGGCCTGGTGCGCGACGCGGAAGGCCAGAAGATGTCCAAGTCCAAGGGCAACGTCATCGATCCGCTCGATATCATCGACGGCATCGACTTAAGTGCACTGCTGGCCAAACGCACCACCGGCCTAATGCAGCCCCACCTGGCTGCCGGCATCGAAAAGGCCACGCGCAAGCAATTTCCGGACGGCATTCCGGCCTATGGTACCGACGCACTGCGCTTCACCTTCGCCTCGCTTGCCACGCAGAGCCGCGACATCCGCTTTGACCTGGCGCGCGTCGCCGGCTATCGCAACTTCTGCAACAAGCTCTGGAATGCGGCGCGCTTCGTGCTCATGGCCTGGGAAAACGCCGGCTCACCGGCGCCCGCTGCGGGCTCCCCGCACGCGGCTGCCGGGGTCGCGACCATCGGGGACCGCTGGATCCGCTCGCGACTGGGGGCGGCGATCACGGCCGTCGACACCGCCTTCCGTGACTATCGCTTCGACTTCGCGGCCACCGCGGTGTACGAATTCGCTTGGTACGAGTTGTGCGATTGGTATCTGGAGATCGCCAAGCCCGTGCTGCAGTCGCGGGACGCCACCGCTGCAGCCGCAACCCGCGACACGCTCGCGCAGGTACTCGAGACGCTGCTGCGGCTGCTGCACCCGCTGATGCCCTTCATCACCGAGGAGATCTGGCAGCGCATCGCGCCGCTGGCCGGGGTCGCGGGGCAGAGCATCGTGGTCGCATCGTGGCCGGATGCGGCGCAGTTCCCGGCCGATGCCGCCGCCGAAGCCGAGATGAGCTGGGTGATGCAGGCGGTACTCGGCATCCGCCAGATCCGTGGCGAGATGGACATTGCGCCCTCGCGGCGCGTGCCGGTGCTGCTGCAGCACGCCGGCGAGCGCGACCTGGCCCTGACGCAGCAGCATCGCGCGCTGCTGGCGCATCTGGCCGGACTGGACAGCGTGCGCGCGCTGGGCGCCACCGAAGCGCCGCCGCCGGCCGCGGCCGCGGTGGTGGGCGAGCTGTCGCTGCTGGTGCCGATGCAGGGGCTGATAGAACCGGCCAGCGAACTGCAGCGACTCGAGCGACGGGTGCAGAAGATCGAGCAGGAGCTCGGCAAATCGCGCGCCAAGCTCGCCAACGATCATTTCGTGCACAATGCCCCGCCGGAGGTAGTGGCCCAGGAGCGCCAGCGTCTGGCCGAGCGCGAACGTGAGCGTCACGCGGTCATGCGTCACATCGAGCAGGTACGCAAGTTGCTTTGACATGAGCAGTCTCAACGCCACCATCGCGGCCATCGAGCGCGTCATCCTCGGCAAGGGTGGGCAGGTACGACTGTGCCTGGCCTGCCTGATCGCGCGCGGGCACCTGCTGATCGAGGACGTGCCCGGCGTCGGCAAGACCACGTTGGCGCAGACGCTGGCGCGTGTGCTCGGCCTGGAATGGTCGCGACTGCAGTTCACGAGCGACATGCTGCCCGCGGATATCGTTGGCATCTCGATTTTCGATCGCAACACCAACAAGTTCCAGTTCCGGCGTGGCCCGGTATTCACGCAGCTGCTGCTGGCCGATGAAATCAATCGCGCCAGTCCCAAGGCGCAGAGCGCGCTGCTCGAAGCCATGGAGGAGCGCCAGGTCAGCATCGACGGCGTCACCTACGGCCTGCCGGATCCCTTCTTCGTGGTCGCGACGCAGAATCCGCACGAACAGATCGGAACCTACGGTCTGCCCGAGTCGCAACTGGATCGGTTCCTGATGCGCGTGAGTCTCGGCTACCCGGATCCGGCCGCCGAGCGGCGTGTGCTGCTGCAGGGCGAGCGGCGCGAACTGCTGCAGGATACGGCACGCGTGCTCGGTCCCACCGAGGTCATCGCCTTGCAGCGTGAAGCGCGCAATATCCATGTCTCGCCGACGCTGCTCGACTATCTGCAGGCCCTGGTGGCGCGCACGCGTGCGCAGCTGCCGCTGGGATTATCGCCGCGCGCGGCCCAGGGGTTATTGCGCGCCGCGCAGGCCTGGGCACTGGTCATGGGCGATTCAGCGGTGCTGCCGGAGCATGTGCAGAAAGTATTTCCCGCCATCGCCGCACATCGGCTGGTCGCGCTCGAAGGTGAGGCCGCGGAGCGCGGCACCGAGATCGCCGATGAGCTCATCCGCGCCGTCCCGGTCCCGGTTTAAACCGCGCGCGAGGCTCGAGCGCGCGGTCTCGGCGTGGGCGAGGTCGCGCCAGGGAGAGGATCACGCGCCGCTGACGCTGCAGTCGCGAAGGATCTACATTCTCCCGACCCGCGCCGGACTGGTGGCATCGCTGCTGCTGTTCGTGATGTTCCTGGCCGGGCTCAACTATCAGAACAGCCTGGCGCTGTTGCTGTGCTTCCAGCTGGTCGGCTTTGCGCTGGTGACCATGTATGAATGTCACGGCTCGCTCAATGGCCTGACGATCAGCAGCGCGCACGTCGAATCGGCCTTCGCGCACGGCTACGGCGAATTGCAGGTCGGCTTCTACAACGCGGGCGCCACCATGCGCCGCTCGCTGCGCGTGCGTGCCACCGATGTCGCGCCGAAGTACTTCGAGGTCGCACCGCACAGCGCCTGCCTGGTCAGCGTGCGCTACCTGGCATTGTCCCGCGGCCGCCAGCGCATCGATCGGCTGCAGATCTCGTGCGATGCGCCGCTGGGGCTGTTTCGCGCCTGGACCTGGCTGCATTTGCCGCTCGAGGCGCTGATCTACCCGGCGCCGATTCGGCTGCGTCCGCTGCCACCGGCAGTAGGACTACCGCAGCCCAGCGAGCGCGAACGGCGCCTCAGCGGCGATGAGGAATGGGCCTGGTTGCGGCCCTACCGCGACAGCGACCCGTTGCGACGGGTCGCGTGGAAGGCCTATGCGCGCGGCGCACCGTTGATGGTGGCGCACTACGATGCGCCCGCCGGCGCGCAGCGAGTACTGGGACTGGACACGCTGCACGATCTGCCGCTTGAGCGCGCGCTCTCACAGATCGCCGATTGGGTACTGGAATGTGAGCGGCGCGGCGAGAGCTACGCGCTTGATCTGCGGCAGCGCGCGGTCGCCGCCGGACACGGACTTGCGCAGCGGCGGCATTGTCTGGAAGCGCTGGCGTTGTACGAGGCCTGATGAAAGACGCCGCACTCACGCCAAAAGGTGCCGAGCGGCCGTCACCGGCACCGCAGAATGTGCCGATTGCCACGCAGCGCTGGGTGCTGGCGGGCCTGCTGTGCGCGGTGATTCTGAACGTGGGCCACATCGCCCTCTGGTGCCTGCCGCTGGCCACGGGCGCGGCAGCCTGGCGAATCTGGGCTGCGCAGCAGCCCCGGCGCCTGCTGGGTCGCGTGGCGCGCATCGCCGTAGTCTTGATATTGACGCTGGCGGTACTGATCAGTTTCCGGACCCTCAATGGGCTTGATGCCGGCGCGAGTCTGCTGGTGGCGATGGCGGCCATCAAGCTCATGGAAACCCAGCGTCAGCGCGATTGGCTGATCGTGCTCGGCACCGCGCTGTTTCTGCTGCTGGCGGCGTGCCTTGGGGCGCAATCGCTGTGGCTGATGCCGTTTTACGCCGGCGAATTGTGGTTGTTGTCCACTGCGCTGTATGCGCTGGGCGCCGGGGAGGCACCCCCCGAAGGCCGATCGCTGCTGCGCGCTTCAGCGCGCAGTCTGCTGCTGGCGCTGCCGCTCGCCGCACTGTTGTTTCTATTCTTCCCGCGTCTGCCCGGCTCGCTCTGGACCGTGCCCAAGGACGACGAGGCGGTGACCGGCCTCAGCGATCAAATGGATCCGGGAAGCATCGGCAAGCTGGTGCAATCCGACGAGCCTGCGCTGCGGGCACGTTTCGACCCGGCCCCACCGCGCCGCGAAGATCGCTACTGGCGCGGGATAGTGCTGCACCACTTCGATGGCACCACATGGCGGCGAGCCCAGCGGGATTTCGGCGCGCCGCTGGCGCTCGAATTTGCAGGGCCGGACTACCGCTATGAAATCACCCTCGAACCGGGAACTCACGGCACCCTGATTGCACTCGACATGCCGCACGACGCTCCCCAGGACCGATCGATTGCGCATCGCAACTTCGACGATCAGCTCATCACCTCCAAGCCCACCGACAGCCCGATCACCTACCGGCTCGAATCCTCGCCGCGCCATCGCAACACCGACGCGCTGCCGCTGCCCGTGCGGCGTCTCGACCTGGAGCTGCCGCGCGACCGCAATCCGCGCAGCATCGAACTGGCGCATCAGCTGCGCGCCGCCGCGCGCGACGATCATGCCTACGTCCAGGCCGTGCTCGGTTATCTGCAGAACAACGGCTTTGAATACACCCTGACGCCGGCCACGCTCGGCGCCAACTCCATCGATGATCTGCTGTTCGGCACCCATCAGGGATTCTGCGGCCACTACGCCTCCGCGTTCGCGACGCTGATGCGGGCCGGCGGTGTTCCGGCGCATGTGATCACCGGCTATCTGGGCGGTGAGTGGAACCGTATCGGCGGCTACCTGCTGATACGACAATCCAATGCGCATGCCTGGACCGAGGTCTGGCTCGAGGATGAGGGCTGGACCCGCGTGGACCCGACCGCTGTGGTCGCGCCCGACAAGCTCCATAACGATATGGACGATGCGGTGGCCGCCGCTGACGGTTCGGGCAGGCCCGCACATGGTGCGCCCTGGATCGCCGCCACGGTCCAGGCCTGGCAGGCCATGAATGCGTGGTGGCAGGACGAGATCGTCAACTTCAATATGGAGCGCCAGCTCGATCTGCTGGGCTCGCTGGGCCTGCGCGATCGCGATTACGAAGCGCTGGTGGGAATCCTCGCTGTTGGCGGCACGCTGTGGCTCTCGCTGCTGGCGTGGCGCGGACGGCAGATCCCGCGGGATAACCCGCGCGACTCCCTGACTCGAGCCTGGCGCAGGCTCGAGCGCGCGCTGAAACGGGTGGCTTCGCCGCGCGCCGCGCACGAAGGCCCGATCGCCTACGGCGATCGCATTGCCGGCGACGCTCCCGAACTGGCCGCCACGCTTCGGCCACTGGCCCGGCAATACGCGCAGCTGCGCTATGGCCCGGCTTGCACCGCCTCGGATCTGCAGCGCTTCGAGCGTGCGGTGCGCCTGTTCGCTGCCAGAATCAGGCGCTGACCGCGGCGCGCGCGCCATCGGGCACGCGCGACAGCAGCCAGGCCCCCACTACGAAGAAGAATGCCAGCGCCACGATCGACAGCCGCTGGTTGCCGGTGGTGATGGCGACCACGCCCATGACCAGCGGACCCAGAACGGCCGCGAATTTGGCCAGCATGTTGTAGAAGCCGAAGTACTCGCCTGCGCGCTCGCGTGGAATGAGTGATGCAAAGTAGGAGCGCGACAGTGCCTGCACGCCGCCCTGCACCGTGCCGAAGGCCGCGGCCAGCACGTAGAACTGCCACTCCGATTGCATGAAGTAGGCATAGATCGTGATGCCCACGAACACGGCGAGCCCCAGGTAGATCGCGCGTTTGGTGCCGATGCGGTCCCCCAATCTGCCGAACAGCAGCGCGAACGGAAAGGCGATGAACTGCACCAGCAGCAGCGCCTGCAGCAGCGCTCCGGATGAGAAGCCGAGCTTGGTGCCGAAATCGATGGCCATGATCTGCACGGTCGAGATGCCGTCGATGTAAAGCCAGTAGGCGAGCAGGAAATTCAGCACCGGCTTGTCGCGCAGCACCGAGCGAATCGTGCGCCAGAGTTCGCGCCAGCCGGCCTGCTCAGCGGTGGGGGCCGGCTCGGCGACGTAGCGGAACATCGGCAGCGTGAACAGAATCCACCAGACCGCCACGGCCATCAGGGCCACGCGCAATGCGCCGATCGAGCTGTCCAGGTTGAGCCAGCCAGGATGCAGCACGATCTCGGCGTTGCAGAGAAACAGCAGTCCGCCGCCGAGGTAGCCGAGTGCAAAGCCCAGCGCCGAGACCCGGTTGCTCTCCTCGCGCTCGGCGACCTGCATCATCAGCGCATCCTGGAACGAGGAGCCCGCCCAGAATCCCAGCGAGCCGAGTCCGTAGACCAGCAGCGCGATGACCCAGTGCCCGGCGCCGACCAGCGCCAGCAGCGCCGTGGCGAGCGATCCGATGAGCGTACACAGACCAAACCAGCGGCGCTTGCGGCCGCGCCGGTCGGCGAGCGCACCGAGCCAGGGCGCACTGAGCATGACCAGGAAACTGGCGCCGGAATTGGTGATGCCGAGATAGAAAGTCGAGGTGGTGCCGGGCAGGTCGGCGGCCCAGTATTTGTCGAAGAAAATTGGAAACAGGCCGACGACGACCGTGGTGATAAAAGCGTGATTGGCCCATGCCGTCAACGCCCAGGCCCATTGCGCGGCACGTCTCGGTGTCATTCGGCCTGGTGCTCGCGAGTTTCGTGGAAGCCGATATCCGGCCAGCGCTCGGTCATGAGCTGAAGATTCACGCGCGAGGTGGCCAGGAACACGAGATCGCCGTTGTGATCGACCGAGAGCTGATCGTAGGCGCGAGTTCGAAACTCCTCGAGCTTGCGCGGATCCGCTGCCGTCACCCAGCGCGCCGTGTAGACCGGGATGTTATCGAACACGCATTGAACACCGTACTCGTCCTGCAGGCGGAAAGCGACCACTTCGAACTGCAGTTGCCCGACCGCGCCGAGGATCAGATCGCTGTTGCGCAGCGGGCGAAACAGCTGCGTGGCGCCCTCCTCGCACAGCTGATCCAGGCCCTTGCCGAGCGCCTTCATGCGCAATGGATCCTTGAGCACGGCGCGACGGAAGATTTCCGGCGCGAAATTCGGCACACCGGTGAAGTGCAGTGCCTCGCCCTCGCTAAAGCTGTCACCAATGTTGATGGTGCCGTGATTGTGCAGGCCGATGATGTCCCCGGCGTAGGCCTCCTCGGCCTGCGAGCGATCGGCGGCCATGAAGGTCAATGCATCCGCGATGCGCAGTTCCTTGGCGAGGCGCACGTGGCGAATGCGCATGCCGCGCTGGTAGCGGCCGGAACAAAGGCGCAGGAAGGCGATGCGGTCGCGGTGACCTGGATCCATGTTGGCCTGGATCTTGAACACGAAGCCGGTGAGCTTCGATTCGCTCGCCATGACGATGCGCTCGCGTGTCTCGCGCGGCTGCGGCGCCGGCGCATCGTCGACGAACGCCCGCAGCAGCTCCTCGACGCCAAAGTTGCTGATCGCCGAGCCGAAGAACACCGGGGTCTGGCGCGCGGCAAGATACGCGGCCTGATCAAAGGTGGCCGTGGCGCCCCGAACCAGTTCGACCTCCGCGCGGAAGGCATCGAGCTGATCGCCGAGCAATTCGTGTGCCTCGGGCGATGCGAGTCCATCGATGATGCGATTGTCACCAACGCGCCCGCGCTCGCCGGCCTCGTAGACGTAGATGCGATCCTCGATCAGGTGGTAAATGCCTTTGAGTTCACGGCCCATGCCGATGGGCCAGGTGACCGGCGCGGTCTGGATCTTGAGCACACGCTCGATTTCATCGAGCAGTTCGATGGGCGGACGTCCATCCCGATCGAGCTTGTTGATGAAGGTCATGATCGGGGTATCGCGCAGGCGGCACACGTCCATGAGCTTGACCGTGCGTTCCTCTACACCCTTGGCACAGTCGATGACCATGAGCGCCGAATCGACCGCGGTCAGCGTGCGATACGTGTCCTCGGAGAAATCCTCGTGCCCCGGTGTGTCGAGCAGGTTCATCACGTGGTCGCGATAGGGAAACTGCATGACGGAACTGGTCACGGAGATGCCGCGTTGCTGCTCCAGCCGCATCCAGTCCGAGGTGGCGTGGCGCGCGGCTTTTCGGCCTTTGACGGTGCCGGCCATGGAGATCGCGCCGCCGAACAGCAGCAGCTTCTCGGTCAGCGTGGTCTTGCCGGCGTCGGGGTGCGAGATGATTGCAAACGTTCTTCGCCGCTTGATTTCGCTTGATATTTCTACTTCTGCCACCAGTTCCTCGTACACGTTTATATACACATATCGCAAAGCACGCGCTGCCGATGGGGCCACAAGTAACCCCGGCGCGCGAGAGCGTTGGGCGACAGCGTAAGTCTCTGAGAGGATTCATTATAGTTTAGAGCGCATATTTTTGGAGCGAACGCCCGGACGGTAAGCCCGCTGTCGCCAGCTTCCGCTTCCAACTGGCTCCATATTCGCGCAGGCGGCTCGCCTCTACACCACTATCATCTGAAGATTCTTACAGGGGCGTTTGAGTACAGCTTGAGCGCTCCGGAGCCTATGCGCCTTTCGATCTCTTCCATGACGGACTGCATTTGCTCATCGGCCCTCTGCTGCCTTTCTTTCGGCGCCATCGCATCCCAGTTGCGGACACTGCTGTAAGCCCTCCACATGAGCGAGTCAACCTCATCATGGTAGTGACTCCAGTGTGAGCCCAGATGTCCTTCAAGCAGGACCAGATTCCGCCGGTCCTCCCTCAGGTTAATTTGCGATAAACGACGCAGCGGATGATTAATGTGCCGCGCATATTCCCAAGGAATCTTGTGATGTTCCTGAATAACCTCATCGCCAGGCTGCTTGAGGTTCCAGATCCGCCCTTTACTTTTAAATGTAAGCGTCCCACGGATGCCGCCTTCCGATGAAGTTTGGTAGGAGAATCCTCCCCGTTCCCGGAACACTTCCTCCACTGTAGCTGTGATGTTTCGGGGCCTCAGCCCGGCTGGTGTGTGTCTCAGGACGATCAGTGTTCCCTCCTTGACGTCCCCCTCGATCTGTTCGATGGGCGCCCCTTCGACCTCTTGCTCCGGGCTCGCCGAGTACACGTAGATCCATCGATCGGCGGAGCGAATCACCTTAAGAGAGACAAATACGCGATGAGCAGCGCGTACATCCTTGACGATATTCTCAGCGGATTTCTGTGAGAGGTGCCCGTCCTTCTCCAGCTGCTGCTCAAGCAAGTGAATCTGCATGATTCCGGCGCGGATTCGCGTTGCCTTCACGGGCTCGTCTTCATGACGTGTCGGTTTATCCTTGTCGCGCTTGCCGAACGCTCCCTTCACGAGATTTCCCGCCGCCATCACGCCCTTCGAGGCAACATGGATCACCCAGTCCATCGCCTTCTCGATGGGCGAGCGGCCTTTGTCGATGGTCGCCTTGACCGTCTTCGATGGATCGCCCAATCCAAGCAGGCTCGCCAGCAGTCCGATGGCGACCGGGATTGCCCGCGCCAATGCATCCTCCACCGCGGCAGTCGCCGCGCCGAGGTTGCCGGCTACGATCGCGGCGACCGAGTCGATCACGGCGCTCACGAAGGTGACCAGCTGCGATGCTCGGTTGACGACGAAGACAATGATGTCGTAGATCGCCTTGCAGGCCTTGAAGAAGGCGGACGCCGGATTCAGCAGGCTGATGATCCACGTGATGCCGGCGGTGATCACCTTTTCCTTGATGAAGTCCCAGATCGCGTCCAGAACCATCGACTTGAGGTCACCCACCTTTTCCTTGATGAACCGCCAGATTCCCGCCACACCCTCCTTCATGAAGATCATGAACACCTCGGCGCCCTTCTCGAGCGCCACGACGATCGGCTCGCTGAGGAGATTCACGGCACGGGCGCGGAAGTTGTCGTAGGTGAGGCCGAGGATCTGCAGGACGATGCTGACTATGCCCTCCAGGTCGAACTTCTCCGGGAGCTTGAGCCCGGCGCCGGCGAGCGCGCCGAACAGCCAGTCCATCAGACCCTTCTGGAGATGGGTGCCGATGTTCTTGATGAAATTCCTGAGGCCCTGACCCACCGCGTTCACGAGATTTCCCAGGAACCTGATCGGGTGGGCAATAATCTCCAGGACGACGCTGGCGGCTTTGGCCAGGACGCTCAACAGCAGATTCTTGAACTCGATGATTTTCTTGACGGCCCCTACGGTCGCGTCATACACACGCTCCCACAGCGACTTGTTGGCCTCGCGCAGTTCCTCCTCGCGCGCCTTCATCTTGTCGTACGAGGCCTTGAGCTGCTCGCTCAGGCGATTGATGAGGGCTTCGGAGCGCTCGTCGATCTGGCTCTGCATCGCGCCGAAATCCGTGGCGATTGCTTCGCGCGCCTGCGTTGCAAAGTCGCTCATCTCGCCGCCGAGCGAGTCCACCACCTCATTGGCCTGGCGTTGACCGCGCGCTGCGCGCTCCTTGGCCGCGTTGATCTGGCGCTCGATATAGTCTGCCACCTGCTCGATGGTGTTATGGACGAGGACGCGGTAGATACCGCGTGCCGAGGCGAGCGCGCGCTCGATCAGCTCTTTCCAATCGTCACCCCAGTTGAAGAGCCAGTTCTTGGCACCGCCCTTCACATCCGAGAACTCGTCTTCGTACCGCTCGCTTGCGCGTTGCAGCCCGTCGGTGAAGATCCGCGACGCCTGACGATCCATCTCATCGAGAATTCCCTTCACGTCCGACTGGGTCTCGCTCTTGATCTGCGAGATCCGGGCCATGATCTGCGTGCGCTTCAGGGAGTCGACCGCGCGCACGCCATGCTGCTGTCCCGCCACGTTTCCGAGCTCGCGCTCGCGCACGCCATGCATCGCTGAAAGGCCCGCGCGTACGGTGAGCTCCGCGCGCGTCAGCGCGTCCGTCCGGACCTTCGCCTCATCCTTACGATAGGCGCCGGCAGCCTCGGCTTCATGCTGCTCGGCGGTGGCACGCTCGCTCAATACCGGCCCAAAGGCCGGATCGTTGCCTTCCTGCATCTGCTCGGTGCTGACCTGGTTCCCGGCCATCATCTGGTCAGTGGGAGCACGGTCAGCCGAGAAGTCGAGCTGTTGGCCGGGCAGCGGCGGCGGTACTGCCGAAGTGGAATCCACGCCCGTCGACGGGGGCCCCGCCGCCTCTGGCCGCAACTCCACCGCGTCAGCCACCTTCTGCTTATCCGGCGAGATGTCGTTCCGCGGATTCGTGGCCGCCGGCAAGCCTCCAGCGGCCGCATCGCGTTGCCGCGTCAGGCCCTGATTCAGCGTGGCGCTTGCCTTCGCCGCGCCCCGGTTCATGGCCTCCTCAGCCTCCTCCTTGCTGCGCGCGTTGGTCATGTCTCGATTGATTGTGTCGGTTAGCCGTGCCTCCAGTGCGGCGCGGTCGAACGGCTTCGTATCGGCACCCTCGAGTTGGCCGATGGTCTCAGTCGCGGCGCTGCGCACCCGCTCCGTGCGCGGCACCTTCGCGGCTTCCTGCGCGGCCTGTACGCTCTCATGCTTCCCAAGCTTATGGTGACGTGCGGTCCGCGCCCGCTGATGCAGGGCCTGCGCGAGCGGCGCCATGGCCGCATGGAGGTTCGGAGTTGCCGCTTGCGCCTCCACGGGCGCAGTCTCGGGTCCCGAGCCGCGCCCGGAGTCGGCCTTGATCCCCGCTGCAGGTGCCGCGGGTCCCTGACGAGCCGTCGCACTCGAGTCCGCTAGTGTTGGACTCCCTGCGACCCCAATGCTCGATACAGCGGCAGGGGCGCCGGCGGCCGCGGTCATGGCCTGCGCAGGACCCGGGGTCGCAAGCGACACAGCGGGCGCAGCGGGCGCAGCGGGCGC
>Ga0302314_10010958_pt1 | contig 15837 bp, 17 predicted proteins | sample III_Palsa_N2_3_FD_200533 | JGI IMG/M metagenome (GOLD analysis project Ga0302314, IMG submission 200533) | Peat permafrost microbial communities from Stordalen Mire near Abisko, Sweden - III_Palsa_N2_3 | ecosystem: Environmental > Terrestrial > Soil > Palsa > Peat permafrost | place: Sweden... | reverse complement strand
TCGCCCAGGCCCAGGCTCTGGCCTTCGGCAAGACGGCAGAGGAGGTGCGGGCCGAGGGTACCGCCGAGCACGTCGTGCCCCACCGGGTGATGGAAGGCAACCGGCCCTCCAACGTCCTCCTCGCCGAGCTGCTGACGCCGCACCTGCTCGGCTCGCTCGTCGCCCTCTATGAGCACAGCGTCTTCACCCAGGGGGTGATCTGGGACATCGACTCCTTCGACCAGTGGGGCGTCGAGCTCGGGAAGGTGCTCGCGGCGGCGATCATCCCCGAGCTCGAGAGCGCCGAGGAGCCGAACCTGACCCACGACTCCTCGACCAACAACCTGATCCGCCGTTACCGCGAACTGAAGAGCAAGGGAGGCTGAGATGGCAACCGACAATCCCATGCAGCTCGGAATGATCGGGCTGGGGCGGATGGGGGCGAACCTCGTTCTCCGCCTGATGGCCGACGGCCACCGCTGCGTCGTCTACGACGTGAACGCCGCCCCGGTCGAGGAGCTGGCGAAAGAGGGAGCAGTGGGGGCCACCAAGCTCGAGGACTTCGTGGCCAAGCTCGAGAAGCCGCGGGCGATCTGGATCATGGTCCCGGCCGGGGTCGTGCAGTCGACGCTAGATGCGCTCGTGCCGTTGCTCGACCAGGACGACACCATCATCGACGGCGGCAACTCCTATTACCGCGACGACATCGAGCGGGCCAAGGCCCTGCTCGTCAGGGGCATCCACTACGTAGACGTGGGGACGAGCGGCGGGGTGTTCGGGCTCAAGCGAGGCTTCTGCCTGATGATCGGCGGCGAGAAGACGGCCGTCGCGCGCCTCGATTCCCTGTTCAAGACGATCGCGCCGGGACGAGGTTCCGCCGAGCCGACTCCGGGGCGGACCCGCACCGACGGCACCGCGCCCGACGGCTACCTGCACTGCGGACCGAGCGGCGCCGGGCACTACGTGAAGATGGTCCACAACGGGATCGAGTACGGGATGATGGCCGCGATCGCCGAGGGCCTGAGCATCATCAAGCACGCCGACGCCGGCAAGCACCAGCAGCACGTGGACGCCGAGACGACGCCGCTGCGCGACCCCGAGGCCTATCAGTACGAGATCGACGTCCCCGAGGTGGCCGAGGTGTGGCGACGGGGTTCGGTGGTGGGATCGTGGCTGCTCGACCTCACCGCCGATGCCCTGGCCCGCTCACCGGACCTCGACGAATTCTCCGGGCGTGTGTCGGACTCGGGCGAGGGGCGCTGGACGGTGATCGCCGGAATCGACCTGGGCGTCCCCGCGGCGGTGATCACCGCGGCCCTGCTCGAGCGCTTCGAGTCGCGCGGCAACGGTCAGTTCACCGACAAGATCCTTTCCGCCATGCGCGCGGAGTTCGGCGGGCACGCCGAGCAGGGGGGAGACGTCCATGCCTCTCCTTAGCGAGTCCGCCTGGCGGCGAACTCGCCGAGCCGAACAATGATCCGGCTCGTCCTCGCCGACGTCGACGGCACCCTGGTCACGCAGGACAAAGTGCTGACCGAGGGGGCGGTCGCCGCCGTCAAGCGGCTCGCGGAGGCCGGGATCCTGTTCGCGATCACCAGCGGGCGACCGCCGCGGGGGATGGCCATGCTCGTCGAGCCGCTGGACGTGACGACGCCGATCGCCGCCTTCAACGGCGGCGTGATTGCGGATCGGGACCTGACGGTCATCGAGCAGCGGGCGATTCCCGACGAGCTCGCGGGGCCGATCAGCGACGAGCTCGCGAGCCACGACCTGAGCGTCTGGCTCTACCGCGGCGCGGACTGGTACGTCCAGGACCGCCAGGGCCCTCACGTCGACCGCGAGACGGCGACGGTCCGGTTCGAACCGACCGTGGTCGACAGCTACGACGGTCTCCAGTCCGATGTCGCCAAGCTCGTCGGGGTGAGCGACGACCACGAGGCGGTAGCCGCGGGCGCCACCGCCGTCCACGACCGCTTCGGCGACCACGTGTCGGCTTCCTGCTCGCAGCCCTACTACGTCGACGTGACGCATCCCGACGCCAACAAGGGCTTCGTCGCCCGGTACCTGGCGGCCCGCTACAAGCTCTCAACCGAGGAGATCGCCACCATCGGCGATATGCCCAACGACGTGCTCATGTTCGCCCACTCGGGTCTCAGCATCGCGATGGGCAACGCCGGTCCCGAGGTGCAGCGCGCCGCCCGCCGCGTGACCAAGTCCAACGAGGAGGATGGCTTCGCCTACGCGGTCGAGCACTTCATCCTCCCGCTAGCTCAGGGTGCAGGTGCCTGAGCTGTAGCCCGGGGGATTGGTGAAGGCGACGTTGGCGTATCCGTGACCGGTGTTGTGTGTCACCTTGCCGACCACCTTGGTGCCGATCGTCCACTCGAAGGTGATGGTGCCGCGGACGAGGAAGGTGCTGCCCGTGGCCGGGGGGGCGAAGGGGAAGTTCACGCCGCCCTGGTGGATGCCGTGCGTCCCCTTGCCGAGGGTGACGGCCTGGCTCACGTTGTCGGGCACGAATGCGCTGCCGTTCCAGTAGGAGACCGAGATGTCCATCGAGAGCGTTGCCGTGACGCCGAGGCTCGGCATCTGGCCGCGGATACCGACCATGTCGTCGCCGGGCGCGGACGTGCACACGTTCACCGTTGCCCACAGGTCTGGAGAGCGCTCGGCGGCGGTCACCTCGGCAGCGAGCTTCTGCTGAGCCGTCGGGCCCTTCTTGTGTGGAGTTCTCCTGGACGTCGTATGCGTGGTAGCTCCGGCGAGGCCGGGGAACGAGATCGCGGCCACGGCGGCAACGAGCGTGAGCAACATGGGACGGGGGCGCATTGAGAGGAAGATAACGGCCAGATGAAAGGACTGCTCCACTGCGGCGCTGTGACGGATCCGAATGAGCGCCGTAGTGGGTCCATGAGCGAGACGATGACCGCGCCCGAGGCCGAAGAGGCGCAGGACGCGTGGGGTCGCTTCGAGACGCTCTACCGCTCGAGCCGAGACGACGTTTACGCATACGTCGCAACACTGCTCCACGACCGCGTGGCGGCCGAGGACGTGACCGCGCTCGCCTTCGAGCGCGCGTACCGGCGACGGCGGACCTTCGACCGCCGCCGTGGTGAGGAGCGGGCATGGCTGTTCGGGATCGCCCGCAACGCCGCGCTCGACGAGCTGCGTCGCCGACGGCGGATCGCGGCCCTCGTCACTGACCCTGAGGATGTCGTGGGCGCCGGGCCGGAGGACGGCGCCGACATCGCGCTGCGGCGCACCGCCGTCCGCTCCGCTCTGGCCGCGCTCCCGGCGCGCGACCGCGAGCTCATCGCGCTGAAGTTTCATGCCGGCCTGTCCAACGCCGAGGTGGCGCGCGTGCTCGGCGTAAGCGAGTCGAATGCGGGGACGATGCTCCACCGAACGATCGAGAAGCTGAGAAAGGCCTGTGATGAGACCGCGTGAAGACGAGCTGATCGACTCCGAGATCGCCGAGCAGCTCGACGCGATCGACGCCACCCTGGCCGGTGAGCCGGTCTCGCCCCGCTTCGCCGAGCTCGCCGAGCTCGCGCTGCTCTTGTCCGCCAGCCGGCCCGAGGGCCCGCGACCGGAGTTCGCCGCCGAGCTCGATCGACGGGTGGAGGGACGGTTTGTGCGTGGCGGCGCTTCGGCGCGCCGTCAGGGCGCCGCGACGGGCCGTGGACGCTGGCGCGGATGGGGGCTCACGCCGGCCCTCGGGATGGCCGCCGGGACGGCGGTCGCCGCGGTGTTGGTTGCGGTGGTGCTGGTGACGGGGGGCGGTGGGCCGATGAGTAGTGGGAGCGCCACCACGGCGTCTCGGTCGATCAAGAACGCATTGGCGCCGCTCCCGGCCGCGGCGGCGAAGGCGCCGTCGCATGCCGCGGGCGTCGGCGCGGCGGGCCTTCGGGCCCGCGCAGCCGCTCCCGCGCCCGAGAAGCTCGCGCCGCCACAGGCCCCCGTCCGCTTCGGGCCGGGCAAATCAGCGCAGGGGGCGGTGATCCTCGGAACCGCGAAGACGCGGGCCTCGGGCTCCGGCTCCGGCGGCACGGCGGGTGCCGGCTCCAGCGGCACGGCGGGTGCCGGCGCCATCAACGGCACCCTCTCCCCGGCCCCCCTCCCCAACGGCCGCAAGATCGTCCAGTCCTCGATGCTTCAGCTCGGTACTCCCCCGAACCGGATCGACGCCGTCGCCCAGGAGGTCTTCGAGGTTGTCCGCGCCTACGACGCCATCGTCGAGAGCTCGAATGTCTCGAGCACCGGGGGGCCCGGCGCGAGCGCGCAGTTCCAGCTCCGAGTGCCGAGCGCCTCGCTCCCCCAGGCGCTCTCGGAGCTCTCGCGCCTGCGCTACGCAAACGTGATCTCGAGGATCGATGACACGCAGGACGTCAACTCCCCCTATCTGTCCGCGGAGCGGGGGAGCGCCGACGCCAGGACCGCCCTCGTGAAGCTCCGCGCGGAGCTCGCCGCCGCCACGCTCGAGACGCAGATCGCCCGCCTGCGCGAGCAGATCGCGAACGAGAAGGCCGCCCTCGCCCATGCGCAGTCCTCGCTGGGCTCGCTGAACCGTCGGGTCGGCTACAGCGACGTCAACGTCAGCGTCCAGGCCACCACCGGCGGATCGTCGTCCGGAGGCGGCGGTTTCGGCCTGCGCAAGGCGGGCCACGACGCGCTCCGCGTGCTCGAGGTCACGGCCGGGGTGGCGCTCATCGCTTTCGCGGCGCTCGTCCCCCTCGCCCTCCTCCTCGCCCTCGCCGGCTGGCTCGCGATCACCGTGCAGCGCCGCCGGCGCGAGCGGGCACTCGATCTGGCCTGAAGGGGGGTCGGTCGGGGGCGCGCGGGGGGGTGTTGGTCGGCAGGCCTGGGGGTCGGTCGGGCGGTGCGCGGGGGGGGTCGGTCGGGGGCGCCGGGAGGGTCGGTCGGGCGCGGGGGGGCGCGCGGGGGTCGGTCGGCGGGCCGTGTTGCGAAACCCCCAACATGTAAGGGAAACGCAGCGCGCCCCGCTCCGGCCGAGCGCCCTCAGCCCCCGGTAGCCTCGCCGTGTGGTATCTCTGGGCGCCGTGTCGACGACCAGTCAGGACACCGCCGAGCTTCTCGGCCGCGTGCCGGCGTTCTCCGCCCTCGGCGAGAACGAGCTCGCCAAGATCGCTGATGTCGCGGTTCCCCGGAGCTTCGCGGCGGGGGAGGTGATCTTTCGCGAGGGCGACGAGAGCGACACCTGCTACATCGTGCGTAGGGGACGTGCACGCGCGATTCGCGAGCACTCCGACGGTCGTTCGATCACGCTGGCGAACTTCGGCCCGGGAGACATCTTCGGCGAGCTGGCGATGTTTGACGCCGAGCGCCGGTCAGCCACCGTTGAGACGCTGGGCGCGATGGAGGCGATCGCCATCCTCGGCTCGGACATGCGCCGCCTGCTTGGTCTGCACCCGGACATCGCCGTGAAGCTGGTGATCGCACTGGGACGGCGCTTGCGCGACACCAACGAGCGGCTCACGCGCCAGTCCTTCCAGACGGTGCAGAGCCGGGTCGCGGGCGTGCTCGCCCAGCTCGTCGCCGAGGCCGACGCCGACGCCGACGCCCACGCCGACGCCGACGCCGAGGGCGCCCGCGATGGCGACGTCCTCATAACCTCGACCCAGGCCGACCTCGCGCAGCTCGCCGGCTCGTCCCGCGAATCTGCCAGCCGCTTCCTCGCCGTGCTCGAGCGCGCGGGGATCATCACCCAGGGCCGTGGCCGGCTCACAGTCCACGATGTCGCCGCGCTCGAACGATACGTCTACTGATCCGACCCCCAAGCGCGAGTTCTCGGCGGGTGGGGTCGTCGTCCGAGGCGACGAGGTGGTGGTGATCGTCCCGGTCAAGCGCGACGTGTCCGGGAACCGCGTCCTCGGCCTGCCCAAGGGCCATCCCGACGGATCGGAGACCGCGGAGGCCGCCGCCCTGCGCGAGGTGCGGGAGGAGACGGGAGTGGAGGGCGAGGTGGTGAGGAAGCTCGGGGACGTCCGCTACTGGTACCAGCGTCAGGGCCGCCGGGTATTCAAGCTCGTCAGCTTCTTCCTCATGGAGTACCGCTCGGGCGACCTCGCCGACCACGACGACGAGGTCGAGGAGGCCTGTTGGATGCCCCTGGCGCAGGCCGCGCGCTCGCTGACCTACGCCGGGGAGCGGGAAATGGTCGTCCGTGCGCTGTCGCAAACTGCACCGGGGCGGTAGGCTGGCGGCGGTGCGCGTTCTCAATTTCTATTCCTCGGTCTTCGCCGACCAGCTCCGGCGGGGACGTAAGACGGCGACCATCCGTCTCGGCGACAAGTCTCACAAGTACCAGAAAAACGACTGCGTGCTGGTCACCATCGGCTATCAGCACTCTCCGCGCGAGAAGATCTTCAGCGCGGTCATCGATCAGGTCGAGGTCAAGCGCGTCAAGGACCTCTCGCCCCGCGACATCGAGCACGACAACCCAGAGTTTCGCCGCGTCGACGAGATGGTCCACTTCCTCGCGCAGATCTACGGGCGTCCGATCACCATGGACGACACCGTGACGGTGGTGCGCTTCTCGCAGATCATCGAGTCCCCTCCGCCGCTGCGCGACCGGATCCACGGGCTGGGGGCGGCGCAGAACTAGGTGGGGGGCGGGCCTTCGGGCCCTGCCCCGGCGGGTGGGAGGGCAGGCTTTTGGCGCTTGTGACGGGTTCGTTCGGAAGGGGCATCGCCCCAAAGGCCCGCGCTTGGCACTCTTTAGGCGAGAGTGCCAAATTTTAACTTGCATCGGACCTTGGGCAAGCTATAGTCGTACGTGCTGGCACTCTGACCCACCGAGTGCCAACGTATCGAGAAAGTCCCAGTCCCCATTCGGAGGTTGCAACAGATGAAGCTCAAGCCCCTCGGCGATCGGTTGATCGTGCGGGCAATCGAGGAGGAAGCGACCACTGCCAGTGGCATCGTCCTCCCCGACACTGCCAAGGAGAAGCCCGTGAAGGGCAAGGTCATCGCTGTCGGTGACGGAAAGATCAACGAGGACACGGGGAAGCGCACCCCGCTCGACGTCGCCGAAGGCGACGAGATCCTCTACAGCAAGTACGGCGGCACCGAGATTCCCTTTGAGGGCGAGGAGCTGCTCGTCCTGCGCGAGTCCGACGTACTGGCGAAGATCCAGTAGTACCAACTTTTCTCAGGAGAACGCATAACACATGGCTCATAAGGAACTGAAGTACAACTCGGAGGCCCGCAAGGCCCTCGAGCTGGGCGTGGACGCGGTAGCTAACGCGGTCAAGGTGACGCTCGGCCCGAAGGGTCGCTACGTGGTCCTCGACAAGAAGTTCGGAGCGCCGACGATCACCAACGATGGTGTCACGATCGCCCGCGAGATCGAGGTTCAGGACGTGTTCCAGAACCAGGGCGCCCAGCTCGTCCGCGAGGTCGCCACCTCGACCAACGACGTGGCCGGCGACGGCACCACGACGGCGACCGTGCTTGCACAGTCGATCGTCCGTGAAGGCCTGCGCAACGTCGCGGCCGGCGCCAACCCGCTGTCCCTCAAGAAGGGCATCGAGACCGCGGTAGAGCTCGTGGTCAAGAACATCGAGGCCCAGTCCAAGGTGATCTCCGGCAAGGACCAGATCGCCCGCGTGGCGACCATCTCCGCCGGTGATGAGGAGATCGGCGACACCATCGCCGACGCCATCGACAAGGTCGGCAAGGACGGCGTGGTCAACGTCGAAGAGGGCCAGACCTTCGGCATGGAGCTTGAGTTCACCGAGGGCATGCAGTTCGACAAGGGCTACATCTCGCCCTACATGGTCACCGACCAGGATCGTATGGAGGCCACCCTCGAGGACCCCTACATCCTCATCGCTAACCAGAAGATCGGTTCGGTCCGCGACCTGCTTCCGGTCCTGGAGCAGACGATCCAGTCGGGTAAGCCGCTGCTGATCGTCGCCGAGGACGTCGAGGGCGAGTCGCTCGCGACGCTGGTGGTCAACAAGCTCCGTGGCACGTTCACGGGTGTTGCCGTCAAGGCGCCGGGCTTCGGCGATCGCCGCAAGCGCATGCTCGAGGACATCGCCATCCTCACCGGTGGCGAGGTCATCACCGAGGAGATGGGCCTGAAGCTCGAGAACACGCAGCTCTCGCAGCTCGGGCGCGCCCGTCGTGTCGTCGTCACCAAGGACACCACGACGATCGTCGACGGTAACGGCGACAGCAAGGCGATCAAGGGTCGGATCAACCAGATCAAGACCGAGATCGAGGGCACCGATTCGGACTTCGACCGCGAGAAGCTCCAGGAGCGTTTGGCCAAGCTCTCGGGCGGCGTGGCCGTGGTCAAGGTCGGCGCAGCCACCGAGACCGAGATGCGGGAGAAGAAGCACCGCGTCGAGGACGCGCTCCAGGCTACCCGTGCGGCGCTCGAAGAGGGCATCGTTCCCGGCGGCGGCGTCGCGCTGCTCCAGTCGGCAAGCGCGATCAAGCTCGACGACATCGAGCTCGACGACGAGAAGACCGGCGCCAAGATCGTCCTCCGGGCGCTCGAGGAGCCGCTGCGGCAGATCGCCGAGAACGCGGGCCTGGAAGGCTCGGTTGTCGTCAACGACGTCCGCAAGGCGAAGAAGGGCCAGGGCCTGAACGCGGCCACGGGCGAGATCGTCGACCTCGTCGCCGCGGGCATCATCGACCCGGCCATGGTGACGCGCTCCGCGCTCCAGAACGCCGCTTCGATCGCCAAGAACATCCTCACCACCGAGGCCATCGTGGCCGAGATCCCGGACAACGACGGCGGCGGCATGCCCGGCGGCGGCGGGATGCCCGACATGGGCGGGATGATGTAGCAAGTCGCGTTCGACGAACGCGAGGATTTGACAAGGGCCCGGCGCGTGCGCCGGGCCCTTTGTCGTACTGACGCCGGCGCCGGCTGGCGGCGCTCGTACGTGGCGCGGGTCCGCGGGTCCGGGGCGCGGAAGGTTTGCCCCCTTCGCGGCGTCGTTAACCTGTAGGACAGGATCTACCGGAAATGAAGCCGACAGCCGCAGACAATGAAGCCGGTCGGCCAGAGATGGGCCGACGGGACCTCGCGGACCTTGCCATGCTCGCCGATGGCTCGCTTCCGCCTGCCCGGCGCGCCGAGGTCGAGGCTCGGATCGTCGCCCTCCCGGGCGGACGCGAGCTGCTGGAAAACGAGCGGACGGCGGTCGAGGCCCTCCGCGGCGCCGAGCACGCGCGCGCGCCTGCTTCGTTGCGCGAGCGGATCGCCGCCGAACAGGCTCGAGCGGGCAGAGCGCCGCAGCGGCGCCGGGAGGTGCTCGGCGGGGGACTGGCGGGGGCGCTCGCCGTCCTCGTCCTCGTCCTCGTGCTCGTCCTGCCCGGCGGCAGCCCGGGGTCTCCATCGATCAGCCAGGCCGCGTCGCTCGGCCTCCGGGGCCCGAGCGCCCCGGCGCCGCCGCCGGCGCGCGGAACGCCGCGGGACCTGCTCGCGCGTGACGTCGACGAGGTCTACTTCCCCAACTGGTCGGGGATCGGCTACAAAGCTACGGGCGAGCGGATCGACCGGCTCGACGGTCATCTCCTGGACACCATCTACTACATCGGCTCACGGGGCGCGCGCATCGCCTACACGATTGTCGGAGGGTCGGCCCTGGCGGAGCCCACCGGCGCCACGCTCAGCCAGTCGAACCACGTCGAGCTGCGTGCCCTCGCGCTCGGCCATCGACAGCTGGTCACCTGGCGGCGAGCCGGCCACACGTGCATCCTCACGGGAGCACATGTCTCCGATCAGGCCCTGCTCCACCTGGCCTCGCGGGAGACCGGCGAACGCAGCTAGCGTTAGCCGCCGCGATCGATCTGACTGGCGATGCGCTGGCGAGCGCGGTGCAGCCGGGTCGTGATCGTCGCCTCGCGCACGCGTAGTGCTCGCGCCGCCTCCCCGTAGGAGAGGCCGGCGACATCGATCGCCACCAAGGCATCGCGGAAGTCCTCGGGGAGAGCCGCGATCGCCGCGAACAGCTCCTGGGTGTCGATCACGGCCTCGGGGGCGGCGGCCGACGGGTCGGCGACGAGATCGAGATCGTCGGGAAGCGGCGTGGTGCGCAGGCGGCGGGCGGCGGTCCGGCGCTGGCTGATGAAGGTGTTGCGGAGCACGCGGAGCAGATAGCCGAGATCGTCCTCGGAGCGGAGCAGGCGCGGCTTGCGCAGGACGTGGGCGAAGGTCTCCTGGACGAGATCTTCCGCGTCCTCACGCGAGCCGCATAGCGCCCAGGCGGCGCGATACAAGCGATCGACATGGTCGCCTAGCGCGGCGGGATCAAGGTGGCGTTCAGGCATCGCTTACTCGTAGTAGATCCCACCCCGGGATCAAGGTGGCGTTCGGGCATCGCTTACTCGTAGTAGATCCCACCCCGGGATCAAGGTGGCGTTCGGGCATCGGACTAGGCCGTCTCGGATCCCACCCGGGATCGCGGCAACCGTCGATCAGTCCGGTACGGCCGAGAGGGGGCGCGGTCCCGGGCCGACGTATTGCGCTGTGGGGCGGATCAGGCGCCCCTCTCGCTTCTGCTCGAGGATGTGCGCAGACCAGCCGGCGGTACGGGCGCAGGTGAACATCGAGGTGAATAGCTGAGGCGGCACTTCGGCGAAGTCGAGCACGACCGCTGACCAGAACTCCACGTTGGTGGCGAGGACGCGATCGGGCTTGCGGGCTTGGAGCTCGGCGAGGGCGGCCTTCTCCAAGGCGTCCGCGACCTCGACCCGGGGGGCCCCGAGCTCGCGTGCGGTGCGACGCAGGACGCGCGCCCGCGGATCCTCGGCCCTGTAGATACGGTGCCCGAAGCCCATCAAGCGCTCGCCGCGGTCGAGCACTGCCTTGACGTAGGCTTCGGCGTCGCCGGTGGCCTCGACGTCGTCGAGCATCTTCAGGACGCGAGCCGGCGCGCCTCCGTGCAGCGGGCCGGAGAGCGCCCCGACGGCCCCCGAGAGCGCCGCGGCGACATCGGCTCCGGTCGAGGCGATGACACGGGCGGTGAAGGTCGAGGCGTTCATCCCGTGCTCGGCCGCTGAGATCCAGTACGCGTCGATCGCCTCGACGTGCCGGGGGTCGGCCTCTCCTCGCCACCGGATCAAGAACCGCTCGGCGATCCGAGTGGCCTTGTCGACCGCGCGCTGGGGTACCGGGGGCTTGCCGATCCCGCGCGCCGATTGCGCGACGAAGGAGAGCGCCATCACCGAGGCGCGCGCCAGGTCGTCGCGTGCCGCCTGGTCGGAGATGTCGATGAGCTGCTCGAAGCCCCACTGGGGGGCGAGCATCGCGAGCGCCGCCTGCACGTCGACGCGATGATCGCCCGAGCGCACCATCAGCGGATGGGGCTCGGCGGGCGGCAGTCCCGGCTTCAAATGGCCGTCGACGAGCAGTCCCCACACCTGCGCGAACGGGACACTGCCCACGAGCTCCTCGATGTCGACCCCGCGGTAGCGCAGGGCCCCGCCCTCCCGATCGGGCTCGGCGATCTCCGTGGCGAAGGCGACTACGCCCTCCAGGCCGGACTGAACTTCTGTCGTAACGCTCATGTGGCCTTTCGCAGGAAACGGTGGCTTCGGTGATGATTGTGGCAAGCCTAAAGCGGGGCCTAAGCTGTCGCGGGTGTCCGAGCTTCTCTTCCGCTCCGCCGGCGAGCTCGCGGAACTCGTCCGCTCGGGGGAGTTGAGCGCTCGTGAGCTGGTGGCAGCGTCGCTGCACGCGATCGACGAGAGCCAGTCGACGGTGAACGCCTTTACCCACGTCGCCCACGAGTCCGCGCTGGCCGCCGCCGAGCGGATCGAACCCGGCGATCCGCGCCCGTTCGCCGGCGTGCCCATCGCGATCAAGGACAACCGGCCGGTGGCGGGCATGCCCCTGACCATGTGCAGTGACCTGTTCGGCGATTTCGTCGCCCCCCACGACGCGTTCTGCGTGCGGCGCCTGCGCGAAGCGGGTTTCGTCATCGTCGGTAAGACGACGCTTCCGGAGATGGGCATCCTCCCCACCACCGAGTCTCGACGTTTCGGGCCCACCCGCAACCCCTGGGACCCAGATCGCACGCCTGGAGGGTCGAGCGGAGGCTCGGGAGCGGCCGTGGCCACCGGGCTCGTTCCCATCGCTCACGGGAACGACGGCGGCGGCTCGACCCGTATTCCCGCCGCGTGCTGCGGGCTCGTCGGCCTCAAGCCCGCTCGCGCCCGCGTGTCCGTCGGACCCGACGCCGGCCAGAGCTTTCTCGTCGGCGATGGCGTGCTCAGCCACACGATCGCGGACACCGCGGCCCTCCTCGACGTGCTCGCGGGCTACGAGCCGGGCGACGCGAACTGGGCGCCGCCGCCGCCCGCCCTCTTCGCCGAGCTCGCCGCCCGGCCGCCGAAGCGCATGCGGATCGGGCTGGCCCTGAACGCGCCGCTCGAGGGCTCCACGCTCGACCCACTATGCGAGGCAGGCGCGCGTGACGCGGCGGCGCTGCTCGAGTCGCTCGATCACCGCGTGGAGGAGATCGTGCCGCCGTGGTCGGGGCTCGACCTGCTGCCCGACTTCACGCGCGCGTTCGGTCCCGCGGTGTCGATGACCACTTTGGCCGGCGGCCGCCTGGCCGGGCGCGAGCCCACCGAGGAAGACGTCGAGCCGCTCACCTGGGCGATGTGGGAGCACGCTCGCGGCCAGGACACGCTCAGCCTCCTCGCGGCGCAGAGTCGCCTCGAAGCGGTGGCCAGGTCCATCGTCGCGTTCTTCGCCCCCTACGACGCCGTGCTCACACCGGCGCTGGCGCAACGCCCGGTGCCCATCGGCGAGATCCACGGGCGCGGTCCCCATCCGTGGGAGCACTACCAGCGCTCGGCCACCTTCACGCCCTACACAGCGATCGTCAACGTGACGGGCCAGCCGGCCATCTCGCTGCCCTTGTTCCACGGAGACGACGGCCTCCCGACCGGCGTTCAGCTCATCGGCCCGCCTGCGCGGGAGGACGTGGTCCTCCAGCTCGGTGCCGAGCTCGAGCGGGCATGTCCGTGGGCGGGGCGGCGCCCGCCCGGGCGCTCGCCCTAGCCGGTCCCGAGCACGGCGCGCATCGACTTCGGGACGACGCCGAGGCGCTCGGCGTCGGCGGTGCCGTGACGCGAGGTCATCGGGACCTCGAAGAGCTCGGCCTCGTCCCAGGTCGCGAAGGCCGTCGGCCCGGTCAACAGCTCCACGGCCTGGAGGAACCGGCGCGTGACGCCGATCGGGACCTTCGCGAGCGGGCGTCGGCGGCCGAAGGACCGGACGGCGGTCTCGACGATGTCCTGATAGGTGAGCGTCTCCGGTCCCGCGAGCTCGAATCGGGTTCCCGAGTCGACGCTCTGCGGCAGGGCCGCCATCACGCAGTCGGCTACGTCCTCGGCCCAGATCGGCTGATATGCCGCCTTTCCCGATCCTGAGAGGGGGATCACCGGGAGCAGGCTCATGCGCTCCAGCAGCCGCAGGTATCGGTCCCCGGGGGAATAGGTGATCGACGGCGCAAATACCACGTGCTCGAGCGAGGACTCGACCACGGCGCGCTCCGCCAGCGCCTTGGCCCGCATCAGGCGCGCGCGGCTCCGCGTCGACGCCCCGAGCGCGGAGAAGAACACGAACCGCCGTACGCCCGCGCGCTCGGCCGCCCGGACGAGCCGCCAGGTGGCGACGCCGTTGAGCTCCTCGATCGAGCCGCCGGGCTGATCGCGGATCGTCGCGGCGAGATGGACCACGGTGTCGATGTCGCGCAGCGCGTGCCGAAACGAGAGGTGGTCGCCGAGCTCGCCGAGGGCGATCTGGACGCGGACGCGCTCGGCGCCCAGGCGCCGCGGATCGCGGACCAGGCAGCGCACCGGCATCCCGGTGGCGGTGAGACGCCGGAGCAGGGGCAGGCCGACGGTTCCGGTTGCGCCGGTTAGCAGGAGCACCGCGGGGAGGCTAGCGGTCGCGTCATCGGCCCTAGCGGCCGCCCGCGCATTTGGCTCTGCCAAATGCGCCAACGGAGTCGGCGTCCATGCCGACTCCACCGTTTCCTTAGAATGCCGGGAGCGCCCGCAGCATTGCGGATTTTCAAGTCAACGCCGACGAAGGAAATCAGACACCTATGGCCTACGTCATTGCCGAGCCCTGCATCGGCACGAAGGACAACTCGTGCGTAGAGGTCTGCCCGGTCGACTGCATCCATCCCACGCCGGATGAGCCCGACTACGACAAGGTCGAGATGCTCTACATCGATCCGGAGGAATGCATCGACTGCGACGCATGCGTGGAGGCCTGTCCCGTGGATGCCTGCTTCGCCGAGGACCAGCTCCCCGAGGAATGGCAGAAGTACACGCAGCTCAACGCGGAGTACTACGCGAAAGGGTGAAGATCGGCGAAGCCGACCTTCACGCCATAGGCAACGACATGCCCACCGGCTTCGGCGCGGCGGCCGGTTCGGGCGCCTGCATGACGGGAAGCTCGATCGGGGAGAGCGCGATGAGGCCGCGGGCGCCGTGGCGAATCGCCTGAGCGGCTGGGTCGTCGGGATCTGAGAAGACCAGGGGGAGGCCCGCATCTGCTTGCTCGCGCAGGGGCATGGTGATCGGCACGGTGGCGAGGAGGGGGACATCGAGTTCGTCGGCCAGAAGCTGGCCGCCCCCTTCGCCGAAGATCTCGAAGCGCTCGCCCGACGGGGTCACGAAGCCGGACATGTTCTCGATCACCCCGACGATCTCGAGCTTGAGCTTGGTCGCCATCTCCGCCGCTCGCCGGGCGACTTTCTGGGCCACCGGCTGGGGCGTCGTGACGATCACGAACTCCGCCTGGGGCAGTAGCTGGGCCAGCGTCATGGAAACGTCGCCGGTGCCAGGAGGAAGGTCGATGAGCAGGTAGTCGAGCTCTCCCCACTCGACCTCCTCGAGGAATTGCTGGAGGGCCTTGTGGAGCATCGGCCCGCGCCATACGACGGCGGCGTCCTGCTCGATGAAGAAGCCGATCGACATCACCTTGATGCCGTCCTGCGCCTGCAGGGGGATGAGCTTGCGCTGTTCGTTCACGCGGGGCCGCTCGCCGTTCAGGCCGAGCATCCGCGGCTGCGAGTAGCCCCAGACGTCGGCGTCGAGGACGCCGACGAGCTTGCCCTCGGCGGCCAGGGCGGCGGCTAGGTTGGCGGTCACGCTGGACTTGCCGACGCCGCCCTTGCCCGAGCCGATGCAGACGACGTGGCTCACCTGGGCGAGCGCGCCCTCGGGGAGCGCGCCGCGGCCGAGGCGGCGGCCGAGGTCTGACTTCTCGGAGTCGGAGAGCACGTCGAAGGAGACATTCACGCTCTCCACGCCCTCGAGCTCGCGGACGGCTTGCGCCACGCCGGTCTGGAAGTGACTGCGGATCGGGCAGCCGGCGGTGGTCAGCGACACCGTCACGTCGACGACGCCGTTGGGGTGCACGTCGATCGAGCGCACCATCTGGAGCTCGACGATGTCGCGCCGCAGTTCGGGGTCGATCACGGCCTTGAGGGCCTCGGTGACCTGTTCCTTGGTGGGCATAGCCCCATTGTCGCAGACGCGGTGTCGCTCGCCGGGGGCGCGAGCGGGCCGGGCTCCCCTGGGGGGTGAGAGCAGCGGCGCTGGCGGCTTTCGGCGGTGTGGCCCGGATTCCGCGGCATAGAGGGACGTGATGCACATTAAGCCGCAAATATCGGTTCAACGTGCATCAGGTGACCTTGCGATCGCGAAGCTGGCCGATCGGCAGCAAGGAGTGGTGTCGTACTGGCAACTCAGGGCTCTGGGCTACACGCGCCACCAGATTCAGCGCCGCATCGAGACCGGCCACCTCCACGTGATCCACCGCGGCGTGTACGCGGTGGGTCGGCGCAA
>Ga0302314_10010957_pt1 | contig 15838 bp, 18 predicted proteins | sample III_Palsa_N2_3_FD_200533 | JGI IMG/M metagenome (GOLD analysis project Ga0302314, IMG submission 200533) | Peat permafrost microbial communities from Stordalen Mire near Abisko, Sweden - III_Palsa_N2_3 | ecosystem: Environmental > Terrestrial > Soil > Palsa > Peat permafrost | place: Sweden... | reverse complement strand
GCGGCCGGTGGTGGCCGACAGGAAGGCGCGCGGCTCGCCACGGTGGCTGACCACCACAACCCGTACGCTGTCGTCGCCGCGCGCCGCCTCGACCGAGCGCGCCCAGCAGGGCGACAGAAACGGCGAATCCCAGGCGCGGTTGGTCCGCTGCAGCTCGCGCCACTTGGCCGCAAGCTCCGGCGGCAGACACTTCGGGCGCAAGACATCGACGTCCAACTGAGGGTTCCTGGCGCCCACAACAGCATCAACGATAGCCGGACAAGGGTTGTGGAATGGTTGCGGCGCGGCGCGTTGTGGTCAGCGGCGCCCAGGATTATGGAGACGCAAGGGACACCCAGCGAGGAACGCCATGGCCGAGATCGAAGAGCGCAGGAACGTCGTCTATGGGGACGCCGGTCAGCGGCCGTTGAAGCTGGATGTCTACCGGCCGGCCGAGCGCAACGGCGCGGCGGTGCTGGTGGTGCACGGCGGCGGCTGGTCGCAGGGCTCGAAGGACGTGCTGGTGAACGCCTGCCGCCTGCTCGCGGCGCAGGGTTTCGTGGCGATGGCCAGCGAATACCGCCTCACCGGCGAGGCGCCCTTCCCGGCCAACCTTCACGACGTCAGACGCGCGATCCGCTGGGCCAAGGAGAACGCCGGCGAACTCGGCTTCGATGCGGACAAGCTCTGTCTCGAAGGCCATTCGGCCGGCGCTCACCTCGTGCTGCTGGCGGCGGGAGAACCGGACGATCCGCGCCTCGTCCCGCCCGAGGGACTGGGCGGCGTTTCAGGCAAGATCGCCGCGGTGACGGCGATCTATCCGCCGACTTTGTTCTATTTTGACGGACCGCGGCCATCCGGCGCGATGTTGGCCGAGTCGCTGCCCGGGGCGGACCTCTCGGTGGAGACGGCGGCGCTCGCCAGTCCCATGACCTACCTCGCGGCCGGCTATCCGCCGGTGATGCTGCTGCACGGCGACGCCGACAAGGTGGTGCCGGTCAGCGCCTCGCTGCGGTTCGCGGACAAGGCGCGGGCCGTGGGCGCCAAGGTCGATCTGCACATCTACGCCGGCCTGCCGCACGGATTCGCCAACCACCCGGAGATCCAGCCGACGCTGATGAGCCTGATCGGCGGCTTCTTCCGCCGCTGGGCGATCGGGCCGGAGGTGTTCGCCGCCACGCCGATGGTGCTGGCGCAGACCGCGGCCGCGGCGGCCGAGTAACACCCGGCGGGCGAGAGCGGGATCGGTCGGGCTATTCCTCGACCGGCATCCCATAGAGTTCCAGCCGGTGGTCGATCAGGCGGTAGCCGAGGCGTTTGGCGATGGCGTTCTGCAGCGCCTCGATCTCTTCGTCGACGAACTCGACCACCTTGCCGGTTTTCATGTCGATCAGGTGGTCGTGGTGGGTCTCGGGGGCTTCCTCGTAGCGGGAGCGACCGCCATGGAAGTCGTGCCGGGTGAGGATGCCGGACTCTTCGAACAGCCGCACCGTGCGATAGACGGTGGCGATCGAGATGTGCGGATCGATCGCGTGGGCGCGGCGGTGCAGTTCCTCGACGTCGGGGTGGTCCTCGGACAGCGACAGCACGCGGGCGATCACCCGGCGCTGGTCGGTCATACGCATGCCCTTCTCGAGGCAGATCTTTTCCAGTCGGTCCACGCGAGCCGGCTCCGGGGAAGAAGCTCCCATCCGCAAAATAGGCCCTGCGGCGCTAGCTGTTAAGCGCTCGTCGCATAACGATCGCCGCGACGGCCGGGGCGCCCGTTCTGGCGTAGTAGCCGCCGCGCCGGCCGACGGCCGTGAACCCCGATTGCTCATAGAGGGCGAGGGCGCCTGGATTGTCCTCCGCCACCTCAAGGAACATGGCGCCCACGGTCTGCGACGCGAACGCGGTCGCCGCCTCGACCAGGAGCCGCGCGACCCCGCGTCGGCGCCGATCCGGCCGCACCGCCAGGGTCAGGATCTCCGCCTCGCCGGCCATGGCGCGGCAGAGGATGAAGCCGGACAGATCGCCATCGTCCTCGGCGGCGATGGCGAAGCCGCCGCGGTCTTCGGCGAAGCGCAGGATGTCGTCCCCGGTCCAGGGCCTGTCGAAGGCCGTGGCGTGGACCTCGGCGAGCGCCGCGGCGTCGGCCGGTGTCGCGAGGCGCAGGCTCATGTCGCCATCGGCTTTGCGTCCGGCGCGCGCAGATAGAGCGGGGTCACTTCGCCCGACGCCGTCGCGGTCGCCGCCAGCTCGCCGAGCGACAGTACGTCCGGCGCGGCGAGCTCGTGGGTCTCGACGTTGGCGGCATCGATCAGCAGGGCCGCCCCCGGACCGAGGACCTGCCAGAGGCCGGGCGCGATCACCTCCAGCCGGCTCGCCGCGTCGCTGGCCGGGAGGATCTCGGGCGCGCTGAGCGGATCGCCGTTCCCGAACGCCTGCAGATAGACCATGCCGCGCCGCGCATCGATCACGCCAGCGGTGAGACCGTCCGCCGACGCGCTGGCGGCGAGCGCGGCCAGGGTCCCGATTCCGAGCAGCGGCGCGCCGGTGGCGAGGTGCAGGCCCTTGGCGAAGGCGAGGCCGACCCGCAGCCCCGTGAAGGAGCCCGGCCCGATGGTCACCGAGATCCGGCTGAGGTCGGAGAAACTCGCCTTGGCCCCGGCCATCACCTCGGCCGTCATCGGCGCCAGTCGCTCCTGGTGGCCGCGCTCCATCGGCTGCGACAGGCCGAAGATCAGCCGCCCGCAGTCGAACAGGCCGACCTGGCAGGCCGCGAGGCAGGTGTCGATGACCAGGATCGCCAAGGCGTCCGGCGCCGGCTCAGAGAATCTTGCAGGCGTCGTCGAAGTCGTGCCGCGGCGAGCGGGGGAACAGATTGTGCTCCGTGCCGTGGCCGATCGAGCAGAGGAAGTTCGATTTGATCCGCGTGCCGGCGAAGAAGGCCTCGTCGACCTTGGCGTTGTTGAAGCCCGACATCGGCCCGCAATCGAGGCCAAGCGCCCGCGCCGCCATCATGAAATAGGCGCCCTGCAGCGACGAGTTGCGCAGCGCCATGACCTCGTTGGAGGCCTCGTCGGTGAAAAGCTTGTTCATGTCCGGCGCGTGCGGGAACAGTTTCGGCATGTATTCCGGGAAGTTCATGTCGTAGCCAATGATCACCGTCGCCGGTGACTGCTCGATCTTCGCGCGGTTGGTGCTGGAAGAGATCGCGCCCAGCTTCGCCTTGGCTTCGGCGCTGACACAGAACCAGAACCGCGCGGGCGTGGAGTTGGCGGCGGTCGGACCCAGTTTGGCGAGATCATAGATCTCGTGCAGCACCGACTCCGGCAGCGGCGTCGGGTCCCAGCCGTTGCGGGTGCGCGCCTCACGGAACAGCTGGTTCAGGGCGGCATCGTCTAGACGGGCGGACATCGGCTAGAGCGACTGCTCGACCCGGGTCACTTCCGGCACGTAGTGGCGCAACAGATTCTCGACGCCGGACTTGAGCGTGGCGGCCGACGAGGGGCAGCTCGAACAGGCGCCGCGCATGTTGAGCCACACCACGCCGGTCTCGGGCTCGAAGCGGGAGAACATGATGTCGCCGCCGTCCTGGGCCACCGCCGGACGGATGCGGGTGTCGATCAGGTCCTTGATCTCGGCCACCACGAGGGCGGTCTCACCTTCGTAGATCTCTTCGTCCGCGAGCACCTCGGCGTCCACGATCAGCGGGCCGCCGGAGGTGAAGTGGTCCATGATCTCGGCCAGGATCGGCGCCTTCAGGTGCGCCCACTCGGAGTCGGGGTCCTTCATCACGGTCAGGAACTCGTCGCCGTAGTAGACCCGCGTCACGCCCGGCAGGCCGAACAGCGCGCGCGCCAGCGGCGAGGCCGCGGCCTCGGCCTGGGTAGTGAACTCCCGCGATCCGCCTGGCAGCAGCTGGCGGCCGGGCAAAAACTTCAGCACCTCGGGGTTCGGCGTGGCTTCGGTCTGGATGAACATGGGGCCTCCTAGCCGGTAGATGGGCCGAACGGGGGGCTGGCGCAACCGCGCGCCGGTTACCCCGGCCAGAAGCCGACGATCTTCTTGGTCTCGGCCAGGATCGGTTCGGCGATGGCGCGCGCTTTTTCGGCGCCTTCGGCCAGCACGCCGTCAATCTGAGCCGGATCGGCCATCAGACCGCGCATCCGCGACGTCACCGGCGCCAGGCGAGCGACCAGCAGGTCGGTAAGGGCGGGTTTGAAGTTCTGGCCGAAGCCCTGGCCGCCGAAGGTCTTCAGCACCTGCGCCTTGGTCTGGCCGGCCAGCGCCGCGAAGATGCCGACCAGGTTTTCGGCCTCGGGCCGGCCTTCCAGCCCCTCCACCGTCTCCGGCAGCGGATCGGGATCGGTTTTGGCGCGCCGGACCTTGCTGGCGATGGTGTCGGTGTCGTCGGTGAGATTGATCCGCGCCTGATCCGACGGGTCGGACTTCGACATCTTCACCTTGCCGTCGCGCAAGCTCATGATCAGCCGCGCCCCGGCGTCGGTCTCGATCACCGACTCGGTCAGAGGGAAGAAGCCCGGCACGCCGAAGTCGTGGTTGAACTTGGCGGCGATGTCGCGGGTCAGCTCCAGGTGCTGCTTCTGGTCCTCGCCGACCGGCACATGGGTGGCCTTGTAGAGCAGGATGTCGGCGGCTTGCAGGACCGGGTAGGTGTAGAGCCCGACGCTGGCTCGCTCCTTGTTCTTGCCGACCTTGTCTTTGAACTGGGTCATGCGGTCGAGCCAGCCGACGCGGGCGACGCACTGGAAGATCCAGGCCAGCTCGGTGTGCTGCGGCACCGCCGACTGCGGGAAGATAATCGCCTTGGCCGGATCGACGCCGGCGGCCAGGTAGGCCGCGGCGATCTCGCGGGTCTGGGCGGTGAGCTTGGCCGGCTCCTGCCATTGGGTGATCGCGTGCTGGTCGACCACGCAATAGAGGCACTCGGCGTCGTCCTGCATGGCGACGAACTTCACCAGGGCGCCGAGATAGTTGCCGAGGTGGAGATCGCCCGAGGGCTGGACGCCGGAGAATACGCGTTTGGGGCCGGCGTAGGCGGCTGCGGGCTTGGGCTCGTTCATGACGGGTTGGCTCTTACGAAAAGGCGTGGAAGCGGCGGCGCGGCGGATGCGCCAAGCGGGTCAGGGCTTCGACCGGCGCCATCGCGGGCTTCTCGTTGCGGTAAGGACCATGACGCGGGGCTTAGAGCCTCGGAGCAGCGCGGGCAAGGGCTGCTCAGGCCTTGGCCCGCCGCCGCAGCAATCGCCGCCGCACCAGGTTCAGCGCCTCGGCGGTCTCGCTGATCCGCAGGGCGTAGGCCGCGCCGGCGTAGACTAACATCGCCGCGCCGATCGCGGCGAAAAGCGCGAGCATGTGCAGTATGGCGCCGTGCAGTCGGGTCGCGCCGATCCACTCGATGCCCCACGCCGTCCCGCCGCACAGCGCGGCGGCGAGCAGCACCCTGCCGAGGAACCCGGCCCACTCGCCGAGGCCGCCGAAGTCGACCTGCCGGCTGAGCGCTGCGCAAAGCTGGCCGAAATTGGCGAGTGCGACGCAGGACGTCGCCATCGCCAGCCCCGCGACGCCGAGGCCGAAGATAGTCGCGTTGGCGAGGTTGAGCGCCAGGTTAACCCCGATCGCGACCAGGCTGATCCGCAGCGGGGTCCGCGGCAGGTTGAGCGCGTAGAAGCAGGGGGTCAGCACCTTGATCGCGGCGTAGCCGGCCAGCCCGACTGCGTACGCCTGCAGCACCAGCGCCGTCTGGCTGGTGTCGCGGGCGCTGAAGTGGCCGTGCTGGTAGATCAGGCCGATGATCGGCCCCGCCAGCGCGGCGAGACCCACCGCCGCCGGGATGCTGAGAAACAGCGTCAGCCGCATCGAGCTGCGAACGGTGCGCCCGAACGAGCCCATATCGTCGCGGGCGAACTTTCGCGCCACCGAGGGCAAGGTGACGGTCGCCAGTGAGACGCCGAAGAGGCCGATCGGGAACTGCATCAGGCGAAAGGCGCAGTTCAGCCACGAACGCCCGCCATCGAACTCGGAGGCGAACATGCCGTTGACGACGACGTTCACCTGCACCGCGGCGCCCGCGATCACGCTCGGCCACATGAGGGCCCACAGCTCGCGCAGGCGCGGATTGCTCAGCTCCAGGCGCCAGTGGAAGCGGAAGCCGAGCCTGAACAGCGCCGGCAGCTGCATTCCCAGTTGCGCCAGACCGCCCAGCAAGACGCCGAGGCTGACGCCATAGGCCGACGCTTCGCCGAACACCGGATGCGGCCAGGTCGCCCGTGCTTTTGCGTCGAACAGGAAGGCGAGGCCGACGCCGCAGATCACCGAGACGATGTTGAACACCGTCGAGGCCGAGGCGGGGATGCCAAAGATGAAACGCGCGTTGAGCATCCCCATCACCGCCGCCGCCAGCGAGACGAACAGGATGAACGGGAACATCACCCGCGTCAGGCTGACCGCCAGCTCGAACTTCCCGGGCACCTTGTGGAAGCCGAAGTTGGTCGCCTCGACGATCAGCGGCGCACCGGCGATAGCCGCGACCGACACCAGCCCGATGATGAAGATCATCGCGCTCAAGGTCAGGTTGGCCAGCTTCCAGGCCGGCTCGTCGCCCTCTCGGTCCCAGGTGCGGGCGAAGAGGGCGGTGAAAGCGGTCGACAGCGAGCCCTCGGCGAAGAGGTCGCGGAGAAGGTTCGGAATCTGGAACGCGCCGTAATAGGCGTCGAGCACCTTGCCGGCGCCGAACATGGACGTGAACACCAGTTCGCGGCCAAGGCCGAACACGCGCGAGCCCATCACCGCGATCCCGACAATGCCGGCGCTGCGGCGGGTGTCGGGCTCGTCTTTCGGGACCGGCGGCGGCGCGACCGGCGACGGATCCGCCGCCTCTGCGCCTTCCGCCGACATCTCCGGTGCAGGTGATTCGATGGTCGTCACGCGGGGCTTGTCGGTCCGGGGTCGGGAAGGGTCAAGGCGACGACGGGGCGGCTAAACGCCCTCAACGCGCCGCGGAGGCCCGCGCGCGTTCCACCCGAGGACGCGCGGCGGCGGATTCGGCGTCTTCCAGCGCTTCGAGCAGGCGCGCGCGCACGGCCGCAGCGCGTTGGGGGTCAGTAAGCTTGCCCTGGCGAGTGACGACGTAGAAGGCGTCGACCGCGCGCTCGCCGTAGTTGTCGATGTGGGCCGACTGGATCGAGAGTTCGGCCTCGGCCAGGATTCGAGCCAGCGCCGCCAGCAGGCCGGGGCGATCGCGGCCGGAGACCTCGATCACGGTGGCGTCCGCGGAGGCGTCGCTGTCGATGGTCACGGCCGGGGCGATCGAGAACGCCGCGCCCCGGCCGATATCGCCGATCGAGCGGGGCTCGAGCTCGGGCGGACGGCCGAGGGCTGCGTTCTCCAGCGCTTCGACCAGTCGGCCCAAGGTGCGAGGACTTTCGCGCCCGAACGGAGCGCCCGAAACGTCCTGCACGTAGAACGCGTCGAGCGCCTCGCCGCGCGACGAGGTGAAGATGCGCGCGCCGACCACATTGCCGCCCAGGCTAGCGAAGGCTTGGGCCAGATCGGCGAACAGACCCTCGCGGTCCTTGGCCGCGACCAGCACCTCCGCGACATTGCCCTCCGGCAGAATCTTGGCCTCGGCGGAGGCGCCGCTGCCGCCTTCGGCTTCGCGGGCCAGGGCGAAGTGGGCCTTCTGCTCGTCGGCGGTGAAGGCGGCGAAGTAAGCGTCTTCCATCGCGGTGGCCCAGGGCTTGGCCTCCGGATCGGCGGCGACCAGGGCGGTGCGTCCGTCGTAGGCGATCGCCTCCAGCCGCCGGCGCGCCATGCCGGCCGCGTCGGACATGCGCCCGCCGCGGAACAGTGTCTCGGTCGCGCCGTAGAGTTCGCGCAACAGCTGGCCCTTCCAACCGTTCCAGACCCCCGGCCCGACGGCGCGGATGTCGGCGACGGTCAGCACCAGCAACAGCCGCAGGCGCTCCGGGTTCTCGACGATGCGGGCGAACGCGGCGACGGTGGCCGGGTCGGCGACATCGCGCTTCTGGGCGAAGTCGCTCATCACCAGATGGTGCTCGACGATCCAGGCGATCAGCTCGATCTTGGAGCGCTCGAGACCGATCCGCTCGCAGGCTTGCCGCGCGGCGCGGGCGCCCGCCTTCTCCTGGCCGCCGACGCCGCCCTTGCCGGTGTCGTGCAGCAGCATGGCCAGGAACAGCGCTTCGCGATCCTCGATCAGCGGGAAGATGGTGGTGGCGAGCGGGTGCTCCTCGGCCATCCGTCCGGCGGCGATATTGGCGATCACCCCCACGGCGCGCAGCGTGTGCTCGTCGACCGTGTAGGAGTGGTACATGTTGAACTGCATCTGGGCGACGATGCGGCCGAACTCCGGCAGGTAGCGGCCTAGCACGCCGGCCTCGTTCATCAGCTCCAGCGTCCGCCTGGGATCGCGTCCCCGTGCCAGCACGTCGAGGAACAGCGCCGCCGTCGCCGGATCGCGCCGCACCTTGGAGGTGATCAGGTTGAGCGTTCGCGTGGCGGCGGTGAAGGCGTCGGGGTGCAGGTCGAGGTCGCGCTGGTCGGCGATCTTGAACAGCCGGATCAGATTGGCCGGGTCGGCCTCGAAGGTCTCAGGACCGTCGACCGACAGCCGCCCGCCATCGATGTGGAAGCCCGGTTCCTCCAGCGCCTGGCGGCGCGGCGCGCGGCCGGGCAGCAGGCGCGAAAGCCCCTTCGGCGCGATCTTCAGATGCTCGGCTTCGAGCTTGGCGGAGAAGGCGCGGGTCAGGGCGCCGACCTCGCGGGCGATCAGGAAATAGCGGCGCATGAAGCGCTCGACCGCCGGGGTGTTGTCACCGCCTGGCCCCACGCGGTCCAGATAACCCATCCGCCGGGCGAGTTCGGGCTGCAGGTCGAAGCTGATCCGCTCCTCCGGCCGGCCGGTGGCGAAGTGCAGATGCGCGCGCACGGCCTCCAGGAAGTCGAACGCGCGGATGAAGGCGCGCACCTCGCGGCCCTGGAACATGTCGAGCTTGAACAGCTGGTCCAGGTTGTCGGCCGGGTGCAGGTAGCGCGCGATCCAGAACAGGGTGTGGAGGTCGCGCAGGCCGCCTTTGCCCTCCTTCACATTGGGCTCGACCATGTAGCGGCTGGCGCCGGCCCTGGCGTGCCGCTCGTCGCGCTCGCGCAGCTTGGCGGCGACGAACTCGGCGCCGGTGCCGCGCACCACGTCCTCGCGGAAGCGCTTGGTCAGCTGCTGCGCGAGCGCCCGATCGCCCGTGAGCCGCCGCGCCTCCAGGATCGAGGTGCGGATGGTGATGTCCTCACGCGACAGCCGCACGCACTCATCGATGGTGCGCGAGGCGTGGCCGACTTTGAAGCCAAGGTCCCACAGCGCGTAGAGCATGTATTCGATCACGCTCTCGACGTGGGCGGTCTGCTTGTAGGGGCGTAGGAACAGCAGATCGATGTCGGAGAACGGCGCCAGCGCGCCGCGGCCGTAGCCGCCCACGGCCAACAGCGCCAGCCGCTCGCCCTCGGTCGGGTTGCGGGCGCGGAACACGTGGGTGGTGGTGAAGTCGTAGAGGGCGGTGATCACCTCGTCGGTGACGGCGGAGAGCAGACGGGCGGTCTCCAGGCCGCTGGCGCCGTTCTCCAACCGCTCCTTGGCGATCATCCGGCCACGGAACAGGGCGCCTTTCAATATCTCGATCGCGCGGCGGCGCTGCTCACCCTCGTTCCCGATCGCGTCGAGCGCGGCGGCCGAGAGGAGGCTCCGCAGCCTCACGCCGTCGACGACATATTCGATGCGGGTTGGGCGAAGGCGTGGCGGCATGGTCGAAACCTATATAGGTCGCGCCGCCGTGCCTGTCGCCTAGCCGGCTCGAGCGCCCCGGGAGATGGCGCCGGAGTAGATGAAACCGGCGAAGCCCGGAGCGGCGGCGCAGGCGATCAGCACCCAGATCAGCAGGTCGTGCGCGACGCCCATGGCCGCCGCCGCCGCGAGCACGACGCCCGCCATCACCATCAGTCGGCCGGTGAAGCGGTGGGTGCGGTCCCAGACCCGCTTGTCCTTCAAGGTCCAGGGCGTGCGGATGCCGATCAGCACATTGTGGCGCAGCTTGCCGAGCAGGTTGCCGACCAGCACGAACAGCACGCCGATGGCCAGGAACAGCCAGCGGATGACGTCGAAGTCGGGGTCCATCGCCCGCATCGCCACCGCCCCCTCGGCGACCAGGAACATCGCCGCGATGCCGATCAGCACGACGCCGTAGACGCCGGCGGATTGCTCCAGCCCCGCCTTGTTGGGGGCCAGTCTTGGCGCATAGGCGAGGATCGCGATCACCCCGAGCCCAATCGCCGGCAACAGCGAGAGGCCAAGTCCTTTGGGCATGAAGCCATCGGCGTCGCCGTGGACGCTGAAATGCACCGGAATGGTCGCGTCGGGCGGCAGGATGCGGAAGGCCCAAACGCCGACCACCGCGGTTGCGGCGATCAGCACGCCGGCGAGCATCAATGGGCGGCGCAGATTCATGACTTGGCTCCCTTGGATTGTCCGAGCCGGAACCCGTCCATCAGCGCCAGCAACGCCTCCTCCAGCACCGAAACGTTGAGGCGGTAGGTGATGGTGGTCCCGGACTTCTCCCGCGCCACCAGCCCGGCCTCCCGGAGCACCGCGAAGTGTCCGGAGAGGGTCGGCTTGGCGAGGTCGAAGTGGCTGGCGATCTCGCCGGCGGACATCTCCTTGTCCCGGAGGAGCTGGAGGATTTTCCGCCGCGTGGGGTCGGCCAGGGCTTTGTAGACTTCGGACATGATTGTTCCGTATTTCGCTAAGAAGCAAAATACCGAAATTAGACAACGGAGCAAGTGGTATTTTCGGTAGATAGCGAAATTCCCCTCCCTCCCCTTTAGGGGGAGGGACAGACCGCGCAGCGGTCAGGGTGGGGGAGTCTGGCGAGGCCCGCCAGCCCGTCGGCGTCATCCGTTTTGGCGTCGGACTCCCCCACCCGGCCTCGCTACGCTCGTCCACCCTCCCCATGAAGGGGAGGGAAGTCAGCCCACAGTCCCGTCCAGCCAGGCCCTCAGATCCCCGACCACTTCCGCCCGGTTGGTTTCGTTGAGCATCTCGTGGCGGCCGCCCGGATAGACTTTCAGCGTCACGTTCAGACCGGCTGCCCGGTAGGCCTCAACCAGAGGCGTCAGGCGTTCGAGCTTGGCGTTGATCGGGTCGGCGTCGCCGACGAAGATGTAGGTGGGTAAGCCCTTTTTGACCTTGGCCAGCGCCTCGGCGTCCATGCGGCGCTCGCGCAGGGTCATGAACGAGGCCTGCGAGTCCGTCTTGAAGCGGATGCCGCAGAACGGGTCGGCGATGTATTTGTCGACCTCGGCCTCGTCGCGCGACAACCAGTCGTAGGGCGTTCGCGCCGGCTCGAAGCTGGCGTTGATGCTTTCAGGCCGGATCGGCGCCGGGCCGGCGGTGCCTGACAGCACCAGGGCGTCGATCAGACCGGAGTGTTCCAGCAGCCAGGCCTGGGAGAACATCGCCCCCATCGAGTGGCCGAACAGCACGCGCGGCAGGACCGGCTCGCACTCGCGGATCAGCCGCGCCAGCACCGCCATGTCGTCGACCGCCGCTGGCGGGCCGCCCGGGCCGAAGTCGCCGAGACTGGTCATGCCGGAGGTCATGCCGTGGCCGCGGTGGTCGGCGGCGTAGATCACGTAGCCGGCCTCGACCAGCGGCGCGAGCGGCTCGAAATAACGCATCGCGTGTTCGCCGGCGCCATGGGCGAGTTGGATGACGGCCTTCGGCCTGGCGCCGCTCGACCAGCGAAAACCGGCGAGTCCGGCGCCGTCCGCGCCTTCGTAACGGAAGCGCTGATCGGTGATGGTCATGGAATCTCTCTCATGGCGACGACGGTCTGTCGCCGTCATTCGCTGTTTGGCCGCGCTAGACAAGGGATGCGACGCCTTTGGTCATGCTATGGTTGCGCCGAAAGGGGGAGCCACGATGACTTACCGGCCCGGCAATCCGGCCAGCCCTGGAAGGCCAGCCAATCCGAAGCGATCGCCCTTCCGGCTGCTCGCGCCGATCGGGCTGGGCCTGCTCGCCGGCAGCGCGCTCTACGGTGGCTATAGTTATTGGACGCACCAGAAAGCCAAGCAGGCGCTCGCCGACGCGCCCGGCGACACCGACATGGCCAAGCCCGCGGCCGACGAATGTGCGATCGCCCGCGTGGCGCTCGGTGCGGTTCATGCGGCCGGCGCCGACAAGGCCTGGCAGACAGGCGCGGGAGTCAGCGGGATGTCGCTCGCCCCCTACAGCAAGGTGATCAATCCAGCCGATCTGTCCGGCTACAGCGACGACGAGGCCGACAACCTGCGCAGCAAGGCCGCCGCCGACTGGCGCTGGTGCCCCGGCATGGCGGCCTTCGTCGGCGGCCTCGGCTGGAGCCAGATGGGCCCTGGTGACAACGGTGTCGCGGTGCTCGGCCTGGGCCGGCCAGGGATGAACAAGGCCGGAGACGAAGCGCGCGTCTACCAGGTGTTCCTGGCCCCGAAGGCGGACACCGGGGTGCTGCATCTGACGCGCGGGCCTTGGGTCGTGACCCTGCACCGGGGTCCGAAGGGCGCCTGGCAGGTGACCGCGACCGACGAGGTCAAGCGCGCCAATCGCTGAGGCGGGGCGACCGGCCAGCCATCCGCGGGCGCCAGCCTTGTCGCTGGCATCAGTATATGGCAGGAACTGGCGTATGACCGAGATGCGCAAGATTACGGCCTTCGTGCCCGTCAAAACGCTGGAGTCCGCCCAGGCTTACACAGGCGAGGGGGTGACAGAGACCCTGCGCATCGCCCTCGAGAAGCTGGCTCGCGCCTCATTCTATGAGAAATTGAAAGCGCTGAAGGGCAAGGTGAAGTTCGACGACTTCGATCTCGACGAACTGAGGCGCGACCGTGAGTTCGACGCCTATGGCAACGTCATTGATTGCGACTGACACCAGCAGCCTTGTCGCCTATCTCGCCGGCGAAGCGGGTGACGATGTGCGGCGCATCGAGGCGGCCATTGCCTCCGGTGACCTGTGCCTGCCGCTGCCTGTGCTCAGCGAACTGCTTTCCAAGCCGGACCTGTCGCAGATCGAGCACCTCTTGTCGGACATTCCGCTGATCGACCTGTCGCCAGGGTTCTGGGATCGCGCCGGTCGAACCCGCCGAGTCCTTCGCCTCCGAGGGCTAAAGGCGGCCCTGGCCGATAGTCTGATCGCACAGTGCTGCATCGACGCGGACGTGCCGCTGATCGCGCGCGATAAAGATTACCGTCACTTCGAACGCTGGTGCGGCCTGAAGTTGGGGCAATAGTCGGCGCCGATGCCCTTCACCGCCACTGTCCTGACCATGTTCCCCGAGGCCTTTCCTGGCCCGCTCGGCGTGTCGCTGATCGGCTCGGGCTGGCTGGAGCGCGAGCTGTGGCGATTGGAAACGGTGGACATTCGGAGCTTTTCCAAAGATAAGCGCGGCTTCCTCGATGACACCCCCGCTGGGGGCGGCCCGGGGCAGGTGATGCGGGCGGACGTGATCGCCTCGGCGCTGGACAGCGTCGAGCGGTACGGGCGTCCGCTTTTATGCATGAGCGCCCGGGGCCGGCCCCTCACCCAGGCGAAGGTGCGCGAATGGTCGGCGGCCCCTGGCCTGATCGTCCTTTGCGGCCGGTTCGAGGGGGTGGATCAGCGGCTGATCGACGGTCGCGGGTTCGAGGAGGTCTCCGTGGGGGACGCGGTGCTCGCTGGCGGCGAGGCGGCGGCCCTGGTGGCGATCGAGGCGTGCGTAAGGCTGCTGCCCGGCGTGCTGGGCCAGGCCGACAGTCTGAGTGAAGAGAGTTTCGAGGACGGGCTGCTCGAACATCCGCAGTACACGAGACCGCGGACGTTCGAAGGGCTCGAGATCCCCGAAGTCCTGCTCTCGGGTCACCATGCTCAGGTGGCCAGGTGGCGCGGGGCCGAGCGTGAGACAGCAACGCAGGAGCGGCGTCCGGATCTCTGGGCGACCCACCTCGCCAAACAACAGGCAAAGGGCGCTCAAGCCCGAGGAGATGACGATGAACGTGATTGAAGAGCTGGAACAGGAAGAGGCCACGCGCCTCACCGACGGCAAGAAGATCCCCGCCTTTCAACCCGGCGACACCCTGCGCGTGAACGTGCGGATCAAGGAAGGCGAGCGCGAGCGGATTCAGGCCTTCGAAGGCGTCTGCATCGCCAGAGCCGGCGGCGGCCTGCAGGAGAGCTTCACCGTCCGCAAGATCAGCTTCGGCGAAGGGGTAGAGCGCCTGTTCCCGGTGATGTCGCCCTCGATCGAGAGCATCGAAGTCAAGCGCCGGGGCGCGGTGCGCCGGGCCAAGCTCTATTACCTGCGCGACCGCCGCGGCAAGTCGGCCCGCATCGCCGAACGGGCGATGACCGCGCGGGACGAACGCGAAGCCGGCGAAGACTAGGGCGCGCGTCCTCCCCCTCGTGGGGAGGGTGGACGTCGCGAAGCGACGGACGGGTGGGGCTGTGCGACGCGGGCAACGGTGTTTGTCGATACCGAGCGCGTCCCCGTACTCCCCCACCCGATCGCTTTGCGATCTGCCCTCCCCATAAAGGAGAGGGAGGGGTTCAGCTCCGCACATACTTGCCCAGCCCCTCGGCCAGCCAGTCGAACATCAGGCGCATGCGGCGGCTGGTCTTGAGGTCTTCGTGCATGGCGACCCAGACTTCCATCTCGTAGCGGAACGCGTCTTCGAGCACCGCGACGAGATCGGGATCGCGGCGGGCGATCGGCCTCTGGCAGCCGCCAACGCCGAAGCCGGCGCGCACGGCCGCCAGTTGGGCGAGGTCGTTGTCGGTGCGCAGGGCGAAGCCCTCGCGATCGACGTTGATCTGGCTTTCGCGCAGCGAGCGCTGCATCTGGGTGTTACGATCGAAGCCGATCGCGGTGACGCCGGGATCGTCCATGGTCAGCGGCACGCCATGCGCCTCAAGGTAGCGGCGATGGGCGTAGAGGCCGAGCCGCACCGAGCCTATGCGCCGGGCCAAGAGTGCGCCCTGGCTGGGACGCGCCATGCGTACGGCGATGTCGGCCTCGCGGCGCAGCAGGTCTTCCTGGCGATTGGACAGCGTCAGCTCGATCACCACCCCAGGATGGGCTTCGTGGAAGCCTGCCAGCATCGGCGGCAGCACCTCGACGCCCATCACGTCGGAGGCGGTGACGCGGACCACGCCGCGCACGGCTTCTGCGTCGCCCGAGGCGGTGCGCACCAGAGCCTCGGCGGCGGCCGCCATCGCTTCGGCGTGCGGGCGCAGCGCCAGGGCCGCCTCGGTGGGCGCGAGACCGCCGACCGAGCGGGTGAAGAGCGCCGCGCCCAGATCGGCCTCCAGCGCCTCGATGTGCCGGCCGACGGTCGGCTGGGTGAGGCCCAGCGTCCGCGCCGCGCCCGAGAGGCTGCCTTCGGCGAGCACCGCCAGCAGCGTGCGGTAGTGGTCCCAGCTATCCATACGAAAACGTATAATAAGTGCACGACTTCAGTCAATTTTGAATGGGCGGTGACCGGCGCATAACTCCGCTCACAGACACGGAGCGACCCCCATGACCCAAGCCACCCAGAAGACCGCGCTCATCATCGGCGCCACCGGCTCGTTCGGCGTTCACGCCGTGCAGGCCCTGATCAAGCACGGCTGGGCCATCCGCGCCCTGGCCCGCGACCCGGCCGCCGCCGCCAAGCTCGGCGCCCGGATGCCGATCGAATGGGCCAAGGGCGACGCGATGAACCAGGCCAGCGTGATCGCGGCTGCGGCAGGCGTGCAACTGATCGTCCACGCCGCCAACCCGCCGCGCTATCGCA
>Ga0302314_10010956_pt1 | contig 15839 bp, 16 predicted proteins | sample III_Palsa_N2_3_FD_200533 | JGI IMG/M metagenome (GOLD analysis project Ga0302314, IMG submission 200533) | Peat permafrost microbial communities from Stordalen Mire near Abisko, Sweden - III_Palsa_N2_3 | ecosystem: Environmental > Terrestrial > Soil > Palsa > Peat permafrost | place: Sweden... | reverse complement strand
AGGCGCCGCTGCCGAAGTACGCGTCGTTCAGGTACCCGGCGATGATCTGCTGCTTGGACATGGTGTGCGCGACCTCGACGGCCTCGCGCAGCTGGTCCAGCTTGCGGGACATAGTGTCCGCGGCGGCGGCCTGCTGCGCCGCCGGGTCGTCGAGCGCCTGGAGGATGAGGACGTTCTTCACGTACTGCTGCTCGAGTGTGGACCCGCCCTGGATCGGCTTGTGCTCCAGGTCGTTGACCAGCGCCCGGATGGTGCCCTTGACGTCGAGCGCGCCGTGCTGCCAGAAGCGGTCGTCCTCGATCGCGACGATGGCCACCAGCATGGTGGCGTTGATCTGGCTGTAGTCGACGGGCTGCCGGTCGATGCCGGAGTACGTCTTGCCCTGGCCGAGGTCGACCCCGTAGACGTAGGTGAGCAGGTGACCCTGGCTGTCGTAGATGGCCGACCGCGCCGGGAGGCTGGAGGAGTCGACCGCCAGCGTGGTGAACTTGTCGGCCGTGTTCCGGACCAGGATTCCGCTCGCGGCCACCACCGGCAGCGCCATCGCGGCCAGCAGAACCCCGCCGAGCCCCGCCATCAAGATGAGGCGCCCGATCGAGTTCGTCTTGCCGGCCATCCAGTTCCAGAGCTGCACGCGTCTTAGGGTACGCGGGCAATCGCGGTACTACTGGCACTAATCACGGTCCTAGGCCTACACGCTGGCGGTTTCGTCACCCAGGGTGCCCGTGTGATTGGATAGTGACTACGGCCCCACCTGTACATAGCCCATCAGGACTATCTCTGAAATGGCCATAGTGGAGTCTTGGCAGGGATGCCTCCACTTCCGTAAGTTCCTTTATCACGAAGAGATAACCGCGTTCGGGTGGCCGCACACCCGCACGGTAAGCAATCCGTCAACGCAGACCGCCCGGGCACACGTGTGCCCGGCGATCAAGAGGAGTTGGGCACATGTGGATCACCGACTGGACCACACGCGCCGCCTGTAAGGGGACTGACCCGGACGAGCTTTTTGTCCAGGGTGCTGCACAGAACCGCGCCAAGCTCATCTGCCGGGGATGCCCGGTCCGTACCGAGTGCCTTGCGGACGCGCTCGACAACGGGATTGAGTTCGGCGTCTGGGGCGGAATGACCGAACGCGAGCGCCGCGCTCTGCTGCGCCGTCGGCCCGATGTCACGTCGTGGCGTGAACTGCTCGAGCGGGCCCGTGACAACTACGAGCGCCAGGGGATCGACGACCTCGTCGCGAGCGTCTGAGCTCAACCCGAGAAAAAAAGAGGCACGCTGGTCGCCGGGTCGGCAATGGCGCCGACCAAAACCAGCATCAGCAGCCAGTTAGCCTGCCGCCGCGGCCCGCATCGTGGAGATGCCGGGGCTCAGGCGAATGATCCGCCGATGCGGCGTAGCCCGGCGAGGTCGTGCACATCTTCTGGCAGGGCAGGTACTTCCATGACGGGAACGGCCGGGTGGGTCGACATGAACGACCCGGCCACCCGTTGTTCTCTCCGGCCCAGGTTCATCCGCTCGGCGTGCAGCCGCAGCGCCGCCGCTGTCAGCAGCGCCGCTGGGTAGCCGTCGGATGAGCTGGGGGCCGTCCCGTCTTGCGCGCTGGCGGCTTCCAGGGTCTCGGCCGCGGCGAGCGAGCGCGCCGCGCTCAGCCGGTTGGCGCCCGCGCTGTGCACGCGGTTCAGGATGAGTCCGGCGAGCGGCATCCGCTCCTCGGCCAGCCGCTCGACGAAGTACGACGCCTCGCGCAGCGCGTCGGGTTCCGGCGTGGCGATCACGACAAACGACGTGCCCGGTGTCTGCAGCAGCCGGTACGTGGCGTCGGCGCGTTCCCGGAATCCGCCGAACATCGTGTCGAAGGCCGTGATGAACGTCTGCGCGTCGCGCAGCACCTGTGCGCCCAGCAGTCTGGTGAGAGCGCCGGTCATCACCGAGAACCCGGCGTTGAGCACCCGCCCGAACGGCCGGCCCGCCTTCACCGGTGCGGTCAGTATCCTGATCAGCCGCCCGTCGAGGAACCGGCCGAGCCGCTCCGGGGCATCGAGGAAGTCCAGCGCCGACCGGCTCGGCGGCGTGTCCACGACGATCAGGTCCCACTCGTCGGACCGCCGGAGCTGGCCGAGCTTCTCCATCGCCATGTACTCCTGGGTGCCGGAGAAGCTGGAGGAGAGCGACTGGTAGAACGGGTTGGCCAGGATCTGGGCGGCCCGCGCCGGGTCCGCGTGCGCCTCGACGATCTCGTCGAAGGTGCGCTTCATGTCCAGCATCATCGCGTGCAGGCTGCCGCCGGCCTCGTCGTCGATGCCGTCGACCAGGCGCGGCGTGTTGTCGAGGGAGCTGAGTCCCATCGACTGGGCCAGCCTTCGGGCCGGATCGACCGTGAGCACGCAGACCTGCCGCCCGCGCTCGGCGGCGCGCAGCCCGATCGCGGCCGCCGTGGTGGTCTTGCCGACCCCGCCGGAGCCGCAGCAAACGATGATCCTCATCCGCCGGTCGTCGATGATCCGGTCGATGTCCAGGCGCGGGTTCTCCGTGGTCACCGGGGACCCTCCTTCCGCCGCGTGCGGCTCACGCCGCACCCTGGTCACGGAGTTCAGCGGCCAGCTTGTGCAGCGCGGCCAGGTCGATCCCCTCGGCGATCAGCGGCAGCTCGTAGATCGGCTGGCCCGTTGCCTCAAGCTCGCTCCGCTCGCGGTCGGCGAGCTCGATGTAGCGCGCGTGCTCGCTGATTTCCTCGGCCAGAGCCGCGGCGAGGGGACCGGTGTCGTACAGCCCGGCCGAGCCGAGCGCCGCCGCCATGGCGGCCAGGTCCGGCGGGGCCTTCAGCTCCTGTCGGCTCAGCACCGCGGGGCGGGACATGTTGACCACGATGCCGCCGACCTGCATGCCGGGAACCGAGCGGATCTCGGCGATCCCGTCGAGCGTCTCCTGAACGGGCATCTCCTCCAGCGTGCAGACGAAGTGCACGGCGGTCTGCGGAGACTTGATCACGTTGGCCACGGTATCGGCGTGCGTCCGGACGGGCCCCACCTTCGCCAGCCCCGACACCTCGGCGGACACGTTGAGGAACCGGCCGACCCGGCCGGTGGGCGGTGCGTCGAGCACGACCGCGTCGTAGGTGAACCCGCTGGCCGAGCCCGGCTGCTTACGGCGGGTCGCCTCGGTGGCCTTGCCGGTGACGAGGACGTCGGCCAGGCCGGGGGCGATCGTCGTGGCGAAGTCCACCATGCCGAGCTTGTTGAGGGCGACGCCCGCGCTGCGCATGCCGTAGAACATCTGGAGGTAGTCGAGGAGCGCGCCCTCCGGGTCGATCGCGAGCGCGTACACGTCGCCGCCGGGATCGCGCCCGTCGTTCGCCTCTCCGGGACCGATGGCGATCTTGCGCTCCTCATAGGGGAGCGGCGGGCGGTCGAACAGCCGGGCGATGCCCTGCCTGCCCTCGGCCTCGATCAGCAGCACCTTGCGGCCGGCGTGCGCCAAAGCGAGCGCCAGGGCGGCGGCGACGGTGGTCTTGCCGGTGCCGCCCTTGCCCGTCACGACGTGCAGGCGTACGCCGTCCCAGTCCGTGTCCCTCGCCGTCATGCACAGTCCCTCGTCGTGGCAACGCCCCGGCCTCGCGCCCCTGCGCAGGCGGTTTCCCGGCCATCGGGCGCGCACCCGGGGCGATGGGGAGCGTTCCCCCATAAGACAACAGTTCCCTTAGGAGGCTATCTCCGCCTGCCGACCGGTACGGACTAGGCTGGCAGCAGGCCTTTGCGGTCGCAGCTAACTCCAGTTCGCGGTCGCAGCTCATAGAGGAGGCGCATCCGCCATGGCGGCTCTGGTTCTTGTCATCGTGCTGCTGGTTATCGCCGCAGTGACCGCCCTCGGGCGGTCGATCAAGGTTGTCCAGCAGTACGAAAAGGGTGTCCTGTACCGGTTCGGCCGGGTGCAGCCGGAGGTGCTCGAGCCCGGCCTGACCGTCATCCGGCCGGTCGGCGACCGGCTGCAGAAGGTCAACATGCAGATCGTGGCCATGACCGTGCCCGCTCAGGACGGCATCACCCGCGACAACGTATCGGTGCGGGTAGACGCGGTCGTGTACTTCCGGGTCGTCGACCCGATCAAGGCCACGATCAACGTGCAGAACTACATGAGCGCGATCTCGCAGCAGGCGCAGACGTCGCTGCGGTCGATCATCGGCCAGTCGGAGATGGACCAGCTGCTGGCCGAGCGCGAGACGGTCAACCGGGAGCTGCGGCGCATCATCGACGAGCCGACGGAAGAGCCGTGGGGCGTCCGGGTCGAGCGCGTGGAGATCAAGGACGTGTCGCTGCCCGAGGGCATGAAGCGCTCCATGTCCCGGCAGGCCGAGGCCGAGCGCGAGCGCCGGGCCCGGATCATCACCGCCGACGGCGAGTACCAGGCGTCCAAGCGGCTGGCCGCCGCGGCGGCGGTGATGGCGAAGGACCCGGCGGCGCTCCAGCTGCGGCTGCTGCAGACCGTGGTCGAGGTGGCGGGCGAGAAGAACAGCACGCTGGTCATGCCGGTTCCGGTTGAGCTGCTCCGGTTCTTCGAGAAGATGGCACCCGGGGAGGCCGCGCCGACTGGTTCGACCGCCCTGGCCGACGTGGAGGCGGAAGACCGGGACCTGGGCGACGCCGAGGTCGCGGCGGCGGAGGCGGCGATCTCGCACAGCTCCACGCCCGCGCTGGGCACCGAAACCGGCCCCGCGGAAGTGCCGCCCGTTCCGTCCGTTCCCGCCGTCCCCGAGATCGCCGCCGGGGAGGAAGTTCCGGTGACCGACCACTAGTGTGAGCGGCATGACGACGAAGTGGGAGTACGTGACCGTGCCGCTGCTGACGCACGCGACCAAGCAGATCCTGGACAACTGGGGCGACGAAGGGTACGAGCTCGTCGCCGTGGTCCCCGGGCCGAACGCCGAGCAGCTTGTGGCCTACATGAAGCGGCCCAAGGCATGAGCGAGCTTGCGAGCGAATCGGTAGGCACAGTGCGTCCGCGAATGCGGCCGACGAGCGCCAGCGAGGAGGGCTCATGAGCGGGGTAGAGGAGCGGCTCGCGGCGCTGGGCCTGACGCTGCCGCCGGTGGCGCCGCCGGTCGCCGCCTATGTGCCCGCGGTCCGCAGCGGGAACTACGTGTACACCTCCGGCCAGCTGCCGCTGGTGGACGGCAAGCTGCAGGGCACCGGCAAGGTCGGTGATGCGGTAGCGCCGGAGGAAGCGGCGGCGCTCGCCCGCATCGCCGCGCTGAACGCGCTCGCGGCGGCCGCCAGCGTGGCCGGCGGGGTCGACGCCATCGCCCGGATCGTCAAAGTGACCTGCTTCATCGCGAGCGCACCCGCGTTCACCGGGCAGGCGCAGGTCGCCAACGGCGCCAGCGAGCTGCTGATCGAGGTGCTCGGCGACGCGGGGCGCCATGCCCGCAGCGCCGTCGGGATGGCCGTGCTGCCCCTCGACTCCCCGGTCGAGGTCGAGCTGATCGCCGAAGTCGCGTAACGGCAAGCGCGGGTCAATGCGGATACAAATGGGCTCGGTCAACGGGAAGCTGGCCGCGCGGCTAGCCGACCTGGAGGCGGGGCGGATTACCCCCGCCGTGCCCCGGGACGCGGCCACGGTCATGGTGCTGCGCCCGGGTTTCGCGACCGATGGCAAAAACCGCCATCTTAGCGGGCGCGAAACCCGGCTATCTCCCGGGGGGACGACCCCCCGTACCCCCCGAGAGGGGACAATCCCCGGTTCCTCCCGAGGGGACACGCCCCGTACCCCCGGACAGGACGCGGGCGTCGAGGCACTGATGCTGCGGCGGACCGCCGCGATGAAGTTCGCGCCCGGCGCCTACGTCTTTCCCGGCGGCTCGGTCGACCCCGCCGACTACGGGGCCGACATCGGCTGGCAGGGGCCGTCGCCGGAGGAATTCGGCGCCCGGCTCGGCGCCTCGGCCGAGGTCGCACGGGCGCTGGTCTGCGCCGCGGTGCGGGAGACGTTCGAGGAGTCGGGCGTGCTGCTCGCCGGGGCGCCCGACGGCGGACCGCTGGCCACGCCGTCCGGGGCGTCGTGGGACGCGGACCGGCTGGCCCTCGGTGCGGGCGCGCTGTCCCTGGCCGAGCTGCTCAGCCGCCGCGGCCTGGTGCTCCGCGCGGACCTGCTCGTCCCCTGGAGCCGCTGGATCACGCCGGAGGGGGAGCCGCGCCGGTTCGACGCGCGGTTCTTCGCCGCCGCCCTGCCGCCGGGCCAGGAGATAGTCGTCGGCGAGGCGGAGGCGGACCACGTGGCCTGGCTGAGCCCGGCCGCCGCTATCAGCGCCGCCCGGGCGGGCGAGATCTCGCTGCTCCCGCCGACGGCCACGACGCTGAACGACTTCGCGTCGGCTCCGGGCGGCCTCGCCGGCATCCTCGGCGCCCGGCCGGCGATCGAGCCGATCCAGCCGCGCCTGGTCCTCGAGGACGACGCGGCCTGGCTGATCCTCCCCGACGGCGTGGATTACCCCCTGTGAGAGCACGCGGTGAACGAGATCGAGTAGTGAACGGGACAAGGCAGTGAACGAGATCAGGCCGGGCGCGGACGGCAAGGCGGTCAGCGGTATGGGCACCGCGCGGGCCTGGAACGTGCTGGCGCCCAACCCGTCACCGATGACGCTCGACGGCACCAACACCTGGGTGATCGCCGAGCCCGGCTCGGCGACGGCGGCGGTGGTTGATCCCGGACCCGACGACGAGGTGCACCTGCGCCGGGTGCTCGACGCCGCCAGCGCCGGCGGCCGGCGGGTGACGCAGATCGTGCTCACCCACGGGCACCTGGACCACTCGGCCGGCGCGGCACGGTTCGCGGAACTGACCGGAGCACCGGTCGGCGCGCTCGACCCCGCCCGCCGGCTGGGCAGCGAGGGCTTCGGGGCCGGCACGGTGCTCGACGCGGGCGGATCCGAGCTGCGCGTCGTCGCCACCCCCGGGCACACCGCCGATTCGCTGAGCCTGCTCCTCGCGGCCGACGGCGCGCTGCTCACCGGCGATACGGTGCTCGGCCGGGGCACGACCGTGATCGCCGAGGACGGGTCACTGGGCGATTACCTGCGGACGCTCGATGAGCTCCGCGACCTCGCGGACGACGCCGGCCTGCGGGTGCTGCTGCCCGGCCACGGTCCGCTGCTGAGCGACCCGGCGGCGGTGCTCGACTACTACATCGCGCACCGCCGGGAACGCCTCGACCAGGTGCGGGCCGCGCTCGCGGCCGGCGCCAGGACCCCGGCTGAGGTCGTGGCCGTCGTGTACGCCGACGTGGACCGCTCCCTCTGGCCCGCCGCCGAGCTGTCCGTCCGCGCCCAGCTCGACTACCTCAAGAGCTAGCCGCCGTCCGGGCGGCGGCTAGCGCCGGGGGCCTAACCGGGCGCGCTTGCGCAGGCGCTCGGAGTCGAGGATCAAAACGGAGCGGGCCGAGATCTGCAGCCAGCCCCGGGCGGCGAAGTCGGCCAGGGCCTTGTTGACCGTTTCCCGCGAGGCGCCGACGAGCTGCGCCAGCTCCTCCTGGGTCAGGTCGTGGTGCACGTGCAGGCCGTCGGGTTCCTGCTGGCCGAAGCGATCGGCGAGGTCAAGCAGGTTCTTGGCCACCCGGCCGGGGACATCGGTGAACACGAGGTCCGCGGTGACGTCGTTGGCCCGGCGCAGCCGCCGGGCGAGCGCGCGCAGCATGTGCAGCGAGACATCGGGCCGCTCGCGGACCCACGGCATCAGCGCCTCGCTGGTAAGCGACGCGAGCACCGCGTCGGTCACCGCACTGGCCGAGGAGGTCCGCGGCCGCGGGTCGAAAAGGGACAACTCGCCGAACATCTCACCGGGGCCGATGACGCTCAACAGGTTCTCGCGGCCGTCCGCGGCGGCGCGGGTCAGCTTCATCTTGCCGTCGATCACCACGTACAGGGCGTCACCGTCATCGCCCTCCATGAACAGGTGCTCACCCCGGGAGAGCTTGACCTCCGCCATCTGGCGACGGAGCGTGCGGGCGCCGTCATCGTCGAGCCCATCGAACAGGGGTGCCCGTCTGAGCACTCCTTCGGTGTTGTCCACCGGTCCTCCTTGCTGCCAACCTTGCGTTACTAAGTGTGAATCATGTGACGCGGTGCTTGGGTGCCGGCGCGCGGGTCGCGGCGGCCGGCAAGCAAAGTATTCCCGCCTGTGACAATAAAGGTGCATGGATGAGCCCACGTTTCTGGCCCGCCTTTAAATACTCTGAGTAGTCATTTGGTCGCATGGGGGGACGAGACGGGTGAATGGCACCGGGCCGGGACCGTCGCCCGTCCGCCCGGCGGTTACCTGCTGTTCCGATGAAGTTCCATTTCAGGCACTGGCGCCCGGTCGTGTTACGCGTAACATGACCGGATGGGGGAGATCAGACGCTGCGAGCGCTGCGGCCGGGAGTTCGAGCCGAAGCGCGAGCACGCGCGCTTCTGCTCCGCCCGCTGCCGGGTGGCCTGGAACCGGGAGAACTGGAACAAGGTCAACAGCGACCAGCCGAAGTGGGGCAGCGAGAACTGGGCCGATGAGGCCGGCGGTCCCCAGCGCAGCGGAGCGAGCGCGCTGAGCTGGGCCGTCACCGCCATGGAGGACACCACCGAGCGGCTCGGCCGGGCCCGGGCCGGTGACCGGGCCCAGGCCTTCGCGGTGATCGGCGAGGCCGTCTGGTGGGTGACGATCGTCGACGCCACCCTCGTCCGGTACTACCCGGACGACTACGACGACGCCCTCGCCGGGCTTACCGCGGCACAGCGGCTGGCCACCGAAACCACGTTCGGCGGCCTGCGGTTCGTGCGGAACCGGATGGGCTACTACGCCGATCACGCCGACTTCATCGAGCCGCGCGCTGGTTCCGGTGACGGCAGCGACGCGCCGATCACGGACTGGACCTGGCGGCCGCTGCCCCCGCCGGCGGTGGCGACCCTGCCGCCCCGGGGGCAGGAATGGGAGCTGAGCCGCTACCAGGCCTACCGGGACCTGCTGGCCGGCCACAGCATCGGCGAGACCTTCGACCGGACGTCCGCCTTCCTCAACCTCGTCGGCGTTCCCCTATTGCCGTGATAAATAGTTTCGCACCGTGTATTGCCTGTTACACGGCGTTATGTCACGATCTTGTAGAGGGTCGGTCGGAGTGGTCTTAGGGGTGAAGAGGTTCGCGGCATGTTCATGGCCCGGCTCGAGTGGTCAGCTCGCCATCCGTCGGACCGCACCGCAGCGGGGCGCCGTTCCCAGCCGGGACGCGGGGAGCTGCGGCGCAGCACCCTGGAGCGCCGGTACGACTTTCATCTCGGCGAGGCGGTCATGGCCGCGCTCCAGGGCAGCCACGACAAGGCCGCCGGGCATTCGGGACGGGCGCTGCTGATCAGCCGCGAGCTGTACGCGGAGGCGGCCGATCCGGCCCGGCACCAGCCGGAACTCGCCGCCGCGCTGTGCGCCCACGCCCGCTACGGCGGCGGCACCGGGCAGGCGATCGCGATGCTGACGGAATCCGCGGGTCACTACGCGGCGCTGGCGGAGGCCGATCCGGCCGCCTACGAGGTACCGCGGATCGACGTGCTGAGCAGGATCGCCCTGGCGGCGGACGCGGCGGGCGGCACCGGGGACGCGATCGGCCTGCTGCGCGAGGTGGTGGGCATGTACCTGAAGGCGCCGGCCGCCGACGAAGAGGAACGCGATCTCGGCCTGGCGCGGGCCCGCTTTCACCTCGGCCGCTGCCTGAACCAGACCGGCCTGGACGCCGACGGGCTGGCGGAGACTGAGGCCGGCCTCGAGCTGGCGGCCGACGTGCTCGACCGGCTCCACGGGGCGACCTCCGACCCCGGCTGGCTGGTCGCCGGCCCCCGCTACCTGCAGCTGGCCGCACCCGACTGGGCGGCGGCGGCGGTCCGGGCCATGACGGCGCACGCAGCGGCCGGGCGCTGGCAGCAGGCCGCGACGGCGGCCAGGACGGCGGCCGCGGTGGCGGGCGGGCTGGCGGAGCTCGGCGGCGACGCGCTCCGCGACGCGCACACGGCGATCAGCGCCCGCGCGGACGAGGTCCTGGCAAAAGCGAAGCACCCCGACCGCGCGGCGGCCGAGTAGCGGCCTGGTGGCGTTCGGGGTGGAACACGCCCCGTTCTGCTGGGCGTGTTCGTTGTTTTCTGGTTCCTAGCGGCTTTCGTGCTCGATAAGGCGCTTGCGGGAGCGCTCCACCTCGATCTCGGCGGCCGCGCGGTCCGCCCAGTGCGAGCCCTCAACGGACTTGCCCGGCTCCAGGTCCTTGTAGACCTCGAAGAAGTGCTGGATCTCCAACCGGTCGAACTCGGGCACGTCCGTGATGTCCTGCAGGTGCGCCTGCCGCGGGTCGCTGGCGGGGACGCAGAGGACCTTGTCGTCCGGTCCCTTTTCGTCGGTCATCTGGAACATGCCGATGACCCGGGCGGTCACCAGGCAGCCGGGGAAGGTCGGCTCCTCCAGCAGCACCAGGGCGTCAAGCGGGTCGCCGTCTCCGCCCAGCGTGTCCTCGATGAACCCGTAGTCGGCCGGGTACCTGGTCGAGGTGAACAGCATGCGGTCAAGCCTGATCCGGCCGGTGCGGTGATCGACCTCGTACTTGTTCCGCTGGCCGCGGGGGATTTCGATGACTACTTCGACGTCCACGTTCACTCCCGGCGTTAGTTGCTGATTTACTCCATTGTCGCCGGTCGCTCCGGTGCGACCGGACGGTGGGTCCTCCGGCGGGCGCTGGTTTCAGGCCCTAAGCTGTGCCCACCCTCATCCCGCGAAAGGTGCGTTCGTGCGCCGCCCACGGACCCTGGCCCTAGCAGTATTTACCCTGCTCAACGTGTTCACGCTCGTCGCCGGGCTGACCGTTGCGCGGATGCTCCCGGCGCGGCTGGCGCGGCTGCGGATACCGGTCGCGGCCGCACGCCCTGTGGTCAACGCCACACCCGTGCTGGCGCCCGTGCCAGCCTCCGCAGCCCCGGAAGGCTCCGCGGCACCCGCGGCCCGGCCGACCGCGAGCGGCCTCGCGGCCGTGCTCGGCCGGGCCCTGCCGTCGGCGCAGACGGGCGCCGGCGTGGGCATCGAGGTGGCCGACGCGCAGACCGGGCGGGTGCTCTACGCCGACAACGCGGCCACTCCCGCGGCCCCGGCGTCGACCGCCAAGCTGGTGACGGCGGCAGCGTCGCTCGCGGTGCTCGGCCCGGATGCGCGCTTCAGCACGACCGTGCGCCAGGAAGGCGGCACCGTCGTGCTGGTGGGCGGCGGGGACCCCACCCTGGCCGTCAATGCATACCCCTCCTCCGATTACCCGCGTCCGGCCACCCTCGCCAAGCTCGCGGCGGCCACCGCCCGGGTGCTGAAGACGCAGGGGCGCCGTTCCGTGCGGCTAGGGTATGACACCGCGCTGTTCGGCGGGCCCGGTATCGCACCGGGATGGTCCGCGGGCGACATCACGAGCGGGAACGTCACGTCCATCGTCGCGCTCGAGGCCGACCAGGGGCGGCTGACCCCCGGCGGCGCGCTGGAGGACGACGACGACCCGGTTAACTACCGCCCGCGGGCCACCGACCCCGCGGGCATGACCGCCGCGGCGTTCGCGTCGCTGCTCGCCCAGGACGGCATCGCGGTCAGCGGCTCCCCGCGGCCGACCGTGGCGCCGGCGTCCGCGCCGGCGCTCGCGAGCGTGAGCTCGCCGCCGCTCGTCGAGATCCTCGAGCAGATGCTGCTCGAGTCCAACAACGTAATCGCGGAGGACCTGGCCCGGCACGTGGCCATCGCCCTCGGCCTGCCCGCCACGTTCAGCGGCGCCGCGCAGGCGCTGGAGACCGAACTGCGCCGGCTCGGGATTACGACGCCGATCAGCCTGGTCGACGGCAGCGGCCTGTCGCCCCGGGACGCGATCGCCCCGGAGACGCTCGTCCGGCTGCTCAAGGTAGCGGCGGACACGCCGAAGCTGCGCGGTGCCATCACCGGGCTTCCCGTGGCCGGGTTCACCGGCACCCTGTCGGCCGGGATGAGCGATTTCGGCGGCATCGGCGGCCTGGCCGGCGGCGCGGCGCGCGGGGTCGTGCTGGCCAAGACGGGCAACCTGGCCACCGTCGCTTCGCTGGCCGGACTCGTCTACGACCGGTCCGGCGGCCTGCTGCTTTTCGCGATCATGGCGCCGCGGGTGCCCGGCGCCGGCGGCCTGCAGCAGGCGGCCGACGCGATCGACGCGGCGGCCGCGAGCCTGGCCGCCTGTGGCTGTTCGTGAGCCTCGCTCTCCCGTTACCATCCGCGAGCACGTACGGTAGGACTGTGAGCAGCGCACAGATGATCGACTGGGACGTAGCGACCTCTACCGGTGTCAGATTCGCGAGGCAGGGACCGGAGGTCAGCCTGGCCGACGCCCGCGCGGTGGTGGCGGAGCTACGGGGCCTGACCGCGGTTGTCCAGCAGCCCGTCCGCGAGGTGACGGGGCTGGTCAGCCAGGGTGCCGTCGGCCCGATCGCCGTGGTCGACCGTCCCGGCTGGATCAAGGCCAACGTGAGCGGATTCCGCGTGGTACTCGAACCGCTGGTGGACAAGCTCGCCGAACGGAGCAGCGCCGTGCCGGTGGCCGGGTCGATCTTCGGCGCGGTCGGATCGCGGGTGACCGGGGTGCAGGCCGGGCTGATCCTCGCCTACCTGTCGTCGCGGGTACTCGGCCAGTACGAACTTTTCCTGCCGCCCGCAGAGGGGGCAGCGGCCAACGGGACGGCCGCGGCCAACAGTGCTCCCGGGGCTCCCGGGGCGAACGGGGTTCCCGGAACTGACGGGGTGACCGGGCCGAGCGTGCTCAACGGCACCGCGGCCGGTGCCGCGGGCGCCGGAGTGGGCCGTCTCACCCTGGTCGCGCCCAACATCGTGATGATCGAGCGCGAGCTCGGGGTGGACCCGCACGACTTCCGGCGCTGGGTGTGCCTGCACGAGGAGACGCACCGGGTGCAGTTCACCGCGGTGCCCTGGCTGCGCGGTTACGTGCAGGGCATGATGACGGAATTCCTGCTGGCCTCGGACCTGGACACGGGCGCCATCCTGGAACGGATGCGCTCGGCCGCGGGCGCCGTCGCCGACGCGGTGCGCGGCGGCGACGGGGACAGCAGCCTGATCGAGGCGATCCAGACCCCGGCCCAGCGGGCGCTGCTGGACAAGCTGACCGCGGTGATGACGCTGGTGGAGGGGCACGGCGACTACGTGATGGACGCCGTCGGCCCGCAGGTGGTGCCGACGGTCGAGGACATCAGGGAGAAGTTCTCCCAGCGGCGCGGCTCGGGGGGCCGGGCGGAGCAGATCCTGCGCCGCGTCCTCGGCATCGACCTGAAGATGAAGCAGTACGAGCAGGGGTCGGTCTTCGTCTCCACGGTGGTCGGCGAGGCCGGGATGGCCGGGTTCAACAAGGTGTGGACCTCGCCGGAGACGCTGCCCACCCGGACCGAGATTGAGCACCCCCGGGAATGGCTGGAGCGGGTCGCCTGACCGTGGGCGGTGCCCTGCCCCCGGCGGTGGCTGAGGTCCGCAACGCGGTGCGCGCGTCGCTCGCCGGGCTGGCCCCGGGCGAGCTGGTCCTCGCCGCGTGCTCGGGCGGGCCGGATTCGCTGGCCCTGGCCGCGGCGCTGGCGTTCGTCGCGCCGCGGGCCGGGCTGCGGGCCGGCGCGGTCACCGTGGACCACGGGCTGCAGGCGGGCTCGGCCGAGCACGCGGCCCAGGTGGCGCTGACCCTGCGCGGCCTGGGCCTCGACCCGGTGCTGGCCGTCGCCGTCACCGTGGCCGGCCCCGGCGGGCCGGAGGCGGCCGCCCGCGACGCCCGCTACGCCGCCCTGGAGAAGGCCGCGGCCGACCACGGCGCGGCCGCCGTGCTGCTCGGCCACACGCTCGACGACCAGGCGGAGACCGTGCTGCTCGGGCTCGCCCGGGGCTCGGGGGCGCGGTCGCTGGCCGGAATGCCGCCGCGCCGCGGCGTCTTCGCCCGGCCGCTGCTCGGCCTGCGCCGTCCCGTCACGGCCGCGGCCTGCGCCGCGCTCGGGCTGCGCCCGTGGGCCGACCCGCACAACGCGGACCGCCGGTTCGCCCGGGTCCGGGCCCGGCTGGACGCGCTGCCGGCGCTCGAGGCGGCCCTGGGGCCGGGAATCGCCGAGGCGCTGGCCCGGACCGCGGGCCAGCTGCGGGACGACGCGGACCTGCTGGACGAAATCGCGGCCGCAGAACGGGGGCGCGGTGCCACCCCGCTGGCCGCCGACTCGCTGGCCGGGCTGCCGGGCGCGGTGCGGACCCGGGTGCTGCGATCGGCCGCCCTGGCGGCCGGCTGCCCGGCGGGCTCGCTGACGGCCGCGCACATCGCGCGCGTGGCCGAACTGGTCACCCACTGGCACGGACAGCGGGGCGTCGACCTGCCGGGGGGCGTCCGGGCGGCCCGGCGGTCCGGTGCGGTCGTCTTCGACGGCCCGGCGACCGCGGCCGACCCGGCTGCCAGTTAGAGTGCCGACCGACTTAGATTGCCTACCGACGAAAGTGCCGAGACTGCGTACCGAGAGAGGGCGGGCTTATGGACGCTGACGACATGGGGCCGGCGCTGAAAGAGGTGCTCATCACCGCCGAGCAGCTCCGCGCGCGGACGGCGGAGCTGGCGGCGCAGATCGACGCCGATTACGCGGGCCGCGAACTGCTGCTCGTCGGCGTGCTGAAGGGGGCGGTCATGGTGATGGCCGACCTCGCCCGGGCCATGCACCTGCCCGTGCAGATGGACTGGATGGCCGTGTCGTCCTACGGCTCGGGGACCAAGTCCTCCGGCGTGGTGCGCATCCTCAAGGACCTGGACGCGGACATCAGCGGCCGGCACGTGCTGATCGTCGAGGACATCATCGACTCCGGGCTGACCCTGTCCTGGCTGGTAGGCAACCTCAAGTCGCGGGACCCGGCCTCGGTCGGGATCTGCACGATGCTGCGCAAGCCCTCGTCGGCGCAGATGGAAGTCGAGGTGGCCTACACCGGATTCGACGTCCCCGACGAGTTCGTTGTCGGCTACGGACTGGACTACGCGGAGCGCTACCGTAACCTTCCTTTTATAGGGACGCTGGCCCCCGACGTGTACGGGGGGAACACATCCCGCTGAAGAATGCGTTGATGTACCGTCAGGTAATCACTGTGCGTTGTGCGCGGCCAGCGCCGGCGGCGCGGAGCGGGCTTGGCGGTGATCTCCCGGGGGGCAACCCCCGTTAGCAGGCAGTCCCGCCGGTGGTCGGCGGGACGTGAGGCTGGTCAGGAGGGAACGGCCCCGGCCGAGGGGGTCGCTCACAATGGAATTGAAGCGCTTTTTCCGCGGACCGCTACTGCTTGTGCTGCTTGCGGTGCTGGTTATAACGATCACTTTGGGCTGGGCCAACTCCGGTAGCAGCTACACGACGGTGCCCACCGGCCAGATTGTCAAGCTGATCCAGCAGGGCCAGGTGAAGTCGGCCATCCTGACCGACAAGAACCAGACGATCCAGGTCACCACGAACTCCGGCACGGAGTACGAGGCCGACTTCATCAGCGGCCAGGGCCAGACGCTGCAGGAGCTGCTCCAGACGCAGTACGACGCCGGGAAGCTGCCGGGCAACTACACCGTCCAGATCCCGAAGACGAGCGCGCTGCTTTCCATCCTGGAGACGTTCGTCCCGTACCTGCTGATCGCGCTGTTCTTCTTCTTCCTGCTGAGCCAGATGCAGGGCGGCGGCTCCCGGGTGATGAACTTCGGCAAGTCGCGGGCCAAGCTGATGACCAAGGACACGCCGAAGACCACCTTCGCCGACGTGGCCGGGGCCGACGAGGCCATCGAGGAACTCCAGG
>Ga0302314_10010955_pt1 | contig 15840 bp, 9 predicted proteins | sample III_Palsa_N2_3_FD_200533 | JGI IMG/M metagenome (GOLD analysis project Ga0302314, IMG submission 200533) | Peat permafrost microbial communities from Stordalen Mire near Abisko, Sweden - III_Palsa_N2_3 | ecosystem: Environmental > Terrestrial > Soil > Palsa > Peat permafrost | place: Sweden... | reverse complement strand
AGGAAGACCGAGCCCCACCAGAAGTGGTCGAGCAGGTAGCCGCCCAGGATCGGCCCGATCGGGAAGCTCAGCATGGTCGCGGCCGACATGATCGCGATCGCCTTCCGCCGCTCCTCGGGCGCGAACATCGTCGGCAGCACCGACAGCGACATCGGGAAGATCGCCGACGCGCCGACGCCGAGCAGCGCCCGCGCCCCGATCAGCTCGCCGGTCGAGGTCGCGACCGCGCACAACGCCGACGCGGCGCCGAACAGCACCAGCGCGATCAGCAGCACCCGCTTGCGCCCGTAACGGTCGCCGAGCAGCCCGGCGGGCAGGATCATCGCCGCGATCACCAGGCTGTAGGCGTCGGAGAACCACTGCAGGTCGCCGGTCGAGGCGTGCAGGCTGACGGCGATGTTGGGCAGCGCCAGGTTGAGCACGGTCAGGTCGAGCCCGACGACGAGCACGCTGGCCGCGATCGCGATCAGCGCCCACCAGCGCCGCGCCGAGTGCTGCGAATCGTCGGCCCCGCCCTGGGCGGGCACAGCGGTCGAGGTTGGCTGGGACACCATGAGAGTCACCATCTTCTGGATGTCGCAAGGAAATGAAAGTAACTACCAAAATGATGCCACTCCCACGACTGTCCGGTCAAATCAAAATCGTCATCTCGAACGGTCCGCTGCTCCGCCCCCGGAGCCCATTCCCCACCCACCCCGCCAAACCCTCTCGCCCCGTTGAAACCACCCACCCCGCCATACGCGCCGCCGAACCCACCAACGCCCAACAAACGCCCGCCGACGCCCCCTCCGGTTGGGCCCCCGCCCCCCAAACGCACCGAATGCGCGTTTTGGCCTGCGAGAGCCGGCCCCAACGCGCATTCGGCCTTCAACGACGATCGGCTACCAGCCGCCGGTGCCGCCAGTGCTTCCAGAAGCGCCCGAGCCCGAGGTGCCGGAGCCGCTGGTGGGCCCGGTCGGGTCGGTGGGACCGGTCGGGGTGGTCGGCGGAGGCGTGGGGTTGGCGGAGGGAGCCAGCCGCGCCAGCAGCGCGGTCCCGTTCGGCGACCCCAGCCCGGTGCAGGCGTCCCAGCCCGGCCCGGCCTTGTAGGCGCCGTTGCTGCCGTCGGTGATGTCGCGGAAGCCCGCCACGTCCGCGCCCGGGGTGATCCCGGCGTAGATCAGCGGCTGCAGCAGGCCGAAGCGGGTGCCGCTGGCCTGCGCGAGCCGCGCGATCAGGCCGGCCCAGAGCGGGGCGACGGCCGAGGTGCCGCCGATCGGCTGCGGCTTGCCGTCGACGACGATCTGGTAGCCGGAGTACGGGTCGGCGTTGCCGGCCACGTCGGGGACGCCGCGGCCGGGCTCGGCCGCGGTGCCGATCCCGGTCACGCCGGTCGCCGCCGTCGCGGGCACCCCGGCCGTCTTCTGCCAGGCTGGCTGCGCGTACACGACCGACACGCCGCCGCCGCCCGCGCCCGCCTGCTTCGAGATCTCATTCCAGACCACCTCGGAGGTGATCGTGCTGGTGGCGGTGTTGCCGATGAGGGTGGTGCCGCCGCAGGCGAGGGAGTACGGGCTCGACGCCGGGAAGTCGACCGCCACCCCGGTGGTCGAGCTGGCGCTATCGCTCGAGCCGTTGTCGCCCGCCGCCACCGTGACCGTGGCGCCGAGCGCGGCCGCGTCCGAGATCGCCTCGTTCATGCCGCTCATGGACTGGGACGACCACGAGCTCTCCGGTCCGCCCCAGGAGATCGAGACCGCGATCGGGGTGGGCGTGGCGTTGACCGCGTCCGAGATCGCGTCGATGAACCCCTGGTCGGTGTTGGGCGCGAAGTAGACCACGAACGACGCCTTGGGCGCGACCGCCCCGGCCACCTCGATGTCGAGCTCGACCTCGCCGTCGGCCGCCTGGCCGGGGGAGTTGGTCCCGTTGTCGACCCCGACCGCCGTCACCGACGGCACCGACAGGCTGAGCCCGCTGAAGTAGGTGGACAGGTCGGCCGCGTTGTAGCCGCCGCCGAGCTCGATGATCGCGATCGTCTGCCCGGTCCCGTCCGTCCCGGCCGGGAAGTCGTAGAGGCTCGCGACCTGCAGGGCGGTCAGCGGCACGGCCGCCTGGGCGGCGCCCGCCGCGTGCGCGATCACGCCTCCTTCGGCCGCGGCAGGGGCCGGGCGGCGAAAGTGCGGGCTCGCCTGCGGCCGGGTGTCGAGGCCGAGCACGCCGACGATGATCCCCGACAGCTCGGCCGGCACCGACAGGCCGCCGGTCCGGTACCGGTGCGTCACCGACCCGGTGCCGTCCGGGTGCTCGGAGGTGACCTCGGTCAGCGTGGTGCCGAAGGCGGCCATCATCGCCGCGACCATCCCGCTCACCTTCAGGCGGCGGGACGCGATCTGGAACTCGGTCACGGTCAGCCCGTAGCGGCCGAGCACGTCGGCGACGTGGGTGGCGTCGGCCGGGTCGGCCCCGTACCGCTGCCCGAGTTCCTCGGTGCTGACCGTGGCGGTGGTGTTGATGAGCTCGGCCGGGATTTCGGCCCGTCGCCGCAGCAGCACCGTGACCGTGATGACCTGGCTCGGATCGAGCGGCGTGGCGGCGGGCGTCGCGGACGGCAGCTCCGAGCGATGGCTGCCGGATAGCGGAACGAGTTCTGGCATGAGTTTCTCCCCGGTGAGATGGGCTTGCCCTTAACCGAGATTGTGTCGCGTTTTAGGCGAAGACACGGTCCGTTCGACAGCTACAGTTTTTATCCTTTGCCTTTTTCGCAGCGCCCGACTGCTAAGAGCCAGCCTGCGCGCACAGCCGCGTCGCGCTCGGATGATCCGGATCACGGCAGGTGGGGTGCAGTCGGCGTCGGCCAGGCGACCATAGGCGTCGATGTATTCGGTTGTCCAATACTGGTAGTCGCTGGTTTACTCATATTCAGACGTGTTGATAATGGATGTTCGGTAAGCGGATTTCATGCCTGCGGAGAATCGGCCAGGCGCGGCCCCGACGCGGCCCGGCGGCGGCGGTCCCCGCCCTTAGGTCCAAGTGTCACTCATCGTGATCTCCCCGTCATGTGGTCCATTTACTTTCTGTATACGTCTAGTATCAGATAGTAACCACATGCAGGCCAGGCGAAGTGACCGGCGAACTAGCCGACAGACCGCCGGGATACTACCTAGCTACGGATCGTAATGTCAGGCTTCCCAGCCGGGAGCGGACCTCGCCCGCCGTCGGGTGGTGCAGCACCTCGAGGATCAGCACCGACTCCTCCCACGCCGCCCGCGCCCCGACGCCGTCCCCGGTCAGCGCGTAGGTGTCGCCCAGGTGGAGCAGGACCATGGCCAGGTCGTACCGGTTTCCCATCTCGCGGTCGAGCGTGATCGCGTTGAGGAAGCACGTCACCGCCGAGGCGTGGTCGCCCAGCCGCTGCCAGACCACGCCGAGGGTGTCCCAGGTGCCGGCCTCGCCGGGGGAGTAGCCGATCGCCCGGCAGAGCTCGATCGCCTGCAGGCAGTTCGCCCGCGCGGTCGACAGCTCCCCGAGCTGGGCGTTGTTCCAGGCCGAGCCGTTCAGGGCGGACGCCCGCACCAGCGCCATGTTCGGGTCCTCGAGGGCGTGCCCGGACGACAGCGAGAGCGCGGCGCTGACCGCCGCCAGCGCTTCCCGGTACCGTCCCTGGTACTCGAGCGTCTGGCCGAGGATCACGTCGGTCCGGGCGAGCCCGAGGTCGTCCCCGAGCGAGGCGAAGGCCGACTGGGCCGACGACAGGCACTCGTGCGCCTCGGCGAAGTTGCCGACCGACATCGCGAACGAGCCCAGCCCGCGCAGCGCGAACGCCTGCCCGCTGAGGTCGCCGCACCGCTCGGCCGCCGCCAGCGCGGTGCGGTGCAGTCGCGCGCCGTCATGCCAGTGCCCGCAGACGTTGTGGTACGTCCAGAGCACGACCGGCAGCTGCCACCCGTGCGCGTCGTACCCGGCCGACGCCGCCAGCGCGACGATCTTGAGCAGCACCTGGTTCTCGGCCTCGAGCCAGGCCAGCGCCGACGCCTTGCCGCCGAACGACTCGGCCGTCACCCCGGCCGCGGCGGGCGGCAGCGCCATCAGCTCGCGCCCGGGGTAGAGCACGCCGTGGGCGTGGTGCGCGGTGTGCAGGTAGTGGTCGAGCGTCCGCCTGGTGGTGTTCTCGACCCCGGCGGCCGAGGTCGTCAGCGCCGACTGCTCGGCCGCGTACGCCCGCAGCAGGTCGTGGAACGCGTACCGGCCGGGCGCGGTCTCGTTCAGCAGCGACGCCCGCACCAGGTCGCGCAGCGCCACCCGCGCGTCCGCGGCCGGCAGGCCGGCCAGCGACGCGGCCGCGGCCGCGCTGATGTCGGGGCCGGGATGGAGCCCGAGCAGCCGGAACATCCGCGCCGCGGGGTCGGGCAGGTGCCGGTAGGACAGCGACAGCACGGTCCGCACGTTGGCGGCCGGGTCGCCCACGTCGAGCGCGTCGAGCCGCCCGCCGAGCTCGGTCAGCTCCGCCGCCAGGGCCGCCAGCGGCAGCCGGGGCGCGGCCGCCGCCCGGGCGACGATGACCGACAGCGCCAGCGGCAGCCGCGCGCACAGCGACGCCAGCTCGGTCACCGCCCACGGCTCGGCCGCCGCCCGCTCGGCCCCCAGCCTGGCGACCAGCAGCTCGTTCGCCTCCTGGGCCGACAGCACGTCCAGCTGGACCAGCAGCGCCCCCTCGCGGGCGGCCAGCGCCGACAGCTCGCGCCTGCTGGTGACGATCACCAGGCACTCCGGCGACGCCGGCAGCAGCGGCCGGACCTGGGCGACGTCGGCCGCGTTGTCGAGCAGCACCAGCATCCGGCGCCCCGCGAGCACGGACCGGTAGAGCGCGGCCAGCGACTCGGTGTCGTGCGGTATCCGCTCCGGGTGCACCCCGAACGCGTCAAGGAAGCCGCGCAGCACGTCGGCCGGATCGGTCGGCTGGCCGCCCCCGGCGTCGAACCCGCGCAGGTTGGCGTAGAGCTGCCCGTCCGGGAACCGGTCCGCGACCTGGTGCGCCCACTGCAGCGCCAGCGCCGTCTTGCCGACCCCGGCCGTCCCCCCGATCGCGGAGATGACCACGCCGGGACCGCCGCCCCCGCCGCCGCAGAGCACCGCGTCAAGCGCCGCCAGCTCGGCCCCGCGCCCGGCGAAGTGCGCGACCCCGGACGGCAGCTGCCGCGGCACGCTCGCCTCCCGGCCGACGCCGGAGGGGCTGGCCGTGTTCCCGTCCGCGTCGCCGCCGGCCCGGTACCGCGCGACGAGCTCCGCCCCGGCCGCCTCCGGCAGCCCGAGCGCCTGCGCCAGCGCCCGCACCGAGCTCGGGTACGGCCGCCGGGTCCGCCCGCGCTCCAGGTCGGCGATGGCCCGCACGGAGACCCCGGACCGTTCCGCCAGATCCTCCTGGGTCAGCCCGGCTCCCACCCGCTGTTTCCGCAGCCACTCGCCCGGCCGCACCCGGCCGGGGATGCCGAGTGCGCCAGGGGGCGCACCATTCACGACCCCACCACCTGCCAGTGATCATCCCGTCACGGACAGCCTAACTGCGCTCCGGCCGCGGGAAAAGCTTCCCGGCTCACCGGATTAAAGGCGATAAACCCAGTCATCCCGAACGGACCGCGGCTTCGCGTTATCCGCCCACGTCAACCCTTACCCCGGGAAGCGGCCACAGAGTTGATCTTCCGTCACACGAAGATCATTTTACCAACCATGTACCGAATGTGATCGTTTAACGGCAGCGGGTTGCGATTTCTGCAAGCATGGCTATCGGTAACCGTTCGGACCGTCTGCGTGGCCACCCCTCAGGCCGCGCGCCGTCGGGAGCCAGGCCGCATATGAAAGGGTCGCCGTGACATCCTCCCCGGCTCCCCGTCCGTCGTACCGTTCCGTCTTCGCCGTCGCCGAGTTCCGCGCCCTGTGGGTCGCCTACGCCCTGTCGGCCGGCGGCGACCGCCTCGCCCTGGTGGCGATGACGCTCCTGGTCTACGCCAGGACCAAGTCCCCGCTGCTGGCCGCGATCACGTTCGCGTCCGGCTTCGTGCCCTACCTACTGGGCGGCCTGTTCCTGTCCGGGCTGGCCGACCGGCTGCCCCGCCGCACGGTGATGGTCGCCTGCGACGCCGCCCGCGCCCTGCTCGTCGGCGCGATGCTGGTGCCCGGCCTGAGCCTCGGCGTGCTGATCGGGCTCCTTTATATAGTGACGGTGATCCAGCCCCCGTTCGACGCCGCCCGCTCGGCCGTCGTCCGCGACATGATGGACGCCGGGCGGTACCCGCTGGCGATGGCGGTGCTGCAGTCGACCAGCCGCACGGTGTTCGTGGCCGGCGCCGCGCTCGGCGGCCTGGTGGTGGCGCTGTTCGGGGCGCGGCCCGCGCTCGCGGCTGACGCGCTCACGTTCGTCGCCTCCGGACTGCTGGTCCTGCTCGGCACCCGCGCCCGTCCCGCCGCCGCCGCCGCGGCCGCGGGCGCCTCCGGCGGCGAGAGCCCGCTGGCGCAGCTGGCCGGCGGGATGCGCCTCGTCTTCGGCGACCCCGCGCTCCGCACGCTGATCGGCCTGGCCTGGCTGGCCGCGTTCTACGAGGTCCCGGAGGGGCTGGCGGCGCCGTACGCGGCGAGCCTCAAGGGCGGGGCGGTCGCGGCCGGCCTGCTGATCGCGTTCTCGCAGCTGGGCGCGGCGGTGGCGTCGCCGGTCTTCATCAAGAAGATAGGCCCGCTCACCCGGCTCAAGTGGATGGGTCCGATGACGGTGCTCACCTGCGGAATCCTCGCGGTGACGATCCTGCGTCCGAACCTCGAAGTCTCGATGGCGATCTTCGCCCTGTCCAACACGTTCGCCATGTATCAGATCGCCGCGAACACCGCGTTCGTCGAGCGGATACCGAACGAGCGCCGCGCTCAGGCCTTCGGCCTCGCCAACGCGGGTCTGATCGTGGGTCAGGGGGTGGCTTTCGCTATAGCCGGAGCGGCCGCCGAGGTGGTACCTCCCTCGACGGTCGTAGCTCTCAGTGGGGGACTCGGTGCCCTGATCGCCTGTGGTCTGGCGCTCCGTTGGCGGCGAATGTCGCCTGCCGTCGGGCGTCACACTGCGAGACATCTTGGCCGAGATGACTCGCTTGCCAGGAAGACACTTGTCCGTGCGGCTCGGTCTAACTAGGGGGATTGCGTGATGAGTGCTGATCGATCTAACTACCGGGTCCAGGTGTCGCGCATGATGTCACTTCCTTCCCAGGTCTTGCGTTCTTTCTCGACTAGAACTTCAGTCACATCAGAACCAGTACGTGGTACGCACAGCTTTTCCTCCTCATGCGTAACAGCGAACGCGTCTCTCCTCAGCGTTCACTCCATTGTCTATGGCGCGAATTCGTCTCTCCCGCCTCCGCACCATCGCTGTTAAGAACTATTAAGCTCCGTCTTGTCCTGGCATGTCTGGAAATCTCGCTGCAATAGTTACAAGGCCCGGGAAGATGGGTTATGGTAGCTATACGCAGCTAGTCATTTACGGTGTGCTGCTACTAGAAGGCAGTAACAGGTGTCACAAACGGAACGGTGGAAGATGCAAGCCTCGTCCCTCACCAGCCGCCTCATCAGGCGTTTTGTGGTGAAGGACTGGGCGTGGTGGGAGCTGCCGCCCCTCCTGCGCTGGTACGTTGCCACCCCGATCATCGGGGCCCTGGCGTTCATGGCCATCGCCGCGGCGCATACCGACTGGCAAGCGGACGACCTCATTAAGTTCCTCGTCCTTGCCTGCTGCGGGATGGTATCAAACGCGTCTACTCCGCGGATCGCATATACCAGCAGCCGGGGGCTGACCAGAGATTTCAGCTCGGTCTGGGTAGTTCCGATCGCGATACTTCTGCCACCCATTTACGCCGCGGTAGTGCCGATTCTCTTCGGCCTTATCATGCAATTGTGCGTGTATAAGGGAATCATCTACCGGAGGGTCTTCACGGCGGCGGCGACCGGCCTGAGCTACGCGACGGCGTCGCTGGTGTTCCACGCCCTGCCCGCGTCGTTCGCCGGCGGCTCGGTCGGCGTGGGCATGCACGCCTTCACCTGGGCCATCGCGGTTGCGGCGTGCGAGATTATCGGCGGTCGACTGCATCACTTCCTGATCCTCGGGGCCGTGAAATTGTCCGATCCCAAGGTCAAGATCAAGCATATCGAATGGAATTGGGAGGCCATTCAGGGCCTCTTCGTCGAGATTGACCTCGCCGTTCTCATCACCGTTGCCGTCGGGATTAGCCCCACCCTGGTCGTCCTTGCTCTGCCGACCGTGCTGCTCGTCCGGCGGTTCCTGGTGCACCCGCTGCTCATCGCCCAGTCGCGGTCTGATTCCAAGACCGGCCTGCTGAACGTCTCCACCTGGGAGAGCGAAGCCGAGACCGAGATCTCCCGTTCGATCAGGACCGGCAACCCGGTGTCCCTCGCCCTCGTCGACATCGACCACTTCAAGCTCGTCAACGACACCTACGGCCACCTCGTGGGCGACAAGGTGCTGAAGGCGGTCGCCGAGGCGCTCACGAACGGGTCCCGCGACTACGACCGCGCGGGCCGGTTCGGCGGCGAGGAGTTCGTGCTCCTGCTCGCCCAGACCACCGGGACCGACGCCATCAAGATCGCCGAGCGCCTCCGCGCGCACGTCGAGGGCCTGGCGGTCCCGGTCGACGACCGCCCCGGCGGCCCGGTCGTCAAGGTGACCATCTCGATCGGCGTCACCTCGATCGCCCGCGGCGAGACCCGCGAGCTGATCGACCTCCTCGCGGCCGCCGACTCGGCCCTGTACCAGGCCAAGCAGAGCGGCCGCAACCGCGTGGCGGTCTCCCCGACCGACCGCACCGCGCCCCTCGACGTCCTCAACGTCGGCCTGGCGGGAGCCCCGCACCCCCGAGACGAATCCCGCCCGACGGCCGACCCCCACCCGGCGCCGGGCACGGCGTCCCCGCGCCCGGTCCAGGTCCACGTCCAGGCCAACCCGACCTCCCTTTCTTTATGTCAAAATAGGTCACTCTCCGTGCCTATTAGGGCACGCCACGAATCCGATCTTCACGGTTAGTGACTCGGTCACAAAACCTTGCACTGCAACTTGCAAAATAACTAGTCCGGACGCCCCGGCCTCGCCGCGTCCGGACCCACCCTCTGCGTCATGACGACCAGCAAAAAATTCCGACCGAACACCCAATCCCATAGAGGTGTTCGCATGTATGTGCGATAAGATCGCGTGACAGCCCCAAGCGGGCCGCCCCGGCGTTGCGAGCACCGGAGCGGCCCTGGGGCACCCACCTCTACCACGGGGGCGAGCACCTTGAGCGCAATCATCCCGGACCGCGACCGCTGGTACATCCCTCCGCCGGTCGAGGCGGCAGCTGTCCGCAGCGGCCCCGGCGACGGCGACCTGGCGCGGATCGAAGCCCTGGACGCGGACCGCATGCACGACAGCCTGGTCTTCCTGGCCGGCTACGCGCCGGGCGTGCTGGACGTGATCCTCACCGCGACCGAGCCCTGCCTGGATGACGAGCGCCCCGCCGACGAAGACTCACTCGAGCCGTACTGCACCAGCTGCGGCGCCGCCGCGGGCATCTTCATCAGCCGCGGCAACGAGTGGCTGCACTACGCCGGCCGGCCCGAGACCGCCGACGTCCGCCCGTACGCCACCGACCACAAGCCAGTCGTCGGCTGGCGCATCGCCACCAGCCCGATCGCCGAGGTAGCGCTCTAGCCGATCAAGGCGCGACCACCGCAGGCCGACCGCCCACGGATCGGTCCTGGGACCCGCCCCGCTACCGGCGGCCGGGCATCGCCACACCGCCCTCACCGTCACCACACCCCGCTACCGGCGGCCGGACATCGCCACACCGCCCTCACCGTCACCACGCGCAACAAGCCGGACGGATCTTGCTCTTAGCGTGGGCACTACGGGTCGCGGGGCGCCCCCACCTGCACACGCTGACGCCCGAGGCCGGAAACCGCGGCCCCCAACGGCACACAATCATGGCCGCTGCCCAGACCAGCTCGCCAACAACCGCCTAACACGTCAGCAACTAGACATCGCGTACCGCCAGCCGATGGCGGGCGCGTGGTCGGCGTCGTAGACCTCGGTCGGCCCGTCGCCCGGGGAAGCGGCGGCGGGCCCAACCCGGAAGTGGCGCCACTCGGCCCCGTGCCCGAGGAAGATCCCGATCGACTCCCCGCAGGCCGTGCAGTACGGCTCGGGGCAGTGCGCGACGCTGCCGAGGGTCGGAGGCCGGTAGCCGGCCAGGAACGCGAGTGTCATCGCCATCTGCTCGATATCGAGCAGTCGCAGCCGATCAAGCCGGGTTCGCCCCTCAACGTCGTTTTGCGTCCGGAATTGATCAACGGCCAGCGAACTTTTCACACAAAAATTCTATCGGCCAGAGCCCGTGCCGCAACGACCGACGCGCCGCCGTCGCCGTCGTGTCGCGATCAATCTGCGACCGAGCCGCTACCGCTCCGCGACCGAGCCGCGACCGTAATGCAATCAGATTGCGACCGAGTCACGACGGAGAGTGACCATTCTCTGTCCCGGCCGGGCGCCGCCGCACCCATCGGTCAAACGCCGTCAAAACGCCGGGCGGGAACGGGCGGAAGCCTTCGGATCCGTGGTTTTTGGGGTAGGCTCACCGACGGACGGCCAGGAGATGTGTTTTCTTGCCCGGAATCGGGCACAATCGAGCGCGTAACCTCACCACCGGTACCACCGGCACCATCGGGACAACTAGATATGGCGCGCGCATGGACGAGACGTACCCGCAGGACCTGATCGGCAACGTCGCGGCGAGCACCGGGCTTCCCGAGGCGACCGCGTCCCGGGTCGTCGCGGACGTCGCCGCCTACTTCGGCGAGACCGTCGACGAGTTCGTCCGGAGGCGTCACGCCGAGCTCCAGGACAAGGGCAACAAGCGCAACGACGACATCTGGCCCCAGCTCGCGGCGGAGCTGCACGACCGCCGGTTCAAGGCCGAGGAGCTGTCCGAACGTCAGCTCCGCCGCATCGTCTACGGATAACAGCAAGAAACGTAAGCGGCAGCAAGACCTAAAGCGGCAGCAAGACCCAAAATTGGACGAGGAAGGGACACGGTAACGTGTGCGGGATCGTCGGTTATGTCGGCAAGCGGGATGTGACGCCAGTCCTCATCGAGGGACTGCACCGGCTGGAGTACCGAGGTTACGACTCGGCCGGCCTGGCCGTCATCAGCAGGGGCAGACTCCAGATCACCAAGACCGCGGGACGCGTCCAGGACCTCCGGGACAAGCTGGCGACCAAGCAATCCGCGAGCGCGGCCGCCAGCGCCAGCAGCACAGCCAGCAAGCCCACCATCGGCATCGGCCACACCCGCTGGGCCACCCACGGCGAGCCGAACGAGACCAACGCGCACCCCCACACCGACGCGCACAACCGCATCGCGGTGGTCCACAACGGCATCATCGAGAACGCCGAGCTCCTGCGCGACCAGCTCCAGGCCAGCGGCGTCCGCTTCACCAGCGACACCGACACCGAGGCGCTCGCGCACATGATCGCGGCCGAGCTCGCGGCCGACGAGGCCGCCACCCTCGAGGACGCGGTGATCCGCACCCTCAAGCGCGTCGAGGGCGCCTACGGCCTCGTGGTGATGGACACCAAGCACCCCGACCAGCTCGTCGTCGCCCGCAACGGCTCCCCGCTGGTGCTCGGCCTGGGCGAGAACGAGATGTTCGCCGCGTCCGACGTCGCCGCCCTCGTCCGCTACACCCGCCAGGTGATCTACCTGGAGGACGGCGACGTGGCGACGATCAAGGCGACCAGCTACCACACCACCACGCTCACCGGCAGCCAGGAAAACGACGCCAACACCAGCAAGGTGCCGACCACGGTCGACGCCGACGCCGACGACTACGAGCTCGGCCAGTTCAGCGACTACATGCGCAAGGAGATCCACGAGCAGCCGGACGCCATCCGCCGGGCGCTGCGCGGCCGCCTCGAGGAGCGGTTCGCAACGGCACGGCTCGGCGGCATCAACTTCGACGCCCGCGAGCTGCGGAACATCAAGAACGTCAAGTTCCTCGGCTGCGGATCGGCCTACTACGCCGGCCAGATGGGCGCCGCCCTGATCGAGGAGCTGGCCCGGATCCCGGCCGACGCCGAGCCCGCGAGCGAGTTCCGCTACCGCTCCCCGGTCGTCGACCCCGACACGCTCTACGTCGCGGTCTCCCAGTCCGGCGAGACCATCGACACGCTGATGGCGGTCCAGGAGCTGCGCCGCAAGGGCGGCCAGGTCATCGGGGCGGTCAACGTGGTCGGCTCGGCGATCGGGCGGGAGTGCGGTCACGGGATCTTCCTGCACGCGGGGCCCGAGGTCTCGGTCGCCTCGACCAAGGCGCTGACCAACATGGCGGTCAACTTCGCGCTGCTGGCGCTGCTCCTCGGCCGGGTCCGCGATCTCTCCTCGGCCAGCGGCGAGCGGGTCGTCAACGGCCTGCGCAATCTCCCCGCCCAGGTGTCGGAGATCCTGGCCGAGGAGGACGCGATCGAGACGATCGCGAACCGCTACGCCAACGCCGAGCACATGTTCTTTATCGGCCGGGTCCGCGGCTGGCCGGTGGCTCGCGAGGGCGCGCAGAAGCTCAAGGAGATCTCCTACGTGCACGCCGAGGCCTATCAGGCAGGCGAGCTCAAGCACGGCCCGCTGGCGCTGATCCAGTCCGACATGCCGAGCGTGGTGATCATCCCGTCCGACGACCTGATCGCCAAGAACATCTCCACGATCGAGCAGATCAAGGCCCGGGGCGGCCCGGTCATCGCGGTGACCAGCGCCGACATCCCCGACGGGCTGGCCGACGCCACCATCCGGGTGCCCCGGGCCGAGCCCGAGCTTGAGCCGATCCTGTTCAACATCCCGCTCCAACTGCTCGCGTACCACGCCGCCACCAAGCTCGGCCGCGACATCGACAAGCCCCGCAACCTCGCCAAAAGCGTCACCGTCGAATAACCAACGCGGAGCAACGGTCCGTTCGATATAAAAGGCTTATGACTTCACATTCATGAAATTCAAAATCCTTATATCGAACGGACCGTTATTTCAACCGGTACCCTACCCCGCTGTTCGCACCGTGCGGACGACCGCGGCCAGCAGCATGACCGCCCCGGCGATCCCTATCGCGCTCAGCCTGTTCCCGAGCACCAGCGCCGCGAGCACGGCGGCGGTGAGCGGCTCGATGAGCGACAGCAGGGCCGCGGTGCTCGCTGACGCCCTCCGCAGGCCGCGGAAGTACAGCGTGTAGGCGACGGCGGTCGGGCCGGTCCCGAGCGCCGCCAGCAGCCCGGCCGAGGCGAGGCTGGGCCGGAAGCCGAGGCCGCCGCCGAGCGCCGCGGCCGCCGGGAGCAGCGCCAGGCCGCCGAGGCTGAACGCGAATCCGTTCAGGGTCAGCTCGTCCAGGCCGGTCACCGGGGACGTCCCGAGCAGCGTGACCGCGGCGAAGCCGGCCGCGGAGAGCAGCGCCAGCCCGGTGCTGGCCAGCGCCGCGGTCTCGCTGAAGCCGCCACCGGGACGGCCGACCAGCAGGCCGAGCCCGGCCAGGGCGAGGGCGACGGTGATCGTGCCCGCCCGGTCGAGGGCGCGATGGCCGCGGGCGTGCTCGACGAGGGCGACGATGACCGGGGTGCCGCCGATCGTGACCAGCGTGGCCAGGCTGACCGAGGTCAGCGCGATGGCCGCGAAGTAGCAGCTCTGGAACAGCGCCGACAGCAGGCCGATCACGGCGATCCGGGTCCAGGCGGCCCGTCCGGCGGGCGGCCGCTTGCCGGTCAGGGTCAGGAAGGCGACGATGAGGCCGCCGCCGGCCAGCAGCCGGTAGGCGGCGACCGACAGCGCGGACAGGCCAGCGGCCCGGCCGAAGAGGGTGCCGATGAGGCCGCCGGTTCCCCAGAGCAAGCCGGACAGCACAAGGCAGAGGGTGGAAATAGGCATGGTGAATCGCTCCTGCGACGAGGTGGGAAAGGTCGCGGAAGCGGGGCGCCTGCCTAGCTGGCTGCCCGATGGGAAGGAAGTGGCCTAACGCCCCGCTCAGGAGCGCGGCGGGGGCGTTACGGGAAAGAGCCGGTGCACGCCACGCAGCCTAGTGGAAAATCGGGGGCTCGATCCCCATCGCGGCGCGCATCGCGTCGCCGATCTCCCGCGGGACGGGCTGCTCGCACCAGACGACCTTGCCCGTCTGCGAGCGGCGCGCGCCCCAGCGGGCCGACAGCTGGGAGACGACGTGCAGGCCGCGGCCGTTCTCGGCGTCCTTGTCGACCTGGAGCACCCGGGGCAACGCGGGCGAGATGTCGTGCACCTCGCACGTCAGCGAGTCGGGCTCCAGGATGAGCTGCAGCAGCGTCTCGCCGTTGGCGTACTTGATCGCGTTGGTAACCAGCTCCGAGACCAGCAGCTCGGTGACCGGGATGAGGTCCTCGAGACCCCAGCGCTTGAGCGGGTCCCTGATCATCGACCGCGCCTGCCGGACGGAGGAGAGCTCGGGGTCGAGCGGGAAGCTGATCCGGTGATCTTCCGGTATGCGCCGCAGCTTGGCGATGAGCACCGCGATGTCGTCGCGCTTGGCGTCGGAGTAGACGCCGTCGAGGGCGGTCTTGCACAGGTCCTCGAGATCCTTCTCCGGCGCGCCCTCGCCGAACGCGACCTGCAGCCGGTCCAGGCCCTCGCTGATGTCCCGGTCGCGGGACTCGACCAGGCCGTCCGTGTAGAGGACGAACAGCGAGCCGTCCTCGACCTGGTGACGGGTGGTCTCGACGACGCCGTCGTCGATGATGCCGAGCGGCGGGGACGGCTGCACCTCAAGGTACTCGTTGGTGCCGTCCGGGTTGACCAGCAGCGGCGGCAGGTGGCCCGCCACCGCGAGCTCGATCTCGCCGGTGACCGCGTCGTAGACCCCGTAGGCGCAGGTCGCGAAGTGCGGCTCGCGCTCGCCGATGTTCTGCATGAGTTCGTCGAGCTGCTGCAGCGTCGCCGCCGGGGGCAGCTCGAGCATCGCCAGGGTCTGGATCGCGGTGCGGAGCCGGCCCATCGTGACCGCGGCCCGGACGCCGTGCCCGGCCACGTCGCCGACGACGAGCGCGACCCGGGCGCCGGGCAGCCTGATCGACTCGTACCAGTCGCCGCCGACCTCCACCAGCTCGCTGCCGGGCAGGTAACGGTGGCGGACGTCGATCGAGGAGGGATAGGACAGGTGGGTCGGCAGCATCGCCCGCTGCAGCGTAAGCGCGGTCGCGTGCTCCCGGTTGTAGCGGGTCGCGTGGTCGAAGAAGACCGCCTGCCGGGCGGCGAAGTCCATCGCCATGTCCATGTCGTACCGGTCGAACCGGCGGGTGCCGAGCTCCCGGAAGCAGCAGAACAGGCCGACCACGGTGCCCTTGGAGATGGCCGGGAGGACCAGCATCGAGGTGTCGGACAGCAGCCCGCCGACCGGCTTGCGCCGCCACGCGCGGGCGAGCTTCCTGGCCGCCTCCGGGGTGATGGACGCCTCAAGGATCGGCTCGCCGGTGGCGATGCAGCGCGAGTAGGGGGAGTTGCCGGGGAAGCGGAGAATCTCGCCGACCGGGAACGCGGCCTGCCAGGCGGGGTTCTCCTTGTCGTGCTTGACGTGCAGCCGCCGGAGCGGGACGTCCGCCTCGGGAACGTGCGCGGGGACCTCGTTGTCGCCGATCAGCGACTCGAGCACGAGCACCTCGGCGGCGGTGCAGAAGGCCGGCACCAGCTGCGCCGTCATCTTCTTGGCGAGGTCGCTGAAGTCGAGCGTGTCCTCGTCGGAGAGGGCGGAGTCGCGCAGCAGGACCTCGCGCATCAGGCCGGGCTC
>Ga0302314_10010954_pt1 | contig 15840 bp, 13 predicted proteins | sample III_Palsa_N2_3_FD_200533 | JGI IMG/M metagenome (GOLD analysis project Ga0302314, IMG submission 200533) | Peat permafrost microbial communities from Stordalen Mire near Abisko, Sweden - III_Palsa_N2_3 | ecosystem: Environmental > Terrestrial > Soil > Palsa > Peat permafrost | place: Sweden... | reverse complement strand
GAAAATGATGTCGTCCCGGTAGTAGACTTTTCTGTTCAGGAACTGCGTTGCCATGATTGGCTCCAAGGTCCGCGCGGTCTTGGTTTAATTGTGAGCGAAAGCGGTCGGGGAAAGAAGCGATTTCTCCAGGGCGCCTTGCGATCGCACAACCGTGCGGCGGTCCGTCGATCAACCATTGGTCAGCGCGATCGCCCGCTTAAGCCGGCCTTAACCCATCGCCTCTCTGATTGCGGACATACCAGCGGCGCAGATGCGGGGATTGGGCGATGGCATGGAACATCTCGCTACGCTTTCGCATGATGGCATCGATGATCGCGCTGGCCATCGGCGTGACGATCGCGGTGCTGATCGGCGCCGTGGTGCTGATGCGCGGCATGGTCGATGAGGCCGATCGGCGCGAACTCGACGGGCACTTCAGCGCGCTGCAGAACAGCATCGGCCAGGAGGCCGAGCGCGCCGCCTCGATGAGCGCGGTCGTGGCAGCCTTGCCGCCAGTCGCCGACGCCTTCGCCAAGGGGGACCGCGACACGCTGATGGCCTTGCTCGGTCCCGTCTTCGCCGCCTTGAAAACCTCGGAGAATGTCGAGCAGCTGCAATTCCATACGGCACCGGCAACTTCGTTCCTGCGCGTCCACCAGCCGGCGAAATTCGGCGACGATCTGTCGAGCTTCCGCGCAACCGTGGTCGCGGCCAACCAGACCCACAGCCCGATCGTGGGATTGGAGTTGGGCGTCGCCGGCCTGGGCGTGCGCGGCGTCGTGCCGGTGCTGTCGGCCGGCAAGCCGATCGGCACGGTCGAATTCGGCACCTCGTTCGGCCAGCCGTTCTTCGATCATTTCAAGGCGACCCGGAAAGTTGACGTGGCGCTCTGGGTGCGCGACGGTTCGGGGGTGAAGCCGTTCGCCTCGACGCTTGGGCAGCGCCGTTTCTTCACCGATGCCGAGACGGCTGCCGCGCTCAGCGGTGCCATCCTGACCGCCCATGACACGCTCGACGGCCATTCGGTCGGCGCGCTGCTGGGTCCGGTCAAGGATTTCTCGGACAAGACCATCGGCGTGGTCGAGATCGTGGTCGACGATAGCGCCTATGCGGCATTGATCGCGCATAGCACCTGGGTGGTGATGGTGTTGGCGCTGGGCGTCGTGGTCGTGGCCGGCTTCGCCGGCGTGGTCATGGCGCGCCGGATCGGCGACCCGCTGCGCGCCATGACCGGCGCCATGCACGCGCTGGCCGAGGGTGCCATCGATGTCGAGATCCCGGTGATGCAGCGGCGCGACGAGCTGGGCGAGATGTCGGCGGCCCTGCTGGTGTTCCAGCGCAACGACGCCGAGCGCCGCCGGCTCGAGGTGGCGCAGGCCGATGCGGCGTCGCGGGCCGATGCGGCGCGGCGCGACATGATGCGGGCGGTCGCCGACCGGTTCGAGGGCGAGGTCGGCACCGCGGTCGATACGGTCGGCCGCTCCGCCGCTCAGGTCGAAACGCAAAGCCGCACGGTCGCCGACTTGGCGCAGCAGGCGGGCGAGCGTTCGCGCGCCGTGGCCGGTGCCGCCGAACAAGCGTCGGCCAATGTGCAGACCGTCGCCAGCGCATCGGAAGAACTGTCGGCCTCGATCGGCGAGGTCGGCCATCGCATCGCCGATACCGCCCGGATCGCGCGCGGGGCGGCCGAGGATGCCGATCGGACCGACCGGACCATGCAGGAACTTGCCGGGGCGGCAAGCCGGATCGGTGCCGTGGTGCAACTGATCGGCGATGTCGCCAGCCAGACCAATCTGCTAGCCTTGAACGCCACGATCGAGGCGGCGCGGGCGGGCGAGGCCGGCAAGGGCTTCGCCGTGGTGGCGAGCGAAGTGAAGTCGCTGGCGACCCAGACCGGCCGCGCGACCGAGGAGATCAAGACGCAGATCGCCGAGATCCAGCGCGTCTCGGCCGAGGCGGTCGGCGCCGTGCGCGCGATCGGCACGACGATCGCCAATCTCGACAAGATCGCGACCGGCGTCGCCGTGGCAATCGAGCAGCAGCGGGCGGCGACCGTCGAAATCGCCCGCAGCGTCGCCGAGGCGGCGGCCGGCACCAACGAGGTCTCCGCCTCGATCGGTATCGTCAGCGAGGCGGCGGCCACGACCGGGCGCTCGATGGCGGATGTGCTGGTGGCGGCCGAGACGGCCAGCCGCGGCGCCGGCGAGCTTCGGACCGCGATCGAACGCTTCCTGGCGGAGATTCGCGCGGCCTGATCGGGGCGTCCGTGCGTGCTATAGTCAAGGCGCGCGCAGGGACGGAGGGTATCGGTGCAGCTGCCATTCACGGCCTGGATCAGTGGCGCGGTCGGCATGGCCGCGCTGTGTCTCGCCGTCGCCAGCCCACGACTCATCGCCGCCGAGCTGGCGCCGGCCTGGTCGGTTCCGGATATCGACAAGCTGCCGAACGATCCCTGGGGCAAGCTGGTCCGACTGGGCCGCGATCAGACCGTGGCGACCTATGCCCATCTCGGGCCCGAGGCCGCCGACCCGGCCAAGCATTATGCCGGCAATAATCTCACCTGCCAGAATTGCCACCTGGAGGCCGGTACCAAGCAATTCGGCCTGCCCTTCGTCGGCGTGTTCGCGGATTTTCCGCAATATCGCGGACGCGAGGGCAAAGTCGGCTCGCTCGAGGACCGGATCAACGGTTGCATGGAGCGCAGCATGAACGGCCGCGCCCTGCCGCTCGATGGGACCGAGATGGCGGCGTTCGTCGCCTATATCAAATTCCTGTCGACCGGCGTGCCGATCGGCGCGCAGACCAGCGGACGCGGCACCGGCGATATGCCCAAACTGTCCCGGGCGGCCGACCTCGGCCATGGCAAGGCCGTGTTCGCCCAGACCTGCGCCAGCTGCCATGGCTTGGACGGGCAGGGCAAACGCCATGGCCCGGTCGGCGATGCCGGCGGCTATGAATTCCCGCCGCTGTGGGGGCCGGACAGCTTCAACGACGGCGCCGGCATGAACCGGCTGATCAGTGCCGCGAACTTCGTCCATAGCAACATGCCGAACGGCACGAGCTGGGCCGCCCCGGCCTTGAGCGCCGAGGACGCCTGGGACGTCGCCGCCTATGTCGAAAGCCAGCCGCGCCCGGCGCGCCCGCATCTGGAAAACGACTTCCCGGTGCGCCTGCAAAAGCCGGTCGACACCGGCTATGGCCCCTATATCGACGGGTTCGACCGGACCCAGCATCGGCTGGGCCCGTTCGGCCCGATCGAACAGAAGGTCAAGGATCTGAAGGCGGAGAAGGCGAGCTAAATCCTCACACCGGGGCGATCGTGAACAGGACCTGCAGCGCGAACAGGATCAGGAAGATCACGATCAGGATCTGCAGCGCGCCGCCGAACAGGCGGATGGCACCGACGAAGAAGGCGATCGCGACCAGGACCAGCAGGATCGTCGCCGCCTGACCGCCGATCCCCAGCGTCGCCAGGAAATGGCGCAGCCAAATCTCGATCGCGCCGAACACGGCGAAGACCAGATTGATGATGGTCAGGATCAGGTGCAGCACCATGGTGGCCGCGTGGTTCAGGTTCATCGCCGTTTGTCTTTCTGATGGGGTCTCGGATGCTAACGCCGGTCCGGCCGCTTCGTCGCAGCCCGCAGCAGAAAAACCCGAGGCGCGCTCGCTTTTTGCGGCCGCATGGCTGCCCCGATCAGCGCGCTTGACAGCGTCGCCTGTCGGCGCGCATCGTTTGTATACCAACGAAAGGCGCGCGGGGAGTCCACCGGTGTATTTCCGACCCACGACCATCGACGAGGCGATCGGCACGCTCGCGGGCCAAGGCGGACGCATTCTGGCCGGCGGTACGGATTTCTTCCCGACCCAGGGCGATCGGCCGATCACGGGCGCCGTGCTCGACATCTCGGCGATCGACGCGCTGAAGGGTATCCGGGTCGAGCCCGACCAGATCCGCATCGGCGCGCGCACGACCTGGAGCGAGATCGTCGCGGCCGACCTGCCGCCGGCGTTCGAGGCGCTGAAGGCGGCGGCGCGCGAGGTCGGCGGCTGGCAGATCCAGAATCTCGGCACCGTTGCCGGCAACCTGTGCAACGCCTCGCCCGCGGCCGACGGCGTGCCGCCATTGCTGGCGCTCGATGCCGCGGTCGAATTGGCCGGGCCGGCTGGCACGCGGCTGTTGCCGCTCGACCAATTCATTCTCGGGCCGCGGCGCACGGCGCTGGCGCCGGACGAAATTCTGGTGGCGATCCGCGTGCCGCGCCGGTTCGAACAGGCCCGCTCGCGCTTCGTCAAGCTGGGTGGCCGGCGCTATCTGGTCATCTCGATCGTCATGGTCGCGGCCCATGTGGCGCTCGACGGCCAAGGCCGCGTCGCCGATGCGCGGGTTGCCGTCGGCTCCTGCTCGGCGGTCGCCTGCCGGTTGCCGGCCCTGGAACGGGCGCTGCTGGGTGCGGATGCCGGTGCGGGGTTGGCCGGGCTGGTGCGGCCTGACCATCTGGCGCCGCTGCGGCCGATCGACGATGTCCGGGCCACCGCCGCCTATCGGCTGGAGGCGGCGCAGACCCTGATCGGCCGCGCTCTCGACCTCTGCCTTTCGGAGTCGCCCCATGCCTGATTCGGCGACCCGCTTTGGGTTCAAGCTCAATGGCCGGATGGTTGAGGTCGCGTCGGCGCCGATCACGCGCCTGTCGAACGTGCTGCGCGACGAACTGGGCTTGACCGGGACCAAGGTCGGCTGCGACGCCGGCGATTGCGGCGCCTGCACCGTGCTGCTCGACGGCGACCCGGTCTGCGCCTGCCTGATCGCGGTCGGCCAGGTGCGCGGCCGGACCGTGACCAGTATCGAGGGTCTGCCGGCGGCCAGCCCGTCGGCGGCACCGCTGCAGGCTGCCTTCGTCAAGCACGGTGCGGCCCAGTGCGGCATCTGCATGCCGGGCATGTTGAGCGCCGCCGCGGCCCTGCTCGATCGCGCCCCGGCGCCGAGCGAGACCCAGGTGATGGATGCGATCGGCGGCGTGCTGTGCCGGTGCACCGGCTATCGCAAGATCGTCGAGGCGATCCTGGATGTCGGTGGCGGGCCGACTTGCGCGGTCGCTGTGGCGCCGTTGGCCGGCCAGGCGGTCGGCGCCCGCATCGAACGGCTCGACGGCCGGCGCAAGGTCGAGGGCAGCGAGATCTTCGGCGCCGACGAGGCTCCGGACGACGCGCTGGTGGTGCGAGCGATCCGCTCGCCGCATCACCGCGCACGGTTTCGCTTCGGCGACCTGGACGGCTTCGTCCGGCGCCATCCGGGTATCGCGCGCGTGTTCACCGCGGACGATATCCCGGGCGACAATTGCTTCGGCGTCATCGGGCCGTTCGCCGATCAGCCGGTGTTCGCGGTCGGCGAGACCCGGTTCCGCGGCGAGGCGGTGGCGCTGGTCGCCGGCGATCCGGCGATCCTGGCGGCCCTGGATTTTTCCGATTTCCCGGTCGCCTGGGAGGAGCTGCCGCCGCTGATCGCCATGGACGAGGCGCTGGCCGAGGCGGCGCCCAGGCTCCATGACGGACGCCCTGGCAATGTGCTGACCCGCGGCCGGGTCGCCTGCGGCGATCTCGATGCCGGTTTCGCCCTGGCCGATGCCGTGGTCGAGGGCCTGTTCGAGACCGGGTTCGTCGAGCATGCCTATATCGAGCCCGAGGCCGGGTTCGCCCGGCGGGTCGGCGACCGGATCGAGATCCAGGCTTGCACCCAGGCGCCCTATATGGACCGGGACGACATCGCCCGCATCCTGGGGCTGGCGGTGGAGGCGGTGCGCATCATCCCGACCGCGGTCGGCGGCGGCTTCGGCTCCAAGCTCGACCTGTCGATCCAGCCGTTCATTGCCTTGGCCGCCTGGCATCTCGGCCGTCCGGCCCGCATGGTTTATTCGCGCACCGAATCCATGATGACCACGACCAAGCGCCATCCGGCGCGCATGACGGTGCGGATCGGCGCCACCAAGGACGGCCGTCTGACCGCGATGGATTTTGCCGGCGATTTCAACACCGGCGCCTATGCCTCCTGGGGGCCGACCGTGGCGAACCGGGTGCCGGTCCATGCCTCCGGGCCCTATGCCATCCCGAACTATCTGGCGACGACGCGGGCGGTCCATACCCATCTGGTCCCGGCCGGCGCGTTCCGCGGCTTCGGCGTGCCCCAGGCCGCGATCGCGCAGGAGCAATTGTTCGACGAGCTGGCTGACCGGCTCGGCATCGACCGGCTGGATTTCCGGGTGCAGAACGCGCTCAAGGCCGGCGTGCCGACCGTGACCGGCCAGGTGTTCGACGCCGGCGTCGGCATCCGCGCCTGTTTCGAGGCGCTCAGGCCCTATCGCGATGCCGCGCGGGTGGCGGCTACGGCGTTCAACGCCGCCCAGACCGGCTCGCTCCGGCGTGGCATCGGCTTTGCCGGCATGTGGTACGGCTGCGGCAATACCTCGATGTCCAACCCCTCGACCATGCGGGTCGGACTGCGGGCCGACGGGCGGATCACCCTGCATCAGGGCGCGGTCGATATCGGCCAGGGCTCCAACACCGTCATCCCGCAGATCTGCGCCGATGCGCTGGGCGCGCCGCTGAATCTGTTCGATTTCGTCTCCGGCGATACCGATCTCACGCCCGATTGCGGCAAGACCTCGGCCTCGCGCCAGACCTTCGTCAGCGGCAAGGCGGCTTTTCTGGCCGGCCAGGCGCTTCGGCGCGCGATCCTGCGCGAGGCCAATGCCGGCGAGGATGCGACGCTCAGCTTCGCCGAGGGCGGCGTCACGATCGCCGAACATGGCCATCGCCGGACCTTGCCGCTGAACGATCTGGTGCCGGACGCGCGCGGTTATGTGCTCTCGGCCGAGGCGACGTTCGATCCGCCGACCAGTCCGCTCGACGCCGACGGCCAGGGCGAGCCCTATGCGGTGTTCGGCTATGGCGCGCATCTGGCCGAGATCGAGGTCGATCTGGATCTCGGCACGGTCAAGGTACTGAAGCTGACCGCCGCTCACGATGTCGGCCGGGCGATCAACCCGACCCTGCTCGAAGGCCAGATCGAGGGCGGTGCCGCCCAGGGGCTGGGCCTGGCGCTGATGGAGGAATTCTTTCCCGGCCGCGGCGAGAACCTGCATGATTATCTGATCCCGACCGTGGGCGACATGCCGCCAGTCACCTCGATCCTGATCGAGGATGCGGCGCCGATCGGCCCGTTCGGCGCCAAGGGCATCGGCGAGCAGGCGCTGATCCCGACCGCGCCCGCCATTCTGAACGCCATCTATGACGCGACCGGCGCCCGCATTCGCCGCGCGCCCGCCACCCCGGACCGGGTGCGGGCGGCGATCCGTGCGCTCAAGACCGAGGATAGGAAAGATGCCTAATACCGCGCCGATCCGCGACGGCGACAAGATCCGCTGCGATGCCTGCCCGGTCATGTGCTTCATCAAGCCCGGCGCCACCGGTGCCTGTGATCGCTACATGAACGACGCCGGCGATCTGGTGCGCATCGATCCGCATATCATTCTCGACCGGGCCGTCGATCGTGGCGAGCCGGTCGTGCAGTTCCTGGAGCGGGCCGAGGATTGGGACGGCGATCCGGTCACGGCCGGCGGCCGCTTTGTCACGGCGATCGGTGCGGGGACGACCTATCCGGACTATAAGCCGGCGCCGTTCATCGTCTCGTCCCAGATCGACGGCGTCGACATGGTCACGGTCGTGACCGAGGGCATTTTCAGCTATTGCGGCGTCAAGGTGAAGATCGACACCGACCGGCATCTGGGGCCGGAGCGGTCGCCGGTCCGCGCCAAGGGCGAGATGATCGGCCATGTCACGACCGGGGAATATGGCTCGCAGATGCTGTCGCTGGGCGGGGTCAATCACCTGACCGGCAACGGCAAGAAGCAGGGCCGCATCACCTGCGACGCGATCCTGGACCTGTGCAACGGCAAGCCGGTCGAACTGACCGTCGACGACGGCGCCACCGTGCTGGTCCAGGCCGGCAAGCCGCCGGTGGTGAATGGCGTGCTGGAAGAGCGCATGCGCGTCGGCTGCGGCTCCGCCACGATCGGCATGTTCGCCCAGCAATGGTTCGGCAAGGTCGACGAGGTGGTGGTGATCGACGATCACATCACCGGCGTGCTGTCGGAGCACCAGGCCGGCAAGGTGCTGGGCGTGAAGGAGACCGGCATCCATATGACCGGCCGCCGCTCGACCCCCGGCCGCTATTTCGAGGTCGCGCATCCCGGCACCGGCTGGGGCGGCACCGCGATCCAGGATCCCCTGTCGATCCTCGGGCCGTTCGATCCCAAGGTTGCCTGGCCCGGTCTCAGCATGCTGATGATCAGCACGACCGGCGAGCAGTTCGCCTATTACGAACTCGACGCCGAGCTGAAGCCGGTCGCTTGCGAGTTGCCGGCGGCATTGGCGGAATCGGTCGAGCGGGTGAAGGAGAATTGCGAGCCCGCGCTCTCAACCGTGCTGTTCATGGGCGGCGCCGGCGGCTCGCTCAGGGCCGGGGTCACCGAAAACCCGGTCAGGCTGACCCGTTCGGTCAAGGATGCGCTGACCTATGTCACCTGCGGCGGCGCGCCGGTCTACGTCTGGCCGGGCGGCGGCATCACCTTCATGGTCGATGTCACCCGCGTGCCCAGCAACGCGTTTGGCTATGTGCCGACGCCGGCGCTGGTGGCGCCGATCGAATTCACCATGCGGCTCGATGATTACGCGGCCTTGGGCGGGCATTTGAGCCATATGCGCTCGCTCGATCAGGTGCTGGCGGGCGAGGGCGGACGCAAGCTGCCGCAGCTCGACGGCAATCCCTGGCCGCTGGCGCCGTCGGACACGAAGCGGTCGCACGGATGAGGGAACCGCCGCTCATCCGCCGGCTGCCCGACGGGCGGCGCATCCATCTCCAGGACGGGCCGATTGACCTGATCCTGGAGGCGTGGGGCGCGCCCGCCGCCGTGCAGGCCGCCTATCGCGCGGCGGCGGCGCGGATGAACGGTCTGCTGGACGAATTGTGCACGGAACTGGCGATCCTCCGGGCGCCGGTCGGGGCCTTGAGCCCGATCCCTGCGGGCGCCATCGCCCAACGGATGCGTACGGCAGTCCTGCCCTATGCCGACGAGTGCTTCATCACCCCGATGGCCGCGGTCGCCGGTGCCGTGGCCGAGGCGGTGCTGGCTGCCATGGTCGCGGCGGCACCGCTCGACCGGGCCTATGTCAACAATGGCGGCGACATCGCGCTGCATCTGGCACCGGGCCAGAGCCTTACCAGCGGCATCGTCGACCGGCCGGACCGGCCGTCGCTGATCGGCACCGCTCAGATCGCGGCCGGGGATGCCGTGCGCGGCATCGCCACCAGCGGGCGCCATGGCCGGTCCTTCTCGCTCGGCATCGCCGACGCGGTGACCATTCTGGCCGCCGGCGCCGCCGATGCCGATGCGGCGGCGACCATCGTCGCCAACGCGGTCGATCTGCCGGGCCATGCCGGTATCGTCCGGGTGCCGGCCGATAGTCTGGCACCCGACAGCGACCTGGGCTCGCGGCTGGTGACGCGCGACGTGCCGGCGCTGTCGGCGGCGGAACGGGATCGGGCGCTGGCGGCCGGGCTCGCCCGCGCGGCCGGCCTCGTCGCCCAAGGTCGGATCGTCGCAGCCTCCTTGCATCTGCAGGGCGTCACGCGGACGATCGGCAGGCTCGGTCAACTCGAAGAAACGGAACCGGTTCGGAGGATGCATTATGCCTGAAGTCGTGCTGCGCAAACGCGCGCTCATCATCGAAGAGATCTTTCACGAGGGCGGTCCGGTGGCCTCGGTGCCGCTGAAGCGCGGTGCCGCGATGGTGGTGATCAAGAACCCGTTCGCCGGCCGCTATGTCGAAGAGATCCAGCATTTCATGAAGGATCTGGAGCCGCTCGGCCTGGAAATGGCGAAGCATCTGCTGGCGGCCTTGGGCGGCGACCCGAAGGCGATCCAGGGCTATGGCAAGGGCGCCATCATCGGCGCGGCCGGCGAGCTGGAGCATGGCGCGCTGTGGCATGCGCCCGGCGGCTATGCCATGCGCGAGGTGCTGGGCGGGGCCAAGGCGATCGTGCCCTCGACCAAGAAGGTCGGCGGTCCGGGCACCCGGCTCGACGTGCCGGTCACCCATATCGACGCGTCCTACGTGCGCAGCCATTTCGACGCCATGGAGATCGGCATCGCCGATGCGCCCAAGGCCGACGAGATGCTGTTCGTGCTGGTCATGACCACCGGCGCCCGCATCCATAACCGCGCCGGCGGCCTGGCCGCCGCCGATATCAAGGTCGGGGACGGCTTGCGATGAACGCCAAGATCCGCAAGATCGTCACCTTCGTCGAGGAGGTGCGCACGGAAATGGGCCGGCCGGTCGATCCGCCGACCCGTCGCGCCGCGGCCGTGGCCGTGATCGAGAACCCGTTCGCCGGCCGCTATGTCGAGGATCTGAGCGAACTCACCGAGATCGGCGTGGAGCTGGGGCGCTTGCTGACCGAGCGCGCGGTGGCGGCGCTCGGCATCCCCGGCGATAGCGCTGAAAGCTACGGCAAGGCCGCGGCGGTGGGGGAGGATGGCGAGTTGGAACATGCCGCCGCAATCTTGCATCCGAAGCTCGGCACGCCGGTGCGCCAGGTGCTGGGCCATGGGGCGGCGCTGATCCCGTCGTCGAAGAAACGCGGTGGGCCCGGCGTCGTGCTCGATATTCCGCTCGGCCATAAGGACGCGGCTTTCGTGCGCAGCCATTTCGACGGGATGGAAGTGCGCATCGGCGACGCGCCGCGCGCGCGCGAAATCATGGTCGCGGTCGCCGTCACCGACAGCGGCCGCCCGCTGCCACGCGTCGGCGGCTTGACCAAGGATCAGATCAAGGGCGAGGACGGGCTTAGATAACACTGGTCGTCATCCCCGCGCAGGCGGGGACCCAGGGTGGCAGAGATCCGTCGCTTGCCCTGGATTCCCGCTTTCGCGGGAATGACGGAAAAATATAATCAAGTCACCACAGGGACTTCGGGCGAGAGGGGATCGGGCAGATGGTCAACAAACAGGTTTGGGCGGGGGCGTTGGCGTTCGCGGCGTTCGGGGCCTCGTTCGCGGCGCGGGCCCAGGACATCACAATCGGCGAGATCAATTCCTATTCGGCGCTGCCGTCCTTCACGGAGCCCTATCGCAAGGGCTGGCAGCTGGCGCTGGAAGAGGTCAATGCGTCCGGCGGCGTGCTGGGCAAGAAGCTGGCGATCGTCAGCCGCGACGATGGCGGCAAGCCGGGCGATGCGGTGACGGCGGCGAACGAGCTGGTGTCGAACGACCACGCGGTACTGCTGTTCGGCACGTTCTTCTCGAACATAGGCCTCGCCGTCTCGGACTTCGCCAAGCAGAAGAAAGTGTTCTTCCTGGGGGCGGAACCGCTGACCGACGCCTTCACCTGGAGCCAGGGCAACCACTATAGCTTCCGCCTGCGCCCGTCGAACTACATGCAGGCGGCGATGCTGGCCGAAGAGGCGGCGAAGCTGCCGGCCAAGCGCTGGGCGACGGTCGCGCCCAACTATGAATATGGCCAATCGGCCGTGGCCGTGTTCAAGCAGCTGCTGTCGGCCAAGCGGCCCGACATCCAATGGATCGGCGAGCAATGGCCGACCCAGGGCAAGATCGACGCCGGTGCCGTCACCCAGGCGCTGGCGGCCGATAATCCGGATGCGATCCTGAACGTCGAGTTCGGCCCAGACCTGGTCAAGTTCGTGCGCGAGGGCAATACGCGCGGGCTGTTCAAGGGCAAGTCGGTGGTGAGCTTCCTGACCGGCGAGCCCGAATATCTGGACCCGCTCAAGGACGAGGCGCCGGAAGGCTGGATCGTCACCGGCTATCCCTGGTACGGCATCCATACGCCCGAGCACGATGCGTTCCTGAAGGCCTATCAGGCGAAATACGGCGAGCCGCCGCGCCTGGGCTCGGTCGTGGGCTATAGCTCGGTCAAGTCGATCGCGGCGATCCTCGCCAAGGCCGGTGGGACCGATACGGAAAAGCTGGTCGCCGCCGCCGAAGGCCTGGGCACGACCACGCCGCTCGGGGCCATCACCTTCCGCAAGATCGACCATCAATCGACGCTCGGCGCCTATGTCGGCAAGACTGCGGTCGTCGATGGCAAGCCGGTCATGGTCGATTTCGTCTATCGCGACGGCGCCAAATACCTGCCGAGCGATGCCGAGGTCGAGAAGCTGCGGCCGAAGGACTGACCAATTTTACTACCGTCACCCCCGGGCTTGACCCGGGGGTCCACGCCGTTGGGCAACGCAGTGTCTTCTCCCCGACAGGGTGCGGGCGGAAAGGCGTGGATGCCCGGGTCAAGCCCGGGCATGACGGAGTTTTTTTAAGCTTCTCTCACCAAAGCGGATTTCGATGGGTTTTCTGGTCGCACAGTTTCTGACGGGCCTGGCCAATGCCGCGTCGCTGTTTTTGGTGGCGGCTGGCCTGTCGATCATTTTCGGCGTTACGCGCATCGTCAATTTCGCCCATGGCGCCTTCTACATGGCCGGCGCCTATGTCGCCTATACGCTGACCGAGCGGCTGTCGGACGGCCTCGGCTTCTGGGGTGGGCTGATCCTGGCCTCGATCGCGGTCGCGGCGCTGGGCGCGCTGGTCGAGATGCTGCTGCTGCGCCGGCTTTACCAGGCGCCGGAGCTGTTTCAGCTGCTGGCGACCTTCGGCCTGACCCTGATGGTCGAGGATCTGGTCGTGATCATCTGGGGACCGGACGATCTGGTCGGCCGGCGGGCGCCGGGCCTCAAGGGTGCCATCGAGATCCTGGGCCAGCAGGTGCCGCAATATGACCTGCTGCTGATCGTGCTGGGGCCCCTGGTGCTGGGGCTGTTGTGGCTGCTGTTCCATCGCACCCGCTTCGGCGTGCTGGTGCGGGCGGCGACCCAGGATCGCGAGATGGTGGCGTCGCTCGGCGTCAATCAGAAATGGCTGTTCACCGGCGTGTTTGCGCTGGGCGTCGGCCTCGCTGCGTTCGGCGGCGCGCTGCAATTGCCGCGCGATGCGGTCAATCACGGCATGGACCTGTCGATCATCGTCGAGGCCTTCGTCATCGTCGTGATCGGTGGCCTGGGCAGCCTGCCCGGGGCCTTCGTCGCGGCTGTGCTGGTATCGGAGCTGAACGCCTTCGGCATCCTGATCCTGCCGCGCATCTCGCTGGTGCTGGTGTTCCTGGTCATGGCGGTGGTGCTGGTGATCCGGCCCTGGGGCCTGTTCGGCAAGCCCGACGCGATGCAGCGCGCACCGGCCGCGACCGCGATCCGGCCGTGGCGGCCGTTGGGGCCGCGCGAACGGGGGTTGCTGGCGCTGGCCGTGCTCGCGGCGGCGCTGCTGCCGATCGTCGCCGGGCCGTATCTGATGACGATCGGCGCCGAGATCCTGATCTTCGCCATCTTCGCCATGAGCCTGCAGTTCCTGATGAGCGGCGGCGGCCTCGCCTCGTTCGGCCATGCGGCCTATTTCGGTTTGGGTGCCTATGCGGCGGCGTTCCTGGTCAAGCATGCGGGGTTCCCGACCTTGCCGGCGCTGGTGCTGTCGCCGCTTGCCGGCCTGGCGGGTGCTGCCCTGTTCGGCTGGTTTTCGGTCCGGCTGGCGGGCGTCTATCTGGCCATGCTGACCTTGGCCTTCGCCCAGATCGTCTGGTCGCTCGCCTTCCAATGGGTCAGCGTCACCGGCGGCGACAATGGCATCCTCGGCATCTGGCCCGACGCCTGGCTGGCGACGCCGGCCCGTTTCTATGAACTCACGCTGCTGATGACCGTGCTGCTGGTGGCCTTGCTGCGCCGCGTGCTGCTGTCGCCGTTCGGCTACGCCTTTCGGGCGCTCCGGGATTCACCGCTGCGCTCGGAATCCGTCGGGCTCGATCGCGTCCGCATCCAATGGGCCGCCTTCGTGCTGTCGGGCGCGGTGGCGGCGCTGGCCGGCGGCCTCTATGCGGTGCTGAAGGGCAGCGTGTTCCCGGACGCGCTTGGGATTCCGCAATCGATCGACGGGCTGGTCATGGTGCTGCTGGGCGGCGTCGGCACGCTGACCGGCGGCGTCGTCGGCGCGCTGGTCTACAAGACGCTGTCGATCTGGCTGATGAGCCAGACTGACTGGTCGAAGCTGATTCTGGGCGGTGTCATCGTGCTGCTGGTCGTCGCCTGCCCTCAGGGTCTGCTGGGCTTCGCCGGCGACCTGTTCCATCGCCGGGCCAAAGTGCCGGAGCCCGCGGCGCGGGAGGCCCATGATGCTGCTTGAGGTCTCGGGCCTGCGGAAGTCGTTCGGCGGCGTCGCGGCCGTGCGCGAGGTCGGGTTTGCGCTGGCCGCCGGCGAGCTCTTGGCGCTGATCGGTCCGAACGGCGCCGGCAAGAGCACCTGCTTCAACATGCTGAACGGCCAGATCCGGCCCGACGGCGGCAGCGTCATGCTGGAGGGGCGCGAGCTGGTCGGACTGGCGCCGCGCGCGATCTGGCGCCTGGGCGTCGGCCGCACCTTTCAGATCACCCAGACCTTCGGCTCGATGACCGTGCGCGAGAATGTGCAGATGGCGCTCTTGTCCCATAGCCGCGCCCTCGGCGATCTGTGGCGCTTCGCCGGGCGGCTGGAGCGGACGGAGGCCGACCGGCTGCTGGGCCTGGTCGGCATGGACGATGCGGCCGAACGGCCGTGCGGCGAGCTGGCTTACAGCGATCTGAAGCGCGTCGAGCTGGCCGTGGCGCTCGCCAACCGGCCGAAGCTGCTGCTGATGGATGAGCCGACCGCCGGCATGGCGCCCAAGGAACGGATCGAGCTGATGCGGCTGACCGCCCAGATCGCGCGCGACAGCCGGATGGGCGTGCTGTTCACCGAGCATGACATGGATGTGGTGTTTGAGCATGCCGACCGGATCATGGTGCTGAACCGCGGCGGATTGATCGCCGAGGGCAGCCCGGCCGAGGTGCGGGCGAACGAACAGGTCCGCGCGATCTATCTGGGCGAAGGTAGCCTCTATCATGCGGAAGCGTCGTGATGCTGAACGTCGAGGGCCTGAACAGCTTCTATGGCCGGGCGCATATCCTGTTCGATGTCGGGCTCGAGGTCGGACCGGGCGAGGTCGTGGCGCTGTTGGGCCGCAACGGCGCCGGCAAATCGACGACCTTCCGCTCGATCGCCGGCCTGGTGCCGACGCGGCGCGGCCGGGTCAGTTTTGGCGATGCGGATATCTCGCGCGCCGCACCCTATGAGATCGCGCGGCTGGGCCTGGGCTATGTGCCGGAGGACCGGCGCATCTTCACCGAGCTGACGGTCGAGGAGAACCTGTCGGTCGGCCGCCAGCGGCCGCGCAAGGGCGCGCCGACCTGGGATCCCGAACGGCTCTATACCCTGTTCCCCAACCTGGGCGAGATGCGGCGCCGGCCGGGCGGGCGCATGAGCGGCGGCGAGCAGCAGATGCTGACCATCGCGCGCACGCTGATGGGCAACCCGTCGCTGGTGCTGCTGGACGAGCCGTCGGAGGGGCTGGCGCCGAAGATCGTCGAGCAGATGGCGGCGGCGATCATCGCCATGAAGCGGGAGGGGCTCAGCATGGTGATCTCGGAGCAGAACCTGCATTTCGCCCGGCTGATCTCCGACCGGGCCTATATCATCGAAAAGGGCCGGGTGCGCTTTTCCGGGACCATCGCCGAGATCGACGCCAATGAAGCGATCCGCGACGCCTATCTCGCGGTGTGATACGGAAGAATAAGTAAGAAGTCTGGAGGAAGCATGCCCGTCGACCCGACCGAGGCGCCGCGCCGTCGTCGCTCGAACAGCCCCTATAAGCTCGACGACCAGGTGGGTTTCATTCTGC
>Ga0302314_10010953_pt1 | contig 15841 bp, 15 predicted proteins | sample III_Palsa_N2_3_FD_200533 | JGI IMG/M metagenome (GOLD analysis project Ga0302314, IMG submission 200533) | Peat permafrost microbial communities from Stordalen Mire near Abisko, Sweden - III_Palsa_N2_3 | ecosystem: Environmental > Terrestrial > Soil > Palsa > Peat permafrost | place: Sweden... | reverse complement strand
GCCGCCTGCGGAGCGTATCCGCCATTTGCCTGCGGTACGTAAACGACGGTTGTCGGCGCGACGACCGGCACCGTCTCCACGACGACAAGCGGCGTCACGGCAAGCGGATATGGCCAAATCGGAGCCGGGTAGTCATACCAGACGCCATTGACCTCCCACCACCAGCCAAACCGGCCATAGTGCCATTCATTGCGCCAATATCCGTGAGTCCACAGAAACCTCTCGCGCATATTGAATTCGCGAAACTCGCGAGCGTGAAAATCATGCTCGTGAAACCGGACGAATTCGCGCTCGCGGACGAGATCGCGGTGCTCCAGATAGCCCCCGCGGAATTCGTCGCGGTGGATGAATTCGTGATGCTCGTCGCGAAATACGGCGTCGTGCCGGATTTCTTCATGCCGAACCTCGTCATGCCGGATTTCAGCGTGACGGGCCTCTTCATGGCGAACTTCTTCATGACGGACTTCTTCATGGCGCGCGGCGGGGCCGCCATGTTCCGCGGCAGGGCCGCCATGTTCGGGAGCATGTTCCATCCCGGCGGGGGTATGCGCGGCGGCGACGTTTCCAGGAAGATGGGCGCCACCGGCCGCAGCCGCGCTTGTCCCACCCGGCGCGCCAGCGGCGCTTCCAGGGATGTGGGGTGCGGCGGTGGGCGCCGCGCCGGGCGTTCCCGGGGCCTTCGCAGGCGCGCCTGTCGGCGCTACGGCGCCAGGCTTGCCAGGCGCCGCCGCCGGTGCGGCTCCGGCCTTCGCTGGGGCCGCCTTGGCAGGCTCTTCTTTCTTTGGTTCGGGAGTGTTCGCTGACGCGACTTGCGCTAGGGCAAAGACGCTCACACAGGTGATCGAGGCGATCGCCTGTGACAATTTTCTGTTCATATAGCCAAGCCCCTTGAATTACAAAATTTTCACCTCTGTAAACACTCTCGCACACGTAAATGGGTCGTCAAGTAAGAGTTGTGTTGCGCGCGATTCGGGAGGCGCGGAATAGAGCCGTTGAATTTTAGGGTTTTTCTTAGGTTTTCAGGGGCTTATTTCTTGGTCGCGTGGCGAAAACGCGGCACAGCTGATCGCTGTAGAGATCGGAGCTAGATTTTCCGGCGCGTATATTTTCGATGGATGGTTGTAAGTTACGTAAAATTTGTGAAAATTTACCGGGAAATTTTGTCGGCAATCCGGCTGGAGAGCGCGAGCACGTTGGCTCAAACAAAAAGGGCGATCCCGGTTGGGATCGCCCTTTCTTTAGAGCAGTTCACGGCGCCGACTGGCGCCGCATCGGCCGTCCGGCGGGAAGGTCGCGAGACTGTCTAGCGCGCCGCCGCCATCACATGCGTCGGTTCGGCCTGGTAGAGGTCGGGGAACAGTTTCTTCAGCGCCGCGACTTTCGGCAGATCGTTATAGACGATGTAGGGATTGCGCGGATTCAGGGTCAGGAAGTCCTGGTGGTAATCCTCGGCCGCATAGAAGGTGCGGCCGGGCTCGAGCTTGGTGACGATCGGGTTGGCGTAGACATGCGCCTGGCCCAATTGATCGATATAGGCCTTGGCCACGCGTGCCTGCTCGTCATTGGCCGGGAAGATCGCCGAGCGGTATTGCGTGCCGCTGTCGGGGCCCTGATGGTTCAGCTCGGTCGGATCATGCGCCACCGAGAAATAGATCTGCAGGATCTTCCCCAGTGAGATCTGGTGCGGATCGAAGGTGACATTGACCGATTCCGCGTGACCCGTCGCGCCGCTGCCGACCAGTTCATAGTGGGCCGACCGCTTGTCGCCGCCGGTATAGCCCGCCACCGCGCTGGTGACGCCCTTGACGTGCTGGAACACGCCCTGGACGCCCCAGAAGCAGCCGCCGGCCAGGGTGACCGTCTCCGACTCGCCGGTGGCGGCCTCATCGGCGGCCGGAGCCGGCACCAGATGCGGTTGCTCTTCGGCGAAGCTGCGCTGGACGGTGAAGCCGACTCCGATGGCGCACAGCAGGGTGGCGGAGAGCAGGGTGAGTTTTCTCATGATGAATTTCCTCAGCCGAAAGTGAAGGCATAGGCCTGGGCGCCGGGATCCGAGAAGCGGATCTCGAACACATGGTCTTGGACGTCGCCGGCCTGGCGGACCAGCTGGTAGAGGCGCTGGCCGGTGACCATGCCGTTACCGTCGGCGTCGGTGTCGGCGCCGTGATCGTTGCCGGGGGCCTTGCCGTCGATGGTCACCTTGAAATGCACCGGCGCATCGCCCGACGGGCCCAGCACCAGATGCAGGTCGCGGGCATGGAAATGATAGGCGATGGTGCCGTCCTTCTTGTCGAGCACGGCGCGCTCGGCGCCCACCGTCCATTCGCCGGTCAGGCTCCACTGATTGAGACCGAGTTTGCCCGCGCTGTAGCTATGCGCCGCATTCTCGACCGCGCCGCCGGGTGAGGCGAAATTCTCGGCCCGTTCGAAGCCGACATAGGTCTCGGGGGACTGGGCGTCGGCCAGATCGGGCGCGGCCTGGGCTCCGGCGGCATGAACCGTGGCGCCGGCCACGGAGGGCAGGTCGGTCTGACCGGCCTCGGTCAGCAATTGGCGAATGATCTTCTCGGAGCCGTCATAATCACCCTCGCCGAAATGGTGGTGGCGGATCTTGCCGTTGGCGTCGATGAAGTAATGCGCCGGCCAGTAGTGGTTATTGAAGCCGCGCCAGATCGCATAATCATTGTCGAGCGCGACCGGATAGGTGATGCCGAGATCGGCCACCGCCTTCTTCACATTGGCGGGATCCTTCTCGAAGGCGAATTCGGGGGCATGGACGCCGATCACCACCAGCCCCTGATCCTTGTACTTCTCGGCCCAGGCTTTGACGTAGGGCAGCGCGCGCAGGCAGTTGATGCAGGAGTAGGTCCAGAAATCGACCACCACCACCTTGCCCTTGAGGGAGTCGGCGGTCAAAGGCGGGGAGTTCAGCCACTGCACGGCGCCGTCGAGCGAGGGCAGGCGGCCCTCGACCGGCAGCTCGGCATGGCCGTTATCGGCGGCCTTCATCATCATCATCGAGCCGCCCTGATCGGCGGCGCTGTCGCTCATCACCACCGACTCCGACGACTCGGAAGGGGCGGCGGCCGGGTTCAGCTTATCGACCAGACCCTGTTCCAGCGCCGCGGTGCTGGTCAGCGAGGCGCGGGTTAGCAGGCCGGTATCGGCCCCGGCCAGGATCGCCACGGCGGCGATCAGCACCGCCACGCCCAGACCCCGGCGGATCCATTCGCCGGCGCCCAGCGACTTCTTCATCGCGCCGAACACCTTGCCGCCGACCAGCAGCGCCAGAGCCAGCGAGGTGGCGGCGCCCAACGCATAGGCCAGCAGCGCGAAGGAGGTGGTCAGGCTGGCGCCTTGCAGCGCGGCACCCGTCAGGATCAGTCCGAGGATCGGCCCGGCGCAGGGCGCCCACAACAGACCGGTGGCGACGCCCAGCAGCAGCGAGGGCAGCACCGCCGCGCCCTGCTCATCAGCCGAGGCGGAGAGGCGAGAGCCCAGCGCCACCAAAGGACGGCTGAGACGATCCGCCAGTTCAGGGATCAGCAACGACAAGCCGAACAGAGCCATCAGGAGCACGGCGATAGTGCGCCCGGTCTGGTTGGCCTGCACCGCCCAGCCACCGCCGATGGCGGCCAGGGTGGCGATCGCGGCGAAGGTCACGGCCATGCCGATCAGCATCGGCAGGCCGCTCTTCAGGAAGGGCCGGTCGGCGCGGGCGAAGATGAAGGGCAGCACCGGCAGGATGCAGGGGCTGACGATGGTCAGCACGCCACCGAGATAGGCCAGCAGGAACAGGATCATCTTTCGATCTTTCAGGCAGGTTTGAAGGTCAGGGAAAGACCGTTCATGCAATAGCGCAGTCCAGTGGGTTTGGGGCCGTCGTCGAAGACATGGCCGAGATGGCCGCCGCAGCGATGGCAGCTTACCGCGTCGCGGATCATGCCGAAGCTGGTGTCGTGATCGGTGTCGGTGGCCTTGTCGATGGCCTTCCAGAAGCTGGGCCAGCCGGTTTGGCTGTCGAATTTGGTGTCGGAATTGAACAGATCGAGCCCGCAGCCGGCGCAGGCGAACACGCCCTTGCGCTCTTCATGCAACAGCTTGCTCGTGAAGGGGCGCTCAGTGCCGGCGTGACGCAGAATAGCGAACTGGTCCGGCGACAGCAATTTGTGCCATTCCTCGTCCGAATGGGTCACTTCATAGGTCGCCGCGGCGCCGGCCTTGAAACCGGGCAGAAAAGCCACCGCCAGTAATCCGGCGCAGCTTGCCAACAAGGAACGTCTGGTCATGTCACGATCTCCTGATGAGGAAACGGCCTCTTGAGAGTCTAATACGAAGCGTGCCGACGGTTTATTACAGCCGATGAAAAGAAATTTTTCTCCCGCTCCGTCAGCGGCGATGCCATTCTCCCGCACGTTACAGAGCAACAGGACTATCATTTCCATGCCCCCCAGCGATTCCCAGAAGACCAAGCTCAGTCTGACCGAGGAAGGATCGCTGCAACTTCTGAAGCGGCTGGTAAGAGAATCGCTGAAACCCTATTGGCTGGCGCTGACCGCCGCGGCGCTCTGCATGATCGCCGTCGCGGCCAGCAGCGCGGCGCCGGCGGCCCTCATCCAATATGTGATGGACAAGGTGTTCGTGGCCAAGGACGCCCGCTATCTGTGGCCGGTGGGCGGCGCCGTGTTCGGGGTGTTCATCGCCAAGAGCCTCGGCAGCTACGCCCAGGAGGTTCTGCTGACCTATGTCGGGCAGCATATCATCTCGGACACGCAGAACCGCCTGTTCCGTCACCTGATCCATCAGGACGTAGCCCTCTTCCAGGCCACCAATTCGGGCAGCCTGGTGTCGCATTTCACCTATGACATCAACGCCATGCGCGACGCCGTCTCCAATACGCTGGTCGGCATCGGCCGCGACGTGCTGTCGGTCGCCTTCCTGGTCGGCATGGCGTTCTACCAGGATTGGCGGCTCGCCACGGTCAGCCTGGTGGTAGCGCCGGTCTCGCTCTATCCGATCCAGCTGCTGGCCCGCAAAATGCGCAAGGTGGCGCGCGCCACCCAGGCGCAGATGGGCGGTCTGACCAACATGCTGGGCCAGGCCTTCCACGCTATCCGCGTCATCAAGGCCTATCGCCTGGAGCAGTTCGAGCAGGACCGCGTCGCCCAGACCACCGCCGGCCTCAACAAGCTGGCGGTGCAGGGCGCCAAGGCGGGGGCGGCGGCGCAGCCGATCATCGACAGTTTCGGCGGTCTGGCCATCAGCGCGGTGATTATCTATGGCGGCTCGCGCGTCATCGCCGGGGAGACGACGGCAGGCGCCTTCTTCTCCTTCATCACCGCGATTCTCTTGGCCTATCAGCCGCTGCGCGCCCTGTCCAAGGTCAATGTCTCGCTGCAGACCGGTCTGGCGGCCGCGCAGCGCGTCTTCGCCATTCTCGACCGTGCGCCGGTCCTGACCGAGCCGGCTCAGCCCAAGATCCTGCCGCGCGCCGCCGCCGATGTGTCCTTCGAGGGCGTCGATTTCTCCTATAATGGCGAGGAAGCGGTGCTGTCCGGCCTGAATTTCGCGGCCCCCGCCGGCAAGATCACCGCCCTGGTCGGTCCGTCGGGCGCCGGCAAGAGCACGGTGTTGAATTTGATTCCGCGCTTCTACGATCCGTCGGCCGGCCGCGTCGCCATCGGCGGGCTGGATTTGCGCGAGCTCTCGCTGGGGTCCTTGCGCGATACGATCGCTCTGGTCAGCCAGGAAGTGGTGCTGTTCGACGACACCATCCTTGCCAATATCCGCAGCGGCCGGCTCGGCGCCAGCGACGAGCAGGTGCGCGAGGCGGCGCGCGCCGCGGCGGCGCTGGAATTCATCGACCGGCTGCCCGAAGGGATGAACACCATGGTCGGCGAGCATGGCATGCGTCTGTCGGGCGGCCAGCGCCAACGCATCGCCATCGCCCGCGCCCTGTTGAAGGACGCGCCGATTCTGCTGCTCGACGAGGCGACCAGCGCGCTCGACACGGAATCCGAGCGTCAGATCCAGGAAGCCTTGGGGGTTTTGATGAAGGGGCGCACCACCCTGGTGATCGCCCATCGCCTGTCGACGGTGCGCGACGCCGACACGATCCATGTCTTTTCGCAGGGGCGGGTGGTGGAATCCGGCCCGCATGACCGGCTCTACGAAAAAGGCGGGCTTTACGCCCGCCTTTACGATATGCAGTTCGCTTCGAACAGCGAAGAGCAGCAGCTTAGCCGCTAGAGCGGGATGACTTGTAGAATCTATCAGAAGACTCATCCCGCTCGGAGGAGCGAAGCGAACGACCGCGCATGCTTTGCATGCAATTAGTCGATTCTCGGCAAAGCCGAGTGGGGTGCGGGGGCGCAGGTCCCAAGGTTCCGGGCGGCGGCATGGCCGGCGTCTGGAAAGGACCGAAGGGAGGCTACCCCGCCTGAAACCAACTATTCGCTGTAGTGCGTGACCGGCGCGGCCGGCTGGGCGCCCGCGCGCGGCTGGGCGATGATCACGGCCTTCTCGAGGTCCGGCTCGGTGCACAGGCCCAGGGTCACCGGGTTGCGCGGCTTGATGTTGGCCGCGTTCCAATGGCTGCGGTCGCGCACCTTGGCGATGGTGTCCTTGGTGGTGCCGATCAGCTTGCAGAGCTGGGCGTCGGACAGTTCCGGATGATGCTTGAGCAGCCAGGCGATGGCGTCCGGCTTGTCCTGGCGCTTGGAAACCGGGGTGTAGCGGGCGCCCTTCAACTTGTTCTGGGCGACGGCCTGGGTGACGTGGAGGCGCAGGCGCCCCGAATCGTCGCCTTCGCAGCGCTGAATCTCTTCGCGGGTCACCTGACCGTTGGCGACGGGGTCGAGCCCGACGATGCCGATGGCGACTTCACCGTCGGCGATGGCCTGCACCTCAAGGGGGTGGACGCCGCAAAACTCGGCAATTTGCTCGAAGGTGAGAGTGGTATTCTCAACGAGCCAGACAGCCGTCGCCTTCGGCATAAGCGGCAAGGCCATAAAACCTCCTTTTTTAATTGGAATGAGGAACCCAGATGCCAACCGCTGATGGTTGATCCCGTCCCTAAGGCTTACCCCTGTATATAGCGGTGCCACCCGGCCTTGGCAAATGGCCTTACACGGAATTTGTGCCGATTTTTATAAAAGGTCACAGCAAACGGAACGTTTCCCGAGGGAATCGTTCCGCGGCGCCGCGCTCTGCGCCTGAGGCGGATTTAAAGAGTCAAAACTATTTTCCCGAAGTGGTCGCCCTTATTGAGCGCGCGATGCGCTTCCTCGGCTTCCTCGAAGGGGACGGTCTTGAAGATCTTCGGCGTGATGCGGCCACGGTCGAGCAAGGGCCAAACCTTTTCCCGCAAATCATTGGCGATCAGTGTCTTGGCGGCGACCGATTGCGGCCGCAGGGTCGAGCCGGTCATGGTCTGGCGCTTGACCATCAGCGGCAGGAAATTGACCTCGGCGGTGGGGCCATGCAGGAAAGCGATCGAGACATGGCGCCCCTCCGCCGCCAGGCATTTGAGATTGCGGGGCAGATAATCGCCGCCGACCATGTCGAGGATGACATCGACTCCCTTGTCGCCGGTCGCCTTTTTGATCGCCTCGACGAAATCCTCGCTCTTATAGTCGATGACGAAATCGGCGCCGAGCGTGCTGCAGGCGGCGCATTTCTCGGCGCCGCCGGCGGTGGTGAAGACAGTGGCGCCGAAGGTCTTGGCCAGCTGGATCGCCGCCGTGCCGATGCCGCTGCCGCCGCCATGCACTAAAAAGCTTTCCCCGGCGGCCAGCCGGCCGCGCTGGAAGACATTGTGCCAGACAGTGAAGAAGCCCTCGGGCAGGGCGGCGGCCTCGACCGCGCTGAAACCCTGCGGGATGGGCAGGCACAGGCTGGCGGCGGCAACGCAGTAATCGGCATAGCCGCCGCCGGTGACCAGGGCGCAGACCTCCTGGCCGATATCGAGACCCTCGACGTCCGCGCCGACCGCCGCGATCTTGCCGGCCACTTCGAGGCCGAGAATGTCCGAGGCGCCGGGCGGCGGCGGATAGGAGCCCTGGCGCTGCACCAGATCGGGCCGGTTGACGCCAGCGGCGTCGATCTTGATCAGCACCTCGCCGGATTTCACTTCGGGGATCGGCCGTTCGCCGACACGGAGCCGGGAATGGGGGCCGGGTTGGTCGATTTCGATACAGCGCATGACGCGGGAGAAGGGCATGATATCCCTGCGAGAAGAGGGCGAAGGAGGCTTCAGATGGATATGGATGAGCTCGAGCCGCGACGCAAGCCGGTCCAACAAAAGTCACTGGAGCCGATGTCCGTGGGCGAATTGCAGGAGTATATCGCTTCGCTCGAAGCAGAGATAGCGCGGGCGAAAGCGGCGATCGCCGCCAAGCAGTCGCACCGCGCGGGCCTGGATGGTCTCTTCAAGACATAAAAATGGGAAAGGGGCCGGATTTCTCCGGCCCCTCTGTACAGCTCCCGTCTTTGCGAGACCTCAGGCGGCTTTGGCGCCCTTATCCTCGATCGCCGGGGCGGCAGCCTGCTGGGTCAGCTGATTGCCGATGGTGATGGTGCGGGGCTTGAGGGCTTCCGGCACTTCGCGGACCAGCTCGATATGGAGCAGACCGTTGATCAGCGCCGCATTGGCGACGCGAATATGCTCGGCCAGCTGGAAATGGCGCACGAAGGAGCGGCCGGCAATCCCGCGATGCAGATAGGTCTGCGCGGTCTCTTCCTTCTTGGCGTTGCCGGTAACGCTCAGCGTCTGGCCCTTTACATTGATCTCGAGGTCGCTCTCGGCGAAGCCGGCGACGGCCATGGTAACGCGGTAAGCGTCATCGGACAGCTTCTCGATATTGTAGGGCGGGTAGGCGAAGGTCTGGTCGTCGACGCGCGACACGCCCTCGACGAGGCGGGCCAGATGGTCGAAGCCGACGGTGGAACGGAACAGCGGGGTCAGATCGAGAGTACGCATGACAACATTCTCCAATGAGCAATGTTTGGTTGAACTATAGGTCGGAAAGAGCCTGCTGGCCTCTCTCCGGCGAGCCGGCCCCTGTGTGGCGACCGGATGGCTATGACTTAATTCGGGCAAGGGAACCGTCAAGGGGGAGACGGTGATTATTGAGGTTGAGTTTTTCTCACCTGAGTAGCACCTTTATCCACAGGTGCTTGCGGAGGTCGATCCATGCAGGCCGAAATGGCGCTCTTTACCCGGACTTACGATGAAACGCTCGATCTGATCGTCGAAGCGCGTAATTACATGAGCCACTCCCGCCCCGCCGCACGCCGTGCCGCCCGTCCCTCCGGCGACACTCTCCGTCTCAGCTGCGAAGCCTTGCGCGTCACCTCGCGCCTGACCCAGGTCATGGCGTGGCTGATGCTGCAGCGGGCGGTGCAGCATGGCGAGATCTCGGCGACGGAAGCCTGCGACGAGAAGAACCGCCTGTCAGGCCAATCGGTCTGCCTCGACCTGGGCGGCGAAGAGGATTCGGACATCCCGGCCGGGCTGCGCAGCCTGCTTAATCGCAGTCTCTCGCTCTATCAGCGGATCTCACGTCTCGAAGAGATGGTCGTCGCGAGAGTATTGCATTAATTTTTAGGGCCGCAAGGCGGCCCCGCGCTGCCGACAGCGTCGATCACACAGGCGGTATCGCTTTGCGCGGTAGCCCAGGACGCCTTAGCGTCCGCCCGGCGCCTGAGGGGCAAACAGACTCTACTCCCGCCATCCCACCTGATAGAGCACGACCTGTTCCTTGAAGCCCTTGAGTTCCTGGGCGCCCAGGGTTTCGAACGACAGGCCGCGGCCGGAGGCCAGCTCCTTCACCACATTGCTGCAGAGGATCTCGTCGGTGTCGCAGCGGGCGCAGACGCGCGCCGCCAGCTGCACCGTGGTGCCGAACAGATCCTCCTCCTCCTCGATCGGCTCGCCGGCATTGATGCCGATGCGGATATGCAGATCCTGCTGCGGGTTCTGGGCATTGTGCTTGGCGATGGCGCGCTGGATCGAGATGGCCGCCTCGACGCCGCCGGCGGCACTGGTGAAGGTGGCCATGATGCCGTCGCCGGTATGTTTGATTTCCTTGCCGGCATATTGCGCCAGAGCGTTGCGCACGATCGTGTTGTGGCGGCGCACGACATGCTGGGCCGCCTTGTCGCCGCGGTCCTGGGTCATGTCGGTCGAGCCGACCATGTCGGTGAACATCACCGTCATGATGCGCGAGGCGGCTGCCGGCGCCTGACCTTGCGGCTTGTTCCACTGATCGAACGCCGGTCCGATCGAATCCTGCAGCAGGTCCTGGCCCGCCAGGAAGGATTCCATGTTCGACCGGCCGGCGAGGATCATCGGCAGATAGCGGGGCTCGCCGAGATAGTCCTCATATTTGTCGGCGAAGGCCTGGGCGGTGGCGGCTTTCACCCCCATCGCCTCGATCGAGGTCTTCAGCAGCGTCCGGCGGTCGTCATTGGACATGTTGCTGTTGTTGCCCAGCACGTCGATGGCGCCGGCCATCACCAGATCGACGCCGAACATGTTGTAGGCGTCCAGCGTCGGACGGCGGCGGCGGACGGCGGCGGTCAGGGCGTTGACGAAGCGGATGAAAATCGCCTTGGGCGGCTCGATGGGGGCGTCGAACGCCGGTTCCTCGACGGCGACCGGCGGGGCCGGCTGGGGCTGGACGAGTTCCGGCTGCGACGGCGGGGCGGGGATATCCTCCTCGTCGTCGCCCTCGATCGGCGGCAACGCCTCGTCTTCGTCCTTGAGGTCCTCCCAGTCGAGCTCCTCTTCCGGCTCGATCTCCTCGGGCGGACTTTGGCCCTCGGCCGGCTTCGGCATCGGCGGCGGCATCCTCGGCGCGGCGGCCCTGCGGGCCTTGGAGCGGCCGAACAGGCGCCATTTCAGCAGCGAGGTCGAGAGCGGTAAGGCGACGGCGACGAAGGTCACCATGAAGGTCGAGAACAGGATCAGCGACTGGAAGCCCTGCTCGACCTGGCCGGGTATCGGATCCATGCTGGCGCTCAGCAGGCTGGTCACGGTGCCGGCCACGGTCAAGGCGGCGACGATGACGATCAGGAATTTGGCCACGCCGCCGATCGAGGCGGGGCTGGGCGCGTCGGCCGCGATCTGGGCCTTGAACAGCTGGCCGGCGCTCGGTCGGGTGTGGCCGCGGCCGCGATAATTGGGCAGGGAATTGGCCCTTGCCGCCATTTTGGCGCGCAGGCCGGGATCGCCGGCATAGACCAGCGCTTCTTCCGAGTGGTTGTTGGCGGGGTAATAGACCTCGCGGATCACCTTGGCCGGGATCTGCAGGGTCTTTTCGACCGTCTTGGCGTCGAGGATGGCCGCGTCGCGCTCGTTGCGCTCATAGCGCGCATGCAGGTTCCAACGGGTCCCGTTGTCCTGCGTATAGACCTCGTAATGGATTGAGGGAGGGCTCTGTGAGCTCATGACCCTTTTTCTTTGCCCAAGCCAAAACGAAAAGCGCGCCAGCCGGAGGCGGCGCGCTTAACAGATACACCAAAAACTGTCGCGTTAACAGTGCGTTGGAAGAAGGTGTTACTTCTTCGTGCCGAAATTGCCGAAACGCTTGTTGAACTTCGCCAGCTGGCCGCCGCTATCGATCAGGCGATGCACGCCGGTCCAGGCCGGATGCGACTTGGGATCGATATCCAGGCGCATCACGTCGCCTTCCTTGCCATAGGTCGAACGAGTCATGAACTCGGTGCCGTCGGTCATCACCACTTTGATCTCGTGGTAATCGGGGTGGATATCCTGCTTCATCTGAAGTCTCCAAAATTCGAAGGGCGTATATAAACGACGTGGCCGGAGGGCGCAAGCGTTTTACGCGGCATGTTGTTCCAGTTTTTTCATATTGGGTAAAAAGGCCGCCAGGAGACCCAGCGCCGGCAGGAATCCGCACAGCTTGTAAACAAAGCCGATGCTGGTTTCGTCGGCAAGCCAGCCGAGCCCGGCGGCGCCGACGCCGCCGACGCCGAAGGCCAGGCCGAAGAACAGGCCGGCGATGGTGCCGACTTTGTGTGGCATCAGTTCCTGGCCGAACACGACGATGGCCGAGAAGGCCGAGGACAGTACCAGGCCGATGACGATGGTCAGCAGAATGGTCGGGACCAGCCCGACATAGGGCAGGGCCAGCGAGAAGGGCAGGGTGCCGAAGATCGAGAACCAGATCACATGTTTGCGCCCGAAACGGTCGCCGATCGGCCCGCCCGCCACCGTGCCGACGGCGACGGCGCCGAGGAAGACGAACAGGCAGAGTTGGGCGTTCTGCACGGAAAGGTCGAAGGTCTGGATCAGATAGAAGGTGTAGTAGCTCGACAGGCTGGCCAGATAGACATGCTTGGAGAAGATCAGCGCCAGCAGCACGATCAGCGCGGTACGGGTCTGGGCCGGCGATAGGCCGGTGTCCGTGGATTTGGGCTGGCGACGGCCGGCGCGGTGCTGCAGCGCGGCCCAGTCGCCGATCTTCCACAGAATGGCGCTGGCGAACAGAGGCGCCACGGCGAACCAGGCGATGCTGCCCTGGCCGCGGGCGCCGACGATGAAGGCGGCCAGCAGCGGTCCCAGCGAGCTGCCGGCATTGCCGCCGACCTGGAACAGCGATTGGGCCATGCCGTGCCGCCCGCCCGAGGCCATGCGGGCGATGCGCGAGGATTCCGGATGGAAGATCGAGGAGCCTATGCCGACCAGCATGGCGGCGCCCACCAGCACCTCGTAGCGCGAGGCGACCGAGAGCAGCAAAAGGCCGGCCAGGGTGAACAGCATCGCTATCGACAGGGAATGCGGATAGGACTTCTTGTCGGTGGCCATGCCGACAATCGGCTGGAGCAATGAGGCGACCGCCTGATAGGCCAGCGTGACCAGGCCGATTTCGGCGAAGGTCAGGCCCATGCTCTCCTTGACGGTGGGATAGATGGCGGCCAGCAGCGACTGGTTCATGTCGTTCAGCAGGTGGCTGAAGGACAGGCCGATCAGCACCGGGAAAGCGGTGCCCTGGGCTTTCTGCAGGTCGGACGCCGAGGCGCTTTGGTTCACGTCACACTCCGAAATATCAGCGCTGATCGAGGCGGATCTCGATCCGGCGATTCTTGGCCAGGGCGGCGGGGTCGCTGCCCTTGTCGACCGGCTGGAACTCGCCGAACCCGGCCGCCGCCAGCCTGTCCGGCGGGATGCCTTGCGCCGCGAGGAACTTGACGATGGTGACAGCGCGGGCCGTCGACAATTCCCAGTTCGAGGCGAATTTCGAACTCTTGATCGGGACCTTGTCGGTGTGGCCGTCGATGCGCAACACCCAATTGATATCGGCAGGTATGCTCTTGGTCACCTGAACCAGGGTGTGGGCCAGCTCCATCAGGCGGGCCTGGCCATCCTCGGCCAGATCGGCCGAGCCGCTGGGGAACAGCAATTCGGACTGGAACACGAAGCGGTCGCCCTCGATGCGGATGCCGGGCTTGTTGCCGAGCAGTTGGCGCAGGCGGCCGAAAAATTCCGAGCGGAATTTGCTCAGTTCCTCGACCTTGCCGGCCAGGGCGGAATTGAGCCGCGAGCCGAGATTGGCGATCTGAACCTTCTGATCGGCGGACAGGGCTTCGCTGGCGGATAGCTCGGCGGCGATCTTGGCCAATTCCTGACGCATCGCCTCCATCTGCTGGTTCAGAAGCGCGGCCTGAGCCTGGGCGTCCTGGGACAGCTTATGTTCGTCGTCGAGCTGGCCCTTGGCGGTGTCGAGCGCCGCGTTGGCCGCCTGCAATTGGTCGGTCAGGCTGCCGATGGAGGTCTTCAGTTCGGCGCTATTGCGGCGTTCTATGTCGAGCAGCTCGGTCATTTCGTTGAGCTGCTTCGACAGATGGGTGATCGTCTGGTCGCGTCCCGACAGCATGGCGCCCAGGAAGAACTGGGTCAGCACGAAGGCCAGCAGGACGAAGATGATGACCAGCAGCAGCGACGACAGGGCGTCGACGAAGCCGGGCCAGACATTCAGGCCGTCATGGCCGCTACGGTGCCGGCCTCTGGGCATGGCTCACAGCTCCGGGCGGCCGAGGCGGAAGGGCTGGGTCTGCTGGCCTTCCTCGTCGGTGCGCCCGGCCATGGTCCGGGCCAGCAGCTTGATCTCGCCGCGGATCTCGCGGATCAACTCGCCGCGACCGGCGGAGAATTCCTCGACCAGGCGGTTGAGCGCCTGCTCCATGTTACGCAGATGCGCGCGGGACTGATCGTCGCCGCCACCGCTTCGTCCCTCGGCCAAGCGCGTCAGGATCGGTTTCATCTCGATCTGATGTTCGGCCAGTTTCAGCATCAGGGCCTGCTCGGTCTTCATCTGATCGGCCAGCGTGCCGAGTTTGTCGGTCAACTGGCGCATGTTCTGATTGGCCGAGACGCGGCCTTCCTCTCCGCGCATCAGGACTCGCTGCAGGCCGTCGAGGCTTTCCGCGGTCTGTTCCAAGAGGGCCTGGATATAGACCGGGATCGGCTGGTCGGTGCCCTCGCCGCCGCCCAAACCGGCGGTCATCTTGGTCTGGCCCGACAGCCAGTCCTCCAGATCGTTGTAGAACAGGTTCTGGGCCTGGGCCGATTGCAGATCGAGAAAGCCGAGTATCAGCGATCCGGCCAAGCCGATCATCGACGTCGAGAAGGCGGTGCCCATGCCAGCCAGCGGCTTGTCCAGCCCTTCCTTGAGGCTGCCGAAGGCCGACTGCACGTCGTCGCCGGAAATGGTCAGGTCGTGGATCACGGCGCCCAGCGAGCCGACGGTCTGGGACAGGCCCCAGAAGGTGCCGAGCAGGCCTAGGAAAATCATCAGCCCGGTAAAATAGCGGGCCATCTCGCGCGATTCGTCGAGGCGGGCCGAAATGCCGTCGAGCAGCGAGCGCAGCGCCGCCGGTGACAAGGCGAAGCGGTTGGACCGTTCGCTCATCAGCTTGGCCAGCGGCGCCAGCAGGCGCGGGCCGTGACCGGACAGGGTGGATGGCTCGCGGCCCTGGCGCAGGGCGGACAGCCATTCGGCGTCATATTCCAGCGTCACCACGCGGTTGAAATTCAGCGCGATGCCGGTCAGCAAAATGGCCAGGATCAGACAGTTGAGCGGGATATTGTTGAGGAAGGCATGGACCAGCCCGTTATGCAGGACGGCGATCGCCAGTATCACGGCGCCCAGGAAGGCGGCCATGCGGATCAGGAAACGGCGCGAATGGACCATATCTGTTCGGGCTTTCTCAGAAAACGAGCGGAACAGACGTTATAATCGCCTCTTTTCCAAGGCAACTCCAGAAGTTAGGCATCTCGGCGGGGTAGCCTCCCTCCGGTCCATTCCAGACGCCGGCTATGCCGCCGCCCGGAACCTTGGGACCTGCGCCCCCGCACCCCCGGGGTCGTTCGCTTCGCTCCTCCGAGCGGGATGAAGACTTACTGAGTCTTCAATGTCATCCCGCTCTAGCCGCGCTTCTGTCCGATGATGTCGACGCGGTCGGGCGATCCGTCCGGCACTTTGTTGCCGAGCGCGCGGACTTCGATGCGCGTACTGCGCACGCCCTGGTCGATCAGGAAGGAGCGGACCGCCAGGGCGCGCGACAGCGACAGGCGGCGCGCCTTGCTGGCGTTCTCCTCGTCGCCGGCGGCATAGGCCAGCAGCTGGACTTCCAGGGTGGCGTCCTCGGTCATGCGGCTGGCCAGATGGGCCAGGGTGTCGCGGGCGCCGTCGGGCAGACGGGCGCTGTCCTTGTCGAAAACGATGGTGGACAGGCTTTCCTGGGTGCCGGCGGCGGGCGCGTTCTCGGGGGCGCTCGGCTGCTGGGCGGTCAGCGCCACGGGGCCGGGGCCCTG
>Ga0302314_10010952_pt1 | contig 15842 bp, 16 predicted proteins | sample III_Palsa_N2_3_FD_200533 | JGI IMG/M metagenome (GOLD analysis project Ga0302314, IMG submission 200533) | Peat permafrost microbial communities from Stordalen Mire near Abisko, Sweden - III_Palsa_N2_3 | ecosystem: Environmental > Terrestrial > Soil > Palsa > Peat permafrost | place: Sweden... | reverse complement strand
GCCTTGCGCGTTATGAAGTGCGTGTACTCGTGGTAAACGGTCGCATAAGGATGATCGCCCTCCGAATTCAGGCGCAAAAGAATGTAGTTCTGGTCAGGCGTACGGAGGAAGAGACCAGCAAGATCGAGCGCGTTCTTGGCCAGATAGGCCGTGGGTTCGAGGGTGGAGAAGTCTTTCTTGTCCCTGAGCGCGAGCACGACGATGGGGCTGGCGGCATCGCTGGCGGCGTTCGGCAGAACGGTGTGGAAGAGAGAGCGCATGCGTTCGAACTGGCCAGCGGTCTGGCGCGCCTGCTTTTCGCTGGTGTCGGTCAGGACGATGAAGTGGTCGCTGCGGACTTCGAACCAGTGGGGTGTGGAATCGGCTTGGGCGAAAGTGACGAGACAGAAAAACGACAGGACGACAGCAAGTTTGCGCATGGGTGCTCAGGGGCCGAAGATTTTGGTGTCTCGTTGATGGTATGCGGAGGTGGAATTTCTGTCGACCCTGGATCAATGTGCGCAAATTTATGCGCACTGGAGCCCAGACGCTGTAGACTTCGTTCGCCAACAAATGCGCTGTTTTGCTGTGCTCGAAAATCAATAGGAGAACAAAATCATGTTGCGTCGTGACACCAACCGCAGGGACTTCGTGAAGATGGGCGGTGCAGCCATTGCTGTTGCCGCTACGCAGAGTGCAGCGAGCTACGCCAAGATTGTGGGCGCAAATGATCGCGTGCGCGTGGGCGTGGTGGGATGCGGCGACCGAATGAAGCAATCGCTGATTCCAAGCTTCCAGGTGAGCGCCAGGGAGATGAACTTTGAGCTGGTTGCTGTGTCCGATATATGGAACCGGCGGCGTGAAGAGGGTGCGGCTTATATCGAGAAACTGAGCGGTAACAAGATCGATCCGGTGGTGAATAACGAGGCACTGTATGCGCGGAAGGATGTTGATGCTGTGCTGGTCGCGACGGCTGACTTCCAGCACGCGCAGCATGGAATACAGGCCGTAAATGCAGGGCGCGATGCGTATGTGGAGAAGCCCACGGCGCACACCATGAAGGATGCGCGGGCGTTTCTTGCGGCAGTGGAGAAGACCGGGAAGATTGTGCAGGTGGGCACGCAGCGGCGCTCTACGCCTAGCTACCAGAAGGCTTATGAGTACATACAGTCAGGCAAGTTCGGCAACATTGTGATGGTCGAGATGACGTGGAATGTGAACCAGCCGGGCCGCTGGCGGAGGCCGGATGTGGTGCCGTTGCTGAAGGAGGCGGATACGGATTGGGGTCGGTACCAGCTGGACCTGCCTAAAGCGCCGTTTGATGCGCGGAAGTACCTGGAGTTCCGGCTGTTCTGGCCTTACTCGTCGGGGATTCCGGACCAGTGGCTGGTGCACCAGATCGATACCGTGCATTGGTTTACGGGGCTGCCGCATCCGCGGTCGGTGGTGGCGAATGGCGGGATTTACCTCTGGAAGGATGGGCGGAAGAACTGGGATACGATGACTGCCGTGTTCGACTATGGTCCGGTGGATGATCCGACGAAGGGCTTCCAGGTGCAATACTCGTCGCGGTTCACCAACTCGGCTGGTGGAGTGAAGGAGCTGTATTACTCCAATGGCGGGATGATCGACATGGATAAGCAGACGGTGACACCGACTGGTGGGTTGAGTGCGAAGTCGGCTGCGGAGATGAAGATGCAGGCGAATCTGCTGCCCAGCTTCTCGCTGGTGGAGAAGGCGGAGAAGATGCAGACGGATGCCGACACGAGCGGCGGTCATACGGACTCGCAGACCGATGCGAATGTGCGGAACTGGATGGAGTGCGTGCGGTCGCGTAAGACGCCGAACGCGAGTATCCATGCGGGTTATAGCCACTCGATCGCGCTATGCATGTGCGTCGCTGCGGTTCAGACCGGAGCGAAGGTAACGTTCGACGACAAGACGCAGCAGGTGTTGGTAAATGGGAGGCCGCATGAGAACGTCTAGCTTCCTGCTGGCGATTGCGATAGTGCTTCCGATGCAGGCGCAGAAGAAGGGTGTTGCTGTCGTTGAGGATGCGGCGAAACATCGAGTGGATGTAACGATCGATGGTGCGGCGTTTACATCGTATCTGTGGGATACGAACCAGCGGAAGCCGGTGCTTTATCCGCTGGTTGAGCCTGATGGAACTACGGTTACGCGAGGATATCCGTTTGCGATGCGGAAGGGCGAGCGAGTGGATCATCCGCATCATGCCGGGTTGTGGTTCAACTATGGCAATGCGAATGGCTTCGACTTCTGGAACAACTCGGATGCTATCAAGCCGGAAGACCGGCCGAAGTATGGAACGATTGCGCAGGATCGTATTGTCTCGACGAGGAGCGGGAAGGATTCCGGCGAGTTGGTTGTGGAATCGACCTGGACAACTGCGAATGGAAGCGGAGACAAGATCCTGACGCAGACAACGAAGTATGTGTTCAGCAAGACGATGATTGGTGGGGTTGCGGCGAGAAGTGTTGATCTGATCGTCAGCCTGAAGGCGCTTCAGCCGGTTGTGTTTCACGACGATAAGGAAGGCCTGCTCGGAATTCGTGTGGCGCATTTTCTGGAGTCTGCGAGCGAAAAAGGTGGGATCTTTATGGATGCGAACGGGAATCCGACGAAGGTGGATGCGGCGGATACGGCTGGGGCCAACGGGGTCTATCGGACGAGCGAGGGGAAGACTGGGGATGCGGTTTGGGCTTCTCGTGGGGCTTGGTGCCTGCTGACCGGGACTGAGGCGGGAAAGCCGGAGACGATTGCGATTCTGGATCATGTTGGGAATCCGGGATATCCGACGTACTGGCATGCACGGGGATATGGGCTGTTTGCGGCCAATCCGCTGGGGGCGCATGTGTTCGATCCCAAGGCGACGGCGATGAACTTCTCAATTGCGAAGGGCGAGACGGCTACGTTCAAGTATCGGGTGGTGCTGGTTTCAGGGATGGCTAGCGATGAGGAGATGAACAAGGCGGCGAAGGTGTTTGATGGAGAGTATCGCTGACCACGCCCTTCCCTCCTGTAGCCGCGGCTAGTAGATGGCGGGGATAAGGCGTTTGGTGCGGCGGGAGTAGGTGGCGTAGTCGTCGCCGAAGGCCGTTAGGAGGGCTTGCTCTTCTACGTGGATTCGGTAGAGGAGCGCCAGCGCAGGTGGGATGGTGATGATGGCGAGCGCGATCCAGTTGCGGGTGGCGAGGCCGATGGCACAGAAGATGATCAGCATCGCGGTGTAAGAAGGATGGCGGACGAAGCGGTAGAGGCCATCCTTCTTGACCGTCTGCGTTGCGTGGATGGCGACGTTGACGGAGAAGGATTTACCGAGGGTGAGGATGGCTGTCCAACGGAGGATGACGCCGAGGACGAAGAGGGCGAAGGCGAGCTCAAAGACCCAGGGCGCGCCGCCGGCGATGGTGTGCGGGTGCGTGGCGCCATAGACCATGGAACCCCAGATGGAGAAGAAGATGACCGGCCAGAGGATGAGGAGGGAGCCACGGTCGTGGGTTTCGCCGCTGCTGCGGCGGGTGCGGGTGAGGATGAGCGTGATGACTTCAGATGCGGCCCAGAGCCAGTAGAGGGCGTTGAAGATGTGGGAGAGTGTCATGGGGCCTCGGTGGTTTGAGGATATACGGTAGAAGCGGAGGGTTGTGGATGCGGAGAGTTATTTTGCTGGCGCTTTGTGTGATGGCTTGTGAGGTGATGCGGGGTCAGCAGGTGCAGGAGGCGCCGCGGACGTTTGCCGTGGCGACGATCAAGCCGAGCCGCGCGGATGCTGCGCCGATGACGCAGATTCGGGGGAACCGGTTTGTTACGGAGGGCACGACGTTTGTGGATGTGTTCAAGTATGCGTTTGGGGTGCATCCGGACCAGGTGGTGGGTGGGCCGGAGTGGCTGAGGACGGAGCGGTTCGATATTGTTGCCGATCCTGAGACCGACAAGCGATCAAGCTCGGATGAGATGAAGGCGATGATGCGGCAGCTTCTGGTGGAGCGGTTTCATGTGGTCATGCACCAGGAGCAGAAGGTGCTTTCGGTGTATGCGGTGCAGAAGGCGGTGGACGCTCCGAAGCTGACGAAGAGTGCGGGCAATGATCGTGGGATTCCGGTGGTGGGTTATGACCCGCGCGGAGAGCTGCAGGTGGGCAATGCGACGATGGCGAACTTTGCGGGTTTCCTGCAGCGGTTTGTGCTGGACCGGCCTGCGGTGGACCAGACGGGAATCGAGGGGAAGTTCGACCTGGTGCTGCGGTGGACTCCGGACGATGTTCGTGGGGGCGATGCGGGTGCGGAGCCGGGTTTGTTTACGGCGATGAAGGAGCAGCTTGGGTTGAAGCTGCAGGCAACGAAGGCGGGGGTGGAGGTGTTTGTGGTGGACCGGGCGGAGAGGCCGGAGGTGGATTAGACGGTGGTCTCCTGCGAGCCCGTCTACCAGATCGTCGTCACAGGGTAGAGCTTGATGTCGGCGTCGTTGGTCAGGAGCGTCAAGCCGTTGTTGATAGTCTGAGCGATGATGATGCGGTCGAAGGGGTCTCGATGATGATATTCGAGGTGCTCCACAGCCAGGATGTCTGCGTAGGCGATGGGAAGAATCGAGATGCCGTCTTCGGCCAGGGAGTCGTGCAGAAACGCGATCGATGAGGTGAGGGTGCGGAGCTTGCCGTTGCGGATCTTGATGCTGAGTTCCCACAGGGAGGCGAGGGAGAAGAATAGGTCATGCTCATCGGAGCGCAGGATCTTCCTGGCCCTTGCGGAGAGACGGCGATCGTTTAGCTTGGCCCAGACGTAGATGTGCGAGTCGACGAGAACCTTCAATCGAAGTCCTTTGTGTTTTCGAAGAGGTCTGCGATTTCAGCATTTGTCTCAGGACTATTGAAGTCGGGTGAGATCCATATCTTGCCGATGCCGCTTCCAAGAATATTGCGCCGCGACTTTTTTGGCGTCTCGGCCAGCACCAGCTTGACCGCAGGCTTGCCATTGCGAGCAATTACGACCTCTTCCCCGCTCTCGACTGCGGCGATGAGCTTGGAGAGGTTGGTCTTGGCGTGATGGACGTTGACTTCCATGAAGCCAGATTAGCTAAATGTCTTAGCTAAGTCAATCGTTCGGAGGCAGTAAATGTGTTTGTCGTGGATCGAACAGAGATCGGAGTTGGATTAAGGCGTTTTTTCTAACGTGTCTCAAAAAAACGGCATCCAAATCATCTGTTTCGAATTTGTGCTGGGGGCCATTATTTCTGAGATGAATAGCAGCGTGTTGCTGGATAGTTTTGTGCCTGTAGGACCCGATGCAGCGGGTGTGGTGTCGTGGGTGCATCTGGGCGATCTGCATATGACGCGGGCTGGGGAACAGAACCACCTGGATCTTGCGGCGATTGTGGATGAGGTGAATGGCGCGTTCGCCGGGGCTGTGAGCTTTGTCTTCCTGCCGGGAGATGTGGCCGATGATGGAAGCCGCGCGGCTTATGCGGTGGTGCGAGGGGAGCTCGACCGGCTGACGACGCCGTGGTGCGCGATTGTGGGCGACCATGATGTCCATGAGAAGCGCTTTGCGAACTTTCTGAGCGCGATGGCGGAGCGCACGCACTATGCGTTTGTCGTGGGCAATTTGCGGTTTGTGGCGATGAATGCGTTCGATGTCGCGGATCCGGGGTCGTTTACGGTGAGTGAGGAGCAGTTGACTTGGGTGAAGCGTGAGCTACAGACGGCGGCCGATGTGGGGCAGGTGAGAGTGCTGTTGTTGCACTGCTATCCGAGCGACTTGAAGGTGGGTGGGGGCGAGTTGATGGAGATCGTTCACAACTATGGGGTGAAGCTGATCGATATGGGGCATACGCACTATAACGAGGTGGCGAACGATGGACGGGTGCTGTATACGGCGACGCGGTCGACAGGGCAGATTGAAGAGGGGCCGGTTGGTTTTTCTGTGACGAACCTGGATGACGGCTCGGTGAGTTGGAGATTCGTTGAGTTGGGGAAGCTGCCGGTGGTGATGATTACCTCGCCTCAGGATGAGCGGTTGATGACGGCGAAGGACGAGGCAAAGCCGGTGCGACGGGTACGAGCGAAGGTATGGAGCGATGCGGAGATTGTGCGAGTGACGGGGACGTTTGAAGGGCGCGAGTTCGAGATGGCGCCGGTGGAAGGCAGCCGGGTTTGGGAGGGTTCGGTTGCGGGCGACGTAGTTGATGATGGGGTTCGTTCGCTGCGGGTTGAGGCGGAAGATGCGGAGGGACGGATTGCGAAGGATGAGATTCGGGTGGCTGTTGGTGGCCGCACGGCGGTGAAGGAGCGGGCTGCGCGTGATCAGGAAAATGCGCTGGAGGCGTGGCCGGAGCATGGGTTGCTGGGAACGCAACTGGGTCCGAACAAGAATGGCAAGAAATGGTGATGACGCCGGGCGTTGCACATGTCGTGCTGCCGGCGATTGTGGCCGTGAGCCTGGTGCTGATGCTGGTGCGTCCGCGCGGCATTGCCGAGGTGTGGTGGATTGGCGGTGGCGCGGCGCTGCTGCTGGCGCTGCGGCTGGTTCCTCTGAAGCTGGCGGGCAAGGCGGTGGCAGAGGGGTCTGACGTTTATCTGTTTCTGATCGGCATGATGCTGCTTTCGGAGCTGGCCAAGGAGCAGGGGGTGTTCGAGTGGGTGTCGTCGGTTGCGGTGCGCGGAGCGAAGGGGTCGTGCTCGCGGCTGTTTCTGCTGGTGTATGGCGTTGGGACGCTGGTGACGATTTTCATGTCGAACGATGCGACGGCGGTGGTGCTGACGCCGGCGATTTTGAGCGCGGTGCGGAAGGCGAAGGTGCAGCCGCTTCCATATCTGTTTATCTGCGCATTGATTGCGAATGCGGCGAGCTTTGTGCTGCCGATCTCAAATCCGGCGAACCTGGTGGTGTTTCATACGGGGATGCCACCGCTGGGCCGTTGGATGACATCGTTCGCGGTGCCGTCGGTGCTGTCGATTGTGGCGACGTTCTGCGTGATGCGGTTGATCTTTCGCAAGGAGCTTTGCGACGCGATTGAGTGCGAGGTGGATGAGGTCGCGCTGACGATTGAGGGCAAGATGGTGCTGGGTGGGCTGGCGGTGATGATCGGCGTGCTGCTGGCGGCTTCTGCGATGAAGAAGGACCTGGGACTGCCGACTTGTGTGGCCGCAGTGGTGATTGCGCTTGTGGTCTCGGTAAAGGCGAAGCAGAATCCGGCGAAGCTGTTGAAGGAGGTGAGCTGGGCGACGCTGGCGCTGGTGGCGGGGCTTTTCATTATGGTGGATGCGGTGGAGAGCCAGGGTGCACTGCAGCTAACCCAGGCGTGGTTGCATGCAGGGGAGAGCCTGGGGCAGGCGTGGGGAGCGATGGTGGTGGGATTTGTTGTGGGGATTGGGAACAATCTGGTGAACAATCTGCCGCTGGGATTGATTGCCGGTGGGACGCTGCAGGCGGCGGGCTATAGCGCACAGGCCGCAGGGGCGAAGAGCCTGCTGGCCGATGCGGTGCTGATCGGGGTGGACCTGGGGCCGAATCTTTCGGTGACGGGGTCGCTGGCGACGATTCTGTGGCTGATTGCGCTGCGCAAGGAGAAGGTCGAGGTGAGCTTCTGGAAGTTTTTGAAGGTGGGGGCGATTGCCATGCCGGTGGCGTTGATCTTCGCGCTGGGCGGGGCGATCGGGATGCAAATGTTGCTGGGAAAGTGAGCACGCGGAGTAAAGGAGAATGCTATGAGAGCCGGATGGATTATTCCTTTCATTATCTTTGGCGGCGCGCTGCAGAGCTGCGGTGCGGCGATGAATGGGCAGTTGAACAAGTATGTGGTGAACCCGTGGCTGGCATCGCTGATTTCGTTTGCGCTGATTACGTTTTTCTTTGCGGGAGCGACGCTGATCATGCCGCATCCGCTGCCGCAGCGAAGTGAGCTGGCAGCGCTGCCGTGGTGGGCTGTGGTTGGAGGACTGGTGGGTGCGGTCCAGGTGTATGCCGGACTGACGCTGGTGAACAAAGTGGGCGCGGGGCCGTTTGTGGGCTTTACGGTGACAGCAGCGCTGATTACTTCGCTCGTGATCGACCACTTTGGGTGGTTCCGAATGCAGCCGCATCCGCTGGGATGGGGACGGGCCGTGGGAGCGGCGCTGCTGATCGGCGGGATTACGCTGATCTCGCGAAGTTAGGGCTGCTGGCTGGGGCTATATCTGGGTGCTGAGCTCCAGTTGCTCGGAGTGTTGTTCGTCCTGAAAGGGTTGGAAGTGGGTGCGGCAGCGGGCTTCGTACATGCCGGCGGCGCCTACGACTACGAGCTCTTGCGATTGGCCGAGGCGCTGGGTGTGGATGGCGGACTGGCCGCAGACCATGCAGACGGCGGAGAGTTTGGTGACCTTGTCGGCGAGGGCCATGAGGGCGGGGACGGGGCCGAAGGGTTCGTTGTTGAAGGTAGTGTCGAGGCCGGCCATGAGGACGCGCTTGCCAAGGGCGACGAGATCGAGGGCGAGGGGGATGATGGCGGGGTCGAAGAACTGGACCTCGTCAATGCCGACGACTTCTACCTCGGCGAGCTGGGGATAGAGGGCGGCGCGGAGGTCTTCGACGGTGGCGACGGTGGTGGCTTCGTGGGTCTGAGAGCTGTGCGAGGCGATGGAGGTACGGTGGTAGCGGAGGTCGATGTCGGGCTTGAAGCAGGCGACGCGCTGGCGGGCGATGCGGGCGCGCTTGAGGCGGCGGATGAGCTCTTCGGACTTGCCCGAAAACATGGGGCCGGTGACGACTTCGAGGACGCCGGGGATGGGGGTTTGCTGCATGACTTATTGGCCGCCTGTGAGGGTTGGTGCTTGGATAATCGTAATCGCGCGAGGGGTGGGTGGGCGGTGGATAAGTAGGGCAGTGAATAGTGAAGAGTGAATAGTGAATAAGGCGTAGGGAAGGCGTATTCTGGCGGTACTTCTGTACGGAGGAACTACGATGCGATTTAGACGGGTTGCGGTTTGTGGATTGGCTTTGGGTTTGATGGCGGCTGGGACGGCTGTGGGATCAGGGCCGAAGTATAGCTTTCCGATTATGACTAGCAGCGGCCAGAATGCCGGGAAGGTAACCTTTTCGGCGGCGAAGAAGGGCGTGAAGGTCAAGATTGAGCTGAAGAATCTGCCGTTTGGGCCGCATGGGGTGCATATTCACCAGAATGCGGTTTGCGATGCGCCGGACTTCAAGGGTGCGGGCGGGCACTTCAATCCGGATGGGAAGAAGCATGGGTATATGAGTGATATGGGTCACCATAATGGCGATATGCCCGGGAATGTGTCGGTTGGCGAGGACCATACGGGCGAGGCGACGTTTGTGCTGGAGTCGATTTCGCTTGATCCGGCGGCGGCGAACTCGATCTTTGCCAACGGCGGGACGTCGCTGGTGGTGCATGAGAAGGCGGACGACGAGAAGACGGATCCGAGTGGGGCTTCGGGGAACCGGATTGCCTGTGCGGTGATTAAACAGTAGACAGAAAACAGGGGACAGTAGACAGTAACAGGAAGAAAATGCAGCGGTTTTGAGCGTTTCTGGCTGTTTGCTGTTCCCTGCCACCTGTTTGACTGCTTTTTGGAACCATATCGGGCCCGGATGCGTATTAGAAACCATGGCTACGGCGGCAATTCCGGGGATGTTCGATCGCGGAACGAGCGTACTTTGGGGGAGCTTACCCGTAAGGCGCGAACCGCCTACGGCACCCAAAGGACGGCCAACGCCGCCACGGTTGAATCCTCAGGAAGCGGAAGGGATTCAGGAGTCGCAGAAAACAGGGATGTCGGATTCGCGATTTACGCCGGGACCGCCAGAGGCACCTCCTACAGAGGTGCAGGCACAGCGTGCGGCGGCGATGGCCGAGCAAAAGGTGCTGGCAGACCTTGCAGTACGTTGCCTGAATGGCGACGCCGATGCCTGGGAAAAGCTGGCAACCGGGCAGCATCGTAGAGTGTATGGAATCTGCTACAGGTTTACGAACTCGCAGAGCGAAGCCGAAGACCTGACGCAGGAAGTGTTTTTGAAGATGTTTCGGAACCTGAGCAGCTTCGATCCGGCCAAGGGCGGATTTACTACCTGGCTGACGACACTGACGCGTAACCTGCTGGTGGATAATTACCGTCGCACCCGGATGGAACGGGTGAGCGACTCGCTGGATGAGACGTATGACGGCGAAGAAGATGGGCCGACCAAAGGCGATAAGCTGGCGGACGGCGGCAAGAGCCAGGAGCAGCATGTATCCGGGCTGGAGTTAAAGGCGCAGATACAACATGCGCTGGCACAGGTTTCGCCGGACTTGAGAGAAGCGGTGATTCTTCGCGATCTCGAGGATATGGATTATAAGGAGATCGCCGAGATTTTAGGCGTTCCCCAGGGCACAGTGAAGAGCCGGATCAGCAGAGGACGCGCGGAACTGGCAAGGCTTTTGAAAGGTTTAGAAGGGCAGGTGATGTAGGGTGTCAACCATGGACCAATTCGATGAGATGAACAACGAACCGATGGTCTGCGCGGTGTTTGAGGCGATGTGCCCCGAAGCCGTAGACGGAACGCTGACGGCGGCCGAGCAGAAGGCTTTCGACAAACACGTGGCCGGTTGTGTGGCGTGCTCGAAGGAGTTGGCGGAGGCTCACCGTGGCGCGGCGTGGATGCAGATGCTCAAGGGCCAAAAGCCGGAGCCCCCTGCGGCGCTATTGCATAGGATTCTGGCCGAGACCACGGGTGCGGTTGCCGCTCAGGCTGTTGCTGCTCCGGTTGTCCTCGCGCCGGTGTACCAGGTGCCTGCCTTTGTGCCGGCGGCGCGGCCTTCTGGCTGGTCGGTGCAGTGGGCGAACTTCCGCGAGAGGCTGAGCGAGACGTTTTCGCTGCAGCAGATGTCCTTTCAGCCGCGGCTGGCGATGACGGCAGCGATGGCGTTCTTTTCCATCGCGCTGACGCTGAACCTGACCGGCGTGCGGGTGAAGGACTTCCGCGCGGAGATGCTGCGGCCTTCGTCGCTGCGTAGATCGGTGGCCGATGTTACGGCCTCGGCGACGCGGTCATTCCAGAACCTGCGCGTGGTGTATGAGTTCGAGTCCCGTGTGAGCGATATGCGCAATAACGGCGACCTCGGCGGCCGGTACAGCAACGACAGCAAGGATCCGGCTGGGCCATTCCAGGGTGGACCGGCGGAGCAGAAGGATGCAGCCCCCAGCACCACTGCGCCCAGCACGCAGGATCAGAACAAGCAGGATAAGCAAGTGCCGCAGGGCAAGAGTGAGTTGCTGTTTCCCTTGAAGCCGGGAACGACCGTGGAGAAAGGAGCCTGATCATGTCTGACCAATTTGGAAATACAGTTCCGGCTCCGGCCGGAGAACGGGTGGGATTTTGCCAGGACTGTGGAAAACCGCTAACCCAGGAGACGGTAAGAACTGTGGGCTCAGGTGTTTTCTGTGAGCCTTGCCTGGAGGCGCGAGTGGTGGCCGCTGCGGGTCCGGCTGCAAATTATGGCGTGCCAGTGGCAGGACCGGCGACAGCGGCTGGGTATACGCCGCCTGCGGTTAGTCATGCGGCCAGCCCGGTGCTGGCGGGCTTCCTGGGACTGATCCCGGGTGTGGGCGCGATGTACAACGGGCAGTTCGCCAAAGGGATCGTGCACCTTGTTATCTTTGCGGTTCTGGTGATGCTCTCGGATAACGTCAGCGGCGTGTTTGGCCTCTTTGTCTTTGGATGGGTCTGCTATCAGGCATTCGAGGCGTACCACACAGCGAAGGCGCGGCTGGAAGGCCTGCCGTTGCCGAATATGTTCGGCTTCAACGATATTGGCGAGCGGATGGGCTTTGGCAAGAACTGGCCGGGTAGTGTGACGCGGCCTTCTACAACGCCGCCCGTGACGCCCTGGTCGCCGGCTCCTGTACCGCCTGTGCCGCCCTCGAACTGGGCAGGCTATGTTCCGCCGGACGCTTTTGCAGCTTCACAGACGTTTGTGCCGCCTGTCGAACCGTTCGCACAAACTTCGCAGCCGGGTAGCTGGGGTTCGTCACCCTATAACGCTCCCCCTCCACCGCCGTATACCGCACCCTATGTGCCGGTGGCGCCAGTGCCGGCTGCCATCCCAGTGGTTCCCTCGCGGAAGTTTCCGATCGGGGCTATCTGGCTGATCGGGCTGGGGCTGCTGTTTCTACTAAGCATCAATGCGCATGTTCGCTTCAGCGGACTTTGGCTTTCGGCGGCGATCTTTGCAGGGCTCTCGGTTTGGATGTTCTCCCATCGAATTATGCAGTTGCACCGGGTCAATCCGGTTGGCATTCCGACCGGAGCTTTGCTGGCCTGCGTGTTGCGCTGGCCGCCGGTGATCCTGATGGTTCTGGCAGTGCTGTTCGGGCTACAGGCTGCAAATCTTTACACGCTGGGACAGACCTGGCCCGTGATCTTTATCGCGCTTGGCGCAGTGGTGCTGATGGAGCGCACGGTTGGCCGAGCGGCACAGTTCGCCGCTGAGGAGCATCCGCCCGTAGCGGCATGGGCTGCTGAAGATCGGAAGGATGACGTAACGAAGGGCGGTACGCAATGAGCTCGTATCCACCACCACCACCGCCTCCGGGACCTCCCTATCCGCCGGTCCAGCCAAACCCAGCGAGCTACAATCGCGCCGTGTGGAAGGAACAACGGCGAGTTCTAAAGCAACAGGCGAGGATGCAGCGCTACCAGGCGAAGATGCAGCTGCGCAGCATGAGGCGGCACTCCATCGTTGGACCGCTGGTGCTGCTGGCGCTTGGAATCGTATTTTTGCTGGTACAGATGGGCAGGGTTTCGTGGCCGCAGGCGGTAACCTGGTACGGCTATTGGTGGCCGCTGGTGCTGGTGGGCGCGGGTGTGGTGCTGCTGGCCGAGTGGACGCTCGACCAGCAACCGGGTCCCGATGGCTTACCGCGAGGTGGACGTGTACTCGGCGGCGGCGTAGTCGCGCTGCTGATCCTGCTGGCTATTGTTGGGGCCAGTTCGCGAGCCGCAAACTACGGGCTGGCTTGGAAAGACCGCACATTCGGAAAGGGCTTTCCGGGTTTTGATGTGGCGCTGGGCGAGCGGCACGATTTTGACGACTCTCTGAGCACCTCCTTTGCCGAGGGTGGATCCCTGCTGATTCGTAATCCCCACGGCGATGTAACCGTGACGGGCTCAAGCGATGACGGGCAGGTGCATGTGAGCGTGCATAAGGAAGCCTTTGCACGAACCGACGATGCGGCCGAGAGTAAGGAAAGCCAACTGCAACCGACGTTTACAAAGAACGGCACGAACCTGACGCTCGATGTGGCGTCCGTGGAAGGCGGACAGGCGGATTTGACGGTTCAGGTGCCGCGTACGACGATGTTGACCGTGCAGGCCAATCATGGAGACTTGAGTGTGGAGGAGATCCATGCCAATGTGTCGCTGACCGCGAACTCGGGCGACGTGAACATTAGCGGCATTACCGGCGCGGTGAATGCGCATGTGAACGATGAGAATTCGACCTTTACGGCGCATAGCGTTACCGGGACGGTCAACGTGGATGGACGCACGGGCGACATCAATGTGTCCGAGGTAACGGGGCCGGTGACGCTGGCTGGTGACTTCTTTGGAACCACGCATCTGGAGCAGATCAACGGTGCGGTGAGCTTCAAGACGAGCCGGACACAGTTTGAGGCCGCGCGCATCGACGGCGAGTTTGAAGTCGCACTCGACTCCGACCTGGAAGCCAGCCAGGTGCTTGGGCCGATCCGGTTGACCACGCGTGACCGCGGTGTGACGCTGGATCGCGTACAGGGCAGTGTGCAACTGACCAACCGGAACGGAGCGGTATCAGTAACAGCGGCATCTCCGCTGGCGGCGATCGATATCAATAACTCGCATGGTTCCGTGGACGTGGGGCTGCCGGCAAATGCGTGGTTCAGCCTGAATGCGGATACCAAGAACGGCGACGTTGAGAATGACTTTGGATTGAAGACGCAAGGCAGCGATGACCGGCCTTCGCTAGCGGGAGTTGTCGGCGGCGCTGGCCCTTCGGTGAAGCTTTACACCACCGACGGCGACATTACCGTGCGCAAAGCTACGGTTGCTCCGCTGCCGCCGAAGCCGCCGATGCCGGCGCGGCTCTCCGTGGCGCCAATGGCGCCCATGCCCCCTATGCCAGGGCCCGCGCCGAAGGCACCGAAAGCCCCAAAGGCGCCGACTCCGGAAGACAACTGATACATCGTAATATTCGCTCGACTATGTGGTCGGGGTAGGCTCAGGCTCACGCAGCCAGTCGTTTGCGATGCAGGTATAGATAAGCATGGGAACCAGAAGCATCAGGTAGAAGTAGCCGTCCACCAACACATTGCAAAGAATAAAGATCGTGAGCGCAACGATCACCCAGCGCAACATATCTTCCAATGTGGCGCAGCGTTTTTTCGCAAAACAATAGAGGAAGATGCCGACCATCAGCAGTGCCTGCAAGCGAAGCAGCTTGTCCGGATGGATCAGGTACGTGACCCAGTAGGAGAAGTTCATCGGCTGGGCGTCCGCATGCAACGCCAGACCCCATTGGCTGACCGTATTGCTTTCGATGCGCTTCGTGGCCGTCGCCAGAAAAGGTCCGGCAAGAAGCAATGCCCCGATGCCTGCGAGTGCGGCGAGCTTGGCAGCCTCAAACCAGCCGCGGCGCCGGAGCGCGTTGAGCAGAACAAACGGTAGAACGATCCAACTGAATTGGTAGATTGCCATGCCAATGCCGAGGACAAATGCGGCCCAGACAAAGCGGCGGCGCTGCATCAGGACGAATGCCGCGACCAAGGTGAGCCAGTGCGGCGAGAGATAGAGCTCATGGCGGTATTGCAGATAGGGGGAGAGAAGAAAGAGTGCAAGCAGTGCGGCGACCTCGCGGCGGCGATCCGCGTGGGCGGCCCAATAGATGAGTGCGGTACTGACGCCGACATAGACAATCGAAGCGAAGCGAAGATCGAGATGCGCGGCCGCGAAAGGAAGGTACGCCACAATCATCCCGGGAAGATAGGGGAAATCATAGACGCGATCGGCGACATGCATTGTGATATACGGATCGATGTGGCGCAGCACGCTGGTATCGGCCCACAGGATGACGGGCATCATGTCAGAACGAAGATAGGTTAACGGGAAGCTGACGATCGCAAGCAGAACTCCACCGATATAGCCGGTTATCGCGATGGCGAATAGGTGCGAGGGCCTGGGTGATCGCTGGATCGCAATGGCTGCGAGAAGAAGCAACATCACTGCAAAAAAAGATGCCGTGAGGATGCCGTGCAGATGGTAGCCGACCGAGGCGAAGTGGTGCGCCTCATAAAGGAAGAGCACGGCGGCCGCGAACTCGAAGAAGAGCAACAGAAATGTGGCACGATGCGGGGACCATAACGGGCGCGATGCAGCAACTTCGGCGACAAATAGAAGACGCCAAAGGCAGAAGAGAAAGAGCGCCGTAAAAGGCAGCAGGACGAGTTGATGAATAAAGCCCGCAGAGCGTTGGGGGCCACCGTCACTAATGAAGTTGATCAGAAGCAGACATGCAGTGAAAAAGCCGGCGCGGCCAAAGCTGTTTATCGAAGTTTGCGGAGCGCTTGCCCGCTGGGCTGGAGCTAGCATTGGACGTCCGTTGTGCTCAGAATATTCATTGCCAAGAGACAGGCAAAGGGAAATAGCAGGTAGATCCTGGGACGCATGGTCGAAGTATAAACTTTGGCCGGAGAATTGGGGTAACGCAGAAAAGCCCACCCCGAAGGGTGGGCTTCTCGTGAAATATGCCGGCGATCACCTAATCTCCCACACACTTACGCGTGCAGTACCATCGGCCCAACGAGGCTTAACTTCCGTGTTCGGGATGGGAACGGGTGGAACCCT
>Ga0302314_10010951_pt1 | contig 15842 bp, 14 predicted proteins | sample III_Palsa_N2_3_FD_200533 | JGI IMG/M metagenome (GOLD analysis project Ga0302314, IMG submission 200533) | Peat permafrost microbial communities from Stordalen Mire near Abisko, Sweden - III_Palsa_N2_3 | ecosystem: Environmental > Terrestrial > Soil > Palsa > Peat permafrost | place: Sweden... | reverse complement strand
CGGGCCCCGGACCGGAGATCCGGTCGGGGGCCGGGGCGTGCCCGGTCGCGGCTGGGGTCGGGGCCCCGACCACAGCGGCAGCACGGGCTAGCCCGCGATGGAGATTCCGGCTTCGCCGTTCCCGGGGATGGCGGCGGACCGGCTGGTGGCGCACACCAGTCCCACCGTGCCCGGGATGACGGTCGGCGAGTTGACCGTGCCGGCCATCACGCCGAACTTGCACTGCGCGGGGAGCGACTGCCCGATCCGGTCCCAGGCCGGCGAGGTGACGATCGCCGTCATCTGCTGCGCCGTCAGCGCCTGTCCCGCGGCCTGCGTCGCCGCGTGCGCGGCGTCCGTGACCTCGTCCAGGTGCACCGACTGACCGCTGGGGCCGTACCAGTACACGTCCCAGATGGTGGCGCCCTGGCCGTTCAGCGAGTTCTTGAAGCCCAGGTCCACGATGAGGGTGCCACCGTTGACGGAGGTCTTGGTGCAGGTCTCGTGGGGCGCCTCGGCAGCGGTGGGGCAGTGGACCTGGTAGTTGTCCATCGAGGTGATCAGCACGACCGCGGAGGTGCCGGTGGAGGTCTTGAGCCCGGTCTGCGCCCGGCCCCCCGACGTGCCCTTGATGTTGATCAGCGTGGGTACGGAGGCCTGGATGCGGCCGTTGTCCCCCTCGTCGTCCTTGATCGAGGTGTCGGACCCGGCCGGGAGCAGCGACTTCAGGGTCTGCTCCATGTAGGCCGGCATCCAGGCCGTGCCGGCCTGGGCCGCCGCGGCCTTCTTGGTGTCGTCGGCCGTGGGCGTGGTCTTGATCTTCACCGTGGGCGCGGCCGCAGCCCCGACCACGGTCGGCCCGTGGCCGCCGGTCAGCAGCGGCACGCCCACGGCGGCGACCACGCCGAGCGCGGCCACGCTCGCCAGCGTCCGCTTGACGATGGCCGTGCGCCGGATCCGACGACCCCGGACCACCGCCCCGGCGTAGATGTCCCCCGGAGCGGGCTGGACGGCCGACTCGGCCGCCGCCCTGAGCTCCTGCGCGAATGCAGCCTCAATGTCAGATGACATGTCATACCTCTGTCTTGTCGTCGAGAAAAGTTCTGAAATTCCGGGGACGGGAGGTCAGCGCTCGGCGATCTCGGCCATGCTGCTGCCCAGCACCCCGCGCAGCCGCTCCAGCGCCCGACTGCTGCGCGAGCGGACCGCCGTGGATGAGAGCCGCAGGGCCGTCGCCGTCTCCTCGACGCTCCGGTCCTCCCAGTACCGCAGCACCAGCACCGCCCGGTCCTGCGGCGCGAGCTGCCGCAGTGCGGCCAGCAGCGTCACCCGGAGGGCGGGATCCTCGTCCCCGGCTGTGCTGCTCTCCCGCTCGGCCAGCATCTCGGTCGGCCGTTCACTGCTGCTGTGCTTGCGCCGCTGCGATATGAAGACGTTGACCAGTACCGTCTGCGCGTAACCGACGGGGTTGTCGAGCCGGGGCAGTCGTCCCCAGCGGGCGAACATCCGCCCCAGCGTCTCCTGGACCAGGTCCTCGGCCAGGTGTGAGTCCCCGGCCGCCAGCAGGAACGCCGTCCGGAACAGTTGCCCGCCCCGAACCACCGCGAACTCCTGGAAGTCGATCGGCTCCTGCGTCCGGACCCGCGACCGTGCTGCCGTACCGAGGGCTGTCGTGTGCTCCATGACCAACTGACGTCGCGGCCGCACGCTTCTGTTGCAGCCGGAGCCCGAGAATCTTCTGACGGGTCGAGCCCGGTCAGTACCCGTCGGAGCCGTCGGGGGTTCCGTCTCCCCCTGTGGTCTGCCGCAGAGCCTTCTCCTCCCACGTTGTGATCACCCTTCAGATCAATAGACGTGTCGGGAGGGCCGTTGTGTCGCAGCCGAATCTGTGACCGGAATCACATCTGCGCCGAGGGCCCGTGCTCGGCGCTGTGCCCGGTGTGGGTGCCGTGCCCGGTGTGGCCGGGGTCGGGGGCGCCGCCCATCATGCGCAGCATGGCGCCGCCCCCGGTGCGCCGGAAGCGGATCAGCAGGACGGCGGCCAGGGCGAGGAAGGCGATGTTGAGGAAGGTGGTGTAGTTCCAGCTCACACCCTCCATCGGGATCTTCGCGCGGCGCTGCTCGGGGACGAGGCCCAGGCCGCCGAAGAGGAGCTCGACCACGTAGCCGGCCACGACCATGGCTGCGTAGGAGGTGCCGGCCAGGAACACGGCCATCCGCAGCCCGTAGTACTTCCGGTAGATGTTGAGGATCGGGAGGATCAGCAGGTCGGCGAAGATGAACGCGACCACCCCGCCGAAGCTGATGCCGCCCTTCCACAGCACGACCGCCAGCGGCACGTTGCCGATCGAGCAGACGAAGGAGACGACCGCGACCAGCGGGCCGATCAGCGGGCCCCAGAGCTCGGACGCCAGCGGGTGGCCGTCGAAGAAGAAGGTGCGCCAGAACGAGTCCGGCACCCAGGCGGCGATCGCGCCCGCGATCAGCAGACCGATGACCAGGTCGCGCAGGATCGCGGCCCACTCCATCACGAAGACGTGCGCCACCGAGGTGAAGCCCTCGCGGGAGAACAGCCGCCGGGTGAAGGACCCCGGTGCGGCGATGGACATGTCCATCGCCGCATGGCCCTCCATCGACCCGGCCAGGCCGCGTTCGGCCTGCTCGCGGGCGTCGCGCAGCAGTCTGTCGCGCAGGAGCAGGCGGAACAGCACGGCCAGGACCACGATCATGATCGGGCCGCCGACGAACTCGGCCGCGGTGAACTGCCAGCCCATCAACAGGGCCAGAATCACTCCGAGTTCGACGACCAGATTGGTGGAGGCGATCTCGAACGCCATCGCCGCGGTGAAGTCGGCGCCCTTGCGGAACAGTGAGCGGGCCAGGGCGACCGCCGCGTACGAGCAGGAGGAGGAAGCCGAGCCGAGCAGGGCGGCGCGGGCCAGGGTGCGCGGGCGGTCGTCGCCCAGCAGCCGCACGACGGTGGACTTGCGCACCACTGCCTGCACGATCGCGGACAGCAGGAACCCGAGGATCAGGGCCCAGGTGATCTCCCAGGTCATCGACCCGGTGATGGACAGCGCGTGCCGGACGGCGTGCATGGGGCCTCCAGTGGTGTCGGGTTGCTGTCGGACCGCCCGATGGCATCAACCGATTTACCCCTGGGGGGTACTTCTCGCACCGGCGACGGCGTGTCGCCGGGCCGCGGCTCAGCCGTTGGCCGGGTTGGCCGAGCTGACGGCGTCGGCGACGGTGCTGCGGTAGAGGCCGAGGAAGGGGCTCTTGACGTAGGGGTTGCCGCCGCCGCTGCCCTCCTCGGTGATGGTGGTGTTGACGGTGTCGGCGTCGGGCAGCTCGGTCGTGGCGATCGCCGAGAGGGTGTTGTACTGCTTGCTCGCGCCGGAGGTGGCGTGGCTGGGGTCGAGGTCCACCACCGCGTAGGCGTGGGCGCCGGCGTAGATCGGGAAGTAGGGCGGGCCGCCGAGGCCGCCGGGGACGGCGGGCTGCACCGTCTCGGGGGTGCCGCTGGTGGTGTTGACGGTCGCGCTGTTGTCGATGGCGACCGTGGGGTAGTAGGTCAGGCCGCAGGAGGCGCTGCCGGTGTTGGTGACCTCGATCAGCCGCTTGGTGACACCCAGCGCGGAGTCGTAGGACGCCTTGACTGTCAGCTGGCCGCCGGTGCAGGGGTGCTTGTAGGCGTAGGAGTCGCTGGTGGCACTGGTGCCGGCGGCGCCCGGGGCGGTGGTGGGTGCGGCGGCGGAGCCGGAGGAGTGCGGCGCGGCGGACTTGGACGGCTGCGCGGGGGAGGAAGGGGTGGCCGGACCCGACGCCGGAGCCGAGGCCGAGGCAGCGGTCGGAGCCGAGGCCGACCCGGACGCCGGGGCGCTGCCTCCGGCGGAGATGTTGCCGGAGGCGTTGCCGTTGCACGCGGTCAGCGCCAGCGTGGTCGCGGCGGCGAGGAGGGCGAGCGGCAGGATACGGCGACGGCTGTGCTTCATGGTGTCCCCCGGGGAGTCCGTGTGGCTGCGTGGTTTCAATCACCTACACGACCGGGCCGGCCCCGCAGTTTCGCCCGTTCCGTCACAACCCGCGTTACCGGGAGTGGACCTGACTGAGACACAGCACCGGCCCCGACCTGCGCCAACGGGATCCGCCTCGGGCAGGTGGCGCTCCGTCGAACTCTCCGGAGCGTTCGGTGACGGTGGCGGAGCAGCGATTGACCGAAGCGGAACCGGGCCTAAAGTATGTGAAGGATCATCGGATTCGCATGTGAGTGGCAGGGGCGGCACCGTGGCTGACGAGTTGCACTGGATGAAGCCGGGCGAGAACGACGCGCCCTCGGTGGAGCTGCGGACGGACATCCCGCATCCCGCGCGGATCTACGACTATCTGCTCGGAGGAAAGGACAATTTCCCGGCCGACCGCGAGGCCTCCGCCGAGATCTCCTCCGTCTGGCCGAACCTGCCGAAGTCGATGCGGGCGAACCGGAGCTTCATGCGGCGGGTGACGCACTACCTCGCGGCGGAGCGGGGCATCCGCCAGTTCCTGGACATCGGCACCGGGCTGCCGACCTCGCCCAACCTGCACGAGGTGGCGCAGGCCGTGGACCCGACGGCGCGGGTCGCCTACGTCGACAACGACCCCATGGTGCTGGTGCACGCCCGCGCCCTGCTGGCCAGTACGCCCGAGGGTCGGACCACCTACATCGACGCCGACCTGCACGACGCCGAGTCCATCCTGACCTCGCCGACCCTGTTGGAGACGCTGGACCTGGAGCAGCCGGTCGCGCTCAGCCTGATCGCCGTGCTGCAGTTCGTCACCGACGAGGACGCGGCCCACTCGATCATCGACGGGCTGATCAGGCAGCTGGCGCCGGGCAGCTTCCTGGCGCTGTCCACGGTCACCGCCGACAGCGCGCCGGAAGAGGTGACCCGCGGCATCGCCGCCTACGCGGCGCGCGGCATCCCGGAGCGGATCCGCACCCGGGAGGAGGTCGAACTGCTCTTCAGTGGCCTGGAGTTGGTGGACCCGGGCGTCTGCCTGGTGCACCGCTGGCACCCGGACGCGGAGTCCGCGGCCACCCTCGACGAGCACGTCCACATGCACGGCGGCGTCGCCGTCAAGGCCTGACGCCCCCGGCGGACGCCCCGGCGTCCCCGGGGCGGCGGTACCGCCGCCGCCCCGGGGACGTGTGAGCGCTCACCTCTGCGAGGCGGTTCCGGCGGCCCTGGCGGAGAGCAACGGTTCCAGGTGGCCCGGGCGGTCCACCGGGAGCGAGCCCTGCGGCCGGTAGCGGGCGGTGCGGCTCTCCCAGTCGAAGTAGCCCCCCATCCAGGCGATCAGCCCGTCCGCGTAGCGCTCGACGGCCAGCCGCTCGTCCCGGCGCAGCCCGAGCCGTTCGCACAGCTCCGGGATCTCGACCGCCAGTTGCAGGTACTGGTCGATCATCCACTGGGCCTCGGCCAGCACTGCGACGCTGGCCTCCTCGCGCTTGCACTGGCGCTGGTGCTGCAGGATCACGACCAGGTTGTAGACGTCGCCGCGCGGTGCCTCCTTGTCGTAGGAGTAGACATCGTTGCTGAACGCCGGCGCGTCGGCCGCCAGTTGGCGCATCAGCCGCAACTGCGGGCTGTGGAAGGCGGCCGGCGGCACCTCGGCCTCGAAGCGTTCGATCATGTCGAGCACGGTCTCGGTGCCGTCCGCGCCCCGGCGCAGCATCAGATAGGCGGCCCGGTCCGGGATGGTGGGATCGACGCCCTCGGCCTCGGCCTCGGCCGCGAGGGTCCGGCCGAGCGCCTCGTTCGGATGAGCGGCGAAGTACCACTCCCAGTTGGTGGCGGCACGGGCGCGCCAGCGCGAGGACATGCCGGCGGAACTGCGTCGCCAGAGGTCGCGGAAGGAGGAGGTGACAGGGGAGTCGGAGGGTCCGGTCGGCTCGCCGTGGGCGATCCGGATCAGCGGATCGCAGGCCGCGGCGACGGCGGACGGGTGCAGCCCGAGCTCATCGTCGAACTGGTCGTCGAAGAGGAAGTAGAAGCTGAAGAGGTCGGTGGCGAGGCACAGGTCCTCGGCGCCGAGGTCGGGGAAACTGCGGGCAGCCAGATCGGGTATGTCCCAGCGTGTGTACAGCGCGACCGCTTCGGACCCGGTCAGCATGCCGTGTCCCCGCAGCCAGTCGAGGTTGTGAGCCTCGGCGGTGTCGCGGTGCTCGTTGAAACGCCTGGGGTAGGGGAGGTTCAGCTCCACGATTGGGTTGCATCTCCTCTCTCGGTCGAAAGCATTCGATCGCGACGCTACTGCAAGTAGGCAACTTCTTGCAGTCTGCTATAGGACAACTGCCCATACCGTGACCATGGCTGATGGCTGGGCAGTTGCTGAATGCACGGCAAAACCACCCCGCGTCGCAAGGTGAGTGGATAGCCTCGACAGAGGGTGCGGACAGCGAGCGAGTGGGAGCGAACGGTGAGCGATCACGGAGGCGCGGGCGGTGCGGATGCCGCCCGGGGCGGCGCGGCCGACCGCAGGATCGACGACCGGCGGATCGACGAGCACGGGCTCTACACCAGTGGCCTCTACGAGCGCGCCGAGGTGATGGAGGTCGTCGAGAGCGCGTTGACCCGGCTCTGCGAGGGCTACCGCAACGGCGACACCGACATCGGCACCCTGCTCCGGTTCAGCGGCGAGGCCGGTCTGGGCAAGACCGCCCTGCTGGGCGAGCTGCGCCGGAGCGCCCGCGCCCGGCAGGACCACTGCCTGGTCCTCTACGCCCGCGGCGGCGAGCAGCAGCGCAACGTCCCGTTCCACGTGGTCCGGCAGTTGCTGCAGCCCACCCTGCTGCGGAAGTCCGTTCCCGAGCGGCGGGAGTTCCTGGAGGGCGGCTGGCTGGACCTGGCCGCGCCGGCGCTCGGCCTGGTCCCGGCCTCCGACGCGGTGGGCCTTCCGGTGCCGCCCGACCCGCAGGGCATCAGGGACGCCCTGGACCTGCTGCTGACCCAACTCGCGGTCCGGATGGGGCCGCTGGTCGTGGTCGTGGACGACCTGCACTGGGCCGACCCGGAGTCGCTGGCCTGGCTGGTCGCCTTCGCCTCCCGGCTGCCCGGGGTCCCGCTGCTGATGGCGCTGGCGTTCCGCCCGGAGAGCCTGCCGATGGCCGGGGATCCGCTGCTCAGTCCCGTTCTCGGCGGCAGCGACGGACTGCTGAGTCTGCGTCAGCTCGGTCCGGTGTCCGTCGAGACCCTGGTCCGGCAGGAGCTGGGCGCCGACGCCGACGACATGTTCTGCCGCGAGTGCTGGTCCAAGACCGGTGGCAACCCCTACGACCTGGTCGCTCTGATCGCCAGGCTGCGGGAGCGGTCCATGCCGCCGAACGACGAGTACCTGAGCGAGATCGGCGGGCTGGTCGCCGCCAACAAGGGCCCCGGGATCGCCCGTCGGCTGGAGAAGCTCGGGACCGACGCCTACCGCTTCGCCTACGCGGCGGCCATCCTCGACACCCAGATCGACCCGGACATGGCCGCCAACATCGCGGGCCTCAACCCGGCCGCCGCGCGCACCGCGGTGGAGAAGCTGCGCGCCGAGCGGCTGCTGCGCTCGGACTACAAGCCCGACGGCACGACCACCCTGGAGTTCGTCCACCCCACCATCGGCACCGCCCTGTACGAGACCATGCTGTCGCCCAGCATGCGCACCGCGATGCACGGCAAGGCCGCGCGCGAGATCATCGACGCCGGGCTCAGCATGGCGGAGGCGTCCCGGCACCTGCTGGAGACCCACCCCGAGGACGACCTGACGGTTGTCGAGCAGCTCCGGCAGGCCGCCGACGAGCACCTGGCGATGGGCGCGCCCGCGGCGGCGCACCGCTGTCTGGAGCGCGCCCTGCGGGAGCCCCCGGCCGAGGAGGACCGGGCCGACGTGCTGTTCGAGCTGGGCCGCTCGGCCCTGCTGACCGACCCGACGGTGACCGTCAACCACCTGCGGGCCGCCCTCACCACCCAGCCCGGCCTGCGGGTGCAGCGCCGGGAGGAGGTCGTGCTGCGGCTCGGCCAGGCCCTCGGCCACAGCAACCAGATGGGCGAGGCGGCCCGGGTGACCGCGGAGGAGGTCGAGCGGACCCAGCCGGGGCCGGCCCGGGTGCTGCTGGAGACGGCGTACTACATGTGGCGCGGCTTCCTGCGGGACGTCCCCGACGGCCCCGGGCACTCGCAGCGGCTGGCCGAGCTGTCCGCCGCGCGCGGTGACGGCGGGGCCAGCTCGCACGCCGTCCAGGTGCTCCGGGCCTGGGACCTCACCTTGCGCGGCGAGGACTCCCAGCAGGTGGTGGAGCTGGCCGGGTACGCCTTCGAGGACGGCAGCCTGGTCCGCGACATCGGCTGGACCAACACCATCTGGGGCTTCGAGATCCCGATCGTCCTCTGCCTGTCCTACATCTACAACGACCGGCTCGACCTCGCCTCGGAGCTGGCCAACGAGGGCGCCAACACCTACGAGCTGGCCGGGTGGAGCGGCGGCCACCTGGCCTTCGTCAACTTCGTGCGCGGGCTGGCGCTGTTCCGCTGGGGCCGGCTGGCGGAGGCGGAGTCCTTCCTCCGGTCGACCCTGCGCAGCTCGCTCCGGCTGGGCCGGGGCCTGCCGCTGGAGTGGGACGTCATCGGCGTCCTCTGCGAGACCCTGATGGCCCGGGGCCGGCTGCAGGAGGCGGTGGACCTCGCCCAGCAGTACGGCTTCGGTCCGCCCTTCCCGCCGGTCATGGTCCTGCCGGACGCGCCCACCCTGTACGGGCGGCTGCTGCTGGCGCAGGGACGGCGGAAGGATGCGGTGCAGCAGCTGGAGCAGGCGGGCGCCGGGCTGGAGGCACGCGGTTGGCGCAACCCGGTCTGGGCGCCCTGGGCCGGCGAGCTGGCCCGCGCCCTCGCGCCGGAGTCGCCCGAACGGGCGGCGGAGCTGGCCGAGAAGGCACTCCAGGACGCGGAACGGGTGGGCAGCAACTCCGCGATCGGCATCGCGCTGCGGACCAAGGCGGCGCTGGCCGCCCCGGCCGAGGCGCTCGACCTGCTCCGGCAGTCGGTGGAGGCGCTCGGCAAGTCGCCCGCGGCCTACGAGCACGCCCTGGCGCTGGTCGACTACGGCTCCGCGCTCCGCCGGGCGGGGCGTCCCCGGGACGCGGTCAGCGTGCTGGAGCAGGGCGTCGAGCTGGCCACCCAGTGCGGTGCGGACGGGCTGAGCGCGCGCGGTCAGGGGGAGCTGGTGGCGGCCGGTGCGAGCCCGCACCGGATGCGCGCGGTGGAGACGCGGGCGCTGAACGCCCGTGAGCGCCAGGCGGCGGAACTCGCCGTCGAGGGCCTGACGGTGCGCAAGATCGCCGCCCGGATGCGGGTGAGCGAGAATGAGGCCCGACGGCTGCTGGCCTCGGCCCACCGCAAGGTCGGCGCCGGTCCCGAGGGGCTGTCCCGGGCCCTGGAACCGGGGGAATAGGGCCGGTCCGGCACTGGTTGGACCCTGGCAGCGCAGCACCGAGCAGCAGATCGAGCCGAAAGCAGGTCAACGCACCATGAGCACTCTCGAGCTCACCAAGGACAACTTCAACGAGGTCGTCGAGAAGAACGACTTCGTCCTGATCGACTTCTGGGCGGCCTGGTGCGGTCCCTGCCGCGGCTTCGCCCCGGTGTACGACAAGGCGGCCGAGGACAACCCGGACCTGGTCTTCGCCAAGGTGGACACCGAGGCCCAGCAGGAGCTGGCCGGTGCCTTCGAGATCCGCTCCATCCCCACGCTGATGATCATCCGTGACCGCACGGTGGTCTTCTCGCAGCCCGGTGCGCTCCCCGCCCCCGCCCTGGAGGACCTGATCAAGCAGGCCCGGGCGCTGGACATGGACGAGGTGCGGCGCGAGGCGGAGCAGCAGCAGGGCGCGTCCGAGTAGCCAGCGGAGGTCCGGCCCGGCCACTGCGGCCGGGCCGTTACGGCCGGGCCGACCAGGAGCGCTGCGGCCGGTACTCGACTACCGTCAGCGCGATGGCGACATGGCGGTCCACCAGCGAGTCCAGGCTCAGCTCGCCGCCGTCGGGGCGGAACCACTGGGAGACCGCGTTGCACATGGCGATCACGGTCCGGCGGGCCTCGTCCGGGTACGGGGTGAGGAAGACGCCCAGTTCGACGCCGGCGTCGATGGCGTCCCGGAACAGGTTGGTGGCCTCGGCCTGGCGCGCGCTGTAGCGGGCCAGCCGGTCCGGGTCGAGGCTGCGCTCCTCGGACAGCAGGATGTTGCTCCGGGCGTGGTGCTCCGCGCGGAACCGGGTGGTGGCGGCGACCACGGCGGACAGCCGGTCGGCCGGTTCCGTGCCGACCTGTTCCAGGGCGGCCGAGCAGGCGGCGAAGTAGGCGTCCATGCCCTCGTCGAGCAGCGCATGGAGCAGTTCCTGCTTGCCCGAGTAGTAGTGGTACATCGCCGACAGGCTCATCCCGGCGCGCTGGGCGATGTTCCGGATCGAGGCGCTGCCGAAGCCACGGGCGGCGAACTCCTCGCGGGCGGCCTCCAGCAGGGCGGTCTGTCCGGCAGGTCGCATGGGGATCCTTGCTGAAGGTGACTGATCGGTCGTTCGGATCCTAGCCCGGATCGGCCCGGTCGAGTCCGCCACGCCTCTGGACAGTGCCGCCGGGTACGCATAGCTTAACGATCGTTCGTGAAGACGAGATCATTCTGCCGCCGCAGGAGCCCTGATGACCGTGCACACCGACGACCCCGCCGGAATCTTCCAGGACGGCCTCGCCCGGGGCGAGCTCCGCTACCAGCGCTGCCGATGGTGCGACGACCGCTCCGCCCGGGTCCGGCTGCTGTGCGCGACCTGCGGTGGCACGGACTTCGCCTGGGAGTGCAGCAGCGGGCAGGGGCGGATCTACCGGATCCCCGATCCGGCCGGCGCCGCCGAGGCCGGGCGCACCGTGGTGATCGAGCTGGAAGAGGGCTTCCGGATGAACGCCCGGCTCGCGGCCGTCCCGGCCCACCGGCTGTGGGCGGGGGCGCCGGTGTGCCTGGACGTCGCCGCCGCGGACGGCGGGGCGCTGCGCCCGGTCTTCCGTCCGGTTGCCGCCTGACCCGGACCGGATGCACGCTGGGCGCAGTGTTGAGCGCTGAAACCTGTGGGTGTTCCTGTCCGTCTCTACAGTTGGCACTTGACTGACGCGTCGTCTCACCCCAGGGGGCTGTTCCATGAAGAACACCACAGGCATCGTTCGGCACCGCGCGCTCGTCCGGCGCGTCGCCTCGGCCGCCGCCGTCGCTGCCGTCGTGGTCGGGGGCCTGGCCGTCGGTGCGGGGTCGGCCTCGGCCAAGTCGGCGATCGACATCGGCGTGCGCAGCCACAGTGTCGCGGTCGGCCAGTCGGTCCAGGTGACCGCGACCGGCAACAGCGACGACTTCGGCCCCACCCCCATCCGGCTGTGCATCGACGAGCGGAGCGGTTCCGGCGCCTGGCGACAGCTGGGCTGCGCTCCCGCCGGAACGTTCAGCCTTGACGCCAAGGCCCAGCAGCGGGGCGAACTCCAGCTCCGTGCACAGCTGTTCGGGATCTTCGGCCCGCACCACGCGGTGCTGGACCGCACCTCGGGCGCCGTGGACGTCCGGGTGCACTGACCCCCTGTGGACGAAATCCTTACCCTCCTACTAAGGTATGCCTAAGCTTAGCCCGCCGAAGATCGGCGGGCTGCTGTCGGCATGACCGGGGTGGGCCCGGGGAGGAGTCTCTTTCCATGTGGGACGACGCGTTTCCCAGCTTTCTGATCGGGCTGCGGGAGGGCCTTGAAGCGGGACTGATCGTCTCCATCCTGGTGGCGACACTGGTCCGCGCCGACCAGCGGGCACGACTTCCGCAGGTATGGACCGGCGTGCTGGCGGCCATCGCCCTCTCGCTCAGCTTCGGCGCGGTCCTCACCTTCACCGCGGCCAACCTTCCGACCAACGCCCAGGAGGCCTTCGGCGGCGCGCTCAGCGTGATCGCCGTGGCCTTCGTCACCGCGATGGTCTTCTGGATGCGGCGCAACGCCCGCAACCTCTCCGGTGAGATCAAGGAGAAGGTCGCCGCCGCGCTCGCGGTCGGCTCCGGGATGCTCGTGCTCACCAGCTTCCTCGCGGTCGGCCGCGAGGGCCTGGAGACCGCGCTCTTCATCTGGACCACGGCGCAGACGGCGGGCAGCTCGACCGGTCCGCTGATCGGCGCGGCCGTCGGCCTGGTGCTCGCGGTGTTGCTCTGCTGGGCGCTGTACCGGCGGGTGCTGAAGATCAACCTGACCCGCTTCTTCACCTGGACCGGGGTCGGCCTGATCATCGTCGCGGCCGGTGTCCTCGGCTACGGCCTCCGCGACCTGCAGGAGGGCGGGGTGCTGCCGGGCGGATCCGCGTTCGCCTTCAACCTCGGCGGCAGCATCGACGCCAACTCCTGGTACGCGACCCTGGTGCAGGGCGTCTTCAACCTGACGACCGAGATGACCTGGCTGCAGATCACCGCCTACGTCCTCTATCTGGCGATCGTGATGACGCTCTTCGTCCGGGGTGTGCGGACACCTGCGCCCGCAGCCGCTCCGGCCGCCGCACCCGCCCCGGTGGCCGAGCCCGCTGCTGAGCCGGAGGCCGCCGAGGCCGCCGCCGAGCCCGCCACCGCCGAGCCCGCCACCACCGAGCCCGCCACCACCGAGCCCGCCGTCACCGAGCCCGCCGCGTCGGGCGGTCGGCCGCGCTGGCTGGTGCCGACCGCGATCGTCGCGGTGCCGGCCGTCGTCGCCGGGATCGTCATCGCCGCCGGTGACGGCAAGCCCGCCGCCTCGGCCACCGTCACCGTCTCGCAGAGCGCTTGCGGCCAGGGTTTCACCACGCCCAAGCCGGGCCAGCAGGTCTTCCAGATGAAGAACAGCGGCAGCCAGACCTCCGAGGTCTACCTGATCAACCCGACCACCAACGCCGTCTACGGCGAGGTCGAGGGGATCGCACCGGGCACCACCCGGGCGCTCACCGCCACCATCGGCAGCGGCGACTACGCCTGGCGCTGCGTGCCGACCTCCGGAAAGGCCGTCACCTCGGCGACCGTCCACGTCACCGGCGGCAGCGCCGTGGCCGCCGTACTGCCGCTGGCCGCCGCCGACCTGGACGCGCCGCTCGCCGCCTACAAGGCCTACGTCAACGCCGGTCTGGCCACTCTGGTCCCGGAGACGCAGAAGGTCGCCGCCGACATCCACGCCGGCAACCTGACTGCGGCCAAGGCCGACTGGCTCACCGCGCACCTCCAGTACTCCTCGCTCGGCGCCGCCTACGGCACCTTCGAGGACTTCGACAAGGCGATCAACGGCCGGGCCGACGGCCTGCCGCTGGGCGTGCAGGACCCGGGCTTCACCGGCTTCCACCGGCTGGAGTACGGACTGTGGCACGGTGAGTCCGCGCAGAGCCTGGCCCCGGTCGCGGACAAGCTGGTGGTCAGTGCGACCGGGCTGCAGAAGGCCTTCCCGACCCAGGACTTCGACCCGACCGACCTCCCGCTGCGCACCCACGAGATCCTGGAGAACTCGCTCCAGTTCGAGCTCACCGCCGACACCGACGAGGGCAGCGGCAGCAACCTGGCCACCGTCCGGGCCAACCTGGCCGGCACCCAGGAACTGCTCACCGTCCTGCGCCCGCTGATCAGCGAGCGCAGCCCGGGCCTGCTCGCCACCGTGGACGCCGACATCAGCCGGGTCACCGGGCTGCTCGCCGCCCAGGACACCGCCGCCGGCTGGACCCCGGTCGAACAGCTCGCACCGGTTGCCCGGGAGACGCTGAACGGCGCCGTCGGCCAGCTGCTCGAAGACCTCTCGCCCATCCCCGACCTGCTTGAGATCCGGAAGTCCGCCTGATGACTGATCACATTCAGAGCCCCGTCGACCAGCCCTCGGCGCAGCCGGGCGCCACGGACGCCTCCGCCACCGGCTCCTGCCCGTTCGGGTTCGGCACCTCCCGGCGCACCGTGATCCTCGGTTCCGGGGCTGTCGGTGCGGCGGTCGCCGCCGGCGCGATCGGCTTCGGCGCCGCCCCGGCCGCGGCCGACAGCGCCGGCGGGACGAGCGGCAGCGACGACGGCGGCGCGGTCGCCTTCTACGGCGAGCACCAGGCGGGGATCACCAACCCCAACCCGGCCTACGCGATCTTCCTCTCCTGCGACGTGATCGCCCCGGACCGCGCGGGCCTGGAGGCGCTGCTGCGCACCCTCACCACCCGGATCGCCTTCCTGACCTCCGGCGGCACCCCGCCGGACCTGGGCGTCGGCGCGCCGCCCGCGGACAACGGGATCCTGGGCCCGACGGTCCCGGCCGACGAGCTGACGGTCACCGTGGGCGTCGGCGCCTCGCTCTTCGACGCACGCTACGGGCTGGCGGCGCTCAAGCCGCGCAAGCTCACCCCGATGAAGACCTTCCCCAACGACAACCTCAAGGCCGCCGAGTGCCACGGCGACCTCTCGCTGCAGATCTGCGGCGGCCACCAGGACACCGTGCTGCACGCGATGCGCGACATCGCCAAGCACACCCGGGGCCAGATGCAGATCAAGTGGCGCATCGACGGCTTCGCCAACGCCCCGCGTCCGACCGGCACCCAGCGCAACCTGCTGGGCTTCAAGGACGGCATCGCCAACCCGGACACCAGCTCCAGCCGCGAGATGAACCAGCTGGTCTGGGTGGACTCCGGCAGCTCCGAGCCGGCCTGGGCGGTCGGCGGCAGCTACCAGGTCATCCGCATCATCCGGATGCTGGTGGAGTTCTGGGACCGGGTCTCGCTGAACGAGCAGGAGCTGATGTTCGGCCGCCGCAAGGACACCGGCGCGCCGCTCGACGGCACCCAGGAGACCGACATCCCCGACTACGCCAAGGACCCGGACGGCAACGCGATCCCGCTGGACGCCCACATCCGGATCGCCAACCCGCGCACGGCCAAGACCGACGACTCGCGGATCCTGCGCCGGGGCTACAACTACGACCGGGGCATCGACAGCGTCGGCAACCTGGACATGGGCCTGGCCTTCTGCTGCTACCAGCAGGACGTGCAGCGGCAGTTCGAGGCGGTGCAGACCCGACTGATCGACGAGCCGCTGGTGGACTACATCTCGCCGACCGGCGGCGGGTACTTCTACGTCCTGCCGGGCGTGCGGAACTCCGCCGACTGGCTCGGACGGGGGCTGCTCTCGGCGAGCTGAGCAGCGGCGTTCCCCGGTTGTCGGTGGCACTCGGTACTGTGCGTGTCTGCTGGGGAACGCAGCGTCGGCCTCCGCCCGGAACCGTGGTGGCCCGCGCGTGCGTCCTGGAGGACACACGAACGGGAGCACGCCATGTCCGCAACACTCGTCGGCACCGACAGCCGGGCCGGGACCGTTGGCACGGTTGGCACCAGCGCCTGCCGCCTCTGCCCGCCCCGGGGCGGCGTCGTGGTCGCGACCTACGCCGGGGACGGCCCTCCACACCGGGCCGAGCACCGTGCCGAGGAGGAGGCCGAGGCCACCGGGCTTCCGCACCACGACCACTACGACCCCTCGCTGGACGCCTTTGTGGTGATCCGTCACCAGGAGTGAACCCGGCCCCGGGGGCTCCGGTCCCGGAAGGCCCCCGGGCCCGGAACGAGCATGGGTAGGGGGCCGACAGCCCCATCTGCTGTCGGCCCCCGGGTGGTGCCTGACCCTGTCCGCGCCGTCGGCCGCCGCTGCCGCGCGCCCGCCCTGGCGCTGGTAGGGCGGGGTACGCGTGCGGGCCGGCCGGTGCGGTCGGGGGGGGGGGGCGGGGGGGGCGCGCCGGCGCCCCCCCCCGGGGAAGGCGGCGCGGGCGCCCCCCGGGCGGTTGGGGGGGCGGGGCCCGCCCCGCGC